>Ga0247778_1000208_pt1 | contig 102954 bp, 125 predicted proteins | sample UWRJL049202B5_FD_179939 | JGI IMG/M metagenome (GOLD analysis project Ga0247778, IMG submission 179939) | Plant litter microbial communities from Arlington Agricultural Research Station in Wisconsin, United States - UWRJ-L049-202B-5 | ecosystem: Environmental > Terrestrial > Plant litter >... | reverse complement strand
CCTACTATAATCAATCTCCACGCCCATCGGCCTAGTAGGAAACCCCCTCTCAAGCGCAACATGCCAATAATACCCCAAAACCCCCAACACCAAAAACCCCAGCACACCCTTCGGCACGCTCCTCCCATAAAACGACTCTGCTTTTTCCCACAGAGGCGGTACCGCCTCCGTGTTATTTTGTTTCGTGATGGTGATGTTATACTCGGTTCCATTAATAGACATGCTTGTATTATTTAACGCTGTAGCGTTGAAATCGGGAATGTGTGTGGTGCTGGTGTTGTTGCGTGCGGCGTTTATCCAGGTCGCGTTTACGGTGTCTGTGAAGTTTTTTAGGACGGGGTCCGCCCAGACGCTGTCGTAGGCGTTGCGGTTTAGTTCGTGGTAGAGGATCATGGTTGTGGTTGCTAGGAGGGTGTATTGGAGGACGGAGGATTGCATTTGGGAGCGTGTCATTTTGGCGGAGTGTGAGGGGTCAGCCTCGTGGTGTGGTATATGGAGATGAACGAGTTCTCCTGAGTTACTTTATTTATATAATTGTTTGAATGAAATGTAAATTCTAGATTTGAAAATTTATAATGAGGGGTTGGAAGGTGTCGCGTGGGTTTTGTAGGTGAGATAAAACGCCAACATGCATATGCACAGCCTTGCACTTGGGAGGTGATGCCTTGCTGTGCCGCTAGAAGGCCCACTTCCTACACTTTCTACGTAAATCGTGCCTGATTTGTTGGGTAGCGTGGCAGTACGATCTTCGGCAGCTCTTGGCGGCGTATTGTTTATTGTTAGAATGATATTCTCTGGTGAATACAGTAGAGTTCGAAATCGGCTTCAGTTCTAACTCTCACTGATTTTATTTTTGACCCATATTTATGCGACGCTAACCCTCTAAGGCTAGCCTATTATAAACCCATGCATTAGCTTAATTTCTTGTTCTGGATGTCACGTGGATTTCTGCTGGAGGATTAGCCGATGTTGGTAGATGAGCTGCTGACCTTGATTGTGTTGTCCACTTTGAGCTTCACTTCACCAATACATAACGGCTCCTTCAAACTTACGGCATCTTTTAGAACCACCTATTGAGCCTCTGGTATCAAACAAACATACGTCAGGATCCTATCACGAGGATATGGATGCACCATGGCCTCGAACGTGGCCAGAGAAGGCGGAGTTACACGTTTTTGACCCAGAAGGCGACGTGCTTTTGATACTCGACCGCTATCCTAAGGAGGATGATTTAGTCGAATCTGTGGATGAGGAAAAAAGGGAAACTGTCCTAGAAGGTGGCTTCGTGTCAGAAGAACGGGGCCCATGGGTGGACGATGAGGCATCTACACTACCAGCAGATGTCACAGATTGGCCTGAGCCTGAACCGGAGTCTGTACCATGCGAGCCCCAAGCAGAGATCCCCGAAACTGAAGTGGATGGTATGACGAAGCTAGAAAGTTCCGCGTCTGCTTTCTTAGCCAGTCAGGAGGCGAAGCCAATGGTTGAAAAGGTTCAAATGCGAGCCTCATCAAAGCATCTTATCCTCGCATCGCCGATCTTTCGAACTAGTCTAGGCTCTGGTACATACTCCGAAGGTCGAATACTGCAAATTGAAGGCAACCTTGCTGTCCCGCTGCCTGATGAGGACCCAGATGTGATGATCATTCTCTTGAATATTATCCATGGACTGTCAAGTAAAGTCCCTCGTCGTGTCGACTTGAACATGTTGTCCAGACTTGCTATTGCGGTCAATCACCGGCATATGCACGAGGCTGTCGAACTTTGGTCGGACACTTGGATAGAAAACTTGAAGAGAGACGAGGGGTTGCCACGCAGCTATAAGCCAGAGATACTGCTCCCATGGCTCTTCATCTTGTGGGTGTTTCGGAAAGATGAAGACTTCAGAAATATATCTCGAATATTAGAACGAGAATGTGATCACACTCTGGAGAGCGAAGTGGAGACAGTCGATATTGGTCCTTGCATCCCAGCTTCTATTATAAGTGAGTTTGCTGTATGGACGCCAGACTGACGGGGTTTACTAACTACGTGCCAGGCACTATTCAGGAAAAGCGTATAGATGCTATTGAGAGCATGATAGCTGTCATACATGATCTCATAACTAAATACTCTGGACCCAATATTCTTTGCGACAACGGCCAGGAGTTTTCTTGTGATGCGAATTTGCTCGGCTCACTTTTGAAGGCTTCCGCTATTATTGGAATCTGGCCGCGGCCAGAGGATCCTTACCCAGGGATCAAATCAAAGACGCTAGCAGATCAGATTCGAGGAATGCAGGTCTTAGATGACTGTGCAATATCTAGCAGGGGAAGAGGGTTTTATGGTTCGGGTAGGGGTCACGGAATTAAAGACTCGATTGAAGCATCAATGAGATCTCTGGAAGATCGTATACTGGGACTTCATCTGAAGCCTTTCTTACCCCGAACGGGTAAACGGAGTAAAAAAGACCAAAAAAGGCAAGCTAGAATGGATAAAAAGGTTGGAAAGCAGCAGGGGGAACCCCAGGCATAACTGTTTATTATCATAATTCCACACAAGCCATGGATGATTCAAATCTTCTTCTGTCTCGGAATTAGGTTTAGGGGAGGAAAATTCCAACTTTCAAAGACTCAAAAGCCTCTACTGCAATGACAAGCTCATCCTGGGTTTTTCCCCAGATACGGATTTAGTCTGAGATCTCGTCCATTGCCTCTTCAATATATTTTTCCGAGTGAAAGAAGGCTGCAGCTTGGGTTTAATGTCCGGCTCGAAAGTGTCCCTTAAATCTGTCCAGGTCAGACTCATCTTCTTGACAAAGTTCATAAGGCAAGACTCAATCTGTTGTGCCAGGGGCTGGAAATATTACCAGGGAATCCGTTCAAAAGCAATTATGAGCATATATGCCTTGGAGTTTAGGGGAGACAGGTTCCAAAGACTTGCTTAAGGTTGGCCTCCGTATCACCACGCTGGCACTGTTTCATACCATTTATGTTCACAAAGCTGTTGACGTGGGTCTACGTGGGTCTACGTGATGCTGGGCAATTCTCGCATCACTTAGTCGGATTAGGGTTACAAAATGCACAACGCACGAAGCGACAAGAATTGTGGGTTTTGGTAGACGGTACGATTACCAAGCGTTAGAAAAATAGTTTTATTATTCATAATCTGATTCTGAGTCCTCATCGATGCTATCCTCTTCCTCATCACTATCGTCCTCATCTCCCTGTCTTCTTCATTGATGCTAACTACCTCACTGCTGTCTCCATAATCCCAGCCATATGCCGCTCTATCAAGCCCTTCGCCATTATCACTATCTCCGTCGTCGTCGTCGTACGACTCATTGCCAGACTCCGTACGATCAGCGATCCGAGCGCGTTTCCTACTAGTGTTTTCCGACTCTTGGTGACGTTTGAGTTGTTGCCCTTGAACATACTTAGCCCTTTGTTCTCGGCTTACGACACAGAATATAGCGCTTAACTCACATATGTTCAGAGCTTTCTTATATAAATCTTTGACATTGCGTTGTACCAGCTTGAAGTTGTCTTGATCTTCGAGACTCAGTCCGAATTTGCATATTCCACTATGGTTTGCGTTCAACCTCACGATGTTCTCATGCAAGTTCGATATGTTCAACCGCGCGTTCTTTAATAGTACGATTTAATATATAATATAATTAGCGACTGCGCCAAGTTATTGTAAATCTAAAATCATCTTATTTACAACTCCCCAAAATGAGATAAATTCATATTTTGACGATTAATGCCTCCAATATTCTTGCATAATATCTGAGAAGATGTTCCCACTCTTTAGTGTCTCTAATATATTGTCGCCTTTTTGAAATTCCACAGCCATTGTAATCTTGGTTACTATATCCCTTAGGTTTATTAATATCCCGTCTCCCCTATTGTGTAGTATAGCAAAAAATACCAGCCCTATTATAGTATTTTTGATCGACATATATTTCGGATTATTTTGTATATTAATTAACGCCTACTTAATCAATAGCCCATTTATATTATGAGTCAGAAATAGAATCGGCTTTGGTTTTATATCATTTTTCTCTATTCTTATCGCCTCGAGCAGTTCGTTTGCTTTATTTATAAAAATATTCCTATCCTTCCCGTAGGCCGTTGTGTAATTATATTTGTAGAGGAAGATTCGTATTTTGGGGACGTGTTGAAGCAAGTTGTCGCGGAGCTAGAGGTGCTTTGGGAGCCGGAAGGCGTGCGTCACGTATCCTAGGCGTGGTCGCGGTCATTCTTGCTTCGAGGGTTCAGGCCGTGAGCGGCGATAATGCTAGACATTGTTAGCAAAGTCAAGAGAAAGCAGGCTACATCTCACTCGACTCTTGCTATATTGCACTCTATGCTCTCGGCATTTTGGTCAGGGTATAACTGTCTGAGAGGCCTCGTAGCTCATGAGGTTAGCAAAGAGATTGGTACACACTTCACTGACTGACCATTGTAGAATCCCTGAACTAGGTTGGCATACCGGTATAACGTACACCTTACAGTAACAGAGATGTAGTGAGTTGCTCAAACCAATATTGAGGGTGTTGTAAGCTAAAAAGCACCGCAGACACTGCTGTACGGAGTAAACAGAGACGAGGTTGAAATCCAGAGTGCCAACGATTGACAATACTATTGGGCGCAAACGCCACAACCAAGCTGAACATCAAAAATTTAAATTACACCTGGACTGTGGCTACCAATAGAAAGACAGAGGTAAATAGCAAATTATAGTAACCTAGTCATTCCCTAATAGAAAGGTTGCGCATCGAACTTTTAGCTTAAATTTGTGCGGCGGCGTGTCACGTGAGAAGACCGAGCTTCTGCGAGGAGTCCCGTGGCCTTTTGCAGAATATTCTTAGCAATTCTGGCTCTGAATTGTACTGTATCCTCCATCGTCGTATTTCCCCAAATGCCAGTTTTCCTCACAGTGCTGTCGTACCTATCGATTCTGCATTCCTCCCCTGATACCCCCGCAGACTAATCGAATCTGGATATGGCTTTCATTGGCAAGTCATGGCTTGTCCAAACCACATTTCTAGCGACCAACTTATGATGAGAATGGGATTGGACAGCCGGTCAACAGCACACCGCCAGCGTGCTCTTATTGGCAAGTTATGGTCTGCGAAGATGATATTTTAACGACCTACTTACAGTATGGTGACACAGGCTCGGACGACCAGGACCCCTGGCTCTGGAACGCGGTTGTCCGAAAGGCAACGATGAGCAGCTCTACCCCGTCCCTCGACCCTTTCGATTCATATGAGCAATGGAATCCATACGATGACATCAGTCAGCAGCAGATACAGACGAACGATCTTAAGCTACGCCAGTTTCCCGACCGGGATAGCGAGGGCATATACGATGAAGATCCACAGATTTATATACATTACTCAATCGTGTGGAAGGTTATACGGAACAAAAGGGGCAGTAATGGGACCAGACACGTACAAGATACAGTTCTGTCACTTATTGTCTACTGCCACCATTTGCTCAACCTAAAGATTGACAATTATTGGCTTCAGAAGAAAACGCCAGACAAATTTGAAGATGTAACGGCTATGGTTTCGGTTACGTAAAAGATTTTAGGGTATCTTCCCCAGGTACCCAGGTAGGCACTTGCCTCTAGGTCAACTTGAAAAGCCACAATCACTTCGCAGTTGTAGGTCAAAATCAAAAGAAGATAGTATTAAATTAAGACTTCAACCGCAACCGCAGGAGTCCATCAGAAGCCCAGCCCAAATGCCAAAGTAACCGTTCCTTGACACTCAACCCCTCCGACGTGTCGTAGGACTCTTTCCTTTGGACGTCGCACTGCTAGAGCTGCTAGCCATCTCGATGGGAACCTTCTCCTTCCCCTTGGCCTTCTCGCTCTTCTTTGCCGGCGCATTCCAATAAAAGACCATTTGCGCAGCCAGAATCGCGTTAAGGATGAAGCCGGCAACGAAGCCGTACAAGATCAGCTTGTCGTCCACCTCTTGCAGTGTTGTAAAGATTCGGGAGAGGGAGCCGGCGAGGTAGTTGAAGACCTATTCGCAAATAATCAGTATGCATTTCTTGCGGGAACGTAAAAGCAGAGAATGAAGAGTGGTGTCGGACGAGAAGAGAAAAAAGTAGAACGGAATACTCACAGCAAAAGCACTCAACTGCCCAGTTCCACCCTCCTGCCACACAGTAACAATCTGCGGCAGCTTACTCGCAACCCCAAGCGCACCAGCACCCATCTGCAAATACCCCAACGTCTGCATATCCAACACACTCGGCGCAAACAGCGTCCCCGCCGCCGCCGCCAGCCCAGCAACAAATACAGCAGCCGCGCTCGCTTTCCCGCTATAATTCAGCACCAACACAGCAATAACGACATTCTGCACCATAATCAGCGCCGTCTCGCCATACGTACTAAACGCATATCCCTTTCTGAAACTGTAGGCGAGCGAGATCAGGTACGCGGAGGTCTCGAGGAAGTAGGAGAGGAAGGAGATTCCGTCTGCGGATTTGGAGGAGAGGAGTTTGAGGATTTGTGGGATCTTGACGATGGAGGAGGCGGCTATGATGCCGATTCCCAGGCCTTTGGAGATGGCTAGTTTGATGCAGGTGCTGGATGTGAGGTCGATGTCTAGGATGAGCTTTTTGTAGCAGACTTCGTCGCCGATGAGGGAGATGCCTAGGTTGTGGACTGGCGCGGGTAGGGCGTGGGTGAGGGGTTGGAGGACGCTGCGGAGGGAATCCATAGTGTTTTTGGGGGTTGGAGATGCGTAGATTTGTGGTGATTTTGGGGGAGAAGGTGGTGTTGAGGACGAGGCCAGATATTGGAACTGGGAGGATTTGGTGGTGATAATAAATAGATGGGACGGGATGGTCAGCTTTCGGGGCGGAAAAACTATTCGGAGGACAAGGCTGTGGAAATTAAATCAAATTGACGACGACACCAAGCAAGCTCTCTTTCTCCAATCTTCAGTCCATCTTCTCTATTCTTTGATGGAATCCAACGATGCAATGACTACGGATCTTATGACTCCTAGATACCTGCTCCAGGATACCTGCAGTTACCCGGAAACCCTTTCGAATCTACGTCTTTTGAAAAAACCATGCGTCACATCGCCATGTCGCCTGACTTACGCTTGGAATGTAAAAACGTGTTTGTTTCTAACATCTACTCCATTGAGTAACACCATTGTAAACAGACAGAGCAGAGAGTTCGATGAGGTAATTTCTTTATTGTGATTAGAATCTACCTAATAAGTGTTTGCATATTCTTTGCAAGCTGCCAGAGAATATGCAATCCCAAGCAACCGTCCACCGTCCCTTTGTATGCAACCATTTCCTATTGTAAATACCCATGTCTATGTGAAATGAAAGAAAATTGTCGCCCTCTTTTGTTTACTTGTGCAAGAAGAGAAGGGGCCATGCAGGTATAGGCGGAAAGAAGAAAAAGGAAAGATCTCAGAGCCTGGGAAGTTTGTCAGTTGTTAAAGTTCATCATTGGCACCAGGGTTAGCGTACCCGTGCCCCGATGCATCTTTCCTCCAAAGTAATGCGATGCTTGTATGTTGTTTGATATCAAACTCCGGACGCCGTCATGAAAGAGCAACGCAGAGAATGTCAAGACAGAACGACCTATTCAGTGTTAGAATTCCGCCCTGGATTTGAAAGATCGGACCAAGACTGACCATGTTATATGCAAATCTTGGCGGAAAGAAACAGGCGCAGTGTGGATACAGAAGACGCTCCACTCACTTGCATCGCCATGCTCCTTCCCAGATTATGCGTCGATTGTTACCGACTCATCGGCCGACTTCTCAGGAGACACCTCCGCCTCAGCTGGGGTCTCGACCTCTACTTCCGCCTCGGCTTCGTCTTCGACTTCGACCCCGTTTCCGTCCTCTGCAGGGGTGTCAGCCTCTGCTGCAGTCTCTGCCTTCGACGCGGTAACCTTGGTAGGCTTCTTGACCACAGGCTCTGGATACGCCTTGTCTGGGAACTTGATGTCAAATTCCTTGATTTTGTCTTGAGCATTGCGAACATTGACTTCTGGCTCCCAAGTGGATTCGGACTCTGGGTATCCAACCCATTTGACTAGGTATTGTATCTTGTTCTTCCTAATTCGAGAGTTCGTAATCTCCTCGACTTGGTACTCAGACGCGGTGCTTTTCAGTTCGTCGTTGTAGACCTTTTCGGCCTTTGGACCCTTCGATTTCTTGAGAGAGGCGGCCTAGCAACAATCTCATCAGCGACTGAACGGCTAAAGAGTAAAACCGAGGCTGAGACAGCAAGGGAAGTCGGGTGCTGAGGGCGAGCCATTCACCCACGGCCGAAAAATCAGGCTGACCAGAACGCGATGAGTGAATTTCGGGAAGCAGTAAATGAAAAGTGAGATACACCCCGCCCAGGTAATGACAAAATGAGATTGGAACTTACGGTGCTAGATCCCTTCGCTGGACGACCACGCTTTGCAGGAGTCTTAAACATATGTCAGCGATGCATCTATTGGGAGAGGTGAAGGTGAAGAACTTGCCTCGACTTTGCCGACCTTCTTAACGACCTTCGAGGCAATGACCTTGGAAGTAACTGCCTTGGCAGGACGTCCACGAGTCTGTTTGGCGCCTGTCAGCCTCTGTCCGTTTCTCGCGAAAGAGGGATTGGCTACATACTCCCGTGCTCTTGGGACGATCACGACTCTTCTTTGTACCTGCGACATGAACCTCTCCGCCCAATCTCTGAGGAGGTACAGAAACCCGGCCCTTACGCTCCGAAGCTGCGGTCGGTGCACCGAGTGACTTGCGACGCGCCGATGTCTTCTTGGAGATGGCCATGTTGTTGAGGGAAGAGATGGGTTGTTTGAGGATGGAAATGGATGATATTGGACAAGTAAAAGTTGATGAGAATGAAAGATAGAGACGGAAAGTTGTCGTTATGAAGTTGTTGATGGTGGAAGATTTGTGTTGCGTGTTTGTGGAATTTTTTGGAGGGGAAGCTTTTCAAGTCTGGGGAGGAAGTATCTCCTCGCCCCACTTTGATACTAGCGCCATTTTCGATTAACTTGTTTGGCTTGTCAACAGACGGATACTTTTATTTGATGATTGCGTATAGAAAGTATTTTACTTAGGATTCTGACATTATTTGCATTTTAAAAGGAATTTTCTATTCGTTTTCTTCTATGTCCCTCTCAGAATCCTCGGTCTCGCTGGACGTATTTTGAAATGAGCAGTCCTCCCCCGCACCCTAATCCGGAGCTTCGATATTGAATGTTGATATTCACTTCATCTTTATTGCTGAATTATGTCCTGGTCGAGATGTTTGGGTGCCCAGTGTTTTAGGCTCTCAGCGGCACGATGAACGCCCACTTTCCTTGCTCCGTCATCAAAGGTTCATTTTCTTGGGAGTCTGGATAGTCGTTGTGTTCCAATGCTATTGGTCACACTCTTCTCTGGGCGATTTATCATCGATGACCTTTATTTCAAAAGATTTCAACTAGCCTGGCAAACATGTGTTTCCTTCGAATTTGGGTCAAGGTGTTTGTCGGCTAGTGCCCGCAGGATGAACACCAAAGTCTGGGCCCGACCAGCAGAAACCGTTGCATACCATTTTTAGTCCCGGGGACTATTCATTCGCTTGTTAGTCGATATTTAATCATTTAACTCACGTACTTCTATTCAAAAAATATATTCCCGACGAATTCTCAGCGGACAATGGACAACGCTGCCTCCATGGACCCAAAGGCCGCCAACTCCAACCCCAGCTCCACCCCAACGGATCTAGAGGCCCTGAAACGGCAAATTCATGACCTGATAGAGAAATATCAAGATGGGCATCCTGGCATGTCAGAGGCAGCAGGAAATCACGGCTTCCACAGCTCCATCGAAGATTTTTCCCGCGGCTGCTATCATCCAGATCACCCAGGACTCGCGGCGTGGTTGCTGGAAATCAAAACAGACATTGAGTATCGACTCGACGTAGTTGCGAAAGCTGATAAATACGTCGAGATGCTCGATTTACCTTTACCGGACAGTGTTCGCTGTCATGATTGGTATGATATGATGCACTACGGACCCGGTCGTCTAGCTGGAGAGGCAGAGCAGAAACGATGGAGTGAATTGCACAAGTCTTTTATCAGTCACTATAATCAATTCCTATTCCCAATCCCCGTGGGAAGGTCACAGATAAAAGTATATGGGAAAGGTTTTAGGTATCTTCTCCAGGCGTTGTATTTGTCGCCCTTGTCGAAGGACGAGGCCGAATCAAAGCTGATAGAGCTTCTGACACGATTCATTGAAGAAGATCCAAGGATGAAGGAAGACATGAAAAGGATAGCGGTCATGTTGAGAAAAGAGGATGAGAAGGAATATGGCTCTGATGAAGAAGATGATGGGACGTTCTACACTCGACCTGGTGCCGCGCCAAAGATATTTGAACTTCTCGAGACCATCGAGCCGTAGATATCACCACGACAATCCAACACTCTCAGAAGCAAGCAGCTGATAGTATTTCCAGAATTCGCATCAAGATCTAACTAACGGCTTCTTGGTTACGCAACCGGGTAGCAGCTTTCCCGGAGGTACCGAGCTGCAAAACTCTCGACTTTCCCGAAAGTGGTCATATGCTCAGCACAATCTGGCTTACAGCCCTGAGGTGCAGTCATTGAGTTACGGACCTTAATATTATCTCAGAATTGGGCTAGGAAGATGTACTTGATGAGCTGTTCCTCCAGATTGGCGAAGATAGACAGAAAGGTGGAAGGAGCTACCGGGTAACGTACTTTGAATCTTACGTGTTACGTGTCCTGGTACACTGAATTTCGCCGAGAAAGTCACGAGATAGAAGCCATCAGTCACAGTCACCAGATACTCATTGCAATATAGAGTTCCAAGCTTGCAATCTCGTACCTGAGAGCATTCTGAATGGGTCAGTCATGGGTCACGTGCATGTGGAGATAAATAGCGATATCATTATGTTCCGTGGCCACTTCTCATTTCTCACTCCTAAGATATCTTATAATTTGAGTTTTGTGCTTTATTTCCCTCTTATAACTATCTAGTGAACGAGCCTCAGCTTCCACATGATAACTCTTGTGTAACCTCGCTTACAAGTGTTATCTTCTAGGTGAGCTGAACCTTTTCTCCACTCTCCATCATCGCCAAACCAAGGTTACTGATACTCCAATTCACATCTCTGGCGCTCTCACTTTAGAAGTATTCAGATACGAAACGAAGGACCGCAGGGTATTCAAAAATTCTCGCGAGGCTGTGATTAAGCCGCAAGCAGACGACTTTCACGATGCGCCTTCTTAATACGGAAACACTTCGGCTTCACGAGTATTTGGAGCCTGATGTTCCACCATATACGATACTTTCGCACAGGTGGGAAGGAGAAGAGGTTACCTTTCAGGAGTTGCAAAATGGTGAGGCCAAGGAGAAACAGGGCTGGGCCAAAATTAGAGGTTGTTGTCGACAAGCCAGAGAAGACGGATTCGAGTATACCGTAAGTACCCTCAACTCTGACTTGAACGAGGTGTTGGAACGGTCTCTGACTCTCTTGTGCTAGTGGATAGACTCTTGCTGTATTGATAAAACCAGCAGCGCGGAGCTCTCTGAAGCTATCAACTCTATGTTTCAATGGTACAGGAAAGCAGAGGTCTGCTACGCGTATCTTTCTGATGTTTCTGAAGGGCCTGAGAGCACCCCTTGCAACAGAGCATCAGAGTTCAGCCGCAGCTTATGGTTCACGAGGGGCTGGACTCTACAAGAGTTGTTAGCTCCCGAAATTGTGATATTTTACAACAAGTATTGGGCTGAGATTGGTACGAAAGGCGATTTGAGAAAACTGCTAGGCTCGATTACCGGCATCCAGGATTACTATCTCTTAGATAATTATAATTGGATATCCGGTGCGAGTGTGGCACAAAAGATGTGTTGGGCTTCAAGAAGAACAACTACCAGGGTAGAGGACGAAGCGTACTCTTTGATGGGCTTGTTTGGTGTCCATATGCCATTACTTTACGGTGAAGGGAAGAAGGCATTTTATAGACTTCAGCTTGAAATCATCGCCAGTTCGACAGATGAGTCGATTTTCGCGTGGGAATTGCCGAGCCCCGGGCACATCTCAGATCGTGCTTTCGTAGGCGCTCAGGGTGACGTCGGAATTTTTGCTACTAGTCCGGCTATGTTCCAGTCTTGCAGGAACATTTTGGGAAATTTGAGGCTCTTCAACGAAGTTCGACCTTCATATGCGATGACCAACCAAGGTCTTCGGATGCATATTCCCACGCAGTTAGAAAGCGTATCCAAGTATTTATCGAAGCCGGCGAGCACTTCAGCAGACCCTTGGCCGGAGTCAAAGTCCATTATATTTTTAAACTGTGGAACAGGACATTTGAAGTCTCGGAAATTCGTCGCAATTCATGTCCGGCCGTGGGGCCAATTGGGCGTGCACAATTTCGGCTTGACACGATGTAGTGCGTACACAACTTTAATCCCAGAGTCGCTTTATGAATCTATACACCGAGACGAGGTGGTACAGTGGCTGCCAATCACTCTTAACAGTAGTCAATACTTCCACTTTTGGGACGAGAACAAGTCTGATGCTGTATCTATTGACCTCCGCTCAGCATTAGATCATGGATATCTGTTTCGAAAAACCTACGATCTACTGGAACCTGAGGAGATCACTGACACATCCTGTAGAGGCGATGAAGCAGTGGTTAGGCACCCTCATCTGGAGTATGATCTTTTCGTGTATGGTGCGAAGTCCAATGACAAATTTCGAATTGCAGTCTCTGGCTGGACTCAACTGCACGTGAATCTGGACTCGTTGGATGACACGGATGAACACAGACTACCGAAACGCTTCCGAGCCCCCCGCGAGGATATTCGGGGCATTACCCTCCCATCAGGAAAGTATGTCATCGCTAGGTTGAAAAAGAAGATGGAAAACAGCAAGTCAATCTATGTTGTAGAAATTCTCATCAAGGAGAGCTCTGCTTGGGAGGACTGTGCCTTGGAGCGGGGGTAAACCACTATGAGTTCTACAGTAAATGATTTCGGACCCTCATATAGTTACTTAGGTAAGGCACCATTCCTTCTTTTCAATTTCGGAGGACTAACGGGAAAACTACGAAGTGTTTACCGTCATTTTCTAGTCTGTGTCTCAAGTTGGTGTTACTACCTGTGTGGGAGATGGCTTATCTGGTAGAACATACTTTTGTTATTGGTAACTTAAATCTAAAAATGATTTCCGTCTTCAGGTTTCGAACACGCAGAGTTTGGGACAGCATTTCAAGTTCAGCAAACATCATCACAAGACCGAGTAGATGTTTGTGGGGTACAGGGAATTAGTCAGCACCAACCCTTGGTCACACAAAAAGGGTGTCGTCCCTGCCAAGTTCGGCTCTCTGCCAATCCACCAACTTCCAAGATTTTGACAGGAAACGGTCCCCGATTAATCCCTGCTTAGTGAGTGCTACGAATCTGTCACCACTTCATGGTATATTCAAATGACCACGAGTTATCATGCACCACTTCGCAACACCAGGAAAGTGAGGTTGATTCCCCGAGGGTCCATATTTATCCAAGCGAAATTGATTCTACACATGACCCTACCATGATTTGGCCATGGCACAAGGCAAAACCGGTCTCCTAGCGGCCTATGGGGAATAGTGAATGGGCGGGGTTGCCTCCTGCCACGCCACTCACCTTTAATTGGCTGTAGTGAATGAGGAAGGTCTCTTCACAAACATATCGCTTGGCCAGGAACATTTTCTCCTTCGACGTTCACGATAAGTTCTTACAACAGCAAAAATGGGAAACTCAGGATCTACTCCCACCGGAGGAGTCGTAGGTCTCATAGGAGGAGGGGCCTCAACTTCTGTCTCCCAATGTTTGGTCTCAGCTGTCGGCAGCGGCAATGTGCGCTTTCCCACCGATCTGTTGTACGGAGTCGTCGATGTACATCCTTACAATCTCGATGTCTCCGTCGCGCCTATCGCGGTTACATACCCTTCAACAGCTGATCAAGTCGCCGCGGTTGTCAAATGTGCTGGATTGGACTTCAAGGTTCAACCCAGAGGAGGCGGTCATAGCTACGCAAATTATGGTAAGGCTTTGCAAATTCTCTTTCTACTACATTAACATTTCGTAATTCTCCTTCTGTTTTGGCATGACTAACAATAAATACAGCACTTGGCGGAGGAGATCCCAATACCATTGTCGTTGATTTGAAAAACTTCCAAGGCTTCAGCATGGATACAACCTCCTGGATCGCAACCATCGGCGCTGGTATGAAGCTCGGGGATGTTACCAACAAACTTCTCTCCGCAGGTAATCGAGCTATTGCGCACGGAACTTGTCCAGATGTTGGCATTGGCGGCCATGCAACTATGGGGGGTCTGGGACCAGCATCTCGAATGTGGGGCTCAGCTATGGATCATGTTGTTGAAGTCGAAGTTGTTCTTGCCGATGGCAGTGTTGTCACTGCAAGTACAAATGAAAATGTCGATGTCTTCTGGGCTATGAAGGGAGCTGGTTCATCGTTTGGTATCGTTACTAATTTCAAGTTCAAGACTCATCCTGCTCCAGGAAGCGCTGGTAAGGCCTACAAGAAGCGTGACCTTTTCAAAGTTCTGGGGAGAATTCGGGCTAATTCCTGGCTTTCTAGTCCAATTCTCTTACACCTTCAGCGGCCGTCCCTACAGCAAGCACGCCAATCGCTTCAAAGCTTGGCAGCAGCTGATCTCTGACCCTAGTCTTAGTAGGCAATTTGCCAGTCAAGTGTTAATCTCAGAGGCCGGATTGATTATCTCGGGCACTTACTTCGGCACCCATGACGAATTTGAAGCTCTCAACATCACCTCCGTCTTCCCAGACTTCTCAAACTCCAATGTTCTTGTTCTGAACAACTTTGCCGGTCTAGTCACCAACTGGGCTGAGAATGTGGCTCTCACCATCGGTGGCATCATTCCATCGGCTTTCTACTCAAAGAACCTAGCCTTCATCAAAGAGATGATTATTCCAGATGCTACCGTGGACCACTTCTTTCAGTACTTGGACACGGTGAATAAAGGCACTCTAATCTGGTTCGCGATATTTGATCTTGAAGGCGGAGCAATCAACGACATTGGATCTGATGCCACTGCCTACGGCCATCGCGATGCACTCTTCTACATGCAGACTTATGCTGTTGGCGTCTTCGGCATCTCGCCTACTACTAAAGGATTCGTCACTGGTATGAACGATATCATGTCCGCTGCTTTCCCAGGACAGACGCTGGGGGCTTATGCTGGGTATGTTGATCCGCAGTTGTCGAATGCGCAACAGGCGTACTTTGGGTCAAATCTGCAGAGACTGGAGCAGTTCAAGAGTGTGATTGACCCAAACGATATCTTCCACAATCCGCAGAGTATTAGGCCTTCATCCTAGGTAGCTTTCTGCGCGCGTCAATAATTTATAGGGATTATTGAGCTATGTAGCGTTGCAAACTTTTATGTGGACCACGTCATGGCAATGCCACCGCAACTTCCCTCTCGTCTTATTTTCTTCCCTGACAGACTGATCGAGATAGAAACCAACTGGGATAGATGCCGGTGTCGCACGAGATGTGGAATCAATAGTGAGAAGTGGGGCAATGTTGGAACCCCGCTCCCCTTTTTACGCGACCCAGAAGATGATTCGCCCACATCTCGCCTACATCTCACGCAAATTTGGTGTCAGACCTTTAAATCTAAGTGGAAGTTTTTTTTGTCATCCTCTGTTTCTTCGTCTCATCTTCAAGTGCATTCTTGTTCCAGTTCTTCTTGCCAGTGCTGAGAGTCTACACGTCTTGTACTCTCAGTTGACCGTTTAATCACATCCGCAACTTCGTCACTTGGACTAAAATGGCTTACCACACTGAAAACCAGAACCCGAACCTGCCGCTTCCAGATTACTTCTCAAAGTTCGCGAGCGTTTACGTGCGCCAAACGGGCCATTCAACGCTCAATATTCTTACCGACATCATCACCAACAATGTTCAGTCGTCCGCCCACCCCATTGGCCCAGACTCGATTGTTCACGACACAGCCTCCGGACCCGGTATAGGCGCCGCCTCACTCATCGCAAGTCTTCCCAAAGAACAGTTGCCGAAGAAAATGCTGGTCTCAGACAATGTGCCGATGATGGTGTCTGCGGCGCTTGAATCCCTCACCGCCTCCCCGCTGCCAGAGGTGGATTGCAAGGTGCTTGACTCGCAGGACCTGCAGTCGATACCAGACAACTACTTCACTCACTCAATTGATAACTTCAGCATCTTTACCTTTGTCCGCCCTGCTGACGCTATTCGCGAGACATACCGCACTTTGAGCCCGGGCGGCCTCGCTGTCGTTACCTGTTGGCGCCGCTTTGCGCCTATGTTCATCGTCCACGCTGCACAGAAGAAGATTCGTCCTGATCTACCACTCATGGCTACACCAGGGCCCGAATTCTTTGAAGAGGGCATGCTGCAGAAGGTGGTGGAGGCGAATGGCTTTTCTAAGGACAAGATAAGCGGGGTCGATAAAGTGCTGGTCGTCACCGACGAGGAAGACATAGCTGGTCTCACAATGCTTATGTCGGGTCCCATGATGAGCAAAGCCCGAGAGGGATATACCGAGGAAGAGGGAGGGAGGTGGTCTGCGGCTGTTAGCGAGTCCGTGAAAGAAGAGGTATCGCAGTTTGGCGGTATTAGGTTTGAGGCATACGTTCTCTTGGCTACTAAGTGGAATAGCCTAAACGAGAGAGCATTGTGGGAGAGAACGTACTCACAGTAGCTTAAAGTCAGACAAATTAGTCATTGAGGCCTGGGCATCATGTGTCATAGTGTTTAGAAGCTCATGGATACTATCGGGACAAATTTCTCCCCTTGACTTGAGCAAATCATTTGAAACAATTCAGGTCTGCGAGAAGCGAGTAGAAATTTCCATCATTGGAGACACTTCGAATACAAAGCCGCGCGAAGTTTGCGATGTTTTTGAAAGAGCCCTAAATATAGACCGAGGTTGGTGTCCCGCTCTGAAACTTATACCAAAGGAGACATGAGACATTCTTGATGTCCTCGAATTCAATGGCAGAAGACAAAAATACGCTTCGCTGAAACAGAGCATAGTCAAAGCAGAAGAGAGAATTATTAAAGTTTATAAAAGCCATCGCACCCCTCTTAACTTGACATATCTGTACCGACAGCAATCACTCAGTACACATCAATACTCACAGAACAATCTCTTCACGGACCACCTCCAGCAACAAGTAACAGACAAACAACTCCAGCGCAAAGCCGTTTCTTCAACATGAAGATCTCAATTGCCTCCTTCGTTTTCCTTGGCGTCGCTTCGGCCGTCATGATCAATCCTTTACAAAGCACTGCCTTGCAGACTTTGAAAACGCTCATGGGCATCAATCCGTTCGTGAGTATACCCCAGCCTCCTGAAAACAAGAAACTTAATAAGTTTGTTAGATTAATCATGCATACTGCCACATTCACAATTGCAGGAACGCCGGGGACTGCGCCAGAATTGGATGCTTTGAGGGCTGTGGTGTGTATGACCACACGTGTAACTAGTGGATGTTAGTGTGGGATGTTTAGGGCATGAGAAGTTCGAACTCGATGAAAATGGAGTGCAGAACCTGTAGAGAGCGATAGGGTTTTCATTAGTCTATGGAAAGAACGAATTGAAGGTCTGATTTCTTGGGGCTGGTCCCTGATTGCAACACCTGAGTTACATTGAAATATAAAAATCTTGAGGAACATTTACGACGCAGTAAATATTGGAATTGAATAAAGTCAAGTCTCATTGATTTGACGCTAAAGTCCCGTCTCTGGCAGATCTTTACATAGCGTCAGGCACCTACTACTTGCTTTCCTACGCAGGATGCGGAATATCTTCTCCGAATTTCTTAAGCTTCTTCGGCTGTGCTTTCACTTTACTAGTCCCCGCTTTCTTCCTAAAAATAAGCGTTATGCCCTTCTCCTTCATCGCAGCGGCAAAATTTTGCTTCTGAGTCTGCCACGGTTGGCGGGTCTTGACATCCTTCTCCCAATCCTTAGTAGGGTCCTCCTTATTCGGCGAGAAGCCATTCGTTGTAGCCGATTTCGTGCCCTCTCCGGTGTGAGGATCGGTAAATAGCTTAGTAGAGCCACGCTGCTCTGCCAAAAGGTCGAAGATCTCATGGAATGCCATGCTGAGTGAGTAGGGCTCTACATCGGTGCCGAAAGTGTTGGGTTTTCCAGCACGAAAATCATCGTGGACCCAGATCTAGATGCATGCCATGTGAGATTCAGTTTTCAATCTGCGCTTGAGATTACTTACTGTGCCATAGGTAGAAGTTGAAGTTCCCAGCTTTCCCGAAAGAGCGCCAGCGTAATAGAATCTTCCTGGGTCATCTGCCTTTGCGTAGTATGCAATAATGCGAATTTCAGCAACGGTAGTTTGTCCTTCAAATTTCATCTTTAGAGCGTCCCATCTTTCAGGGTCGAATTCGATGTCAGCATTTCCTGGTGTTGTTTTGCTAGGCTCATTTGCGCCTCCTTTTCTTTTCTCCCATTCGTCGTTCGTTGTGGAGTCGAGAAAGTAGATTCTCATATGTACGCCAGTTGATTCAATCTCTTTGGTGATAGCTTCCACATGTTTATCCGCCGGCATAATGGCGAGCTCTAAGGGTCTGGGAGTAAAACGAACAGAAGTCTATTTGTGCCAGTGTTGAAAAGGTTTGGTTTGAAAATATGCCTTGGTAGGGAGATCATGGAGCTTTTGAAAGTAATTTAAGGTAAGCTACCCGAAGCTTTTCGGGGCTGAGTATGGCGGCTGAGTATGGCTGCTGACTAGGCCCATGTAAGCTTGCTCGTCTCACCCGACCATGCAGCCGAGCCCAAGGTGGCGGGCTAACTGGGCAGTTAGTCTTTGATTATTTATGGCAGAGCATATTAGTAACGATCAAACGGATCAAACGGCAACGCCCCCATTGCTTCTTAATTTTCTATTCCTTGTACGGTATCTGTCACACAAGGCGAAATTAGACTTCGAGAGGTACCTTACCCACCAGGAATGAGTTAATGAATTTATGACCCATGACAACCCAGCCATGAAGCTCTACAGTAACTGCGAACTCGAAATGGATTTCATCATATCACGTCTGCTGCTGCCAGCCACCGGAACTCCCCTTTCATTGCTTCCTTAAACGGGTCCAAACAACCAAACAAACCGCCAGACATTGCCGATTTGCCACCCCGCTTCAGGGTAATTACATGCTTATGGCAGCGTTTAGATTACAACTATCGAATTCTAGACTAAAAATAAAAACCTGGAAGGAGAAACAGGCAACATATAAGCTTATATCTTGCATTATAAATATCGTGGACGAGCTTACGTAGCCCGAGGTTGAGGCAAATGTCAGCGGCCGCCACTAAATCAAACCACTGCCAATCGAATCAATCCAAAGAGAATACAACAGTTACTCCGAAGTCTAGTGGGCTCCAACGGAAGTAAATTCGATGATTCGAGACGAACCTTCTCCCAAAAGCCGGCCATCATCTTGCCTCCTTATGGATTGCTGAATCGGCTATCGTATGATATCAGAAAATGGATTGCGATTTTAGGTGATACCGCGGACTTTGCAATTACTTCACCATAAGCCTATTTCCGAGTCTGTAGTGCAGCACCATGCCCACTTGGTTTGATGATAGCGGTCTGAAAAGGAATCTCGTGAGCTGGGGCTAGAAGCCTCAACAACACTTTAAATTCCGCGGAAAGGAGGAAAAGAGGGGTTGGGTGCCCAACGCTTGCAGGAATCTACAGGATGTCTTTGATTATATGATGGTGAATATCTGCCGACATTTCTTCTCGAAGGGAACTTCCCGACGAAAACCTCTTCATTCCTATGATATGGCCGAAGGGCGTCAATATTATTGACAAAGATTGAGGCGGAGGATTGGAGGGGGTTTGAGAATATGCGTATCATGATATCACGATAATATCGATGGGAAGTGGGAATAAAGGGGCAATGTTGTCGCAGAAACTCAAAGTCTGGCTGAAGGTAATCACACAATCCAATAGAGTGAATGCTGGCAAGAAAGGTGTGGGTGAGACTTTCCACTTGGAAAGTCACTGGGAACGTGGTAATGGGGGGCAAGGGTGAATTAATCAGAGCAGAACTCCTCAATAATCATACACGTATCTTACATCTCTCCAATATCGTACAGTACACACACAAGTCTCGCCACGCAATCACATGGCTTTGCCACCAGCCCCACCATCTCTTCTGCTTCCTTTCTTGGCGTTGGCCCATTTCTTGTCTTGCTTGCCGCCATCGTTGGCCTGGGCCGCTGTTACCAAGTGAATTTCATCGGCGTGTGAGCTAAAGAAGCAGGACAGCAACGGTAGACTTGAAATTCGATCCCCGTTTCATGCGCCACCTCACAGCGCCGAGCCAGACAAACCATGAACCTTTTCGCTGTACACTTCATTTTCAGCCCGAGGCAGGACCGGCAGCCATGAACCTTTTCGCTGTACACTCCTTATGTCACTGGGACCAGCCCAGAGACCCAGCACACATGAACCTTTTCGCTGTACCCCTCCCTTGCTCAGAATTTGGATGTCAAACCCATATGCGAAATGAAAGTGAACGGAGGCGAGAACCCTTAGCTCGGCTCAGGGCGCCAGCACCCATGAACCTTTTCGCTGTACACCCAAGCCAACGTCTTGCCTCTTTTCGTACGAACGCGCGAGATGACTTCGGAGTCGAAGGTCCGGCGACCAAGGTGGTGGTAGTAGCAAATACTCAAACGAGAACGGTGAACCTTTTCGCTGTACACCCAAGCTAACTTTTTCTTGCCTCTTTTCGTACGAACGCGCGAGGTCGGGAGAGATGATCGCGTCTTCTCTGAAGCAAGCAGAGACAGCCTAGCACCATATCAACCCTGGCCACCGCCAAACTTGTGAACGGCATCCTCTCTGGCTCGCCGGGACATGCTGGCCAGCATTTGGAGGGAAAAAGTTGAGAAATTTTGCCCGATTATAGGGGTTGGCTCCCGGGGGGGTGGTCCAGGTTCCTGATGAAGTTTGGCGAGCCCAGGGAAGATAGATCGTAAGACTCAAAGGCGGACTGTCGGACGACTGAAAGGACAGTAAGAACGGATGTCTTGAAGAAATATCGAATACAGAATCCAACAACACGCAGAGGCCGCGGTCTATGACCACCGTGGGCATGCGGTATAACTCAAACACTTCGTGGCCGGAGGGCCAGGTATAGGCTTCTTGTTGGCGGTAAGGATTCACGCAAGTTGTCATGTATTGCCAAGTATGCTGTTCCGTAGCTGCGATGGATTTATCTCTTTCATAGTTGGGGACACAAGTGTATGATCTCGTCCAGCCTTCCAACATCCGAAAATGTCTTGTGGATCCGTAACTTCGGGAAAAGGATTGGCTCCAAGGGTTGGGTACGTTGGGTCTTGGCTGGACGTCCCTGGAGATGGTCGGCACAGGCGCGCAACTACCGATTGAATGGCTCAGCGAGGGTTTCGGGTGCTGAGAAGGCGGACGGCCATTGTCAATGACTTGCTTCTGCTTGCGCTCACGTTCGCGCTCGCCCCCCTCTCATTCCTCAACAACGGCTCATTCTTGTTCCTTCAAAAAGGAGTCGGGTTGGTCAGTCTCAGCAAAATTGCGTCCTCAACTGGCCGTGTCCCCTCCGTCTTCTAATCGCACTGGAGTCGAAGGCGGGCTGCTTGGAGAAAGGCGACGTTGATGGAAATTGGGTTGAACGCATGGATTGCCAAGCGGGGTAGGAGAAGGAGGAGAATGGCGAGTGGACATTGATCTGTCTATCGCTTTTAGAAGCTTGGAGAGTGCTGAGGAGAATCTGACTGGTCCTCGTTCCAGGTTTGTGGTGACATCTTGGCAGCGGAGGAAGGGAATACGATGCATGAGGAAATCATCGGTCAGCTCAAGGCTGGTAATCCTGGCTTTTTCTTTGAGAGGAATTGATTCGGTTGTATTGTTGCTCCAGGTGGGGTTGGCTTGGTTGGCTCAGTACCGACGGGGAGATCTCTTCGGGTGTGGCAGGTGGAGGGGGTTCCTCAGCACCATGACCAGCAGTCTCACCAACACCAATGCCAATCAAAGCAGCATCGGCTAGAGCATAGAGTCCTTCTCTTGTGTTCGTGCTCTGCACCCAGCTCTCCGATAGCATCTGCAAGACCTGTTGGAGCAATAGTAGGACGTTGTTTGACTGCATGCGCTGAAAGAATGTCGGCGCGCCTCCTGGGAAAGTTTTCGCCGTAATACTTGCATGAATGCTCGTATCGATTCGAATTGTCTGGAAGCTTCGCACCGCACCTGCATCATCTACCCTAAGCTTAGGCTTCCAGTGAAGGTCAACAAGCGTTTGTGTCGATAAGTGGACGAGGGACCGAGGAAACGATCAGGGGTCCAGTAGGAGGGTGAATGTAAAAGGTGGTAGTGTGAAGGAGCCGGGTGTCGGGCGTGGTTCGAGATGATGCCGGTGTCGAAATTTGTGTTGGTAACTGCGACAGTGGAGTTAGATAGGCCGTGAAGTGGCTCAAGAACATTCGTTGTTGTCAGGGGCAAGGCTCCAGAGTCCATCTTGGGTTCATCCTTCACAAAGCTCTTAACGATCTGCTCCACAACCCTAATTTCTATCAAAATGTTTTCCGGCTTCAAATCTGTATGTATAATTCCGCACTCTCTGCAGGTAGTCTAGACCCAGGAGGGCCCGGCATGCTCAAGCGCGTCAGTGCAGAAAGAATCGCGAGTTGAAGATACCCTCAGCATCAGTGTCAGTGGTGAAGACACCGTGGCAAGTGTTTGTGTGCGCAGCTCGAATCTCCTTTTCAAGGTATTCCCTAGCCATTTCGTTGGCTGAAGGCTTTGGAACCACGCGAGAACTTGGGAGCGTGAAGGGTTTGGCGGTCGCCGACAACTCATTCTCAGTTGGCTCTTCCCTCTCAACCTTGACGGCTGACTTCTTTGCGCGCAACAGAACGCAGAGGCTGCGGCCGTGGGCCACCTGGAGCTTGCGTTCTGTGATTGGGTGAAGGTGAAGCCTCCGCCGCAGAGGCCGTGACTGGGTCACCGTGAGCATGCGACGGAGCACAGGACTGAGTACTGTTAGATTGTTGGTCCGTTTGAGAAAGTGGAAGTGAATAACAACTTACCCATGGGCTCGTGCTAGGAGCAGTGCTGTTGGCTTTGGTCTCGGTTGCAGGTGAAAGAGATGCCTCCGCCGCAGAGGCCGTGACTAGGTCACCGTGAGCTTGCGGCGGAGCACAGAGCCCTAAGCAAAGTCAGATCTTGAATACCTAAAGTGAAGATGCAGAAAAAGACACGTCGCAGTAATGACTGAAAGACCGCAAAGCGCGGCAGTCAAGTGGCGACTGAACGAATGGGGGGTTTGGAAATGTGGAATATGGAACTTACAAGTTTTACCAGGCTTTCTTTCCTACACCCTCCGGCGGGGGGACACAGCTCCACCACCACCGCTGAGTGCAATCCCTCGACATGTTCACCAAAAAGGACAGAACCGGAGTGCTTTGCTAGTTCTTGGAGAATTGTCGGGTCGTATTTATAGGCAGATTGAGGGCTGCTAGATGGCAAGATGAGTCAGCGGAGTTGTTCATGAGTTTCTTTGGCGTTAATGTCCCACAAGAAGTGAGACATCAAGCATTTGAAGAAACTTCTTCATCTGAAGATATTCGAAACTCCTCAAATTCTGAGATATCAGCATTCCAGACAAGTTGACTTTTCAGATGAGAATCCTCAGAATGTTCCACAAGGTATGGGATATTGAGCTTCTAACTGGATGTCTCCATAAATCAAAACTCTGATAATGTCCCAGAAGCTTTGAGACATTGGGTTGGGGGACAAGGTTAGTGGAGGAAGGTAAATACTTACAGTTCTGGTAATTTCACATGTTTGCTCGCCGAAGCGGCCTCGGGAAACAAGATACATTTGCTAACTACTAAACTGCACTGAACTCTACAGGAACACGAACTGCCACCGAGGCAAGACAATAACCACAACGAAAATCCCACTCCTATCACACCATTCCCGTGCACTCGATTGTTCATGAAATGGCGACCTCAACTTCTCCATGGACTTGTGAATGAATATTCACCAGCCTTGCGAGAGCCTCTACCGTGGTTGCTTCGCCTTTCTCGCCATCAACGCTAGCTGCAACACCACAAGACACCGAAGTTTGCGGGAAGCCACCTATGGACAACTTGTCAATCCAACGGACTGGGTCTCCCACAGACTCTGCGTTGAAAGAGGAGATGACACTGGGGTCACGAATGTCAACCTGAGCTCCGCTGAGTCTGGATTGCGGCTGATCCACTTGGCGGCAAGATGGAGTTTTTTGCGCAGAGAAAGTCCCAAGGCTCAAAATGCGAGGCTTGAGGTCAGGCTTGTGCTCAGCCATCGAGATCGCAACGATTCAGTGGCCTCAACTGCCTCAAGAAGTACTTCGCGTTTCTATCAAGAAGCGCCTCAGGCAAAGCCCGCTTCTGAAACAACACGAAAGACACGACACAACGTCTTCGAGAGATCCGCGGTTCGGATAGTGCATGCCAAAGAGTTTGCTTCGCTGGGGGGCGTCAAGACCTTTGACGACTTTAGCTGAGGAAGGGCGTCTGATTGAGGAGGCTTGGGTTGATTCAGAAGTTGAAGGAGGTAGGGAAATAGGATTGGGGTTCTGTCTCTTCTTGACGGGGGTCTGGGTGAATGGCCTTTGCGGCGATGGCTGTATCCACGGGGGCCATGGCGGTCATAGTCTTCCGGGTAAGGTCGGCGAATTGGGGAGCAAGATCGAGCCCGGTCGCTGGGAGAGGCGGGCACGCTTCGTACGGATTTGCTTGCGGATGTATCCCTTGACAGAAGCTGGCTCTTTCCAGGTCCAATGAGGATTGGGCTATTTTCTCACTTCCAGTTCCTGGACTGCTCTCGAATTCTAAGCTGCTTCTCTTTCCCCCGGATGAATTAGCTGTTCCTGGGCGCCCGCTCGTGGTCGGGCTGGAGCCTGGCGGTGCTTGTTACCTCGAGTGCCTGGACTGCTCTCGAATTCTACGCCGCTTCTCTTTCTCTTGGGCGGATCGGCTACGGTCTCTGGAATACGACGAAGAAGTTTCTCGAACATTGATAGCCTTGTACTCTTCAGGAACGGAATCGAAAGCCTTCTGGACGACGTGACAGCCGGAAGCAACCATTGGCAGATTCAAAGTGTTGCCACGAATAGCCTCAGCAATCTTGATAACTTGCTCAGGAACTGTTCCTGGGCGCGCGCTCGTCGTCGGGCTGGCGGCCATGGCCGCTTGACTTTCAATCTCGGCGCCTGCAATTGGAGACGAGGGGGAGGCCAAACCCTAAGATCGGGGTTAGGTCGCCATGAGCCAGCCATGAGCCAGGAGATAAGAATGGATAATCCATATTCGGGAGACCCGAGATATGGAAGAAATGCAATTATTACGAAAATCGATGCGGGAGTTGGTGGAGGAAGGTCGGGGGTGAGAGTCGGTTTGGCTCGGCCTTGATATTCGTCAGTGGACGAGGGACCGACTAGAGATTTGAAGTCGAAGACTTCGGGGCGCCTTCGGCTGCCCATGGACGAGATGGGGGAGGCACCAAAGGTTGTTCTGAGAGGAAAATTTCCTCTCAGAAAGAGAAGGATTCGAAGTTTCTGTGGACACGGGTTGGCTTCGCCTGGGGTTGAGGTGGTGGAACTAATGGCTTGAAGCATCTTGACTGAGGAAGAAGAACTTTTGACAGCGATATAATAACTTTTGACAGCGATATAATACGAAAAGGACGCGAAAGCTTCCTCTATCGACAAATAGCTAGGCAACGATTTTCCGCTGAGTGGTGAGATAGATAAGGACTCATGCCGATCGCAATGTTGCCGATAGTCAGAAACATTCTTGTGCTTTTACTTTCGAAAAGAGTAAAGGTAATTTGAAAGCCGAATGAAATGTTCTGGTAAATCGCGAGAAGAGGTAGCGCTCAAGTCAGGGGTATCAGGAGGTCTGGTGAAGAGCAGCGTGGCCTTAACACTTTCGGGTGAATATTGGAGAACCTTCCTGGCGAAAGCCTTTTTCGCTGAGGCAACAGGGTAACTTAGGGTAACATTTCTGTAGCTCGTAACTGAAGCTCAACTAAGGCAAGTGAGGAGGGGATGGCGGAGTCGCGAAAAGTCGCTTGAATGATAGCTGCATGATTCGAAGGCCTTTGGTAGTGAGGCCGTATGCCGAACCTCAAGGCTACTGAATGTCGACAGATATTGGACCGCCAACAAACACTGCCATCAGTCCTTGATGAGGTGACTATGTCTGACAGGTCGAGCTGATGCCTATGGGATCGGCTGGGTCAAAAGAAGACGGGATAGATGGGGTTCAAACTTCAAGGAAGCAGAAGACTCCCTTGTCGAACCTGGCTTTGCGAAGTGAAACCATGTTCCTTCCGGTTGTGTTGAGGGAGCGTCCCGCGATTCTGAGTGTTGGAGTGAATGAGGTGACTTTTGTACTAGTCGCTTGCAATGCCAATCCATGGCATGGGTCGTGATTTTCTTCGGGGAGACTTGATGGGTTCTGGTATCAGGTGTGATTGGCAAAGAGCTGCTGGCAGAGGCTTCCTCTCTGCAGCTACCTCACGCTCGGTGACTAGGAGGTTCTTGGCAAGAACGATGGAGACCGTGTGGAAAATGCTCACCGCCAACGCCATCTTCAGCTTGTCGGGGACGGGAGATGATTGAAAGCCAGATGCTAGGCTGATTTGGAGAAGTGGTAGCAGGAGAGGATATTGCTGGAACCTCTGAGAGATCATCGAAGGATCATCTCTCGTCGGAATAATTGAAGACTGTAAAAAATACATCTCATATTGGAGCCCCCGAGAGCTTGCTGCTGTCTGAATATGGCACCTAAGGACTTTGGAAACTTGGCGAGGCGTTGTTCTGTGGTATTTGCGCTGAAGACTGAACCTTATCTGAGTTTCGTCGCTTGACCTGGCTAATGACGGGTTTTTACTGACGAAGGGCGATGTTTGACGGTGGGGGATTGAGCGCGCGCGAGTAGAAATGACTAACGGTTTGCTTTTCGAAGGTCCAAGGTTCACGAAATTGAGTGAGACTTCTGGGTTCTTGGGTGTGTGACAAGAAAAGGTGTTTCTGGCTCAAATTCCAAGGAAGAAAATATCGTGAGAGAGGTGGCCGGGCCCTGTTTTCGCGAGGAAGAGTATTCATCTGTCGAAACCAGGACGCTGTAAAGTTTTGTCTCCCATTAGTACCTGGGCTGTATGGGAGAAACAGGTGTAGGGATTCGTACCGTTGCAAGTCCACCTTGGATATTACTAAATTCTCCAAGAAATAAATGTGAAAGCAGTCCAGAGCAGTCAACTTCGCTTTGAGCAGGCCTCCGCGCTTGTTCTGCTTTGCTGTGACAACTGAATCTGTGAAGAAAGTGACCATGCGAAACGACAATTTCTGAAACAAATTCCTTCTCGGGTCTTTCCGTTCAACATGTCAGTTCAACTCATCAGGAAGAAAAGTTTATGATTAACTCACAGAAGGTAAAGTCTGTGACTCTAGATTTGGCGAAGGAATTACGTCCAGTAGAGACCGAGGAAATGCCGGGTGTAATTGGCTTGTTCGTATAGGAGAAATGATGTGGAGGCCTCTGGTCCATTTTGAGAACATGTGACCAGCACTGTCTTCCAAAGTCATGAAACGTGGGCCAAGCTGGCAAGATGACTGGAAAAGGGGCGTAAGCGAGCCAAGGATTGACGAATCACGTCCGTCTAAAATACTGTGTTAGAAAGGGGTCTAAGTCGTGAAAGTTTAATTTCTTGATGTATTAGCAAATTGAGATCTGAAGGTGGGTTTGCCGACTTTACCGTCCTCTTGCTTTCTCGCCACTTAATGGCAATTCGTAGGAATGCTCCTTGACTTCTCTCCGATGCTCGCTCTAATGTCCGAGGCCAGAAATCAGACAAAAAATCAGCTACACAAACGGAGGTTCAGCAGCTTACCTGCTCTTGAAAGATCGCGTTCGTGTGAATCGATTCCAGGGCTGAAAGGGGCTTTGAAAGGAGTTCAGGGGCACCCACGTGACCCACAAACAAACAATGCCGTTCGAAAATATGAAGTTGGCATTGTAGAGTTGATAAAGTAGCCAAACAAACAAAGTTTGCTTGCGTAATAAATCGGGATTTCCATCAGGATGGAGTCGTGATGGCGTCGTCGCTTTTCACACGCTGCACGTGCTCGCCGTGAATCTCTGTCGAGCAAAATTAGCGCGCTTTTCAGATCCATCTCCCAAGGCTTCAAAACACCATCCCCATCTTCCCCTCCTCCTTCACCACCACCCCACCCTCCTTCAACAGCAACGTCAACAGCACAAGAAAGGGTGATCTTACAGCAATGTCAGACACTTCTTCACAGCCATTGGCATGTCTAGATCCTTGTAAGCACGGCAGCGCATCCCCCTTTGTTGCACGAGCGAGGAGCGATCGCGAGGAGATCGAGATGGCTCCGACCCCGCACCTCCTCCATCACAACGCGAAGCGCTTTGCTCGCACTCATCAAGGTACGTTCTCATCCATCTCGAGCTTCCTTGCGATAGATAAGTAGTCTCTCCTTGCCAGAGAGATCCGCTGCGAGCTCCTCCTCCCTTTCTCCATCGTCGGTTACCCCGCGAGGCTGATCGGGAGGTTGGGCTCGGGATCGATCATCACAACAACATCAACCACCGCACCCCCTGAGCGAGCTGGCATCTCCAAATCGCTGATAGCTTACGAGTTACACACAGGCAGTCTTACGGCTGGCGATTGGAGACATCGCGATGGATTCAAGACTCGCAGCAATTTTCTTCGTGCTCCCTCCTACCCCGCTCGACCTCTCAGCCTTCTCTCCAAAGCAAACAGAACAGCTACACTCACAACAATTCAGCGCTGAGCAACCGATCAGCAAGCTTACTCTCAATCTGCTTGATCTGATCGACGCTTGAGCTCAGTGCTACGAGCTCTGTTCTCTTCGCATCGCAGCTTGGCTCTCAAACTCCCGATCTTCAAGGTACGTTTATCTCTTCAACAGCACATTCCTTGCTAACATCTCACCAGCTGTCAGTCATACCCTAGACATGATCCAGGTAGCAACAAGAGAAGAACAAGAGCTACATACCAGCACGGTCACCATCACAGGAGAAGGAAGGAACCTTCACAACGCACCGCTGTCGGCTCATACCCCATCGCGACGCAGTGTTGGCAAGCCGATCCCTTCTCCTCACTCACTCCAACAACCCTCAGCATTCAGGCGGCGAGGTCATTGGAGCAGGAGAAGGAAAGGAAGCCTCATTCCATACCGTAATGGTCTCAACAGCCAAAGCGTTGGAATGCTGTCCGCCCGACCCCTTTCTCACTCACGAGAAGCACAACCCTCATTTCAAGGCGACGAGGTCAACGCAGATGAGTCCGAAGAACTATCCAACAACATCACAAGAGGTGCCTGTCCTGCTGTGATCCTCCATCATAGTACGTACAAGGTATGTCTTCATGAAATGAGTCGTCCATGTTCATGTCGCTGACTTCCTCAAAAGCTCATTGTGACCGTCGATGCTGCAATTCTGTTTCGATGTCGTCTCTCAAACAACCATTAGCACGCATGTTCAAGGTGGCCCACGGCCGCAGCCTCTGCGTGCCAATCTTCAGCTCACCTGCGAGCCACAGGCCAGAGTCTCATGATCGATCTCAGAGATCTAGTCCTCCAAACTCGATCCCTGTTGATTTGGAAGTTTGACTCCTCCATACTTTGCAGGGCATTTGCAAAGCAAGGCGATGTGCGTGCCATACCACATGACCCGCGATACGTCCCAGATCGTTACTCCCAGCACGCCTACCACGAGGGCTCTTCAATGGGTGTTCCACACAACAACCGCTTCCACCATGGTCTACCCCACCCTGGCTGCTGCCGTTGCCGCTGATTACACCAGCCGCAATGGATCTCACAAGCTCGACGGAGATTGGGCTTGGGTTGGACCGCCCGAGGTGCTACCGCAATTTGACAGAAGCGTCGAGCTTTCTGGCTCTGACAAGCTCTCATCTTGACAAGAACCTCCATCCAAAACGGCACATCAGGCCCAATGGTTCCATCTTCGATGTTGGTGGAGACAAACGCCGAGACCAAATCTTCTTCCCGAACAATCCGAGAAGGCTTGACGGCGACCAGCAAATCAGTTCAACGCCCATTTCCACGGTTTCACTCAGCGTGCCGGCGAGAAGCTGCTCCTTTTCTTCTTCTCTCGCAGCACTTAGAGGCTGTTCACATTCGAGAACAGCCAAGGCCGATTACTGTTTCCCGGCGCCATGAGCACTTGCTTTCCAGCAAGAAGGTCTACGACTTCGACGGCTTGCACAAGCATGCCACCAAGTATGTGGGTCTCATCAAGTTCCATGCCCACTACTTGGAAGAGAAGAATCTCGTCATACCAAGAGTGCATCAAGGCTACACTCATATGAACGCAATGATGGAAGCTTTCCTTTCCTGCGCGCGATGTTCCATCCGCAGAAGTACAAGAACAAGGACTATGTAGCGATTATGGCAGAGTTTGGTGCTTTGCGTTCTCCATTGGTAGATGTCGTCAAGAGTGTCGGCTGGGACCGTTGTGCTGCATTATTTCTTAGAAGACTTCGCCTGTTTCCGGTCGTTCAACATCGTCGAGATTGACGACGGGCAAGAATACGAACCGTTCAACATCTGGGTGGTTGTGTTCCGTGAGGGTACCTTGAGCTTCATCTGGATCGAAGCGGCAAACAACGAGCCCCGAAACATCTATGCTATCGAATTCTCATTGTTGCACCTAGAAGGGTTTCCAAACACGCCGGGCCATTGGCAGATTTCGTCAAGAAGGCCATAGAGCCTTGTGCTGCCCATTGATAGACGTCGTCAATGGTGGTCTGCGCTTCTCCTGTCTACTTTCCAGCAAATGGAGAGTGTTGCCGGCGAGACTCAAGTCTTGGTCATGTGCCATACCCGCATGTGCCTACCAGATTATGGGGGGATTGCGTCGTCCATTGGAGATGTCATGGTGGTGTGTTCTTTCCTTCGCCCACGTCGCAGAAGCCCTTCTTTTTGGATCTGGAATGGCGGCTCTTCAATGCACGGGAAACTCCTGGATGAGAGAACGCCCACGAAGAAAGTCGCGTCGCGCACGTGGTTAACCAGGATACCCAAACTTTCCGCCATCCGGAATGGCAGCCCTTCAATGCATGAGAGACCCTCGGGGACGCCCACGAAGAAAGCTTGGATATGATTGTTGTGGAGATCTAGTCAGTTGCGGCGATGTTGGGTCAGCTGTTGACAAGAAAGCTTCCTCGGGTGTTCATACAAGCTTGCTGTTACAGATCTGCATCAACGTGGAGCCTCCCAGAAGAGAAAAGCTGCGACCAAATCTGGAGTTTCGACGCTGCTCAACGTAGCCCGCCAATACATGATGAGAACGGGGGGGAGCTCCAAACCCAAAATATCAGCATTCCGTCGGACATGGTGGGATGTATCATTGGCCGAGCTGGCAGCAAAATCAGCGAGATTCGCAAGACTTCTGGTACTCGCATCAGCATTGGAAATCTTCCCAGTCTATTGACTCCAACCATAGCTTCGGCTTATGAGTGAAGAGTCTTCCTCGCTTGCTCTGTTCATGTTGCTTTGCAACTCCCTGAGTGCCGGAGCCTCCATCTGCTGCTGCACTGATGGGCACTGCCTCTCCCGCGGAGATGGCAAGCGAATTCCAACGGACGCTAGACAGTCTCGTTGGGCAACTGGGCGCACTCGCAGACGTTTATATCTCGGGGGAAGTTGTGGTGCTCTTCGATAGAGAGTAGTGGAGCTCATTCAGGACCTCAACTGCTGGGCAGATCCAGACAATCATTGGTGCTCTTCGATATAGAGTAGTGGAGCTCATTCAGGACCTCAAATTCTGGACAGACGCAACTCCTCCGAAGCTCCAATCTTCATACTCTGCCAATGATGCAGCCGTCACTGCTTCGATTAGAAGAGATTTGGGATTTTGATCTGCAGGGTCTTTCTTGGTTCCCAGCGATGAGATTGACCAACATTGGCCTCTCCAGTTCCATTGCTTCCTTTAAGTTCCATGCACAGCAGCACCTTCATACTTGTTCTGTGTGGGCTTGCCGTCGAGCGTGATGAGAAGAGCAGCAAGAAGCCAAAGAACTGGTCAACTCCTTGCCAAATCAATATTTCGAGTCCTTCCCAGATTTTCACCAATCTCTGGCGGCAATCCCGCCAGAGATCGATATCAAACATCCACAAGAGCACAGCAATTGAATGACCAAAATGATAATGATTCCGACATAGCGAGAACGATCCTTTTAACGACTTCCGCAGCACGCGCCCTGCAAACCTGGCAGTCTCGGCTGTCACTCTTAAGTCGGGCACATACGTCCAAGTGCCATCCCGCTTTTCGAAGATTAACGCGATGGTATCAGTCCACTGTGCCATTCCATCAAATCATCCCCCGCGCCACTGATTGGTTTACTGGCGAGGCTCTTCAGTTCGAGGATTTTGAGGAGGATACGAGGAAGGCGACTTTGAGGATGAAGATGGTGAGGAAGATGATGCGATCGAGGACGATGAGGATGAGGATGAGTCTGATGATGGGAGAGGAGAACGACTCTTAAGGATGAAGATTCCTCGCGCCATTGATTGGTTTACTGGCGAGGTTCTTCAGTGCGGGGAGCTTGAGGAGGATACGGAGGAAGGCGACTTTGAGGATGATGAGAATGAGTCTGATGATGATGATGTAAGAAATCTCCTTCTCCCTCGAGCTTGTCCTTGAACATGACTAACATGAATAAGGTGTCGAACAAGCTGAACAAGCGGGCAATGTGGTGTATGACTGGCAGGCTCCTCACGACCTTGATCTCCAGCAAAACGGCCAAGATGCTCCTCGGCCTTACGATGACCAACATCCCCAGCCATATGATGGTGCAGACGACGCGGAATCTGCCAGTTTGACGGTCTGACCTTTTGGGTTGATGCCCCCCAAGGCAAAGAGATCCATGCTGGAGGAGAGTCTCGGGCCCAGAACTGCTCAATGGATTAAGTTCCTCAAGTTCACGGATCTTCCCGAATACATTCGTAATCTGCGTAGGAAGGCTCTCGACGAGCCAACAACAGAAGCAGAGGCTGCCCAAAGACAGCTATTAAAGCAAGATCCGCAGTTACACAAGAATTTCATGCGCTAATCCGGAAGAAGGAAAGTCCCCATGAAGTCGATGGGACCCCAAATGGGCTACCATCAGGCTCCTCACGAACTTGGCTTCCAGCAAAACGGTCAAGATACCCCTCCTCCATACGACGACGAACATCCCCAGCCATATGGTGGCGGAGAGTCCGACGGTAATTACAATGGCTCTGGCGGTCTTGCCTTTCGGTCTGAGGTGGTATAGGAGGGGCTTGAGAACCCGGAAGTTACCCTTTGCATGCCCCAAAGGCAAAGAGATCCTTCTGGAAGAAGAACCAGCCTAAATTTGACCTTACTGGTCAAGTCCTTGTCGCCAGCGGCGGAAACGTGGAGATCGATGGTCCTGCTCCAGAGGGGGATGGATGCCCCATTTGGAGAAGCTCACGCTTTGTATCAAGTACACTTCCTGAGGTTAGGGATTGGATATGCGGTGGTTGGATGTCTGCTTTGCTGAACATCACCACTTGCTCCCAAGATTGCCAGTGTTGAAGAATGCCATCACTTGCTAATATGGAGCACGCCAACACCACCCACTCCAATCTAAGACCGATCTCCTGGACGCAAAAACGACTGGGAAGGGACCGAATATCATTTGACAGGGAGGAGTCCGACGCCGTCACCCATGAGGACTGAGGAAGAGTTCATTGGATGGCATGATTGTTTGTGGTGTGGGTTTGGATTTGTTGGAGTAGCCCTGTAGGAGTCTGACAGTATTGGGTGTTTGTTCTTGTATTTGTAGGAAAGCTTGTAGGTGTATGGCTCTGTATTGAAGACTGCTGTAATGAGATGTGACTGCTGATGATGCCTTGCTTGAATGAGAAGAGTATGCTGAAAGATCGCCATAGATTGTAGAAGATCGAACAGTGAAAGCATCATGAAAAGTCGCCCAAAATTTTGTATATGCCAAACGCCCCTTAATGCATGATATGATGCCAGTGAGCCCGCCCATTGCTGAAGTTTCAGCCAAAGCGCAAGCAAGCAAGTTACTTATCCGCCCTCAAGTGACCGGCAATAAGAAAGGCCAGCTCAAGCGCCTGCTTCTCATTAAGTCTCGGGTCGCAAAAGCTCGTGTAATTCAAGGACAAGTCATCCTCTCCCAGGCCCTCACTGCCACCCGTACACTCCGTAACAGCATCACCCGTAAGCTCCAAGTGCACACCACCCAGATAACTGCCCTCTTGCGCATGGATAGCCAGGCAATCCCTTAGCTCCGACAAGATGTCTGAGAACTGCCGCGTCTTGATGCCCGTAGCGGTCGAACGCGTGTTGCCGTGCATGGGATCGCATTGCCAGACGACGCTGCGCGCGTACTCGCTGTTCTCGACTGTGCGGATGTGTTCTGGGAGCAGGGAGCGGATCTTGGAGTGTCCATAGCGCGTTATGAGTGTTATTTTCCCGACTTCTATGGTGGGGTTTAGGGTTCGGAGAAGGGTGAGCAGGTCTGAGGAGGAGGTTGTGGGGCCGACTTTTACGCCGATGGGGTTGGAGATGCCGCGGAAGAACTCGATGTGTGCGCCGTCTATCTGGCGGGTGCGGTCGCCGACCCAGATGAAGTGCGCGGAGGTGTCGTACCAGGATTTCTGGTCGTCGGCGGCGTTGGGGATGTCAGGTGATGAGGGGGTGATGGTGGAGGTGGAGGGGTCTTTGAGGCGCCGGGTGAGGCGTTGCTCGTATTCTAGGAGAAGGCCTTCGTGGCTGGTGTAGATGTCTACGGTTTCTAGTGCTTTGCTGGTGGTGTCGGCGCCGACGGTGCGCATGAAGCTAAGGGAGTCGGTGATGGATTCTACAGTCTTGGAGTACTTTGCTTGTAGTTCTGGATCTTGAACGTGGCCGAGACCCCAGTCCAGAGGACGATGGAGATCTGCTAGCCCTGATGAAAGTGAAGCTCTGAGGAAGTTGAGAGTGCTTGCTGAGTGGAAGTAGGCGCTGAGAGGAGGGAGGTCAGTAAAGAGGTGAAGAGAAGTGAGAATGTAAAGATGAAACTCACTCTACGAGTCTTGCTGGATCTAATGCTCGCTCATCGAGCTCGAATCCATTCAAGATGTCGCCGCGGAATGAGGGTAGCTCCTTGCCGTTGACGATCTCTGTCGGGCTCGATCTGGGTTTGGCGTACTGCCCCGCCATGCGAGCGATTCTGACAACGGGCTTGTTGGCGCCCCAGATGAGCACGAGAGACATCTGGAGTAGTAGCTTGATCTTAGACTCGATTGCGTTCTCTTCACAGTAGTCGAAGAGCTCTGCGCAGTCGCCTCCTTGCAGGAGGAAGGCTTTACCTAGAGCTACATCGCGTAAGCTGTTCTTGAGGCGCACGATCTCGGTCGGCGTGACTATAGGGGGGAGACGTTCGAGCTTCGCAAGAGACTTCTCGACCTTCTTACGATCATCGTAGACTGCATCTTGTTTGATTGGCTTTGTAGTCCAGGAGCTGGGGGACCAGGCTGCGGCATGGCGGGGTTGCTTCGAAGCTCCGTTCAGGTTAGCCGCCTCCCTGCCTGCAGCACTGAGCTGAGGGAGAGGATTAGAGGGGTTCGTCATGTCGTTATTTCTTTCTATAGATGATGAAGATAAATGCAGAGCAATCGAGGAAGCAAAGGGGATTGTTTGGGCAGCAATTCGAAGACAAGCTCGATGGAATGTTAATCCTCGTCTTTTAATTTTCTGAATATTTCACGCGGCTTTGTGAGAGTGCGGGAACATTATTCCGTTCCGTTTAGCAGCCTTTGCCTGTGCCTGCGCCAAACCCCTTTAGGGTGAGGGGTGCAGCTGGAGTAGGCTCTCCCGGGGCCCTAGTCAAAGATCTCCCACCAAGAAATCTCTCGAGGCATCGACAACAACTGCACTCTCATAAACTCTCCCCATCACCGAATTCACCACCCCTTTGAGCCCTCCAGCAATCCCTCGACAGCTATCTACAGTCATGGCTGAAGCTCAACCCCCCACCATCGTCGAAGGTGCTACCACTGGAGACGTCGAAGATGAGATTCCCGTCGCGAAGTCCGCCGAGGATCGAAAGGCTCAAGCCGCCCTCTCCTCTCTTGACGCCCCTCGCGAGGACGAGTCTTCTAACACCAAGAACGTTGATCAAGAGGCTGTTCGCAAGGCGATGGACAGATTGGCAGGCACCGGCGCAACCAATGGCACCGTCAGCAACAGGGACGTCGACCTCGAACGACAAGCTGCGCCTGCTAAAAAATTTAAGATTGATATCAAGGCTCTGAAATCTGTTGTACGTCTCGAAGTGCTCGTTCCTCTTCTCGCTGCGACTATTCTTGCGGGATTACTTGTCATCATTACACTTAATGTTCCCCCTTGGGACGACCCTGCTCCTGGTATTGTTTGATTTTTTCTCTTTCTTTGGCTCGAAGTCTCAGCATCGCCCTTACTACATGTATTCTGCATCGTCAAAGCTTGTACAAGACATCTTACCGCAACATTTTGCCTTTTCCCTCCCGTATCACACTTTGCAACGCTAATCCTCCCTTCAATCGCGCCTGCCTTGTTCACAGCTTGCCTTTTTCTACGACAATCTCCCCCGCACCTTCCTGGGAGCGTTTGCTGACGATTATGACCCCCACAGATAGACCACACGGAACTATCCAAATCTAAAGCTACGCAGTTGTTACAAAACCATGAAGGAGATGCGGAAAAGGCGTTAAGGGCATATGTGCGAGGGGAGGCGTTGTAAGGGCGGAATCTGGTATTTGAACTGAGCTGTTCTCTGCATGTACGAATCATAGCGCTGGAGTTTGGACTGCAAGATACGATACGATGCGATACGAAATGACACGATACAATGGAGGGATTACACTTGAAAGCTGGTAACACACAAGGTTATCACAAATCAAAGATGTAAACCCCCACTTCCGTACGTGCCTTCCTACCATTATTGATGCCCGTGCGAACCATTCCCCAGTTTTGCGTTTATGAAATCTACAATTCTACTCGATACACGGTACCTCTCAATCCGCTGCACCTCAATCCCAGCAAGTCTCGCCAGTAACTCCCCCCACGTCCGTTTGCTTCCCATTTCCGAGCCATCACATTCCCCCCTCCCCATCCCCATCGGCAATCTCAATCCTGCATCTCCCTCCCCTCAATCCCGGCCCAATAATCCTCTCCACCTCACCTACACAGTTACACTGCAAGCAGCCATGATCTTCATAGGGATGTTTATCTCCGGTGACGCAGACTCGGCAGTCGAGCCACGGAAAATACTTCGTACTTGTACCAACGCGTCGGGAAGATGCAGCATGAACCTTGAACTTTGTGCGACGGACGGGTACACGGTGTAATAGTTTATGGTGTGGTACGGGAGCGATGCAGAGGCCCGTTGGTGATCTGCCATACGTGTGTTTCTTGGGGTTTGGTAGGATTGAGACTGTTGGGGGAGAGATCATGGGCAATTGAGGGCTGGAATGTCCAATGAAGGGAGAAGAGGGGATGTTGATTATGGCAGGGAGATTTATAAAGGCAGAAGCAGAGAAGCTCTATTGTCAAACATCTACGCATCGTGGCTTCTTGCAGTGCATAACAGGGGATACATATATCGAGTCCACATCACCAATTGCTTGCTTGCGTCCAGTCCATTCCAGTCCAGTGACACGAAATCGATACAGCGCAAAGTCGTACCAAAACCATTGCATGATCGTGCATCTCTCCTATGTTCTTAAGTAGATCCCGTGTCTTCCATTTTCTCACGAGATGTTCTGCTACATTTTCCCCTTCTCGCTTCTTCGCAATCTGATGGCTGATGTGAATTCCCCCCTGAGAGACGCCTCGCTTAGGCGTTGAGGCTCATTCGTTACCTGGTATTGGTGAATAGGGGACCGTACCGTCTCGACCCATGTCACGGGAATACCTTCCATGGTTTTGGGATGCTCGTAAGATTATTGCTCGTTTGCTTGCTGCTTTGTGTTGATTTTCTAACACCTCAACACAACGTCTGCCGGCTTTGATGCGCAACGACACTACCTTACTGCTTGTTGTTCAACATGACTTTTCGGCATGCAGTCATATGCATTGCAGCTCTTGCTACTGTTGTAATTGTAGTTTCGATTATCAACAGTTTGTTAGGGGACTCGACTCGGGTTCCTCAGCGCCATGGAAAAATTATTATTCGTCGTGGAATCGTCTCCCCTACCCCCGATGAACTGTTACACAATAGCATCGGCTTCGGTGTTCCAGCTTTTCTGTTCTTCATTCTAAGGATGTAAGTATTGCCCTTATTTCTAGCACCCTAATTGTTTGATAAATGTGTGAATTGCGAAACTGATTCACATTTACAGTGCCAATCGAATCGTGACCTACAAGTGTTTATGGCGGGAAGATTACATGATGATACTGGCCATGGTGAGTATCTATCCCTCTCTCATCTCAAGTTTTACTAACTAACTTATTGGAAAGTGCTTCTACACCTCCCTGCTATTCTTCATCAACTATTCCTCCACTTACGCCACCAACCTCTACCCACCCGAACACGCCGCCGCAATTTTCGCCGATCCCCATGATGTGGCTGATCGCATTTACGGTTCCAAGCTGGTAATTCCACTTGAGCAATCAATGCTAGCTTCAACCTGGCTAGTAAAGATGTGTATCTGGTTCTTCATCTCCCGCATCGCGTTTGTGCCCCTCCTGCTTTTCCCCCTCCTCTCCTCTCGCCTTCCATATCCCTCGCTAACAACCTCCTAGCAACCGCACAAAATCCAAGCCCACAATGCACATCCTCCTCCTCTACATAATAATCGGCTACCTAACCATCCAAATCTGCTACTTCTTCATCCTCTGCCGACCCTTCAATCAATACTGGGCCATGCCGGTGTCCAACCCACAATGCACTACTTATCAGCATTATAGTATTATACAAATGGTGTTTAATATCAGTAGTGATTTTGGGCTGGTGGGGGTGCCGCTTTGGGTTATTCATGATGTGAATTTGCCGCCGAATAGGAAGGCGCTTGTGGGGATTCCGTTTAGTATGGCGGTTTGTACGATTTTGTGTGCCGTGTTGAATAAGTATGTTTTCTCCTTTCTTTCACCCTCTTTCATTCTTTCAAGATCTGCCTTTAGGATTTGGCTTTTGGCTCTTGGTAAAGAAAATGGATGAGGGCTGATGAACCAAATAGGTATTACAACTTCGCCTCCCCCCTAACAACAACCTACCAACTCTGGTACATCCGCGAAGCCAGCGTCTCCATCTGGGTCGGCAACATAATCTGCACCTGGCAGCTTTTCCAACGGGCTTTCTCCCTAAAAGCCTTCAACGTCAACGCTCCACACCACGGTGACGCTTCTCCTTCGCCTCAATTGCAAACAGATACGGATCAGAGTCCGGGCTGGAAGAGGAAGTTTCTGAGTATGCGGATTGCGGCGGGGGATTTTTTGGGCTTGACGACGAGGGGTAGGAGTGAGGTGTTGGGTAGTAGGGGGAGTGAGAGCGTGTTTGAGATGGAGAAGGTGGAGGCGGGGTTGGGTGGGGGGAGGAGGGAGAGGGAGAGGAGTGTTAATAGGTATGTGCTTTCTTTCTTTTAACAAAGTGTTGTAGGCTGATATGTGGATAGGTCGACGTTAATGACACTTAATCGGGATGGAGATGATGCTACGCATGCTATTGAGTATCGGAAGCGCGAAGGCATTGTTTAAGCCCTGTGCTTGGGTTGCGGATACAGGGATGTGGATGGGAATATGAATTATGAATCATGCATGCAGTGGGCCATGACCATGAATCACGGGTGGTAATTTGCATATTCTGCTGGCAGCTGAGTGCAACAGGCTTTGTATCCTAAGTTGGTCATGGTTACGGAGACAAAGAAAAAAACAATAATACCATTGCTTCTTCAAGGCGATTGGTTACGCGCCAGTGAACAATAACCCAACCCTACAAAACAATCATTCCTCTTTTCTATAAACATGTTCTATACTCGGTATTCTGATTTCCTCCGTTCAGAGCTCTACGTCCATTTATAAACACATATTGACATTGCCAAACAACCTTACACTTTCCCAAATGGCTGACTCAACCCCAGGTCCAAGCCACCCCAAAGGGGTCATCGATACTCCTATGCCGGACTATGAAAGCGATTGCTCTATGCCGGATGTTGAGGTTGATGATGAAAATGAGATGGATTGGGAGAGGGGTTAGTAAGCCGTTGTTACTTGCACGGTAAGATAGATTGAAGGACAGCAGTTTATACTTGAATGAAATAAAACAGGGTGTTACATCTCTAAACGAAAATAATCCAAATAATTTGAAAAAAGCATAAATGTGACGTTGCGAGAATCCTTTCTTCGTTCATGCTTGAAGTACGAAAATTTGTTAACAGCAGGCGGAGTCAAAATGGCTCATGAATTTTGAACATCCTATTCATGCTTGTCAGAATAATGCAGACTTCTTGAATAATTGGATAACGAACTTCGTATGATTTTCTTCCCCAAAATTACTTTCTTTTCTCTTCTATAAAATCCTCGTTATTTTCCATCTCCTACACTTTCCACTAATCAAACATCAAAACTTGTATACCCCCATCCAAACCCCCATCACTTTCCCTACACCATCTATATACCTCACCCTTGTCCAAACCCCCGTACGTCTCAAACCCTAAATGTCCCACATTCCCACCTCCCTTATCTCAGAACCCGTCCACCTCCGTGGCGGCTCGGACAACGATATAGACAGGCCAGATTACGAGAGCGACACATCTATGCCAGACACAGAAGATGAGCCTGAGAAGCCCGAAGATATGGATTGGATGTTTGATAGGGAAGATGACGAGGGGGATGAGGGGGATGATGAGGGGAGTGAGAGGAGTGAGAGGAGTAGTGTCAGGAGCGAAAGTGAGGATGATAAGTCGGAGGATGATGATGATGATGATGATAGGAGTGAGGGATCCGATAGTGAGAGTAATAGGGATAGTATCAGGAGTGAGAGTGATGATGACCGGTGAGTGAGGTGTACACCCTAGGTAGGTAAGTAGGTAGTCAGATATAAATATACGTTGAGCTTCCATCGTCTCCATACTCACCCACCTGGCGAAGTCTGGAAGGTGCTTGCTGCAATTTGTTTGCTCTCCAGCAATATTTGAGGAACTGGACTTTGGTTGCCTAGAAGTATGTCTTCATTTCACTTCTCCAGTCCAGCAACTGAGTTTTAGAAGATCTTCTTGCTTTGGACACCTCGACTGAATTCCAACGATTGTAATTTCGCTACCCAAAGACAGCCCACTTAGACTAAGTGAAGCCAAAACTTCAGTGTCGATATTCAGGCTTAGGACTCTTGTCCCTCACCGTCCAAAAAGTACCCCGATTCAGATAAGCGTTTTCCGTCGGAACAGGCAATATCCTATCCCCCCTCAACATCATCGCCGGAATTACTCTTGGCTCCATCGTCCTAACCTTCCTCGCCTTCTCGCTCGACCCATACACCGGGTTATCGTCTTTGGCTACCACATGCACCCACCGCATACAATTATTTACCACTTCTTTCCAAAAATCGTCGGCGCAGTTATGCTCCACAATCTCGCCATACTGCTCTATCTTCCCCGTGCGAGCAAGATGCCAGATACAGTTTCGCACCCATGTACCGGGTCTCGCATTTGGAGACGGGATGTCCACGTCACGGATAATGTTTTCGAAGCCCTCTTCATCGTTGATCTTGTAGACTCTTCTGAGGCTGATGAGGGCGATGATTCGGTAGTATGAAGGCGAAGAATCATCTAGAGGAAGAGCTCGGTAGAACTGTTCGGAACTTGGTTTCGCTCGACTCGTGACTTGGGGGTCGTAGTAAGGGGGCATGAGGACATGGTGGATCATGCCTTTGCTTGAACGATTTGGGTCGGCGACTATGAGAGACCATTTATAGTGTGGTGGGCAGGGTAATGCACTGGAAAGAGGTGCCGAGAGGCAGATGTAGAGTACCCGGCGATTCCATCCTAGTACAGATTCTCCTAGCACCGAGAATCTGTTGACTGGGCGCGGAGGGGCGATGGAAGTCATATTGAATGAAGCTTCTTCAGTCAAATTCCCTATGGTTGGAAACGTTTGTACGACCAAGTAGGTTGAATTTTGCAGAAATAGTGAGTGAAGATTGCATATTGTACTGTCAGTGCGCCCCTCTGGATCTTTCTGTGAATGTGTGAGTGAGAAGATTTGTTATTGTATTCAGTGAAATTGATGCAAACCCACAAAGAATTATGTTCGCGTTTGACTGGAAGACAAAATGTTACTCACTCCAGTTCGTTTCTTTGAATCATTTAACACTTTCCGGCTCTGGTTGAGACTGGACGCTTCGGAAACACATACGCTCCCACTAAAGCCCCTCCAAGCTTCCATCGGTCCATTATATTGTATCATTGCTTCAACATCTGCTTGGTAGCTTCGATTGTTTGTAATAAACTCTCAGCGCGCTCTCTCATCGTACCAAACATCATCTCAACCAAGGGACTAGAAGATGCTGGAGAACACATCGGGGCGTCACTACAGGTATCGATGAAGTCTCTTATCTGCTCCCATAATCTCGAAGATAGCATTGTGATCATCAGCATATACATTTCGGTCGATGCCTTGGAAGGTATAGGAGTGTGAATGTCCACTCTGACAGGAGATGAAGCTATAGAGCCCACTTGCAGTCGAGGAAGAATAACTGCCCAGTCGCTGCCCAAATGAGGTCGGAGCGATTTGGCAATACAATCTTGCATCATCTGAAAGACCGATTCATAGATTTTGATTATACGGCAGTGACAAGAGGAGATCATAAACATTGTTGCTTCATCGATCAGCGAGCAAGGCCGCGTTGGTGGTTCAGGGCCGGCAGGAGATGCTGATTCGTCACTCTGCATCCAAATATGAGGAAGGTGCAGCGGCTGCCCCTGACTAGTGTTCATTGAAGAAATCGAGGAGAAGGTAGTGCTCGACTCATATGTATTGTGGGAAAGGGATTTGAAAACCTCGATGAACTCGGCCGTCAGACGAAAAAGCTCGTCAATAGCAAATATTGTCCCCTTCCGGGAGCCAAGCCTAGTCTTTTGGTCTTCGCCGCTTGTATTTACAGATGGTAAATTTTGACTGCATTCATGGAGTGCAACATTCAGGCTTGCCAGCTTCTTGACAGGAGAGGTTTGCAGCAATCCGAAGTTGCGGTTTTTGTCGTGGTTGTCAATTCCAACGGGATTTCTTTCGTTGACGGGTACCATATTTGAAAAGGTAGGGCCGTCCTGGCAGCTTGAATCCAGGCTGTCGGGAAAAAGAGCTGGCCAAATCATGTCTTGAGCAGTATAGCAAGATTCTGGATATATCATTCCTACGGAAAATAGTTACTTTCGCTGAGAATCAAGACACGTGATGAGTAAAAATACCTCCTGCGGCGCTGACTGTCGTCGTGGTAATTGACGGAAAGGACCACTGGGTATGATCCATGTCCGAAGTGATTTCATCCACGTGTGTATTGGGATTTGGCAAGGACGTAGCTGTGGAGATGAGCTGTTGTATCCCAACCAAGGAGGAAGGGTCGATCGGTTCTGCATGCTTCGGCGAAGCTCGAGCTGCACGGGGACCAAATCGACATAATCTTTTCAACTTGAGACATCGATCGCAGCTGCTCTGGGCACCAGTTTTGATGCACCGTAGCTTTTGAGAATGGCATCGATCACAAGCTGAACGGGTCTTCCTGGGAAGGCTCTTACTTGCCTGGAGCCCTGTTGTCTGGCTGGCCGAGAGTCCTGACGCCGATGCTGAAGCCGAAGCTGCATCTGCATCTGAGCTTGCGAACAAGTCCATTTCCAGACAAACACCAGAGAAAGGAGGATAGAGGCAAAAGATGGGAGGACGAACACTGGAGCTTAGAAAGCATGAGGTTGCACTAGCGCAGGGTCGGCGTTTCCTCCTGCACGTTCGGCGTTTGAGCCGCCTAGCTTGCCGAATTTGCCTTTCTAGACAACCCCACAATCTCATGACCTATGCGTAATATAAGTGCCCAAGGATCTCTTCTGTAAAAAAGAAAAGAAAAATACTGTCATTTGCTTCTTGACCAAAATGGTTGCTCTTTCTAGCATCGTATCTTCTAATTCACTTATTTCGTCTACCTTTCCTAATGGACTCGTTGCGCTTTTTGTTGGAGCTACTAACGGAATTGGTGAGATAACCCTGAAGAAATTTGCAAAGTATTCGATTCAGCCCCGCGCCTACTTCATAGGCCGCTCTCAAGATGCCGGGAACAGAATTGTGGAAGAGTGTAAAGCACTCAACCCGTCTGGTGAATTCATCTTTAGGCAGGCGGATGTCAGCTTGATCCAGCGAGTAGATGAGGTATGCAAGGAGATCAAGGCCAAGGAAAAGAGTTTGAATCTTCTATTTCTGAGTGCTGGTGTTCCAAGCATGGACCGTAGTGGTATGAAATCCTCGAAATGTTCTGGTTTATGCAAGAAGGCTGTTCTAACCCCCAAGTACAGAAACATCCGAGAATCTCCACCTGCTGGCTGCATTAAACTATTATTCCCGCATCCGCTTAATCACCAACCTCCTTCCTCTACTACACGCTTCCAGTTCTCTTCGCCGTGTTGTCACTGTCGGGGGAGGCGGACTGGAGGGGCCCATTGATCCAACCGATTTTCCCGCTCTCCGAGTCCCACTTCCCAATCTCCGCGGCCACCTATGTACGCTGGTGACTCTCGGCCTCGAGGCAGTCGCAAAGACAGAGCCAGACGTCGCTTTTATTCATAACTATCCTGGCACCGTTGAAACAGGATTATGGAGAGGCACGGATGGTCCGCCAGGTGGGTTGGCCAACGCCACTAACCGCGTGCCGATTGACGAGTGCGGGGAGAGGCAACTGTACTTGGCAACGAGCGCAAGATTCCCGGCTCTGAAAGATACGAGTAAGGCTGTACAGCTAGGCGATGGAGTCGAAGTGGCATTGGGTACGAATGGCAAAGCTGGCAGTGGAGTGTACTCGGTAAAGTGGGATTGTGAGAGCGCGTCCTCTGAAGTGCATAAGCTTTTGGCGGGGCTGAGGGAGCAGGGAATGGTCAAAAAGGTTGGGGAGCATACGGAGAGTGAATTTCAACGCATCTTGGCATCTGAGGAGGTGAACTAGTTACAGAACAATGATCTCCAATTTACAATCTTTTCTTGGCTTTGAATGATAAGTTTCAGTATTTACCCAGCCCCTATCTTGCCCCCTTCCCCACGTTCCTAGCCGAGGAATTTAGCGAGACGAGTGTGTGTTTGAAACGCGACAACACCTCCAGAAAGTATACCATAAGGGCTGAAACACAAGATCAAACCTTGTATTAGCGTCCGTGTCATTGACTATAGAAATAGTGTTATTCACTTATGGAGCTTAAAGAAGCTGTAGGACCGAGTGAGGCTCATGCGACAGATGCACTAATACTTAGATCATCCGGAATATTTGCAACATTTCCAATTAGACAACCCATTTATGGAGACATTGATGTTCCACTTGCCGCTGTATTCGAGAGCAAAGTATAGGATTTTAGCTTTGATGTTCTTAGCCCGTTCACGTTCTATGCTATCGGGATTGTCAAGCTTTCTTCTCGATTGCGCTGGTTATCACACGTGCTCTTGTGAAGGACGAAAGTTTGAATGCGACCCGAAACTAAAACAAAAGATATAGCTGTTGACTAAGATACACGTAGAAATGAATGTGTACCCCTTATTATTGATATATTAGAAAAGATAGATGGAAAAAAGTTGTTGTGCCATACGTGTATGATAAATATGCTGCATGGCACGTGATATACAGCTAAGCGAAGCTGGTGTTGGAACTTAAGGCCTGAGGTAGCACCATAACATAGAATGAATGAATTGAATCGACTTGACTACTGCTCTACAGTGATATCAAGTCCCTATATATATACACATCGCAGACTGATTTTCCCTTGAACAGCTAAACCAGAAGTCCCTATAGAGCTGAGTCATGCTCCCTGTACAGCTGACTTGCCACCACCATCAGGCCTCAGGCACTGAATCGCAACAGTTGGCATCAACGTGATCGATTTCCCCACCACAATACGATGAATGAATACGTGAAAGGCGAGGAAGTGCTAAGAACTGGACGCCAAGGGGTGTATCTCTGATGGCGAGGAGATCAACATCGTGTCGCTTCGCAACTCGCGGATCGACCATTCTCCGCAAATCACGAGGCTGTTGCGACAAGGCGCTGGGAATGGCCCAAATGGAAATGGGAATTTAAGAGGAAGAGCAGGTGATAGAGGTGAACAAAGCGTCTTCGCAGTCTATGGCACGGATAATACGTGGCTTTTTAAGGCGAGGAGTAAGAGGAAGAAGGTTGAGTGGATCTTTAAGATTGATCAGGTGTATTTTGGGAGTGGGAGCGGAAGTCAGGAAGATGATGACTTTATATGATGGGAGATTTCTTTTGTGTGGAAGGCATTGCGAGGTATTTAATAGGAATGATTGGATTAAGGGCAAGCGATGAGTACTATAATACCCACGGTCATTATATATGTCATTTATTTTGTCTGAATATACCGCCTTGTGTGCGTGCACCGAGGATAAGAGAATTACAGGGGTTAAATCTAGCTGGGTGACACATCTATGCCTCGAATCCAACTATGATAGTGGCTCTAGCTGAGCAATAGCAAGATTGCCGGCGATTCTATTACTAATGGCATCAGCTCTTCCCTTCGAACATACCCTACCCAAACTGAAAATTCAGCTTCATGGTATTTGCAGGCTCCACGATGAAGAAGGTCGGGGTTCCTTATCGAGCACTGTTCTAACCGCGAGTCTTCAAGCTGGAGTGAGGGAAGGCCTATGCGTGGCGCTCAAGTAGTCATAAATCTCTTTTATCTTCTATGTGAGATGCGGGCCAGTATTGTGCCGAGATGGCAGGGGTAAATTCGGTAGCGTGCCACGTTGGCCCAGCCTCATCTCTCAGAACCCAACTTTCAGCTGATTTTGCTTTCAGGACTCCTAGCTGCGTCAAATGACCCCGTACCAGAAGATATTATTACAATGTCAAGGCTCGATTACGGGCAGCTGCGAAAACTAATTCAACAGCGCACAGAATTGGGGCCGGAAGGTCGCACAGCATCTCGGCCAAAGCCCGTCAGAAAGTCGGCTAAGACCAATGAACCCAGGGAACGCCTGAAGGACCATCATCCCGAGGATGTAGCAAGCCTAGAAAAGAAGTGGGTGTCCGGAAGGGTATAATTCTGTTGATACGATCTCGAGGCAAGTGCTGACATCTGTACTTCCCACACAGAGGCCGTAACGCAGCCTTCGACCTGGCCCTCAAGAGCCATCTTGCAAAGCTATCGGAGAAAGAGCAGATGGAGTTTGGCAATGCGTTCCATGATATAACTGATGTAACCATTTTGCAAATGGTGAAAGACTTCGATGAAGAGCACAACAAAAAGTCCTTCATTCATAAGCGGCTCGAGCCCGTAGGAAAGTTCCTTCGCCTCCTCGATCAATTCATGCAAGGCGTTGCGATTGGCATACAGAGCCAGCCGGAAATATCTTCAATTGTCGTAGGGGCCGTTCGGATCGTCATTGATCTTGCCGTCAGGTTTGTGACATTTTGGAACAAGCTGTCGGATATGCTCTGCCAATTTTCAAAGTGGCTTAACATCCTGCAACAGCTCTCTACGACATGCAGAGATAAGTACAATGGCATCCTCCAAGAAGTAAGTACCACTAGAGTCCCTATTATGGCAGATCTTATATCGAGTTATTAGGCACTTGCTAATGTCTACGGCGATCTCCTTGATTTCTGCGTCCGTTCAAGATCGATCTTTGTAGGGGCAAATGGTCACTTACGGAGTAAGTACGAATCCCAAAACTGTCACCCTCTTTAGGCATTTGGGGTCAGGGAAACCTAGGCTACCCTTTTCGCACTTGGTGCTCTGTTAAGATCGCAAGTGCGAAGTTGTATAATATTGTATTCACTCACCAGACTGCGTTTTGAAAAGGAAAAGAGGAAATATTCCATTTCGTGAACTAACATGACTTGCTAGAATACAATAATTTAAGGGTCTTTATCAGGGTGCAGTGGAATGGTTTCGAGGAGCATTTCGGCGGAATTGAAGCACGAGTAACGAAAAACCTTCACAACGTTCATCTTGCAGCTCAAGCTGATTCCCTCGACGACCAAAAGGAAGCCCTCAAGAAGTTAGAAGGTTTGGTTAAGATTGTCACTGACCGCAATGCGATCGACGAACGCACGAATTTTCTTGAATGGGTCTCCAAGATCCACTACGAAGAGATACACGATGAAATCATTGAGAAAACCCATCTAGGAACTACAGAATGGCTCATTAGAAAGGAGCTATTTCAGGAATGGTTCAACGGTTCAGGTTCTTCTACCTTGTGGTGTCATGGAAAGCCGGGAATTGGCAAATCCGTTCTTGCGGCAAATGTTATCGATCACATTTCAACGCAATATGTCTTAAGTGACGACATCGGCATTGCATATGCATATTGCAATTTCCAAGATACTGCCACGCAAGACCCGAGGAATCTAATCTTATCTCTCATCAAGCAGCTCAGCTGGAAGCGGAACGAGCTCTCAGAATCCCTTCGTGGATTCTTTAAAGCCTACCATGGCGACGCACGCACCCCCAACCTAGCAACGTGTAAAGCGCAGTTCTGGAACCTAGCAGAGCTGTTTAAAGAGGTTTACATAATAATTGACGGCCTCGACGAGTGCCAAGAAGATGCCAGAGGGCCGACATTAGAGCTTATTTTAGATCCCTCGCAGGGAAGAGAGAACACCAAGGGTGGAAAGACGAGAGACGGTGATTCTAAGCTTACTCCAAGAGTTGCATTGAAAACAGTTGTCATCAGCCGCAATGAAGCCGACATAGCCAAAAGATTCCAGGAACATGCCGCCTTCATCCTACGAATTGAGAACGAGGATGTTGCCCCAGATATCGCAGCATTCGTTCAGGGTGAGACTGAATCTCGAATTCATAAAGGAGATCTACGGATACATAGCCAGATCCTGAAAGAAAAGGTCATAGAAAAGCTGATTGCCGAAGCTGATGGAATGTAAGTCTGGCTCATGCCAGAACTGATGGATGCTGATGCCGACCTTTAGGTTTCTCGTGCCTAAGCTTCAACTCAAGACTATATGTGAGGAAAAGACTGAACGGGATGTCGAGCAAGTGCTGGGGAATCTTCCTCAAGGTCTTGACGAATATTATGCTCGAATGCTCCATCGGATAAATACCCAAACAGCATCTCTGAAGGCATTGGCCTTTCGATGTTTCAGGTTTGTGTTGTACGCATCACGTCCTTTAAGGATAGAGGAGCTGAGAGATGCACTTGCCATGATCAAGCCTGTGGCCAACCGGAAGGAGCTCAACTTATACAGAGAGGCGGACATCCTCGACGCGTGTGGAGGCTTCTTCATCGTGGAGCGTTCAAGTTCTATCGTTCGCCCAATCCATATCACCATCTGGAGCTTTCTTGAGAACAATTTCCGCGATATGAATAACGAGCGTGTTCTCAATAGAGCAAAGGCTCAGGAAGAATTTGCTATTGCATGTATTCTTTATCTCCAAATTGAGTTTCGAAAAGATGGGCCGTGTCAGGACCCGCAACAGCTTCACCAGACCATCCGGAGCAATCCATTTTTATTCTATGCGGCACAGAACTTTGATTATCATATATCTAAGATTCCTTCCATCCATCCTGGCATCGTGCAGTCTTTCAATAAATTACTCGCTGGACCTGAACGTCCAGGAGATGAGGGCCCAGACTTCGATCGGCCGGAACGCGCAAATCGTGCTATAGGGGCCATCTTGCAGATCCGACTCCTCCGCAATCCATTCGACCCGGTGGGGATTAGAGATGGATTTGATAGAAATCGCTATTCGGTTACCGCTGCCACGATGCTATACGTAACCCAGCTTCAAGGGGTCCGTTGGCTCACACGAGAAGCGAGGTGGCCGATTCCACAGGCCGTGCCTTCAATTCACAGTGCAGCTGCAGCTGGCCGAAAGGAAATTCTTATAGAACTCCTGGATAAAGCAGTCGACGTGAATGAAGAGGATAAGTACGGTGTCCAGCCACTGTACTACGCTTGTCGGTATGGCCATTACGCTCTGGCATTAATCTTGGTATCCCGCAAAGCCAACGTCAACCATGTTAGTAGCAAAGGGCACGCGCTGTATATAGCTTGCTCGAAAGGCTACTCTACGATCGTCCATATGTTACTGAGAAACAACGCCGAAGTGAACCTACCTGGAGGTCCGTTTGGTAACGCGCTCGTCGCAGCCTGCAATGGTGGTAGACTCGAAATCGTCCGGCTCCTGCTCTCTCACAAGTCGACGATTGAACGATCTCCTATGCAACGCTTCTCTGCTCTCCATGAAGCCATTTTAGGCGGTCAAAAACAGATCGTTGCACTCCTGCTGGAAAATGGAGCAGACGTGAATGAGACGATGAAAGGGAAAGCTGCCCTTTTCGTAGCCGTCGAATCTCAAAAAGAAGATATTGTTAGTCTCCTAATTGATAAAAAAGCAGATATCAACGTTTATCACCCCACAGACGCGACTGCCCTGCATGTTGCAATCAGGAAATCTCGCAAGGGTCAAGGGGAAACGAGGCTCGCTGAATTATTGCTTCGGAACGGCACCATCGTTCACGGCACTGAAAATTGGACCCCAGCATTGCATGCGGCGGTGGAAGTAGGAAGCATGGACATGGTACAACTACTTCTTCGCTATAACGCAGATATAAATGAAGCCGCCAAAGATGGTGCCACGGCATTTTCCATCGCTGGCAGAGAGGGCTTGACAAAAATTGGCCAAGTGCTGATTGGAAATGGGGCGAACTTAGAAGAACAGGGGAGTGAAGCTCTGACCTGGGCAGCTAAGGGTGGGCATGTAGGAATGGTAAGGTGGCTTTTGGATATTGGCGTCGATGTCAACGCTGGACACGGCCTTGAATTTGCGGCCACTACCGTTATGGTTGAAGAGATCCAACCTGAAGGCGAGCCAAGACGGAAGACGAGGATTGAAGAGACCGTGGAGCTCCTGCTCGACCGAGGTTCAAGTCATGGATCTGAAGCTTTAAAGGTGGCAATTGCTTTCGATAACAAACGCATAGTAGAGATTCTTAGAGAAAGGGGATTCGAGGAGGACGCTGAGGAGGAACAGCTTGACTGCGACGACAACTATGGTGGCAAAGGAGAGAATTGAGATCCAGAGGAAGTCAGGGGAAGATATGCCGAAGCTGTTACGATAATGGACGCTATAGTGTCTCAGTCTCGCTGGGACAATATCATGGAGATTGTGGCTAGCAGGAAATTGGCAACATGAAGGGTCGTTAATCTCGAAGTCTGAATGTGGATGTCCTAGGTCAGAGCTATCAAGAAGCACATCACAAAGTGTAGCTTAACTTTTAGTAACTAGATCCGTTGAATCATAATGCGTGACTGTTCTTTGAACGTTGAAACTCTCATCCAAGTTGCAACGATAGGGCGAAAATTATCATGCCTTCGTCTGGGTTTCAATGGTTTGCCTGACCTGATCTTCCAAGGTCTCCATCTTCGGATCACCCAAAACTCCGTTGCCTCGCTCTCTATCATACAATGTCCCCCCGCTCGTCCAAATTCTCTTCGACTTAGCACCCGTTGCATACCCAGCCCCCGCCTCCCAGGCCTCCTTCTCAACCGCCTTCAACTTCTTCAAAGAGAAGTACGAAACGTTCCATTTTGCACCGGTCTGCTTCTCGAATTCGGCAAGGATGGTCGCATGACAAACTGCCCGTTAAAACTGCCTATAGAAACTGCCTGTCCAGACAGTATGATATAAATCGCCCCTGTGGACATTAATAAGACGTTATGAAATAATGAGGCTAACCTACTTATCATGTGTATATAAGTGCATATGATCTAAAAATGGTTCCGGGGGAATCTCGGCCGCAAGGGAGCCAAAATGGGATCTGTGCTTAGAGAGAAGACGAGGAAAGTGTAACCGAGCATCAGGGGAGCCAGAACGAGCCCCTTTTAGAGGCTAATATAGCCTCTCAGTGCATTCTCAGGTTGCTCAGGGAAGCTTAGGAATGCTCACCCTCGGCTCAGGTTAAAGCGGCAGCTGCTCACGTCCAAACACTAAAACGGAACCGGCGAAAAAAAAAGTTGAGTCTGGCTTATGTGGTAAAAATTGTTTAAAATGTTTAAAGTAGCTGTGGGATATGATTTATATAAAAGTTTGGGAGACATCGATAGGTATAGAAAGTTTGATATATTTAAAGTCAAAGTATCTATCAATTCTTTTGATACGATGGGGTTTTCGGCACGCAGGGATGGACGTTACCTACTTTACTTCCGTTTGAACCTGTTTAAGGGGTGTTCAACCTTACTTTTATCTAATATCTTACGAATACTGATCTCCCTTCGGCGATTCTTCTCACAAATTCCATATTTCTCTGAGCACACGCATCCACTGAGGTGTCACGGGCTCCTCATCCCTCGGCAATAACATGAATACCCTTCTACACATCGGGCAAGAAACAACAAACTCTGTGTCCGGTTTCCAGGTCCCAGCCCACCTCTCCAAGCATCGTGAGCCAAATACATGGCGACAAGGCAGTTCGACGGGGAATTCTACTATCTCGTCATCATCGAAATCCGTTTTGCAAATTGAGCATGATGACTCTTCAGAGGCTGATGCTGGTGTTAGAATGGTGCTAAGACTGGCACTCGCTCTCACCTGACTCGTAATTGTCTCTTCCGACTTGCGGAGCATCTGTGCTAGCATCGCCTTTCGGATCTGTAGATACATCAAAAGGTCATCGTAAGTCGGATCTGGCAGGGGGGAAAGAGAATCTTCGTCAATGGTAGGAGTCAGTAGCCACGTCAATATTGCGGTGTAGATATCGTGCTCGATACTCTTTAGCCAAACTCCGTCTTCGTATGTTAGTGGCTCAGAGAATTCCATGATGTTATTCGGGCTCTCAATATCCTCTACACCGCTTGTCTCGTCATTGGAGATAATTGATTCTGCCTCTGATTCTAGTAAATCTTGTAGCTTTCGTCCACCCATTGCTTTGAGGTTACGGGCTGAGAAGTGGTCGAAGAGACATGATATGCAGAAGCGATCGACTTCGTGGTATATGGTCTCTTGCGTACAAATTGGGCCTGGACAGAATAGGACTCGAGTGGTTCCATCCTCAAGGTGGCCACAGGAGAGAAATACTATTACGTGCGTTCCGCACATATTGAAAGAAGTGTTTCGGGCTTTAAAGATTGTTTAGTAGATTTCAATCTGTAGTCTGTAGCACCGATTGGAGACTTCATGCTTGCGGGAAAATCTGTGCATTGATTTTATGTGTTTTATTCCGCTTTTGTTTTAATTTAAGCTGATCAATGCATTGTCTATATCCTTTGTTTATGGTCTTTGACGCTGTGTCTTATTATTTCTTTTCATTCGAGCAGAACAATGCTCTATAGTCCAGGCTCTGTATACATATTTTCAATTTGATATAGCAATCTAGGAGTAGGCGAGTTGCAAATTCTAGGGTTTGTAGGGACTAGATTTGAAATTTATTTGTCAGAACGAGATTTAGATAATTGATGAGGAGGAACAAGACGGAGACGGAGAATAAAATTTATATATATTGCAGCGGGAACGGGGTATATACTATCCGGCGAGGAATTCCTACTCGCATTATTTCACTTTGTAGAAATATTTTGCGGCGTCTTGTCGGAACGTGTAGTATTTCTTTCAATAGTATGTTCATTTCCGAAGACGAAAAAGTACATTGGGTATTCATGAACTCCATGCCGCATTCTAGAATAGGAATTCATCGCAAAAACAACGCAAGAGTCAAAAAAACAACACCGAGCTACGTGAGCAGGTTCTCCTCAGCCCTGTTCACCAGATCTATTACCAGCCTGCCCCTGGTATTCTTAAAAGTCCTGCTCGCGACCCTCTTGATATCCCCCACGCCCTCGGACGTCTCGATTACCACCCCGTGATGGACTCCCGCGAAATACACCCCGTCCCTGGCCAGATGAATTTCCCCCTTCACCTCGATTTCCAATACTTCCTGATCGATCGCCACTCGAAAATCCTTGGCGTGGGTTGCCTTGGGGACTGTTTTGGCTGTGATGCGAAGTAGATGATTGTCTAGAGCCAACGCCAAACTGTGGACTGGGCTGCGAGGGAGCTTCGTAATGCTTCCGTGAGCCGCCGGAGCCAGGTGAAGGCCTGGGTGTTCCTGGGGAGCTTTGCCCTGGAGGGTATCCGTATTGTTGCGGATGGCGGGTACCAGATGGTACTTGGGAGCCAGATGCACCAGCTTCAAACGGGTCGTTTCCGGTTGACTGATATTTGAGATTTGATGGTCGGCGTTGATGTTGTTGTTGTCGGGGATCAAACGCCGGAGGTGGTCCATATTGCCCAGACATGTAAGATCGCCCCTGATTGGAAGGAGAGCCGCCACTAGAAAATCTTTGTGGTGACTGGCCGAGCCTAGGATTATCTGTGGCTGTTGTTCCTGGGCTTCGTTTAGACGGCGAGTCTGATGAAGTCGATAAGCCTAGTGCAGGATATATTACCGGGTTACCTTGACCCATAGGGCTGAGACTTCCTCGTCGAGAAGATGAGTAAGTAGTTTTTTCAGAAGGACCTTGTCGAGGGGGGGGACGCTCTGGTGAAATGTCGCGCATAATGGAACCAAAAACCTCCTTTACCTTTCGTCTCTTCTCCCGCACCTCTGGATCCCTTTTAATGACTTCTCTGATCTCCTTGGTTTCGTCCAAGACAATCTGTACAAGATTGTGTACGTTCTTTTCAATCACGGCTTGGGACCAAGCTGAATGATATAGCGCTTCTTTGACAAATAATCTCCCTTTGGCGTATTCATTGTCACCAGATTTTCCCACAGGAATTGGGAACAAAATCTTCGAGACCGAACTGATAAGATTCCCTATCTGTTGCCAACGCTTCTGATCTCGAGGGTCGTTGATGAATTCAGTCTCATCCCAATCAGAGCAGGTAATGCCATTGCTACGAGCCAAGCCAAGCATATCAACGTATTCATCAGCTTTGTCGATAACATCGAGGCGATATTCGAGGTTTTCGAGGAGGTCGTTTAAAAACGTTTCATCACCGAAGCCGTCAGAGAATCTCTCCATTTGCCGGCAAATTTCGTGATTTTTGGCGGCGTCGGGGTGGCCAGGCTTGCCAGTATTGTACAACTCAATCAGCCTTTCAATATGAGATCGGACAGCCTCTATGCCAGCGATCTGCATCATACGGGCCGTTCGTTTATTGCCAGATCTACTGCCGAGGCTCTGGGTAGGGTCGACCTGGCCTCCTTTAGAAGCTTCTGCTCCTGGAAACTTGGACATGTAGGTTTCGTATGAACGAACAAAGTCGAGATATTCATCTCGCTTCTCCTGTGGGACGTTGGGATCGTTGTTCAGCCAGTCACCTTGGTGCAGCCATTTGTCGGGCTCGAAGTCCTCCAGCTTATCCCAATTGGCTTTGAACCCCCAAAGTGAAATCCCGGTTCTCTTTCCCCACGTCATTTCCCACAAGTCATCTTGTGCCGAAAAGGAGACGGCGCCATATAGAGCAGCATATCGATCCACTCGAGAAAGGAGTACATTATGTACCGCGTGGGTCAACGCAGCGTAGGTCTCGCTGGCGCCTTGTGGGAGTTCGAAATTTTCGTCGTCCGGGTCCAATGGTCTCTCGGTTCCGGCTTTTAAAACCAAGGTTTGGGCCAACGCCGACGAAACAATACTTCCAGGGAGCTGACCACTGGACGCGGATCGGCGCCACGAGAGCGATGATGCATCTGAAGAAGCTTGTCCAGTGATATTGAATCCAAGGTTGGCCCGTGCGAGCCAGCCTCCAGAGTAACAAGCAGTTGACACAAAAGTAACCTGAAGCTTATTGGATTTCGAGGATTGCGTTGCCAGCCCAAGATATCTTTTAAGGGTTGGAATGCCCATGCATTTGTCTCCGAGCCAAATTTTCCCCATGTCATTACCATGACCAAAGAAAAGGATGAGCAGTGGTTGGTTGTTCTTCCGAGCTTCGTCGGCCTCCAAGCTCACTTGACGATTGAACTCAGCATGAAGATCCTATTGTTGTGTCAAAATTAGTATGACATCAGCGCGGCAGGTAAATGGCCGTAACTTTACATTGTATTTGTCCTGAATCCATTTCAATGGACGATTTGACTTCATGGCGTCATCGTAGATCTTTTGGTTCAGCACCTCCTTCCTCGTCTGATATGGGTTCCCATGGACATATGACCCATACTTTTGGATGAGTTCTGGAAGATTGACACAATGTAACCTGTTAAATGTATTGTTAAGTTAAAAGTCGAAGACGAAGGGAAGAAAGATCTCTTACCACTTTTGATGAGGCGAGAGGTTGGCTAGAAGTGCGTAGAACAACATGAAATCTGCAAGAAACCACCCGTCCAAAGACGGTGCTCCCATGTTCGGCCTGATACCGCATACGGCGACGATTCTAGTTGATTTCGTAACGTCCGGGGGTGTCGAAGTCACTATCGAGCGGTAAAGATGGGCAGTAGTATCATTTTTTGGCTTGTGAAATTTGCCACCGAAAGTAGTGGGCTCGTTGATTCTAACTCCCTGGAGAATCTTGCTAGTTTGCTCGAGGGCATTGTCAAGCTCGGATTTGGAGAAACGCAACGCTGTGCTTTCCTCCACCTTTCCGGACTTTGGGTTGACCTTTGGATAATTGAAGTAAACCCACCGCGAGTCTCCCTACCAAAGTTAGTTACTCCCTAAGAGGTAACCAAGACTGCGAAATGATCCCTCCCACGCTCAGTGTGCCGCGAAAACATCACTCGGAAACTCGACTAAAAAACATTCGGAATTTCGCTCAAGAATGTACCGTTACAGGTGGAAGACTCTGCTCTCATTACAAGTGGCAATTTTCTGATCTCTTGACCAGAAAGAATTGAGTAGAGCTTGTAGAATTGGGACGTATCATCATAACATAGTACCTAAGCTTTGCGGCATACGGAGCGTGGCAGGGGCCCAACCGAACGTACCTTATCATTACACGACTTCAGATTCTTCAATCTCTCCTTCACGATGTTTTCCATGTAGACATGACGCGGGTGATCACTGGGGCCCATTGTGAAGGCGACAAGTATGCGATGAACACGATCGGAGACCTAACATACAGTTTTAATTTAAAAAGTTCTGTGCGAAATGGGTCTGGTCAAGTATCATCTTAGCACTGACTCATTGAAATTAGTGCCCAAGTATTGACTCACATATGGGATGAAAACAGATGCTCGTTTGATTCAATATCCGAGCAAATTGGTGAGTGGATTAGTAACTACTAGGCCCAAACATTTCCACGTTGCTTCAATATATTGAGTCAAAGCTCTTCGGCTTATTGCATTCTGAAGCGTTTGAAGATTTGACATACGCATTGTGTGGCTAGAAACAGTTTTCTCAAGAAAATCCCGAAGTTTGGGGTGCGGTACCGGTAGTACATAGTTCCCGTGTTTGGGTCCCAAAATTTGTGACCAAAATTGTCGAACTTCCGAGCCCAGCTCTAGACTTCTCTGTGAACTGATTTTGCTATGTATGTTGTTTTGACAAACCTTCATTGATGGCATTACAGACCTACATACTGGGGGACAAAGATACGCAATTTGATCACTCCCAGTAAGACTGCGATTTTTCTCTGACTGTGGGTTAAAAATCATTGCCCTTTTTCCCATTGAGGGACCTAAGTCAAAAACCTATCATGTTGCTCTCTAGCTCCATCATATGGGCTGGTCCTTTCTCCACTGGGCTTGCTTCCGATACACATCGTGACGGAAAGTCTGCTTAAGCGACTCAATAGCATTTCCATCAACCGGCAGCGAGGCTTGAGGAGCACCGACCCCACACAAGTCATTCTTACGGTCAATAAACCACGAAATGGTCAAGCCTCCACCCCAAGTAAGCGTACGCTCGCCATACCAGCCCTCAACATCCTCCAAAGTAAGCAGACCCCCCAGCCCGTGACCTCTCTTCGAGCCAGGCGCAGTACCAACAGCAAAGAACATACCCATGGGGCCGGCGAGCTTCTCTTGGTGTCCTGCAGTGGCCTCTGGGCTCAAGTGATTTTCAAACATGTCATTAACTGTCTCCGGTTTGAGGATCTTTCCATCGTTGGCCAGGATCGACCGTAGTATCTTGACATAGTCCGGAACCGTCATGAATAGCCCATGACCACCAAAGTCACCCTTCGTGATCTTGTTCGTATCACCACTGCCCCCAAGCACAGCCTTTCCTAGGGCTTCCGGATCGTCAGGATTCAAATCCACGAGCCTCTCCCGCAAATCCTCGCGCGTCACGGGGTAAAATTGAGCATCAGTGATACCCAGCGGGCGGAAGAGACGTTCATGCATTCGTTCACCTAAAGTCTTGCTGGTCACACGTTCCACGACACGGCCCGCCCAATCCAGACCCGGGCCATACATCCAGCTAGACCCAGGCTGGAAGCTGAGCGGGTAGTTACACATCTCTTCAACCGTCATCCTGTCCTCATCACCTGGATTTTCTGGGCGTGGAGCAAATTTCTCACGCCAGCGACCGATCAGAGGATCGAGGAAGTGGTAGGTGGCGCCGGAGCTGTGGGTGAGCAGCATCTCGAGTGTGATGGGTCGAATTTGTGGCTCGAGGAGCGGGGTCTCGCCGTCGTCGGAGAATCCGGTGATGACTTGTTTAGAGGTGAGTTCAGGCACGATTGTCGATAGGTCGCCTGTCAGTGATAGCAACCCGTCGTCGACGCACTGGAGTGCCGCGATTGTGGCGATCAACTTGGTTGCCGAGGCGAGGAACACCACATCATCAAACTGGTGAGGTTTCTTTTCTCCAGATAGCAGAGTGCGTTCGCCGAGAAGTTTGTTGTATGTGAATCGTCCCTCGGCGTCCGTGGCGCAGATGATGCCGCCGTTGATCTTGCCGCTTTCAAGGGCTGCCTGGAATTCGGTCTCGATGTCTCCTTCAGCCATGATGGGTGGGGTATAAAGCAAAAGAGAAATTGTTGGGAACCCGCCAACGCACAAAGATATTACGGGCAGTGGAGCAGCGGAGCAGCGGAAAACAAAGGTTATATATCAAAACAATAATAATAAGGACTCTTAAGGAACGCACACTGACGATTATACGTAAAAGTGGGTGGGCTGATGTAAGAATTATTCAGGTGGGAGCCTAGTTTGGGTCCAATACAGGCGATGATCTTCACTTGCTTTAGAAATCCTTTCGTGTACTGCCGAAGTACATAAAAGATCGTAGCCGAACAGTCGATCATGACATGATTGGTATTGTTCTGGCGAAGTGACAATCACGTGGTACCTCCCCCTTTTCATCCAAGTTTAGATCCAATGGAGCTAGAAGGTTTAACGGTCTGACAACCATAACCATGTCAATTAGGAAGGTCGAGTAGCAATACAATGCATTTTCCCCCTTACTTGATACTAAGAGCGAACCCATTGTGGGAAACGAGAGTTACTGAGACGATACCTCCTGTATGAATATTTTGCCCCAAGACTCATCATCCGCAATCCGAATATTACTTTGCTTTGCGTACTTTACCTGATGCCCCCAACGCCCCCGTACCAATAGAAAGTCACTGCTTCTTGATAATATCAGAAGCCTTCTGCTCAAGGCCTTCCAGATTCGCCAAAGCCAATCCCGCCAGCCAATCACGAGCCTTATCAACAACCAATGCCCAGGTACCCTCTTCGGAAGCCATCTTCTGTTCCAGGAAGTTGATGACCAACAAGGTTGTCCAGGCGCCTGGTGCGCTATCGTCAACCCCTTCAGGCGCGTCAGGAATTTCAACACCCATGATTTCGCTGACAGTGTCGTCATAATCTCGCCATGATCCATCAAACAGTTGGCGCAAGATCAACTCAAGAACTTTATCAGCCGCCGACTTAGAAGACCAGTCTACCTTTACTATAGGTTTGCAGCCCATGGCATCGAATTTTTCTACTTCGTCTTCTACTGCCTGGTCATAAGAAAAGTCGACGAAGGTACCGGCACCCCAGCCGCCGGTGGTTCCCCTCGTTTGCTGTTGTACTTGCGGTCCAAAATTCGTAAAAGCTCTTGTTTCACCACCAGAGAAACCACCGGATCTTGTTGATGCACTACTTAGCATACTAGCTCGTGGCGCCGGAGCGTTGGCGATACCAGTAAATTGATTCATCATGGCTTGAGGTGATGGTGCCGCAGTAGATCGACTCATCATAGCATACCCACCAGAAAATCCCCCGTGCCCGCCTCTAGCCTGGCCCCTGTTCATAGGGGCAGATGATTTGAAGTGTGATGAAAGTGAAGGCATAGCCATGGATCGCATGCTGCCCATGCGCATTGAGTTCTCAGAAGTTGAGTCTGTTAGGAAAGTTAGCATTCATGAAACATTCTGAGGTCAACAAAAGCAACTCACATGGAGGTAAGAATCCTTCGTTGAGGATCGCACTTTCGTTTTCTGGTATTTCCTTGCCGTTCGCTGCGACTGCTACAAACGAGCAATATTTACCCGCAATCTGAAACTTCTCTCCGAGACGGACCGCTTCGTTCTTGACCAAGTCCTCAAAGCAGCTGGGATGATTATCCCTGACCAACATCCCGGTGTCATCTTTAGCATCGTAGATCCAGCCGCGACCCTCCTCCAAGTCTTGTACAGCCTTCTTGGCGGCAAGTTGGTGAATGGTCTGATCGGGGGAAGCAAGAACTTCAATCGGGATTTCAAGTTCCAATGGACCGTGCTCAGATGTCGCACGGAGAGTAACAGCGGTGGGATTACGTTGAATAGTGTCTGGTGACATCAGGAGGTAAACTACGGTTCGAGAGAAAGCAAAAAGAGATGGAATCTTGTGAGGTGCCTGAAGAAGCTTTGGCGACGGAATAATGTGAAGATTTGCTTCCATAGACTTGAGATTTTCCTTTTCGGGGTTGGCGTTTGAATTGAACAGGGAGATTGTGGGCTTCTGCGCCGGCGCAGATACTTTCTCTGGGTTCCCGATCACGAACTTCCTCTCATCTGTGACCTTGTCGATGAGTTCGAAGTCATCGTCGTCCTGTGTGTATTTGACCTCAAGGGTGTAGTCGGTAATGTGTGGGGACAAAGCTCCGCGGAGCATGCGAACGACGCTGTTTTCCAGGCGCTCACCTAACTGAACAGCCTGAGCAAAGCCATTCCCAGCGCGAGCAAGACCTTCGATCAGAGAATGAGAGACTCCGTTGCCTATGCCGAGTGGAAAGACACGAATCGTGCCTTTCGTATTTGCAACCTGCTCGTTAACATAGTCGAAGAGAGCACCCTGCTGCCAGATATCACCATCTGTGAGGAGCATAATTTCTAGAGGGATGTCGTGGAATCGACGATCAACAGTTGCTTTGATTGCTTTATAAGTCTCAGTGCCACCCATGTCTGCATGGAAGGTGGCCAAATGTTCATCAGCTTCGTAGAGTGTCTCCTTGGTGTAGCTTTGACTCTTCTCCCAAAGGAATGAGCACGAGGATCCGAATGAACAGATATTGAATTTCGTTCCAGCTGGCAATGACTTCAGGAATACCTTCATGGCCGAGACTAACATTTTGATATTTCCAGCCATACTGCCGCTTCGATCCGCAACGAAGACAATTTCGGGACGCGAAGCTGGTAGGGAGAATTTTGGGACGAGAGTTGTCATTAGAGCGCGATGATTTGGGATATTCGGATGTGTCTCCAAGATAGCCTTGGGTATTCCGATATCCTTGGATTGGACGATGAGAACAAAATCTTTTTCCAGAGCTGCACTTCCCAGAGATAAGGTCGCAGAAGCCTTGTTCATCAGTGGATCTGCAGTGGTAGCTGTCGAGACGGTGCCCATTGATACTGCGATGGGATGAGAAGGAGATTGAATACCCTTGATAGATGATCCCTCCGGCATGTTGACATCGACAACGATCTTAATCCCGCTTCTGTCGTTAACAGAAGTCACAACAGAATGGTTTTTAGGGGATGGGCCAGAGCCATAGCGAGGTGCAATGCTGGTTGGAATTGTGAATCGAATGCCATCTGTCTCGTGATGCTTCAGCTCTCCAATGTATGTGACCTCCACAACCACACTCTCGTTGGCTGGGATATTGCCGAGCTTTGTGCTGAAGACGTCCGATGACTGGGGAGCTTGCTCAAGAAGACCCGCGGTCTCACCCTTAGCAACGGCGTCATCGAAGATAGCCTTGGCCTTGGCCCTCTCCTTGACCACGCCGTGGAGCACTGTCTCGCCAATGCGGCAAGTGAAGCTGACGACACTTACGCCATCGTAAAGGGGGAAGGTGTAAATGCACTCGATGACATCTTGAGACGATGGGTTGGTGAATTTCTGTTTCAGAACAGTTTTGGAAGTGGTGGAGAGGATGGTTGTATGTGCCTCGCTGTCGAGCAAGGGGAGATAATGCTTCTCGATTCTGGTGTAATAATCTTCAGATGCCAGATGGTAATAGCAACCACAGAGGTAGCTCATGATGACTGGAACTGGACTTGCCCTAGTAAGTGCGCGTGTGTATTGTTGATCTTGGTGTTTGTTGTGTTGTTGAAGGAGGTGAGGATGTAGGAAAGAGCAAACGGATCAGCTGTTTATATGGCGTGCAAGCGAGGCAACCGCCAACCGCTGCCTGCAGCCTTGCGCCCTCGCACCAGCACCTGCCTTGTGACGTAAGTCAACACTATTTTTGAAAATTGGTGACTGGACAGAAAGTACAATTCTACGTGTTATTAGTTGGAAAAATGCCCATTGAAATCGTGGCTTTCACGTGACATTCTCCCCCTAACATCGGGTGGGCGACGTGGCTTCATGTCTTAGTTTTGGTTTAAATTTATCTATCAAACCTTAGCTCTAAAGCAGAACGCGTTTTGACAAATAACGAGTTCTGATCCAAGCCCTGCGGAGTTGTGTTGCTAGGTAGGCTTCCGCCTGGGTGCATTGAAGGTTACACAGACTGTTGGACATTGATCTTGTGAATGCTTGGCAAGATCATCCCGCGTCAACGTTCAAATTTACTTTCCCACCTTTTTAGATTCCATCGAACTGAAATACATACAGTCACTGTGTCTCATTGCTGATTCTCAAAAGGATTGATTTTCTACGTTCAACCTACTAGGTTGAACCTAGAAAGCCAAGGAGAGCACAAGTTCGAGAACATCGCTGGCGATTAAAAAGCGATGTACCTCAACGGTATCACAACAAGAACCCAAGAGAAAATTTAAACTTGCATATTTGCCGGGAAATCCTAGTTTGCGGGGTACTCTTTCTTGATATCCTTGAAGACGAATTTCATTGTAGCAACAACACCCATCCATGAGTGCTTTTTGTATGCGTACCTGGAGGTATGGAGAATGGCTAGCTATAATATCATCCGATGCATAGGTAGTAGAAAAAAAGCCTGCAGTCGGCCAACTTCCTACACCCGTCGTATATATCCGCCTGTATTCATGCATATACCCAAGACCACATACTTGGTCCGTCTGACACAACATCCCCTTCTATGGGGGTCCTCTTTAATGTCAACAAAGCGTCCTGCGGGGGCTGGTACCCAGCTAAGTAAACTATACCATGATCATCCGCATCTACATATCTCATGTCCAGGTCCCCCCATTGGACTTCAAATGCCTTGTCAACTATCTCCCACCCGTTATTCTTCATTACTTCTTGCTCGGCCTTGAACGTCTCTGCGGGTAATTTACACTTCCAAAGAATATCGACTGATTTCCCTTTACCATTAGTATGGATCTGGCGGCATTTCTCCATCACATTCGGCAGGTCCATGCTGCACCAGTGGTCATCATCCTCCCCTAGGTTCAAGCCTGGAACAAATCCATCCATCATCACTGGGAGAACCAAGTTCATCGTGAGCTTCAGCCCCGCATCAACGTCATCTGTTCCAAAAAGTTTGAAGACCATCTCAACAGCAGGACTGATATTATCAACAACCCCTTCTTCCAATTCCACATCAGATGGGAAAGAGAGGAAACGATGGGGAGGATAGACCTGCTCTCTTATATTCTCTTGAATATTATACCAGGGGCTATGAGTCACGCAATCTGTCTCCGCGAGCTGCGTTCGAGACCCATCACGAAGTTGCCACACTTTCTGGGGTCTTTGAATCAAGAGGTCTAATCTTGTAAGGTATCGCCTGTTCTGGGGTCCGATGCGTTCCAGCCACTCTAGTATAGTATGCCACACGAAACCTCGAAAGAATAGGAATGTGTTCCTGCTGTAGAATATGAGGGCGGCTTCCTTGGATATGACAGAATGGCAGCGAAGTAGTTTTGGTGCTAGTCGTTCCACGCCAAGAGAATCGGTGAGGTATCCTGACACGGTCATTCCGTCAGGTAGGAGCTCGAGAATTTCTGGTAAACGCATTCCAGCCCATGCAATCAGAGGTGAAGATGAAACAATAGCATGTATGTATATTGAGTCACGAATCTCTCGAGGTAAAGTCAAGAAAGTTGGTGCTCGTGCTGCAGGTCTGCGGGACATTCCTGGAGTTCGTGGCGAGTGCCCGGCATGCATCGTCCTTTGTTTAGTGTGTGTGGTCAACAGAGGCGACTTGGGTACATTTAATTGCGGAGTATCCCTTATGTAGCCATCTTCACGGACGCATTATTTATGGGAATTGAGATGGAAGCTGTCTAAGCCGAACAAATAAATGACACGGTTGCCTGTTAGAATTGTTGTATCACGTGTGCTACTTCAGGTAGTATTGATTTCACAATTGAAGGGTGTACTCCCCGCTGTTTTGACTACAGCCAAAAATATTCCTTGGGCTTCTGGGGAAAGGCCCGCGATTCTTTCATATATAGCAAGGCGCCACCAAAACCGAAAGTAGAAAAAAGCTCCAGATTTTCTTTAGTTCTATTGTCATCTGACCAGTTCCCACATAACGCGAGCGCGAAGGTAGCTAGATCCCTCCCTACACTTACTTGATATTCCAATTCTTCCGTCAACTAACTGATCAGCACGGTCGGCAATTGGTAAGCTAATCCCATCCTATGTTTTCAGACAAACAGCAAGAGTATTTTATAGTTATCCAAGTATCCTGGTAATTCATGAGCTTTCTCTTTCCTTTCATTTGCACGTATACAATGTATGCAATACGCAAGAAGTGGAACGTAAAATCTAACTGTAAATTCTGTTCGGGAATCAGTCCAAAGATTGTTTGAAAGCAAAAACGAGTGTGGTGGTAATTCAACTAAGTCCTCCTGCTATATCAATCCCACACGTGACCACGAAACTCCAGACCCCTTTCTTATGCCTCAAGTCTAATAATCATAAGCAGTTACGAACAAACAAAAGAAAACGGAATTTCCGACTCCACATCTCCTTCATCTCAGAATTTCCACCCATCAGAAATGACCTATCATTGATTGAGCTTCTCATCCGGCATAGCGAATGCTATATCCATCGCCGTGAGCATTTTTTGGCATGCTGAAGAACAAGGTTGTGCCGGACCTGGTATTTTGAAGGAAAATCTTTTTCCATACGATGCCATATAACATTTTTGGGTGCCTCGTTGCGGATATTTGCTCGAGCTTGTCGTAGGTTTGCCTATGGACTTCATACGATTCTCGTAAGACCAGATTGCACCATCCTCCGCGTGCCAATCGATTGTTTTGGGTGTTCCGTTTGCCTTCGCCCGATCAATCTTTTTCTGGGACTCTTGATCACTTCGCCATCTTGGTGCATCGTTCAAGTCTACAGGAGGTGAAAGTAATTCTGAAACCCATGGGTCGTGCTTGGGAATAGATGACAAGTAAACACCATCTCCTGGGACCCAAAATGCGGAAACAATGTGATTCATCACCGCTACTTTCTTTATTCGAAGGTAGCTTTCATACCCTTGCTTAGCCCAATCCATGATGGTGTCTTCATCCCAGTTTTCTGCTTCTGGTACGTAAGCTCGCCAGCAATATCCCGTATAACTTGAGGGCGGGTTTATGACAGGCCAGTCAGCTTTCATAAGCTCGTCATCTCTTCCGTCTAGGATGCCATGCCCAGATAAAGATCTGGCAGTAAATGATGGACCGTCAGTCCACGGCGGGACTACGTGAGCGACATTGATAATCGCAAGGCTCGATACAAGCAACCAGATAGCTAGCTTGATCAAACTGAATCTTTGGGAAGGCATTGTAGTTGTCGTATGAAAAAGCTCAAATTTTGCCAAAGGGTTTGAGAACGTAATGGATTGAGATGATGCCCAAAAATGGAAGAGGAATATGGTAAGGAGGAGTTGATGATATATAGCTCAAAAGATAGTTCTGAGGGCGCAGAAGCGTTGGGGTCGAATAATTTGATATTGATTTGACCAAATTATAGCGGGGATAAGGAATTCAAAGACTTGATGTTTTGGTTTTTCTCAGATGGGGGAGATTTGTTCACTTTAATATCTCAATCATCAAAATTGAAAGGAGGCTACTTTGGACCAACATCGTGAAAGCAATATGTGTCAAAGTCAACTGAAAGATGACGAACCTTGAAGTAAATGGTCATTTTCCAAAAACTGAAATCCTTTCGTTGGATCAACAGTGAGGCTGCAATGTTGGAGTCCCGAGTTCATCCACAACTCAATATGTAATCCATGTGTTAAATTGCCTCAGTCTCTCACAGACACGAATCCTGCTCCGTCAACACTACAAATGAGGCGGAAAGATGGGCATGCGAATGACGCCATTGCCAACCCGGCAAATTGGTTAAAGCTATTGATTAGGATGCAAAGGAGTGAACGATGTTGGCGGATGAACGGCTGCGGAAATGATGTTGGTTGGTTAAGAAACCTGACCGGACGCAATTGGACCCAATACCTGGGCACTACGCCTACTGTTGGCAAGCCCGCTTAATTATATAGCAGTGACCAATTATGAGCCCCATGAATTGCAGAATGTAGGCTAGATGCTGATCATCAATATTATCAATCCTGCTTGAAGGCTGATCTGTTGGCGCTACTAGATGTTGGGCCCGAGGAAAAGGCCCTTCCAGTTTCATGTCACTTCCGAAAATATTTTGAGGACACAAGTACCAGTACAATTGGATGAAGCGACGATTCAAACTAGAATTGAGGCAGTTCAGATTCTTGCTAGAGTCACATGAAACCATCCCACAATACTGCGCCTGGACCATGCAGCGGGAAAGTAGTATTTGACTTTTCTACATATCGACCTACCTCCATGACACGTTCTAAATGCCATGTTAGTCCATGGTGGATCCAGGTCCAAAATGTTGCTGTTACAGAGTTCCCTCCATATCTGTCCCTTTACACTGTGCAGTTCATTGGCTCATGGTCAATGCGACAGTATCCACGCTGTATGCTCATCCCTTCTGGAGGAAATCATTCAGAACACATGTACAGACCAATTTGGAATTTGAGCTCCTTCCATAACGGATTTGCCAACAAAGTAAAAGGAACAGAAGGATCATGTTTTTTTCAGGATGCAGGTTCCATGATTGTGGCGTCCTTTTCATGTCAGGCGCATATACAACCGTGGGATATCCTTGCGGCAGACCAACACCGAAAGTCATTGCACGCAAAGGTAACGCAGGATCACTACTGCACGTTCCTTCTACTGGTCTCATGAGCATTTGATTACATTTGTTGAAACATGAGCAGAAGAGACAGATTGCGGAAATGGCAGCAAGACTTTCTTGGCTATGCCAGGCTGAGAAAGAAGATGTATATATATCGATCCCACTTGCCTCTCTTTGGTCCATCAAAACAATCTCAACGATACTACGATACCCACAATCATCATCCCACAACTACATCTGAAAGACTCGTAAACTTGCCGCCTTCGATTTCGCATATTACTTTCATCCTTCTACTTTCCGTTCACATTCGAATCTTTACGTCTCACCAATTCTCACCAGCATTTGATACTGTTTTACCACCACCAATCAACACCTCCAACATGAAGAGTAATGCCTCTTTGCACCATATTTTCTGGCGCATTTGCTAATTTACATTCAGGCACAATTTTCATCATGGGTACCGCATTGGGATACATGTCTAAAATCACAAGTGGACTCCCAGCAGACTCCGGGCCAACAGGCTCGGCCCCTTTCCATGCATGCCTCGAGTCGGGAAAATCCTGGCAAGACTGTAGCGCAGCTTCGAACGCTCATTTCCAAGAATTCAAGCGTGACGAATCGACATCGAGCAGCCCTTTCCACGACTGTCTCGACACGGCTGATAATTGGCAAGACTGCCCCGCAGCCGCACATGGACTCGAAACCAGTGCCAAGTTTGCCCGGTCTAGTGTTAATGAGAGAGGTCTCGCCAGAAATCTCCTGGGCTCTGTCGCCAGTGTTGCTGGAACCGTTCTCGGCCAGGCCGAGAAATGTTACTCGGTCAATTCCCTCGGAGAAACCGGGTGGCTTACAAACACAGCGGTCGAAGGTCTCAAAGACACAGCTTGTGCGTATGCCATCTATCAGGCAATCAAGGCAGCCGGTGCCTCCCAGCCATCTATTGGGAAATATTCCTCCGTGCAGCCTGGATTCTGGCAGGCAAATGCTGGTCCAGAGGCCTGGGGCAAGGTGAATTTTTATCTCAGTACGGTATTCCAATCTGGATGGAACGAAATCAAGGACACCGATATCAATGAGCTTGGGGTAGATTTGTGCAAGAAGGCAATTGATCACTTGACTGCAGACGCGGGATGTAAGAGTAGCGGCCACTGCTCGCCGCCACCTTTAAGCGAGATTGGACCCCCTTTTTATTTCCTACCCTCCAACTTCAAGAATTAATAACAATTCAACCACCAATTATTTTTGCCCCAAATTCAAAATGTCAATAGATATCCCATCATCCTCTCCACCCCATGCGCCCGGGGAAAATTGGAACACCCCTAAACGTTCTAGAGTGCGCCAAATGCGGCGGGACGGAAAAAGCTGGTCCGATATCTACGCCCAATTAGGGGTCCCTCGAAGCTCTGCCAGATCGATCTGTAAGGATCCATCAAGCAGGACTACGCGCAAAGGGAAGCAGTATCATCAGACATTACTCAATGAGCGCGACATCCGCCAGATCATTCGTCATATTGCTTTCAATTACACTACTAGAAGGCTGTCTTTTGTGGAGGTCCGCGCCCAACTACACCTAGTAGCCTCTACCCGCACCATTCGACGCACACTCAAAAAATACAGCTACCGACGCTGTATCGCATGCCCTCGACCCTTTATAAACTTCAACCAGGCCAAGAAGCGGTTAGCTTTTGCAATTAAGCACCGTTGGTGGGGGACATCCGAATATGCAGCTACTAGGGAGGGAGGAGGGGACTGGCGGAAGATTATATGGAGTGATAAAACTACATTTGATATTGGCAAGGATGGCAGAGTCTGGGTTACACGTAGGGTGGATGAGAAATACTGTCCGGATTGTATAAAGTCTATTTATAGGTCCGGAAGATTCTCCTTGATGATCTGGGGCGCTCTAGGGTGGGATTACAAGTCCCCATTGATCTTTATGGAGAAGCTCCCAGGGCAAAAGGGTATATGCTCTAGAGCCTACCTGGAGCAGGTGTTAGAGCCTGTAGTCTTTCCATTATTTGAGACCCTTGGTTCGGATTATATTTATATAGAAGATGGGTCTAAGGTGCACAAGGGGAAGGCCCGACTTCCACGTCTAGAGCACGGAGTACGTGGCTTCAACTGGCCTCCTTCCTCACCTGATCTAAACCCTATTGAGAAGGTCTGGAGATAGATGAAAGGCCAGTTGAATGCTATGCTATATAAGCCAAGAACTAAGAAGAGATTGATGGAAGTAATTCAGGGGCTCTGGGATCAGGTGGATCCACGTGATTACCGCCACTACACAGAGCAATTGACCTGTAAAATTGAGGATGTTATTCACGTTAGAGGCTTAGCTACTATCAATTAGAATTTCAGCCCTAAAGCTCTTAATCTGGATGCGTGGTGGTGTATTTAAAAATATTAAGGGTTTCGCTTAGGTGGCGGCGAGCAGTGGCCACTACTCTTACTGCTGCGAGAAAGGCAGGAAAGTCTGTGGAACACACCTCTGTAAACGGCGGTGAATTCAACTACGCCATGGACTCAAACAAGAAAGCAGTTGAGCCCAAATTTGACGGGACTGGAATCTGCACCAACTGCATTTTATCTATGTTCATGGAAGCGGCCAATTATGTCGACAAAGACGGCTCTACTGTTACGCCAACCGACACTCGTCGGGACGTGGAGGAATTGGCCATTTGAGCGATTATTGATTTGTCCCTAGGTTGATGTTTGGAAGTTTTTTCTAGATGTCCATTTGATTCCGCGATAGTTTCTTGCTTTCTTTCTCGTCCCTTTTGTGCAGTATAAGGGATCTTTGGGTTTCATTTACGTCAGACGCAGCTTCGTTTCCATTAAATAAATTCTTACTTTGCGATTTTATCGCATAAGAGATGAAATATTAGTCTTGCTTTCACTTCACTAGCCTGATTATGTTACAATCCGACCCTCACTCCGAAAGTGTGGCCCCGGAAGAAAAGGTGATATTGAAATGTCACGTGAATGCTTGTTCCTCTGAAGAGGAGTGACAACAAACCCTTTGTCTTGTTCCTTCAATAACGACTCGTGCTTGAATTTATTAACGTTTGAAATTTTATAGCTTAGTTTGGTAGCAAGTGTTGGATTCAAATGTCCCTACACGTGATTCTCCTAAGGAGGGGCAAGGCTGGCACAAGGTTCTACCACAGGCAAGATGAGAAACAAACAAAGAAAATATGATGACCACTCACCTCATAAATTTGCGCAGTCGCTGAGCCAGTTACTTTTTGGACAAGCCGTTCGATTCACATAATCGGCCATGAGTCACTTACCGACACGCCGTCAGGCGGTAAGGCTGAGTTAGTGAGGCTGTAGCCCCGAATATATAATGGCACTCAATCACCCGCCTTCTCTGATTTTTTCTTCCTTCCTCAGCCAGCGTTCCCAGCTGTATCATCACTAGGGAACTCTTCTCGCAATATCTCGCACAGTCATCGCTTGCTGCATCAGCTCCGTTGGATCCTTTGACGATTGAGAATTTACCTCTCTGTCCATGCTAGGAACTCAGACCTTCCGTCTCAACTTCTGCACATTCTTTTGAATAACCACGCTCTTTTAATTCAATTACGATCACGGCCGGCCCACGATCCTCACTTTCATTCCAACACACACATTTGCCGGAATTGCAATTCCAGCATGGCTCCGGATGCCTCTCTTCGACAACGTCTCCTGTACGATATCGCCGAGCTCCAGAGCAAGCCTTATCCCAATATTTCATTGCACATACAAGATGACAATATTACTGAGGCGTGCTTGATCCTTACAGTCGAGGAGGGATATGGAGCAATGCACCTGTCGGTCTCTTTTTCTGACGACTACCCCCTATCACCACCAGTAATCCAAATGAATTCCAAGATTTCGCATCCCAACATCTTTGGAACATACATCTGTGCTTCAATTCTAAACACCACGGAAGGCTACACACCAGCCTATACTCTCAAGGGAATTGCCATCCAACTACTCAGCTTTTTCAGCAGCGATAGAATAGAACAATCCGGGGGCCGCTACTCATTCCGTCTTAGTGACTATCGCGATAACCATGAGTATCTCAAAGATGATACTTATGTATGCCAAAAATGCAACTTTGGCAAAGGCCAGCCCTCCAATTTCAGTGGCAGCTCAGTCATTGTGCCAGTCCAGGCTCCCCCAGAGGTACAGGATCTCCGCTATTGGCCAACCCCTCAAGAGTCCACTATCCTGGGGAAACATCTAGCTAACGGAGAGAGAAAGGCTTCATCGCCATCAGTCGCCGAAGGTCCATCCAAAGACGCACCTGAGAAGACACCTGTCAAGGTCGCAGCAAACGAGGCGCCCAGTATCCAAAAGGCCAAACTCCCGGACGAGATCATATTGGCGATCTGCGAAAGCCTTGAGACGGAGGATCTCATGGTTTTTGCTGAAGCATGGGACAGAATCGGCAGTATCATGACGAAGTACGATGTTATCCGCACGCGAGAACTTCAATGCTTCTGTCTCAAGAAAGACTACACGGTCAACAACATCAAGCTTGGTGTCGGAGTGAGTGTCACTCAAAAGGGAAGACTTGGATTCTTTGAGTCCGAATTCGACCTTTTATCCCAAGAAGGCTTCAAGGCGCATGGTATTCGACGATCCGTGCAAGGCGTCCCGTTCGAAAATTGGCTCCCGCTGCCAATCTCATATGGCCACTGGCGAAAGGTCCACGGAAACGTTTCTGTTGCGCTAGCCACTCTTGCAATTAGAGCAAAGCTAGGAGATGTATCGCATGGTCAAGTCCTCTACCACTTCATGAACGATGTCGTCGTCAAACTCAACCAGCAGACCTCACAGGCTACCTATCGAGCACCCTATTACCCTTATGAGGAGCAAGCGAAGAGTACTCTAACCCACGCCTCAGAGAAGGCTATCGAGTCCTACTTCCACCTCTTCCATCTACTCCTCTGCCTCGCCACTTCTCAACCTTCCATCATCCAGTCTGCCAACACAACACTCAACGCCTTCATCGCCGGCAAGACCTCGAAGAAAGATTGCCCCAACCTCGGCCACCTCCTTGTCGCCGCCCTCATCAGCGACGTAGAGATGACACCCGCAGTCATCAGATCCATCATCAAAGAAACCATAACTCGCAACGTCGTCTGGATGCTCGACTCCAAAGGCGCCAAGATGCCCGAATTGTCCTATATGGAGCCCTCAGACATTTCCGCCTACCGCCTCAAGCACACCTTCGAAGCAAGCAAAACCTCCTACCGCCTCCTCATGTTCCTCAACCTCTTCCGCAAAGCCGCCGTCGGCAGCCCACGCAAACATCTCCCCGTCATCCTCGACGAAGCGTTCCAGCGTCACGGCGCGCCACCTCGTGGTTCGGCGAAGAAGCTGGCGGATGCGATTAAACGGATCCATGCTATCGACAACTTCCCAGAATTTTTGGACAGCATGGGGATCGAGAAGCCGAGCGGGGCGTGGTTTACTTCTTTCCTGAGAAGTTGTGTTGAGGCGAGTGTGGAGAAGGGGTATTCGAAGATGCCGTTGAACCAGAAACATGCGCTGTATTTGAGGCAGATGAAGGAGCCCGATGTTGAGGTTAGGGAGGGCCTGGTGCCGGTTCAGGTTGATTTGTCGGGGAAGACGTTCTTTCCAGGTACAATTGGATTTGGTCAAGGGCATCGGGGTGGTCGTGGAGGAAGAGGGGGCAGAGGTCGTGGGCGGGGCGGTTACCCTTATTAGATTGATACCCGGTTTGTAGGTGTTCTGGCGTCTCGAGCGCGAAGGGGGAATGGATAGGAAAATTAATTCAATGCAACAAAATCAAAATACAATGGATTTCTATTCTTTCTACCTCGCAGTGAAATTGAAATTCGTGTCCTTGCAAGATCTCATGGCGTAAATTATCTGACGTACATTAGAAGAAATGGGTCGAATGATGATGATGATGTGGGAAAAACAGCACTTGCTGCCTGGACCTCACTGAAAGTTTTAGCGAGGATGCCCCTGAATGTGGTGCGTCGACCCCTGAAGTTTAGCGAGTTGGGGGTCTTCCGCTCTCACCCCGCTCTTGTCTTCCAACCTCCTTCCCAAACTCCATGCAAACTTCAACCGTGCTTCTCAACCAAACCATTCAAATGAAATGTCCCAAAAAGGCGCAACGCAAGTTTGACCTGGAGCCAGGCTCCACATATCCGCGTAAACAGGTATTCCAAAATCTGAGTAGATTGGACAATCCATGAAGCGGTCTTCTTCAAACACCCCGTTATTCAAACTCCAGTCAATTGACGCACTATTACTTGTAGAGTTGGTCGCTTTATAGGAAGCTGGGCTGGACGAGCTAGGTGGTGTCGCCGAATTTGGGGTGTCAAATTTCATAAGGTCTAGTGGCACGGAAATGGTGGCAGGCTGATACGGGGTGTTCGACTCGAGTTGTGAGATATAAGGTGATTGATTTGGTGCTGCTGAACAGTGGTCAGTAGAGCTCCTAGCGAAGGGTACAATAGACTTACCGGCAGTCTTGTGGATCTTCCTTGTATGCTCGTTCAGCTTGTCTGGCCTGCCAGTCCAGTACGAGCATCCCTGGTACGAGCATTGCTGTTTCGGGCCATGGATGCTCTTTTCATGCCTGGCTTGGTCGGAAGAGCGACGGAAGCTGGAAGTGCAGCCCGAGTAAGAGCAACGGAATCGAGGCGAGGCGTCAGAGATTGAAGGTTTAGTAGACTTCTTCCTCTTACTTGGGCGAGAGCATTTCGATGAACGAAGCTGACCACGAGGCGGGGAAGGCGGGGTAAATTGGTCCATAGTGAAAGAAGATCGCAGAGTGATTGAGAGACGAACTTGACCTCACAGCAGAGGTAGAAATAAGAACGACTTACCTATATCCATTCAGGTTCTTGGAGAGGCCGTTCCTGACCGCATATTCTTTAGAATTTACCCTGGCGGTCGAGATGCGGAACTGGCGGTCCTGGAGGCGCGAACACTGTTCGGAAGAAATTGGCACTGCTTCGGCCGTCCGCAATAGCTTGGGCGGTAGTGCCACGGGCAGTGGATTAAAATTGCTTTCGCGGTCATATCGCCCAGCTTATTCGAGCTGGGCTGAAGCGGTACGTTATCCAAGAGTGAGGAAATATTTTGGCGGTCCGTGGTTTGGTCCGAGGCGCTGGCGGTCCACGATCAACGAATTGCAGCGCTTCAACATGCTGACAAAGACCCCAGCGTTTCTAGGCGGGCGCGTCGCGTCTGCCTTCGCGTTGCCTCCAGGAGCTCAATCGATGAATTCAAGAGTACCGTGTGCATTCACTTTTTAATGTACTGGCTCCTATGATCTACTGAAATACTTACGCTCCCTGACCTCTGAAAAGCCCTCTCTATCTTTGGAACACTCCAGCCTTACGCGATAAGAACGGGCATCACATGACAAGCAGCAAATTGAACTCAACATTGGAACTATGCTCCTGCTAGGGCAGACTGTATTATTGAGTCTTTAATGTCTTCAGAGTCCCGATAATTTAAATTCATGGATACCCCTGGGTATTGTTTCTTTCACCCCCGGCGTGAAGTGCTCACCAGCTCACTAATGCTGATAGATATCCAGAAACCGACCGCACCAACTTGTCATACTATGCCCAGAATAATAAATTTGGACGAGTCTCTGATGTTATCATAGTTGGCGCCGAAGGACGCTTTAGGCTCTCACAGTTGGATAGTGATTTTGAGATGAATACTCTGGGCCACCAACCAAGTCAGAGTCATATACTGCCTGGAAGCCTTGGTGCCGCTGTTGCTAATGTCAATCTTTCTCTACAAAGAAGCACATTCAAAGTAGTCAAACAGCAATACATGATACAACAGCATCCAAAGTCCTAACACTACTTCCCAGTTTTTCTTCTCGAATCATAATGAACAAATCTGACTTGAGGTATTTCGTCTTCCCAGCTTCAGCAATCAATGCCTCCTGCCCTAATATTATGTATCAAAGCGTTGCTCAACCACACTTAATCCCACCTAGCCTTCATCTACCACATTCAAACGGGCGTCGTCAACTTATCCAAAGCGCGCGTCTCCACCGTCCACTTATCAGCACTATACCCGCTCTTCAAATATGTCGCAGCCTTTTGATCGTTTCTGAACAGCCACTCTACCCAGTTCAAGCCTGCCTTTCCAAAGAGACCGCCGTTGGTATTGCCGAGATCACCGCCATGGCCCAGAGGCAGATTGCCCTTCCATGAGGGAGTGTTGGCTGGGAGAGCCTTGAAATCACGCTCACCCTGAAATTGTCAGTGTCCATCTAGTACATCGGAGGAGTGAATCTCACATTGGCATAAGCAATATCCCCTGACCCACCAAGGACATACAAAATTGGTTTTGTGATAGTGGATGCCGCAGTATAATTTGTCAAAAGTCCAGAGCTGAAAATACCAATCGTCGAGACGCGCGAGTCCCAACTCTGCGCATAAGCCTCGACGCCGCCGCAGCTGAAGCCCGCGGCCATAATCTTTTTAGCGTCGACATTCTTGTAGACGCCCTTGCCCGCGTTCTCAACTGCCCAATCAATCGATTTCGTCATGAGCGCAGCAGTTGTGCTGCCAGACTGCTTGGGCGCGCCAGATGCGATAGCCAGATAGCCGTACGAGGCCCATTGCTGGAGCAGGGCTACGTTCGAGGTTCCATCAGAGCTGCAGCCGCCATTGCCCCAGACGATTACGGGTAGACTAGCGTTGCCGGGATTGGTGGGCATGTATACCGTGTGCGAGGGGAGACTAGATTCTGTGGTATATTTCTGTTCAAAAGGTTAGTTAATGGTCTCTTGCGCGCAACACCCAGGTAAGAACGCCACTTACTCCTTGTCCGTATGGTCCATTACCTCCACCTCCTTGTTGTCTCGCCTCTAAAGGCGCCGCGGAAACTGCGCCCGCTAACGCGACGATGATGACAGAGTTAAACTTCATGACGCTTAGTATTCGACTGAGTGACTTGGAGTCCTAGTATCAAGAGCACTTGATCCTTTTATATACCAAGGTCGAAACGAAAACACTATTCACGCCCGATCGCATTCTTTTGCCAGGCTATAATCAACCTGTGTTTCCCAGTGAAGGTTTCCCACTACTCCAATCAGCCAGAAGCTGGTTTCCTCGGATGAAGCAACGGCAATCTCTTAGACAATCGAGCAGGCGCGGATTTTCGCTCTCCATCACGTTTTCCCACCACTCCGCTTCCGAATTTCTGGGACGGGAACCCCTCTTCGCTTGCGTCTACGATCGTCTGTCCTGCAGCTGGCCGTCATATATCTCGCAGCATCCCTGGGACAGGGGTTTCGCTTGTATAGCCGAGATCTCGGGATTGTAGATTCAGAGGTACTTCCCCGCATTCACTCTATATTACGGAAACCACCGGCTCGAATATGAATATACCGATTGGATTGCTTGTGTGATTGCCAAGTACGGTTGATATACATTGCTATGGAAACCGGCATGAATCTGTCATGGTGATGATATATCATGTATCAAGCTGTTGCATGTCAATATCATACAGTCCTCAGAACCAAAGCGCAAAAGGGCCGCATGAAAACCATCTTTCAGGGATATGGGCAAGCCAATACTAGCAAAACAGTATTATGAAAACAATATTTTTGATATTCGGCATTCAACGTACTGAAAGGTTCAATGTTTCGTTTGGATAAATGCAAGAAAACGCACGACAGATCACGCTTGGCATGCTCTAAATGAAACGAATGAACCCACCTCTGAGCCAATTCTTTCCCCGCAATAAAAGGTAAGAACTTTGAAATAATGGGAAGATTAGTAAAGTGGCGGAGCCACCAAAACGGTGATTGGAGCGGCTCCGCGGCTCTTGATTTTGGGGTGGAATAACAGAAAGGTGGTCCCGCAATATAGCTAGTGAAAGCCAACGGAGTAGGCCATATGCAGGAAATAAGCTTGGCAAATATCCTCGGCGGTGGCGCAAGCTTTTGAGACATGTTGTAAATATCCTTGGGTGCGGACTAAGCCACTCGTAGGCAATGATGAAGAAGGATATTGAGCAGCAACCAAAGTTCCAGATTTGGATATACTTGCGAGAGCTTACTAGGGTATTAGCATGGCTGATGTATTCAGATGACCCAAGGAATGCAGAAACAAATAGATTAACTCTTCAAGTCCCTCAGACGCGGCTCGTCTACTGTTGACTTGTTTCTCGCCACAAGTGCTCCTTTAGAACAAACAAAGGGTACAAAAAGCCCGAACTCCTACCAAAAATATGGTAGAGTTGCCCAAAGATTTCAAATTGCGAATATTCAGCATTGAAGCTCTCGGAATAAAATTAACCCATAAAATATGCCGGCTTAGGAGAAGCATTCTATAATAAAATGCGGCTAAGAGAACGCATCTTCTTTGGGGAGGAAATCCCCAAGGCTCAGTACGGTAGAGTCCGACACGGGTCAGGTCACGTCAGACTCGAATCATATATTTGGACAGACCGAGAATCATTTGAAAACAAAACGGTAGCTCTAGGTTGACCCGGACTTGAAATACCAAAATTCGTCCAACCTGGAAAGCCATCTTGCGTCTTTTTCATCCCGAATCATGATACTCCATTCTAATCAGAGTCCGAGTCAACCGAAACTTGTTGAATTAGAGCTTTTAATCGGACTAAAACATCGCTGGACATTGTTAATGAAGTGAAAGGTTGGTGTGTGCCTGAACCTACTCCTGCAAGCCCTTCTTAATCCAATCCGCACACCTCTCAGCAACCATCACCACCGGAGCCTGCAAATGCGAAGAAATTATCTGTGGGAAAACACTCGCGTCGCAAACCCTCAATCCGTTCACGCCATGAACTCGCAACTTATCATCCACCACTCCCGGAATTCCGTCGTTTTCTGGCGCCATTCGACAACTACAAGCATAATGATATGTAGTCCGAGCTCTCTCTCGGATAAACTTATCTAGTTCTTCTGTACTCCCATTACTTGCATCATTTGCTTGTGCCTCTTCAGGAAAGACAAGGTTTCGACCCAATGGAAATCTCGTTTCTTTGATCTTCTGCCCCATTTCCAGTGAAAGCCTCACTGCAGTTCGTGCAATTTCGTAGTCCTCTGGTGCCGACAGGATGCCGAAATCGACTTTCGGGCGAGAATGAGGATCAGAGCTGGCGAGGCGTACACTGCCGCGGGACTTGGGCTGCAGGAGGGTAGCTAGCAAGGAGAAAACGCCGATTTTTGAGAAGAGAGCTTGGTGCTCGGCGAGATTGTCCATTGCTGATGTGGCGAGTGGCATGATTTCGATGTCTGGGATGAGATTTTGGGGATGTGGTTTATTGCTGTTGTTCTGACTAGGTTTGGGAGCAAGTGATGTGCCGTCTGCGCTGAGGGCCGTGGAGCGGCCGAAGAGCGAAAGGGTTTGAATGGGCATGCTAAGGATTCCGGTCTTGAAGAATAGGTATTTGAGGAATTCTTGGCCGCCTTTTAGTACTGGGGATGTGGCGACTGCGGCTAGGGATTCGCTGACTGGTGTCTCCCATGCTACTGGGATGCCAATGTGATCCGTCTGTGATGACAGATAGTCAGTAACGATCACTCATCCAAAGGTGGAGAGACAAGCTAGGATGGAACATACCAATTCGGATCCGACGCCTGGGAGATCATGCACCACATCAATGCCAAGCCCTTCAAGATGCTGACGAGGTCCAATACCACTGTTACCTGTAAGTACTTGCCTATATCTCCTCAGGGATACCTAAAGAATTGAAGATGTAGGAAGATTATATACCTTAGCATCAAGACCTGCGGCGAGCCAATAGCTCCCGAGCACACAATCACCTCCTTTTTCACTTTGACTGAGTATATCTTTTCTTGATTTGGATCTACGCACTTGAAATAGACTTCCTTGGCGCGTGGGTTACCAAATACACTTGAAAATCCAATTCGAGAGACAATTGTCCGAGTACAAATTGTCAAATTGTTTTGTCTCTCGAAAGCAATTCTTCTAGGAAGAAAAGCATCGAATGTTGACACTCGTTGATTATTGCTGTCGACAGTCGAGTCGAAGGTGGCGAGTCCCTCAGCTGGCGAGTTTGGTGCGTTTACGTCGGAAATGCGAATGAAGCCCATAGCTTCGGCGACGTCTGTGAACCTGAAAAGTATTTGATCAGTCTCACGCTGCCTTCGTGTAGGACTTGATGTGTCTACTCACACCCGGTAAACTCTGAATATCCAGCTTGCATACGGGAAGATCTGGGTAATCCATGGGCCTGCTCATGTTGTTCTATGAGTAAGTGGGAGAAGATTGACCTATGGACTTGACATACCAGAATCGCCTCTGTAGCTAGCCTTCGGCTGATTGAGGCACGTCTCCCCTTTGACAAAATACGGTAGAACCTTCTCATAACTCCATTCCAGATGGCCCATTGCAGCCCACGTATTGTAGTCAGCAGGGCTCCCACGTGAGTAAATCATGCTGTTCAACCGAGAGCCGCCACCCAGCACCTCGCCGCAAAAGAACAAGCTGCGACGATCATCACAGTACTTCATGGGCTCACACTCCCAGCTCGAGGCACCGCCATCAGAACGCAGGATGTTGGATGATACGATTAGTATGCGGGACATCCATGTATCGTTGGCAGGACCGCGTTCAAGGAGGAGCACGGAGATGTTGGGATCTTCGCTCAGACGCGATGCCAATACACAACCTGCGGTGCCACCTGTGCGTCAAAGTCAGCCCAAAAACTTAACAGCATGTTAGTGGAACAGAATCTGACCTCCTATAACAATATAATCGTAGCTACCAGAGTCTACATCTTCAGGACGACGCTCCGGGTAGGCGGGCTCGAATGGCCACCACATTATGAGGATTTCGGGTGAAGAATGCTGAGGGCCAAGACCAATGCGAATATCTGTGCACCCCGGAGATTAAAAGACTTGAGAAATTTGAGGAGGTGAGAGGGTTTTAGTACTGAAATTCAAGTTGGGAGTTGGCATATGCAGTTGCACGGCACATGTTGTTGGATTTTAGTTGCGGCTGGACTTGTCTTGCATTAAGAGTTAGGAACGCCCTACAAGTGTACACGCTCTACTGAATGATACGGAAGAGAGAGAAGACGTTTCAATCCCCCACAACAGAAGCAAGTACAGTGAAATTTGCGAGGCATCAATCTGAGGGAATTCAGCTTGACTATGACTTCTACTGTAGACTCTGTAAGCTATGTATACATATCGAAATAGGTACAAGTACCGCCACTGCCATATAGTAGAAAACCTTGAATCATGTTTCATTCACTTTGCAAGCAAGGGCTTCTTCTCCAGCCAGGCGCTGAACATTTGCAATGCCTCCACGGGCTTGTCCCAGGGTACCATATGACCGGCACCGTTGACCCTGGCGTATCTCAGCAGACCGCTTTCCCACCATAAGCCGCCACTCCAGACTTGCTTGTTATTCTCCTGCTGATAGCGGAAGTCAGGCAAGCCCTTCCATTCAAGTGAGCCAAAGACCCGTTCGTTTCCAACAAAATTACAGATCCAGTCATAAGTTCCAACATAGATCATCACCCTGATGCCAGAGTGAAGGAGGGATGCAACGTAAGACCGTGTATCGATAATAAAGTCATTGGATTTCTGGAATTCTTTCCCAACCTCATTACTGCATCCAACAAACTTGGGAGCTTTCTCGTCGACCCCCATGGCCTCGCGGACCTTGTCACTTCGCAGAAACTTAGTGATTGAGCTCATGATTGGGTAGCACAGGTACCCCTCACACGGCTTGCTAACATCGTAGTAGTTCAGTCCAGACTTGAAGTACGGGAGCTCGAGCTCCTCGGCGCAATAATTTGTTGACAATTTGCAGATAAGAGGATCCGGGTAGTCGTGGCAGGCTGACATCAAATATTCACATCTTCCCACAGCGCTCGCCATTTTGTCGCAGACATCCGAGTTGAGGAGAGGTCCGATACCTGTGACGTTGGTGCATGGAATATCGTAGTATGAGCTGGCTTGTTTGACATCACTGAAAATCCCGTTCCCAATCAAGACGGACTCAAGAGGGATCTGCTCATCAGGGGGAGAAATGGCGTTCATTTCGTTGATATTCTCAGCGAATACCGGAATGTAATGGCCACCGTAGCTTTCTCCGGCAATGGAAAAGGGTAGAGATTTTGATTCCGGGAATGCTTTGTACCACAGCTTCATGAAGGCGTAGATGTCTTCACTTGCTGCAAAGGTTCCACCCTCGCCCCCATGCTCGGTTTCATTGGATGAGTACGAGAACCCCACACCGATCGGTTGGTCTAAGAAAAAGACATTTGCGGCGTTGATCCAGCTGTTGGGATTCTCTCGTGCCGAGTCTCCCCCTTCATTTATGATACACGGACCCAGTTCCATGAATAGACCCATCATACTGGAACAACCGGGTCCGCCATTAAGCCATAAAACCAGAGGATCGGATTTTGGTTTCGAACGTGACTCGAAGTAGGCGAAGTAGAAATGCTTCGAACCAGAGTTCAAGTATCCTGTATATCCCGAAGTCGCTCCAGGGCAGATGTCTGCTAACGCAGAGCCATCTTTGTTGATTGACGCATCGTTCGAGCTATGTGCTGTGATGGACAAGCTATGCTTTGGATGAGACTCATGTGTAAGGACCCTGACGGAGCCTCTTAGTGGGACCTCAGATTGTCCCACAATAGGAGCCTGAGACCCTGAGGAAGCTGACACTCCCGTGACAGCAAGAGCTATCACAGAATTTAACCAAACATAAGTGAGCATTTTGTTCATAAAGGTGTAGGGTGTTTGATGGAATTGAAGTTGATTATATTAAAAGAAGTGGGAGGTTGGGAAGGATCCGCGGCGTCGTCGCTGGTGTGGCGCCTAAAACTGCTGACTAAGGCGGAATCCAGGTAACGCGTGCACGGCCGAGTTCTGAAACTTCATAGGCGATGTTTGGTATCTATTTTCGAAGGAGGTCTATGATATTCAGTTTTCACGAAATGTAAAGCTCTGTTCATTTTAAAGAATTTGAGATATGAGTCGCAACAGGGAAAATGGACGTTGCCCGAATTGCAGCGGCCCGAGCCTGCATTTTGGGCTTCAGTCGCCTAAGTTTTACCCCGCAACCCCTGAAATAGGCGAGCACTTACCGATTTTCAGACCTGCATTTTTCATCACCAAGCATCCAAGCCAAGATGTCGACAGCTCCACCAACGCAACGCTTTGTGGCTGGCTATGCCCGGATGAAGACCAAGTCGGGATGTTTGACTTGTAGGTACTCCACTCCTCCCGTGTAGGGTTTATTGATACTAAGCCCAATCGCAGGCCGGAGGCGACGGAAAAAATGCGATGAGTCAAAGCCAATGTGTACTGGCTGTACCAGGAATGAATTGTCTTGCAACTGGCCAAGTACAAAATTGCGAACCTGTTCTCGCAAAGATATTCTCTTGAACAAAGGCCTCCCTGTCGTGACTTCCCTGATCACAAGGGGGGTCTCCAACACACCGCCACTCCCTACTTCTCTGTTGGACTCGGACAGGCAGACCTATATAATTTCATTCACCATGGACTACTATCTCCCCATTCAAGTTCACCGATACCAGGGCCTTCCATCAGTTAACCAATCACATATCATTTCTATGAGCTTTCATTCGCCAGCTCTGATGAATATACTCATTGCCAACGCTGCCCTGACCTTGAACTCACATATGACAGATTGGCGCACTTTCGAAATCGAAAGTTACATCTGCGCTGTACGAGAAGTTCGACAGATTATCCAAGACGGCGATCTCAAAGGAAAAGAAGACAGTCTTTTGGCGACGGTCATGTGGCTCTGTATTTTTGAAGTGCGAGGGGTGCATTCAGAAGGCTGCTATCACTCACTGACCTTCTCAGAATTCTCGCCTGGACAGGCCTTGCTCTCAAAGTGGGACGCATTTGGCCGCGTTTGCAAATCTTCTCCAACACCGGACACCGTTCGATCAAGTTCAGTCTTCCGCAGCCTCTCGAGCATTTGAACGCGTATGTGTGGAGTATTATATCTATCACAGTGGTGTCATCATGCTTTTCGATCAAAGCATCGACCCCGCCGCCGGTTTGCAACAATTACAGGCCAGATTCTCATTCTGTGAGACGACCTTGGAAAGCAGTTTGATTACAGATGTGGTTAAGTCTCCTGTGCTAGGAACGTCGCATCAAGTATTCGTTGCCATGATTGAAACCACGAGACTTGCTCGAAACCCCGACCTCTTAGATGAGACAATGTCAACTCATCTTCATGTTCGCTATTCAGAGGTGGCGAAGTGGCAGCACGTCTTCGACCAAGATCCAACTGGGCCAGCCACAATGCGAGGAGGAAAGCTATACGAGATAGCAACACGCCTCTTGATCTTGTTGACACTATCATCTACCAATGAGCTGAACGCCGATGAAATTCTATCGGAAGTCAATGTAGTTGCTTCCGAAGCTCTGCACAGATTGCTGATTCAACCACTCGGTGGCATATTCGGAAAATACTGGCTGTGGCCCTTTGCTATAATTGGGTCAGTCGTGACCCGCAGAGACGACATCGACTTGATGCGCGACAAAATGGATGCAATTGCTCAAAGAAGTAATTGCAATGCGATAAAGATCATTCGATACCTGTTGGAAAGTATCTGGGCCAACAATGCTGACTCCTCACCGAACACTTATTCATTGAAAGGCCTCGCTATAATTTTGGATGGCAATCTCATCGAAAACACTTCATCGTTGTTACTGTCCTACAAAAGCTCGACAGGATGAAATTAAGACAGCTCGATCAACAATCGGGCTCCTGTTATTCCTTGGCAGCATTCAAAGCAATCTCCTTATTCAGCCCATTCTCTGTCTGAATAAAGTCCTTCAAATACCCAGGCACCGTCGCGACAGCATTCTCAGGCGATGGAATCGGATCACCCATCACCTCCCAGATCGGCACAACACCAGCCCAATACTTCCCGCTCACACTCTCATCCTTCAAATCAAATTTATCATCATGCGGAAGCCCACTCCTCAGCTTCGCACTCCCAGCCTGAATTTTCACCCTCAAAATGGTGGTCGACTTCATCTCGGTCTTTGTTGGAGGAGTCCTCGAGTTCTGCCAACGCTCAGGCACAACAGAATTAGTCACGAGTTCCATCGCCCAAACCTTCTCCTCGTCACTTTCAACAGGCTGTGCGTATCCATGTAGGACTGCGGAGCGGTAGTTGTAGCTGTGGTGGAAAGGTGCCAGGGCAAGGACGTAGCCGTCTACTTTTGTAGCTGTGACGCAGACAGGAAGTCCGTCTTCGCCTCTTTCGACAGCTTCTTTGGAAAGCCGCATGATGCGTGAGCTAACGTAGCCGTGGAGATAGCAGTCTAGGTTTGAGTCGAGACCAGCTGAGGGGTCTTGGAATGAGGCCATTTGGCCTATCATTGGAAGGATGATAGGGAAGGGCTCGGATGGGTCTGGGGCGAAGGAGACATGGACTACGGGGGACTTGTTGACGATGCCGTGAATGGTTTTGTAGTCGTAGTTTCCTGGATATGTCAGCGTCTTTGAACTCTTCGGAATATGTTATATGAAAGAAGGTGTGCGTACCTCTGTTCTTCAGTCGATTGACCGAGTTAAGTTTGGATTTGGGATACGCGGATTCAGCCATTTTGGAGAATGTGTGCGATGTTCGTGCAAAGGTATTTCTCAACATTGGCTTCTTGACTTCAACGCTGGGAGGCCGTCCTGCTTTTATAGATTTCAGAACGGGAGCGAGTAGCACAACAAATGCATTTAAAACTCGGGAATACATCACTAGCTCTATAACATGATCCCATGAGAGAAGCACAACGCTCTAAACGGTTGCTCACACATCATGCTTACTTTTAAATCTGACCTCAATGGATATCACCTCTATCCTCTTGGTCAGAAATGGCAGTTCCATGCGATGAGTCTCATTTATGGTGGGGTAAATAGACCAATTAAATCTGAGAGCGCGCTGCGGGGCCTTTGCTGCAGGTCCCATTTCTGGTCAGGCCAATGGAAGAGGGAAGCGCGCCCCCACTCAGATTCTGACTTGCATCAACTAGATATCAAACTCGAGATGTGTCGTTTGATTCTATTAGATTCGTCATTGTGAGATAGCTTGTCTCCAGGTGGACAGAAAAAGCGGCACCAATTTTGAATGTTCCACTCGGCGTGGCACATTCAACCATGTAGCTGTTGTGAAATATGATCAACCTCACGCGCCAAAGGTGAGTCCGTGATTTCATGTTGATAGGGTTGAAAGCCTGCCGCGATAAAGATATTTTTGGCTAATTGTGTTTCGAGCAATAACTATATAAAATATTTCGGGACTTGTATCAATCGAAGTGCTATTCAAGATGGGTATCCTTCGAAATGTGCGCGCTGAAATTGATAACTTCATCGACGCTCACAACGCTGGATACTGCCTACAGAATCATCAAACGTTACCTAGTACGCCGTACCGATTCCTAATCACTGCCTAAACACCCACAAAACGTTCCCTTGGGCGCCAGAACTCCATGTTGGATAAATTTTCATGTAAGAATAGCGACTTACGTTGGCCTTCTACCCAAAAATAATTCACACAACTTCACTTACCTCTACTTCTTGGTTGGGCTTAGCCACGAAACCATCCAACTGTAAGTTGAGTTGCCAGCCGGGGCAACTTCCGGAACAGATCTGGCTTCCTCCCCTGGTCCCTCTATCTTTCTGCTTTGCTTTTGCTTCCTTGTGGTAGCTTGTTCGAGCTGCTGAATTTCAACATCATAGTCTCTCGGAGGAGCTTTCGCAGACGAGTGCTCAATGAGACGCCTAAGCTCGTCTGCCTCTGGAGCCAGGGAATCAGGAAACATCCGAACAATAGCCAAAGGCTTCCGCCTCGGTTGCCCGTAATGTTGGTCGCTGGACGCGTCGAGACTTGCCCCATGCTGAATGAAGATTTTCATTATATCTGCCCACGTTCTCGAGTCTGTTTCCCATTTCTTGCCTCGAGGATGTATGGGGTCTTGAAGTTCTTCGTCAAACTCAAAGCGCGAAATATGCCACAACGCACCCGTCAAAGTCTCTTGCCATGGCGTACTGCCATGAAAAGTGAAGTTCGGATCCGCTCCAGCTTCCAAAGCCAACTCTACAACTGATACGTCTGGAACACGTGAGCGGGCTTCTGGCCTAGCGTAGCAAGTGACAGTGTGCATGAGCATGTGGTGGTTGACATCGTGGTCTACTACAATTCCAGTCTTGTCTTTGTGGGCAACATAATACTGCAGACCAAGCTCTCTGGCCAGGTCGTAAAATGGGAGGGCGTGTCCGAGCGGCTTCGAACCTACTTCGATGCCGTATGTCCAATAGTGAAGACTGCCATCATCTTTAGGTGGCTTGAACAAATCTCCGAGATTTTTACTGGGTGAGCTGCGATAATCGTAATACATTGCATCGAATTTTATTATCGGTCGTGGCTGCGAGCCGATGGTAAGAGTCTCTGACGAAGGGCTCAAGCCAAGACTTGACCGCACGTCCTTGCTAGTGGAGTAATTACTACGCTTTGTTGGTGATCTCAGTGAGGTTGAATTTTCGACACTTTCTTCCGGGTCGTCAAAAACCGTCGGCTTCACTGGGAGTCTCCCGTTGATGCTTCTGCCACCAGATATGCGCCATTGGTAGGTCGCCGCAGCATCCAATTGATCGAGAAGTTCCGGAAAGGCTCTGGCTAGATCGTTTTCGGCTTTCTTCGCGTAAGTTAACGCGTCTCTAATGACTGTCGCGTCCAAAGGAACTGAGCGGTTCCCATCCCGAGTTTTCAGCTGCAAGACGGATGATCTCAGCAGTGACAAATAAGGAGAGAAACCCGTCGATTTTGTATGTTGCGTGATCTTCAGCCAGACCAAAGGCTTCTTGAAGAAATCGGAGACAGTTCGATGAAGGAAGACGACCCTGGCATCCGGAGCGATGGTGGAGTATTTTGATTCGTATGACTCAAGCAGTCCTGAACATACACTTTTCAGTCTACTGTCCATCAACTTGCATTTTCCAGTCACTTCTTCCATTGTCAACGGCCGGAGTGGAGCACTGATAGCTGCCGATGGGTCCTCATCTTCAGCCCAGGAAAGTTGTAGGAGGGTGATTTGATGGCTCGTTGATTCCTTCTGGGCTACTAGGACAATTTGAAAAATCTGTGAGGCTTGTTCAAGATAAAAAGAATCAGTTCTCTCCAGCATATGTTCGTATAGTGCCTCCAAGTCGGCTGGAAGATGTCGTAAGCGTCGCTCAAGGTCGGATATCCGGTTTTGGTCTCGGAGGCCCTGGAGAAGTGACTTGACAACTAGTTTGACCCACAAAAACACCCCACTTGCTTTGGTTACTATCTCCCTGACTAGCTGCGCCGCTTCGTCTGGATGAGAATGTGATAGTCTTGCCATATGGCGATGACTTTCTAATTTGTCTTCGACATAAGAACTAATGTCGATGTGAGTTAGGTTCTGAAGCTTCAAGCCCGGATAATCTGCAAAAGCGTCCTCAAAAACGACCAGTGGCCTGCTAGATAGGCACATTTTAATTCCCGGTTCGTTTGCGAACTCAAGGAAATACTCGGCAATATCATCAAGGTCTCCGCCGTATTCATCCAGACCATCGATAAAGAAGCACAGCTTGATCCCCCGATTTTGACATTTTTGGACGAGGAGGCGGAATGCGCTTTTCAAATGTGACAAAGTCCAAGGTTTTTGGTCGCGGGAGAGAATTGCTGCTTTCGAAGATACAGTACCATGTTTCAGAGCGGTCCTCGCCCTAGCTGACCACGCATCCCACGCATTTGGTAGAACGCTAGGAAGTAGATCTCGATGAATTTGAAGAATTTCAAACAGAAGGGTCCGCAGCAAGCCGCGCTGTGAACGCTGTTCTTCGCTTCCGTTGTTCCAAAAGAAGAAGCCGCAAACATCGCAAGGCGATCCACCTGCCCATTTTCCGAGCTCCTCTCGAGTTCTTGAATGACCATAAATATATTTCATCAGCGTCGACTTGCCGGAACCAGCTTTACCATTGATCCAATATAGCCCCGTGCCGCGTTGTAGCCATTCCACGAAGTTATTCCAGCTCTTATCACCAACTTGAGAATCCTTGAATATCCATTCAAAGGTTTTACTGTGGGCTATCTCAACGTCTTCGTGACGGTCTAGGATGCTTGGGAAATCAAGGCTTCCAAGAATGCCATTTTCGGTCATAAGCATGGTCATCTCTTGCTCGACCTGAATTTGTCTAGCAGAGACCTCATGTGGAGTTGGAGATGCCCCATCTCGTTCGTCGTCTTGTTGCCGTAAGGTCTGTAATGTCCCATGCTTTTCGGTTCTCAGCTCCTCTGCATTGCCCCGAAACTCAGCTAATCTCTCTGTTTGCCTTTGTAGTTCGATTGCAAATTCATCGCGAACGTTCAAGAAGGTATTGATGATCGTTTGTGTGGACTCGGTCAGTTGATGGGAAGCCGCCGTCTGTTGGTTGACGAGAGTATTGATCGATCCTCTGTTCTCAAAGAATGATTAGCTAGATTCCCGCGAAAGTAATATTGACAAAAGGGCTGGAGTGGATTTATATAATCACCTGAATGAAAGCAAAACTCTAAATTCAATCTCACTCCTAAGTTCGTTCAATTGGGCTGCCAACGAATCCAGTTCCTCTTTACCCCACGTTGCCCTGAGTACCTTCTTGAAACTCTCCCAATTTCGATGCCTGGTCGAGCCTTGGACTTTCAATTTGTTCAGTTTTGCTATCAACTCTCTGGCAATGCTATGGCAGCGTCTGCAGAGATCATCCAGAGCCTTATCATGCTCGGAGACTTCCTGCTGGCTGGCCGCAATTACCGGCTGGTTCTCCCGCAGAGAATTCTGCAAATTCAAGCTCAAGGATTCGAGGTCTACCGCCAGGACTTCGACCACCACTCGATCCGAGAGCGTGCCATCCGCCGATTTGTATATTTGCCGCGTATGGGATACCAATTTGCACCCGAAGTCCACAAATTGGATGACACTCGTTGCGACGGATAGGGCAGAGAGGGGGTCCATTGTGGCTCCATTACAGTATATCAGAGCTCGATAGCCACCAGTGTGCTATCTTGGCGGGATATATAGCAGCAAAGTCTTCCCTCATGCCTCAAGGAAGGGAATAATTCGTGTCGTACAATTGTCAGCCTCTGCAGTTTTGGCATCGTCGGGCTGAGCCCCTGCTAGCGTTTGGTTATTTACCCCGCGCGAAAACCGCCACCACTCCGTATAATTACAGTGCCTCGTACGCTAACTCCCAGGCCTGGTACACCGCGCCTGCCTGTAATTTCCGCCCCTAAAACAGCGGGGAGACACCTGTGAGCACGACATTAAAGTTTTTGCTGTATTTAAATGTTCGAGAATAATTTACCAGCTTTGAAATAAAGAACTACATACCCAGATTCAATGATGCTGAGGTTACGGGTGTAGCTTTAGGGCCGTTTCTATTCCCACACATTACCATCCGCACCTTCGCACCTTTCTTTGTAGACTTCAATACCAACAACCGTCAGGAAATTTGTGGGAGGGAGTCATTCTTTCAGGACGCGAGTTTCCGCGCACGCTATCGTTTTAGTTTCAATGACGCCTTCGATGTCACTTATTTCTCTCAGAGAATGTCAAATTTGCTCACGGCGTTGTTCACGAGTCAGCGTGTTTCTGGTCAAATGAGTGTGTTGGTCGGACAGAAAGTTGCCTTTCATTTCTCCATATCCTGATATTTCTTGGTCTTTCCCGGCATCTCTAGCTCGATATCGTTTTTAAAAGGTTCTAGACTAGTGCAAGAACTCATTGAACCAAGTCACCGCAGAGTTCTTTGCTCTTTCCAACCCCTCCTTCTGTTTCTGATCGTTGGGGTCGCCCCTTCCAGCGAATCCATGCATCAAGCCTGGATAATAATCGTACTGATATGGTATGCCCAAACCTGGGATGACCTTGTTGCAGTACTCCTTCAACTCAGGAGTCAGCTGAGGATCGATCTCTGGGGCCAGAATCTGTGTCGGAACTGCCAGATTATCAATCTCGCTCTTATCTAGCAGCGAAGGGTGAGCCACTGAGACGCAGTCGAGGAGATTGTTGCCTTTGGCGGCGAGCTGGAAGCATCCCCATCCGCCGTAACAATACCCAATCGCGCCAACCTTCTTGTACTGCGACTTCAGTGCTTTGGCACAGCCGAAAATCTCAGGCTTTCGAATATCTTTGGAGTTGCGGCCAATGAAAGCTCCAATGTCCAGCTCCTTCATCTTCACTTCATTTCCAGAGAACGCTTCTACAATTGTTTCTGCATCAAGAACCTCACCGCCAAAACTGTACGACGAATTAGTTTCCTGTCAAATCTTCTCCATCAATTAGAATGAAGGGCCGTACAAATCTGGGACGTAGCAGGTGCAATTAGCTTCTTTGGCAAAATGGTCTGCTAGGATGCGGAGGTTGGGAAACGTCCATCCAAAGACATCGTGAATAAGGAGGACGGCGACATCTTTGTTCGTGCCGGTTATGTACGTTTTATTCTTGTCAAGGGTTCCCTCGTGGCCCTCTGGTTTCCCATCCCATTTGAATCCGGACTTGCAGCAGTCATCTAACATGTTGGCAGTTGATAAGAGAAAATGTTGAAGATTCAATAATGGACCGATCCTGGAGATTGAGTTTTTGATTTTCCAAGTTAAGTGGGGGAGGGGTAATTATACTCTGGACGTTCTTTGTGCCCCGCCGGAGAAAATTGCTCGTAAATACGGAGGTACGGCGGGATATCTGGTGATATCATTATCTACTTCTGTGGTGGGGCTAACCTGTTCCTCTGAGGCGTCTTCCGAATTGGAAAAACGGTCCAAAAATGGCCGGCAGTAACCTAGTGATTGTACGTGCCGTACCGGATCCGGATGCGATTGAAAATCAACTCCGGGGCCAAGATCCGCGCCGCCGCACTCAACGCTGCAGCTATCTTAAAACGTGCAAATTGGCCACGGTGCGGCACAATAAGTCACTAATAAAGAGGTAGTTTCGGACCGGCCATAATATCCCCGGGAATATTGTCTGTCATCCTTTTAGAGAAAGCCACTCGAAGTTGCTTCAGCTGCGATGGTAGCCAATTGTAGTGGCCGTGTCGGGCTAGCCTAGATGGAGCTCGGGACCATACGCAGTCCATGGCATGAAGCTAAAATCTCGACATATGCAGGAATCTTAAGTCGGAGTTCGGGCACGATTTTTCTTCCGTTCACATGTCTATTTTGGTCTTAGAAAGATTTAACCAAGGAGTTAAATGCGCAGTCTGCAAAGTTCTCAGAAGCCGCTTCGAACATACCATAACACTATGCCAGAAAGCGGAACTTCCTGTACCATTGTTCTTTTGATTTCTAGGTTGCTTCCAAATTCCTTCCTAGATTCCAACACCAAGAATCCTTCGGGCTCGCTGCGACATGGCCCAGCATCTCACGATTCCCCTCCCCTTTCTTCTCCCAGACCAACCAATTATCCAATGCCAATTTAGCAAGCTCTTTCGTCTTCTCCTCATCATTCCATGCACAAAACCTCAGCGCGGCAAGCATATATGCCTCCGCCATCACTGCGTGCAATTTCTCTTCGCGATAAAGCTCGATTAGCTCCAGGGCCATCTCTCGACTTTCATTGTCGTGACCCTCTGAAGAAAACCCAAGGAGCCTTGTTCGCAGATCTATCATCTTGGAAATACGTTGATCAGATAGTGTTTGTTGAGATTGGGAAAGTGAACAATGATTGCAAGTGCAGTGGAATCCCCAATGGTCATGAATGTGTTTTTGGCGAGCCTTGAATCCTTGCTTTTCATCGATATCTAGAGACAAATAAGCTCCTCAAACACAAATTTCTGTAAGAACGACCCTTACAAGAAATAGTCAATTCCTCTCCAGGTTGTATCGTCCTCACAGCGTGGACTTTGTGATTGAGAGTATCGGGATCAAAAGCGAAACGTGCACTTCGACATGTTAGCTCCTGTCATTTGACTTTTCAATTCTTAACTCACTTTGGTCTGCAGTCATGGTTCAACCTCTTGGGACAATCATCGTCAGTTTTCTTTTGAATGCTGATCAGGTTATGGATAGGTTCAACCTACTGCAGCTTCCGGTACAATGACCCCAAACTTTCCCACTCCACCAAATGTCGTCCCGAAAGCATTAGTTCGAATTATATCTTCTACTCGATCCCCTCCAAAATGTCCCGCGAGGCCATAAAACAGATCTCTTGTCGCGGGCGGTAAAATTTCTACCGCTTGTGTCTGGAATGGAAATCTTTCCTCATCCGAGAATGCATCCCAGGTAGCCTCATCGATGATCAGCACTGGGGCTGACGACATGATAAGATCCCCACGTTCGAAGGTGCGATTTGCTATGAGTCCTTTGCCACGACCTAGTAAAGCTGTCTCATAAAATCCCTGGTTAGATCTTAAGGCGGGGTAAAGTTTGGGCTGGGTTTTGAGCCCGGTGGAATTGAGGATGGTCGATGTTGTTGGGGGAGTAGCGAGGATTGATATCCCACGACCATCAGAAAAGCTTGGTGAGTTATATATGCAATAGTTTTCGGGACTCGTTGGGTGGTTAAGACACTGGGGTAATGCTTCGGATTCCCAAATTGGGAACTCATTGCCGGTCGAATTCTCGGGAAAATGGGAAAAGAGATCTGGTGTCTTTGTATAAGAGCTGTAGAGCTTCTCTTCCAAGAGACGGCCATTATGATTTGGGCATGTATTTGTGAAATCCAATTGCTCTTGATGGGAATACGGGAAAGCTCGAAAGTCCGCTGAACCCGCGTTAACGCCAGCGCAGACCAACGCCAAAAGCAAAGCAAAATACATGATAATCAAGGACTCCGATAATCGAAAGGATAGAGATTTTAGCGCTAGTAGATTGGAGTTGCTGTCTTTAATACTGACAGAAGTTTTGGCCAAGACGAGCTTTGATGTGACTCAAACAAAGATGAAACGATGTTTCTCCCCAGCGTCTGATCCCGCCTTGGCTGATCTCCAAACCCCCGGGCTTGGCCAACAGGCCATTGCTTTGACGTTCGAGCCAACCTCTGACAGCGTTCTGGAAATCTTCGCCTCTGCTTCGACTTCACTAACTGGAGGGGGCTGATCAGGTGACCTTGATTTTCAAATCTGACTGCAGATATTTCTCTTACTGCATGCTATACTCTTTATCAATGTTAATATGTGAGTAGAAGTACCGACCGGGTCTTTCAGATTTTCACAATGGTCCTTTTCGAGACTCGTCATAATCACGTGTATATTAAGTGTGTTGAGCTGGACGTATCTTTCCCAGACGTCTTTCCACATCTTCAATGAACGCTCATCAATGATGAGCATCAATCGCACAACGCCTCCACAGAGGAGATCGTCGAAGCATCAAGGAACGGGAGGTTCATGCATCCGACTCGGAGCTTTCTGTCAAATGCGTTGTCGTCGCCAAGGGTGGCTGCTGACACGACCGCGTCTTTGACGCCGCAATCTTCCAATATCCCCTCTCAGAAATTTATCGTTTCTTTATTTTCTGACAAAGCTCAATTATTTTCATCTCCGGAACCACCTAATGCGTGCGTCTTGAATGCTCTTGGCCGCCAGAATTCCACCGCGGAGGAGTTGTGTTTCTATTTTACCGTCTTCATTAACATTCTTCCTTTTTTTAATTGAACGGAATCCAACGTGACTTGTCTGTGGTAATGTTTGTTCGTCGAATGTTTTCGTTGGGAGTATATCTCAAGTTAAACCGCCTGTCTAGGCGACATGCGGGTAGTGTTAGGGAGGGGCCCAAGGGAAGACTAGATGATTATACAATACTTCACACGCAGCATTGCTATGCATCTACGCACTTTGAGTTCTCAGTGGAAGCATGCAGCTTCCGTAGCAAGTGCTACTGCCACACTTTCTTCTTCTCCTTTGCCTGGGGATATTTGTAACGAGGCTCGGGTGCCTCGCAGTAGCTTCGCGTGTGTATTCCCCCAACGGGATGGTGGGGTAATAATTCAGTCCAGTTATTCCGGATTTCGCGCATTTAAGTGAGCATTATTATTATAAGATATTGCTTGCGTCGGCCGCTAGGCTCGCGTTTATCAACACAAACAACCTTAGTGGCTTGGAACCTTGGATGTGAAATCTGCTAGGCCAGTGATGCTTGACAATTCACAACAAGCCCCTTCCACGATTTCTAAGATATCCGTTATTTCGGCCGAAAGTTTATAAGCCCGATCAATACATTGTCACATAATTCCAATCCAATTAAAAGATGCTCTGGGTTGGTGGTTCATGCGCCGCAGTACGCAAGCCTAGCTTAATTCGTTGCTGATAAATCAACCAACAAAACGGGAAGTTTGATATTCCGACCACGTTATTATACTAGGCGAATCTGCAATATATAAAGTCAGGATATTATCTTCTCCTTCATTTTCAATTCTACTTCATAGAATCTCCTCAACATGGCACCAGCATTTCTTGTCACAGGCGCAACCGGAAAGCAAGGTGGGCCAACAGCACGCTTCCTCCTCGAAGCCGGCGGAACAGTCCACGCCCTCGTCCGCGACACCGCCGCCCCAGCATCCCAAGCCCTCAAAGCCGCCGGCGCGATCCTTTTCCAAGGCGACTTCGACGACGTAGCAGCAATCAAAGCAGCAACTACCGGTGTCTCCGGCGTATTCCTAAACCCCTACCCAAACGAAAGACAAACCCAACAAGCGCAAAACTTCATCGATGCGGCCCTCGCAGCTAAGACCGTAAAAACACTTGTCCTTTCAACCGCGTTCTTCACTGGAGATCGTAGTGTCTGGGAATCAGAGCAAGGCGTTGTGAACTACTACACCGCCAAGAGTGCAGTAGAAGAAGCCGTCCGAAGCGCTGGGTTCGAAAATTACACTATTCTGCGACCAGCATGGCTCATGCACAATTACCTCCTTCCATTCTCGCTTTACCACTTTCCTGAACTTGCATCCGAGGGAGTACTAGCGCATATCTACGAGCCCGACACAAAAATGTCTCATTTCGACGCAGCAGATGTAGGGAAATTCGCTGCTGCTGCCTTGCTTGAACCCACGAAGTTTAGGGGCCATGAAATTGAGCTCGGGAATGAGAATTTGACGGCGGAGGAGACGGTGGAAGCTTTGAGGAAGGCGAGTGGGAGGGAGATTGGGTTGCATTTTAGGAGTGCGGAGGAAGCGGAGAGGATGAAGGAGAAGGTTCTTACGATGAGGTTTTCGAGGTTGGCGAATAGTAAGTCGCTTGCGATTGATGGGAAGGCTTTGGAGGAGAAGTATGGGATCAAGCTGAAGACTTTCGAGGAATATTTGGAGGAGCATAAGGATGAGCTATTGAAGGCTCTGCCAGCTTCGCAATAAGTTAGTTCATAGATGATATTAGAAAGAGGACATTTCATTTCGAACGTTTGATGAATTTTTAAGTCCAATTTGTGCATTTTTGCAATTTCATTTGATTTTGGACTCGTGTTGAATTCTTCGTTCTGTCTCGATCAACAAGAACCGCTGCGAAGGGGAAACGTAACGACGACGAAGAAAGAAAAGGAGAAAGAGCACCGAAGATCTAGTCAAATAATTAGCCCTTACACAATTCCATTTAGAGTGCAATGCCCAATAGAACTTGCCTAGAAACTCGCTCCAAGGCATTTTCATTCTCTCTGCTCCGCACCTCTTTCAGACCTCATTCTACAGCGATGCATTTCAACTCTAGATATCTGTCGTTATCGCAAGGATTCAGTTCGCACTTCCACGCAACCACGTTCTCCAAAAACTCCATTCTTTGCAGAGGAGGCATCGGCTTATCCTTAACCCCGCGATGAGCATCTCCAGGATCAAACTCATCACTCCTAGGAAGCCAGCGCTGCCGTTTCACATTGACGTATACTCCCTAACCACGCAATTGAGTCGCAATCCCAGCTCGTACAAGCTCCCAATTTCCTTCATGCCTGAACAACAATCCCATCACATTATCTCATAATCTCTCAGCCCATAATCCGTATACAACAACCCCGTATCCGTAACATCTTCCGGGATATCATGCCCCACATCATGACCCCCAATCCTCGCAACATTGATCATCCTAAAGCATCCATTATCCAATTTCCTAAGAATAAAAGGCAAATTGAGTCCGAATAAACCAATAACAGCATCCCCGATTTCAACAAGGCCATCATCGTTCGTCACGCCAAGTGTGCCGGTATCTGTCGAGAGAAAGATTCGATCTTTGTTGGCGAGGGATAGCATGTCATAGACACCTTGATATTTAGGATGTGGCGTGTGCTGATTTGAATCTGGCAGGTTATCTAGAAAGTTAGATTTTTCTTCCTCGGGTAGATTCCAAGACTCGGAGGGTTTGGTATTCTGGGATATAAGAGCGTCAAGAATAAGTTTCGGGCTTGACGTTGGATGGTTGCGATGAAGACTTTGGAGGGTATGTTGGACCCATTCTGCGTTTCTGGTGAAATTTCGTGCTGGCATCGCAGAGATTGCAGTAATAAACCCTAGGTGCATCCCTCGAGTTTTGAGAATGGTGTAATCTTGGCTGAACTCTGCTAGTGGCCCAAATCTCTCCATCTCTTCGGCAAGACTTTGAAGGGTGTTTTCATCAGGACATAGGTAGTATGGGTGATCAGATTCAGTGAAGAAACAATCAGGTTGATTCAGATTAGGCACCCACGAAGGCAGGTTCAAGTCCGATTTTCCAGATAGAGATGTAGATGGGTACATATAGATGAAATGTTCCTTAAGGATAAAGGCCGTCGCTTCAGCAAATACTTGTCGTATAGATTTAGAGTAGTCGGGAGAAATTTTGATATCTGGAAAGTCTGAAACGGCTAGAAGAGAGTAAATTTTGTCGCGTGGATCCGTTGCATGGAAACCTCCGGTTCTGTGAAACTGTCCAGACAAGCAGGCAGATCCCCGAAGCCCACGGATATAATCGAGATTGAAAATATACCCCATGGACAGGGATAGCAGAGCACCTGAACGAGAAATTATTGACTCGGCGTGATAGGCCGATTGGACCGATTCATCAGCGAATTTTTCGGAAGGAGCGCTTATGGCTGATCTTATACGTTGATTTTCCCACAGTTCAAATCTCTGACTGTGTCTAGTCTCAGTCATCAGATAGGCCACGTACTGATCCCATTCCTCTCCATCTGGCCTATCATCCAGATTATTCTCAAATTTGAATGACACACAGCGTTGTAAATCGGACCAAGCCACGCTGCTCTGACCGCAGACGATGAGGGGTTCCCGCGTTGCGAGAGAGACTTCTTGAACGATCCAGACACGTCGAAACCAACTTCGCTCACATAAGGCACGGAAACCGAATGAGAATCTCAGGCTTCGTAGCGCGAGCTCTTCATTGGGCTGGGCCATGACCCTCATGACAAAATCGCTGTCTTCAGCAGCGGCCCCAATCCAGGCAATCACTCTATTCGCGGTGGAGAATATGTCCCCCATCATCTGCACTTGGTGAGACCGTTCATCGTTATTTTGCTGATTGATGCAGATGGTGTCTACCCACATGACTCTGTCTTGAGTAGGTAGACGAAGATGACGCAACGCGCTTTCGAGGTTGCTGGTTATTTGCCGTTTCATCCCATCTATCATGACAGGAGTAGATGGTTGCTCCGTTCCCCAAGTGTACGACAACGCATCATATGTAGGAGAAGCCGCCAAAAATACGGGTGATAGATGCAATTGAATATCGTCGACAAAACTTCCTGCTTTCAGCGTCAACAGTCGGATTTCTTTTTGGGTGGCACTGAGAGGCTTGTAGGAAGGCTGGAAAGACATGGAAGACACGGTCGCATCCGAATAGCCGTAGGCACCAGCAGCAGCGTTCAGAGTCGTTCTGTCAGAGACCAGTCAGTCACTTAGAGGGTATTAAAAAATGTGGAATTTGGAGGGTCGCCAATTTTGCAGTTGTTAAAAATTGGAGTTGAAATGTCGGAGCCTCGTGGCGCTTGCCTTATCTCACCTCGTATACTCTCACGTGGGTGGCGTTGCAATATTCTCTCCCGATTCATTTGGATTTGTTGAATAAAATATATGAATCAATATTCCAATCGTGCAAACTAAAACATATAGGTCATTTAGTCCTCCTATTAAATATTCTTATTTCTGGAAACCTACATTAAGGGGTTTTACTTTTCTTTCTTATATTTAAGCGTTTGATGTCCCATTTTATTATTGTTTATATTGTAATACAGGTTTCAAGTTTATCCACAGGTATCTTGGATCAAGGAATCTTATCATAAAATTTAAAACTATTATATATGTTTCTAGTAATCTGCATCACCTTAAATAAACCCCAGGATCTACGAAAACGTAGGCAAATCTATGGATCCGCAGTCACAGTGGAAGCAGGAGTGACCGAGGAACCCCCAAAAACTTCAATGTCTCTCCTTATGGCAGAAACCCAACATGTACATCCACCCTAGGTCTCCACCCCTCATTCCCAGATTTCTCTCGCACCCCCTCCAAAACAGCACCCAACTGCCTCCTGACCCTCTCCCCATCGACCCCCTCCCCACAATTCACCACCAGTGTCTCCAACCCCTCAAAACTCCCCAGTACTATCCCCAACAAACCTTTCATACTTCGAAACGCGCCATCATGGAAAAACACGTCTCGTTTCCAGTAGGCACTCAGCACCAGATTGCGGATCTTGCGCGTTTCGTCGGCTGCTATGAGGGTGAGTGTATTGAGATGTTTGGAGGTGGGGAAATGGATTGTGTCTCTGGCGAAGTCAACCCATATCCTCTTTTCCCCCATCCTCTTCTCTGTCCATATAGTACTCATATCCCCACCCCCACCCTTATCCCCATCACCCCTAGCAAATTTCTTCCCCGCAAAAGCCAACTCATATCGTGTCAGCGCTATAGCGCGGCTCTCACGACATATATACAGCTGAACTGGTCCCGGGGGAGCAGGAGACCAGGCCTGGGGGTCTTGGCCGAAATAGATGGATTTTAGGAGGGGAAGAGGTTGGAGGTCGTGAGAGACGCGGAAGATGATGTAAGTGGAGGGACCTAGGAGGGGGGAGGTGGTGGGGCGGTGCGTGTAGAGGTTTGTTGGGGTTATGGTGAGGGTGCGGGGGGTGAAGGATTGGTGCCAGATGGCGTGGCGGAGCTCGGGAGGGAGGGAGGTGAAGGTTGGTTTGGGGGTAGTTGTGGCTGTGGCTGTGGGAGGAGAGGCAGGGTTTGAGGACATTTTTTGGGGTGAGGGGATATGTATCTTTGACATGGAGCGGTGCCTGGGGGTTGGGATAGAATTGAAAGAGAGCTCTGCCAGTCATCGGAAGGCGGAGTAATTATCCCGCAGTTGATTGGCTAAGAGAATGCTTGAAAAGGCAGCCACGTACTCAACTAAATGAAGTTTTGTTTTTCACTGAAATTCATCCAATACTGCGTATATATTCTAAAAGACCGCAGTGAAATATAGTGAGATTTAAGATGTGTACCGGTACCTGCGTAAGCCACAGCCCCAATGACTCGAAAGCGGAAGCTTCACGCAGTGAAATGCAAGGGTCCAAGACCAAACTGCAAAGGACGGAGCAAACCTTCCGGTGTGCAATTACCATCCATCGCAAAGCCTGCTTTTTTAAACCTTGAAGTCCGAAACATGGCTCGATGTCACTGAATGACTTGTTGCTAACCACCAAGTCCGCAAGTCACTTGCCTCTTTTACAACCCAAAGCACCCACAGTCGACATCTTTGATCAAAACATGGAATTCATCCCACCTCACTCCAATAGCAGCGCCAAAACGTTCGCATTCAGATAAAGATATGCGCTGATGGCCCGCGTATTGTCCGGAAATGCACTTTAGGACAGGCCCGGACGGGTTTCTTGATTAGGGAAGCCGGGAAATGCGGAGAAAGGTGGGGGATCTGGGGAGCTTTCGATGCAAAATCAACTGCAATAATAAATGGAGCACTTGCTTTTGTTTTGCAACAGAACTTCTGCGCATGATGTGTATTGTTTGCTGATGAATATGATAGCTATTTTTGAAGATTCGGAAAGAAAGAAAGGGAAGAATTGAAGTCTGCATATAGAACCTGGTCAATAGGTGGGGTGGGACGCCATTCCCGCACCGAGAACGCCACCGCGTGATGACCCCGCATTGATAGCATACGGGAAAGAAAAAGTTGCCAGCAACCTGATACTTTTGATGCAACACAACAGCGGTTGAATTCTTCAGTCCTCCGAAAGTGGGTTGAAGCTGCATATTTATATTCAATCAAAATAGAAAAATCATACCATTTCTAATAAGTCGTCGTTGATCGACAGGTACCACCACCCAAAACCTCGGACATCATCAACAGTCTAGAACGTACTAAGAAAAAAAACCACATATCGGTAGCAGCTCCGCCGACCCCAGCTAGAGCTTTCTTGGAGGGGTCAAAGATAATCCAAAAGGGAAATCCGAAGCGCTGCTCACCGTGTTCCAGTTCCTGGATTCGTCGGTTATAAAGGCCATTGTGACCTTGAATAACCGTTACCAGCCAGAGCTTTAGAATCTTTTGCGCGGACCTTCCCTCCTAGTTCGGGCAAGAAGTGTTCCTTCCGTAGTATCCTTTAAAAGGTCCAGCTGCCCCTTCCATTCTTTAATTCACGAAGTTCTTTTGTGCTGCTGGATTCCGATCCCGCATTCCTTCCCCTCATAATCCCCAATCTCCTTCTCACAATCAACATCTCCCCATCCTCAGCAAACACAATGAACACAATGAACACACTACGCACCGCCCTCCCCCGCGCGGCACCCCGCATCCTCAGACAAACCATCACCAAACGAGCATTCTCAGCCATCCGCCCCCTCCAATCTTCCTTAACAAGAGGACCCCCCGAGCCACCCGACGCCGAAGCCGCAGCTCTCGCCAAAGGAAACGCGCCCACGTATCTGGGAACTACTAAACGCCTGCCGGAATTCAATTTGGTGGATAAGGTTGTGCTTGTTACGGGGGCTGCTAGGGGATTGGGGTTGGTTTGTGCAGAGGCGCTTTTGGAGGCTGGTGCTACTGGTATGTTGATTTTACTTTGCCAAAAAAGAAAGAATTTCTTGGTGGAGATTATGGGGGATTCTTAGATTGGGGGAATGAGTAGAGAAAGGGAAACTGATATGAATTCCAGTCTACGCCCTAGATCGCCTCGAAACGCCCTCCCCCGACTTCTCCCGCGTCCAAAAACGCGCCGAACAAGAACTAGGCACATCATTCCACTACCGACGTATCGACGTTAGAGATGTCGAGCAACTCAATACCATAGTTGAAGACATAGCCAACAAGCATGGCAGGATGGATGGACTGATAGCAGCAGCTGGTATTCAGCAGGAGACGCCTGCATTAGAATACTCGGCTAAGGATTGTGATACGATGATGAGTGTTAATGTGACGGGGTGCTTTATGACGGCGCAGGCGGTGGCGAGACAGATGGTTAGGTTTGAGAATGGTGGGAGTATTGTTATGATTGCTAGTATGAGTGGGACTATTGCTAATAGGGTATGGTTTTTACCTCTTATCCCTTCATAATAACACAGTAGCTAACGAGTATGAAGGGTCTTATTTGTCCTGCATACAATGCTTCCAAAGCAGCAGTTATCCAACTCGGTCGTAACCTGGCCAGCGAATGGGGCGAGTATGGGATTCGGGTGAATACCATTTCTCCTGGGTATATCGTGACTGCTATGGTGGAAGCTTTGTTCGAGAGATTCCCTGAGCGGAGAGAGAATTGGCCGAAGCAGAATATGCTGGGCAGAGTCAGCAGACCGGAGGAGTACCGTGGAGCAGCGGCGTTTCTGATCAGTGATGCTTCGAGCTTCATGACTGGAGCGGACTTGAGGATGGATGGAGGACATTCTGCGTGGTAGACTGCACCTTTCCTTTCCCGAGTTGGCGCTGTTTCCGTTGGTTTGGGAGGTTGTTTGAGCGAGCTAGCGAGCGCATTCCGTATTTATGCATATAATGAAAGAAATAATACCAATCCCAGAAAACACTGCCTTTCCCTTTTGCACCAATTGCAACGCCATAAACACCCCTTCCCTCCGATACCCATATGTGTAACACATCCATAATATCTATACACCCCCTCCCCTGCAAAATTCCCTCCCAAACCTCATCCAACAACACTCACAACCCCCCTCCCCCCCAACCGCCCCACCACAC
>Ga0247778_1000207_pt1 | contig 102959 bp, 87 predicted proteins | sample UWRJL049202B5_FD_179939 | JGI IMG/M metagenome (GOLD analysis project Ga0247778, IMG submission 179939) | Plant litter microbial communities from Arlington Agricultural Research Station in Wisconsin, United States - UWRJ-L049-202B-5 | ecosystem: Environmental > Terrestrial > Plant litter >... | reverse complement strand
TCAGCCGCTCTGCTGGACGTTTGCTGTCGGCTCAAGTTGCTCGAAGAAAGCGGACACAGGACTGGGAAAGCTATGATTGTTCGCATTGTGTCAATGCTGATCAAGTTGGCCCAGAGCTGCGAGGATCGACCGCAAGATCCGCGCGCCGACCGTGCGCCGCGAAGGCGGCCCTCGGTGATCTCAAACACAAGCGGCAGACCCAGAGCGTCTACAACCAGGTGAATCTTGGTTGAAAGGCCGCCACGTGAACGACCGATGCCGTGCTCGGCTGCCCCCCTTTTCCGCCGGCGGCGTGCTGGTGCGCTCGATTGATCGTGCTGTCGATGCTGCGCCACTCGTCGTCGCGGTCTGTTTGCAATCCCTCGAACAGCCGGGTCCAAGTGCCCTTCTTTGACCCTCGATCAAACCGGTTGAACACCGTCTTCCATGGTCCAAATTCTACGGGGAGATCTGGCCATGGAACGCCCGTCCGCCGCCAGCACAAGACGGCTTCCACAAACATCCCATTGTCGTTTCCTCGGCGACCTGGGCCCCGTCTTTCTGCCAGGACCTCAGCGATCTTCGCCCACTTCCGATCGTCTAATGGGAGTCGAACCATCGACTCCCCCATGGAGCACACGCGCCATCCAATGGAAAGCAAATTTTTCCACCTTCCGGGCACGGGCACGGGCACGCTTACGGGAGGACCTGAATTCGGGGACAGACCCCTAGTTCTTGGCCGGCTCCTGCGCCGCACCGCCCGCGCCGCCGAAGGCTGAGACGCACTGCGACGTGGCGCGTGGCCATCAACAAACCAGAACACACCCCAATCCGGCGTCGCCCGTGCTCGCCGGCACTTTGAGTTCGAGAAAAGTGCAGCACTGCTCGAGATCTGCGCAGCGGGGTTGTCGCTGCACTGAGCTGTTTGTCATGCGATCGAAAGAGAAAATACATCACGCATCGCTGCACGACAGATGGCCGCGAGCCGGGCGCGCGTTGACTGCTCGATGCCAATCACAACGCCCGTGATCAGCGCTGGTCCTGCGCGGGTCAGGAGTCTATGCTGGGCTCGGCCCGCGTCCGGGTGGGAGCGAAGGCGCGGCGGTGATGCAGCGCTCCAGGGCTTGTGCCATCGAGGCACTGAGTGAAGTAAGGTGGTCGATTGCGCTACTCAATCCAGCTTGGCGTCGCTACCCTTTCCGTGATCGTTGCAGCGTGCGGCCGGGTCGGAGGCTCGCCCAGCCACGGGCAAGCGGGCGGTTCTGCCGTCGGTTCGAGCGGCTTTGGCGGGCATGACCAAGAGCCCACGTCAGGCAGTGGCGGGGCGGTCAACGAGGGCGGCGCGGATGATGCGGGCGCCACGGGCACGCTCGAACCGATCGAGACGAATTGGAGTGGCACGCCGATCTATGCGCGGGTGGTGCGGCTGACGAACTCGCAGTGGCAGCACGCCGTCACTGACATCCTGCGGCTGAGCGCGCCGTCGAATCTCGCTCAGGGCTTCGAACCCCCCGCCGTCGGCAACAGTGGTTTTACGAACAATGAGCGCTTGCTGCTGGTCGGCGTGCAACAATTCAACAACTTCGAAGCGGCGGCAGAGGCGGCGGCCGCGCTGGCCACCGGCTCGGCCGGCGCGCTGGCGGCGCTCTCCTCCGAAACCACCGCCGAGGGCTTCGTCCGAGTTTTCGGCAAGCGCGCGTTCCGCCGCCCACTGACCCACGATGAGGAAGTGAAATACGAGCAGGTCTTCGCAAAGGGAGAGGCGCTCTACGGCGCGGGCTTTGCCAACGGCGCGTCGCTGGTGATTCGCGCCATGTTGCAGTCGCCTCAGTTTCTGTATCGGTCGGAGCTCGGTCTCGCTGGCGAGCCTTTGAACGGGTACGAGCTTGCGTCCAAGCTCTCGTTCTGGCTCCTCGATACCACGCCGAGCGACGCCCTACTGGATGCCGCGGCGGCGGGCATACTCGACACCATCGACGGGCTGGCCGCGAACGCGCAACAGATGCTGGAAGACCCGCGCGCGCGCGAAGTCATGCGCGTCTTTCACGAGCAGCTCTATCACTCGGCTGCTCCTTTTCCAGACAAATGGGCCGGCATGCCCGAGTACACCGATGCCTTGCACGCTGAGCTCGTCGAAGCCTCCGATCGCTTCTTCGATGACGTGTTCACTCGAGATGGCGGCCTGCGCGACATCCTCACTTCGGACCACGGCTACGTCGGCCCGAATTTGGCGCCACTCTATGGCATCGCGCCTGCGCCCAGCGCGCTCGAAGCGCGGCTGCTCGGCCCTTCCCGCCGCGGCTACTTCATGCAGGTGCCATTTTTACTGCTCAACGGCGCGGGTCCCGATCCTCACTCGATCAATCGGGGAGTAGCGCTGGAAGTGCGCGTGCTGTGCGGAGCCGTGGGCAGCATTGAAATGGTACCGCTCCCCCAGTTGCCGCCGAACCAAACGAACCGTCAGCACGTCAGCGAGCTCACGGGTTCTTGCGGTAATCCTTGCCACGCGGGCCACATCAATGCGCTCGGCTTTGCTTTCGAGAACTTCGACGGTCTCGGGCAAGAGCGCCAAACAGACCATGGTTTACCGATCGACACTTCCGGAAGATATCCCTTCAGCGAAGGCGTGAAGGGTTTTGCGGATGCGAAGGAACTCATGACCATCCTGGCGAATAGCGAGCAGGCTCACACCTGCTACGCAAAAGAACTGACCAGTTATGCGCTCCAGCGTGACATCGTGCAGAAAGACAGCACGTTCGTCGAGACTTTGGCGAAGGGGGGCGGCTCTGAGTCGCTCAAGGGTCTGGTGCTCTCGCTGATCAAAGCTCCCGCGTTTCGCGTGCGAGAGGCGAGCAACCCGTGACCGCCACACGCCGAGAGCTCGCCTTGCCGCGCTTGAACCGCCGCAACTTTCTACGCGGCGCAGCGGGCGTCACCCTCGCGCTGCCCTTTTTGGAAGGAATGCCTGAGCGCTCCGCCTGGGCGGCAGACGCCAAGCCCGTGTTCAGCTTGTTCATCTGCGCCGTGGGCGGCGTCGTCCCCGAAGTATTCTTTCCCGCCGCGCCGGGCCCAATCACGCCGCAGAGCCTCGCCGGCAAGGCGACGATTGAACTTGCGGCCCACGCCAAGGACCTGTTGTTCGTGTCGGGCATCAGTCGGCCCGCTGCGACCGGCGACAGTCACGTCGAGGGCCTGTGCGAAGCGCTCACCGCCGCCCCCGACTTGAACCCGAATGCGCAAGTAGCCACAGCCTCGGGCCCTTCCGCGGATACCTTCATCGCAACCAAAGTGCACCCCGGGCTCGACCCGCTGGTCCTCTACTCCGGGAACAGGAGGAACGGCTGGTCGACTTGGAACCTGTCATTCAAGGCATCGGGCGAGCTTGCTCCGGCGATCTGGAATCCTTACACCCTGTATCAAGAGCTGATCGGTCTCAGCCCCGGCGCGGGGACTCCAGGCGCCGACTCTGCCGCCAAGCTGCTGCTCGAAAGCAGAAAGAGCGTTCACGACTTGGTCCGAGAAGACCTCAGCGCGCTGCTCAAGAGCCCGCGGCTGAGCTCGGCGGACCGCGAGCGTTTGCAGCTGCACTTCGACTCCATTCGAGACGTAGAGGTCGCAATGGGCGGCATGGGTAATACGGCCGTGGATCACTGCTCGAGTGAAGGCCTGGCGCTCGACCAATTGCAAGCCATGGAAAACTTCGTGTACGACCGGTACGAATCGACCGAAGCCGTAGCCAAGCTGCACATGAGTCTGGTTGCCTTGGCCTTTGCGTGTAACCTCCGGCGCTCGGCTTCCCTGCAATGGGGAGATCCCGCCGACTATACGGTTTATCGGGTACCGTCGAACGCGCGCGAGTGGAAGTTCAACTTCATTCAGCACCGCGCGCAGAGTGATTCGGTGGTCGGCGACGACCCGCTCGCCGCTCGAGCGCATGCCGAAATCGACGCGCTACGCATGCGCTCGTTCGCCGCTGGCCTCGACCATTTCAACGCGCGTGGCCTGCGCGATCAGTGCCAAGTGCTGTGGACCAACAGCTTCTCGGACGGCCGCATGCACAGCTTCGTCAACGTGCCGCACATCATTTGGGGCAACGCTGGCGGCTACCTCGAGCAGGGCGTGTACGTAGACGCGGGTGACGTGGGCAACAACCGCCTACTCAATACGCTGATTAGCGCGGCCATTCAGGATACGGGGACCACGGTCGAAGATTTCGGACAGGGGCCTGGTGGGCAGCTCGACGTGATCCGCGCCTGAGCCGCGCGCGCGCACGACACCGGCGCACACGTGGACCTGCGGGTGCGCGCCCGCATCATGCCGTATAATGATCCTATTATTGGCTGGCGTGCGCGCGTGGTGCGCCACGTTCGAAGGGTTCGCTCGATGAGCAGATTGCGCGCACAACGTTTCCCATGGCCACTGACCGTGCTTGCGTCCTTCGGACCTGCCCTGGTTTTGCCAGCTTGCTCCGGCAAGGTGCAGCAGAGTTCCGATTGTCGAAGTGGCTCGAGCTGTGGCGGCGCTGGCGGAGCAAGCGGCGGCAAGGCGGGCGCGGGCAGCAGTGCGGTCGCCGGCAGCGGTGACGACAGCGCAGCCGGCAGCGACGGACTCGAGGCGTGCAGCAACGGCAAGAAGGACGCCGATGAAGCGGACGTGGATTGCGGCGGGAACGGTAGATGTGAGCGCTGCATCGCAAACCAGCTGTGCAAAACCAACCACGATTGCGAGTCCAATGACTGTACGCGCAATCATTGTTCGGAGCCGAGTTGCGCCGACAAGGTCAAGAACCAAGACGAAAGCGATGTCGACTGCGGCGGCAGCTGCCTACCGTGCGACGTCGGAGCCGCTTGTTCGGCGAACGCCGACTGCGCGGGCCAGTATTGCGCCAAGCGAGTTTGTGCCGATCACTGCCTGAGCGGAGTGCGCGACGCGGACGAAACGGACAAGGATTGCGGTGGCACATCGTGCCCAGCGTGCGCTGACGACCAGCGTTGTAAAGGCGCCCAGGATTGCCAGAGTTTGGTCTGCTTCGGCAATTCGTGTCTGCCTGCGACCTGTACCGACCAAGTCAAAAACCAAGACGAAACCGATCTGGATTGCGGCGGCGCTTGCCGAGGCAAAAGCCCTTGCCCGGTCGGCGCGCAATGCATCTCTCAGGCTGACTGTGAGAGCTGGCTCTGCTCACCTGCCGGCAAATGTCTGGCCGATATCGTGGTTCCACCCGGCACCGTGATCGACGATTTCGAGGACGATGATCTCGTCCTTCCGGCGAGCCCCGCGCTCGGCGGCCGTGTGGGGAAGTGGTACGCCTATGGCGACGGCACCGGGACCGGCACCCTGGCCGTAACGGCGATCAATCGCGGCGTGAGCAGCGTGTACGGGCTCCTCGCAACAGGCATGGGCTTCAACAGTTGGGGCTCTGGCTTTGCTGTCGACTTGAACAACTCGGGCCGCGGTCAGCCCGGCAAGGCCCCGTACGACGCCACGGGCTACCAGGGGGTCACTTTCTGGGCGCGTGCTCAGGCCGCGACGACGCTGATTGTCGCCCTGTCGGACGTCGACACGGACGCGGCCGGGCAAACGTGTACGATTTGCGATCGTCACTACTACGAGCCCGTGCAGCTGAGCCCCAACTGGCAGCGTTTCGAACTCGCGTTCTCCGAGCTCGTCCTCGAGCCGGGCACGGTGCCCGCGCCGACCGCGTTCAAACCGAGCGGCGTCGTCTCGCTACAGTTCAGGCTGGCACCGGGTCAGAGCTACGAGCTAAACGTCGATGACGTCGCGTTCTTGAAGTAGACGAGCTGGTCAGCCCGTGCTGCGTGCGCCGGAGCCAGATCGAGCGTGGGCGGGAGCTCTGCTCGAGACCCTGGTCTTCACTGCACCGACCGGGCGCGCAGAGTCGACCGGCCAAGTACTGCGGCTGAACGATGCACTCCAGGCGAAGTGAGCGGCCACCACCTGGAGTAGTCAGGCGCGGGCGAGCGAGCTACTCGACGCGGGTTAAATCTTAACAAACCGAGGCTCGACCGACAGTGTCACAGGGTGAATGTGACCCGCTCCTGCATGACCAAAACGATGAGTTCGCGCGCTCGGTTGATCGGTTTGTTTTGGCTGCTGGTGTCGTGTGGGGGCGGCGCCGCCAGCAATCCAGGCAGCGCGGGGGCCGGGGCGAGCGCCGGCTCGGCGATGGGCGGCTTGCCTCAGGCGGGGGGCTCGGCGCAGCAGGCTGGCAGCTCGGGTTCGGGCGGTAGCGCGGCCCCCTCCGGCGGTGCGGGAGAGGGCAACACGGCGACGGTTGGCGGAGCGGGGTCTGGCGTTGGCGGCTCATCCGGCGGCAGTGCCGCAGCCGGCGCAGGCGCGGGTGGTTCGCTCGTGCCGGTGGCTTGTGAGTCGAGCACGAGCAGCGCGGCGACCACCGTCACCATCGACGGCACCAACGTCAAAGCAACCAATCTCAACGGCCTCACGTTCAAGGGTTTTGGCGTGCTGAGCGCCAATGGCACCAGTGAGCTGCTCATGGATTACAAGTCCGAGCACCCGGAAGTCTACGCGCAGCTTCTCCAGATCTTGTTCGGTGGCGAACGCCCGATCATGACCCACGTCAAAGTCGAGATGGGCAATGATCGAAACAACTCGACGGGCCCGGATCCAGCGACCATGCGCCTGGCGAGTGAAGCCGCCAACGTCGAACGGAGCCCCGGCTTCCAGCTCGCGGCCGACGCAAAGAAGCTCAACCCGAACTTGAAGGTGAGCATCCTGCGCTGGAACGCGCCAGGCTGGGCGAACACCAACGACAAACTGTACACTTGGTTCAAGAACACGATCTTGGCGGCCTACCGCAGCTACGGCTACATGGTCGATTACGTCAATCCCGGGCTCAACGAGCGCGCGGCGGATATCGCGTGGACCAAGCAGTATGCTGCGCGGCTCAAAGCCGATACCACGGGCTTCGATAACGCCAGCGAGCAAGCGCTGTATCAGAGTATCCAGATCGTGATCTCGGATGAAGCAGACATCGGCTCCTTTGGCGGCAGCGCGATGAGCGACGCGGCCTTGCGAGATGCGTTGGCGGTGGCGGGCTATCACTACAACACGGACGACGACAGCGCGGGGAATTTCAAAAAGCTGGCCGAGCAGTTCGACAAGCAAGTTTGGAACAGCGAAGCGCAAGCCACCTTTGGCAATTCCAGTTTCCGACCCAACAACAACACCAAAGACCCAACAATCGCGGGCACGGGTATCGGCGGCATCAATGGGCCGTTGGAGATGGGCAATACGATCATCAAAGGCTTCGTCAATTCGCGCCGGTCGCATTTCATTTATCAGCCTGCAATCGGCTCCTTCTACGAAGGTGGACAGTACTCTTTCAAAGAGTTGCTGAGCGCGCGAGACCCTTGGTCGGGCTGGATCCACTACGACGCGGGCTTGCAGATCTTGCGACATTTCAGCTGGTTCGCCAAGACCGGGTGGGAAAGCCAAAGCAAGCCAGCCGGGATCTGGAGACTGGTCCCGCAGTCGAGCGCCACCGGGGCGACCGGCACCAACCCGGTCAATGGCCGCAACGGCACCCCGAGTTACTTGACGCTCGCAGCGCCGGACAAGAGCAACTTCTCGACGGTGTTCGTGAACGACAGTGAGACCGCGAAGACCTACCAGCTACGCACCGCGAACATGGCGTTCGACGGAAACCCAGCGCTAGAACTTTGGGAAACCAGCGCCGCAGAAGCCGGCAAAGCCTTCAACGCCAACTACCTGCACTATCGCTGCAGCGCCGCCGCCAACGCGAGCACCGGCTACACAATCACGGTCAAGCCCTATTCGATTCTGACCGCCTCGACTTTGGCGAACGTCGGCAACGCGGCCTACCGCGTGCCCTTGCCGGTGGAGGGCGCCCGGACCGTGCTCGATACGACCGCCGACGGCTCCGCGCCGAGTACTTCGGATTCCGTCCTGTACGCCGACGACTTCGACTACACGAAGAAGTCGGTCGCGGTCATCGGCCCAGGCGGGCAAATCATGGGTAGCGAGAGCTACGTGAGCTCACGCGGGGGTTCCCAGAGCGTGATGCCGCGCTTTTTGTGCGACCGCAACGGCGCGTTCGAGGCCTACCTGCCGAGCGGCTCGTCGAACTACGTGCTTCGCCAGCAGCTGGATCAACCTTCGATGGGACTCGGAGGCGCGTGGAACGAGGGCGCGCCAATCACCGCGGTAGGTGATAATCGCTGGCTCAATTACCGAGCCAGCGTCGATGTTTCATTCGAAAACAATAGCAGCCAAAGCGGCAACTACGCCGCGATCGGCGCCCGTCAACAGGGCGGTGCGAACTCCCACACCATCAGCGGCACCCCCTACCTATTGAAGTTCCAATTCGACGGCAGCTGGCAGCTCTTGGTCGACGGCACGGCCGTGGCGAGTGGCAACGTCGTGAGCGGCACGGGCGGCGTCACCATCGCAAACTTCAACGTGTCGTACGACGCTTGGCACAACCTCGCGCTCGAGGTGGTCGAGAACAAGATCAGCGCTGCTCTCGACGGCATCTTGCTCACGACGTACAGCGACCCCAAGCCTCGGCTCTCCGGGCGCGTCGATCTCGCGAGCGGGTATTACTTCACGCGCTTCGACAATCTCAAGGTCGAAAAGGTCGCCAGCTCGGCCCCGTACTACTCTGCAATGCTCGACAATCTCGAGCTGACCGATCTCGCTTCAGCGCCGCTGAGCAAGCTCGTTTACGGCGGCAACTGGGCGCACGAAGTCGGCAAGAGCATGTACGATTACCAGCGCTCGCTCTCGACGAGCCGAGCCGCCGGCGCAACGCTCAAGTATGATTTCACGGGGACGGGTCTCGATATCCTGGGTCAGAACGACGGTTCGGCGAAGCTGGAGGTGACGGTCGATGGCAAAGTCGTCAACGCTTCGGCCGCAACCACGGCCGCGAGCCAGCTCTACCAAAGCTACTCTCTGCGCGGCTTGGCCGCGGGCGCGCACAGCGTTCAACTCGAAGTATTGAGTGGCAAGCTGGTCATGGACGCCGTGGGCATCGTGCCCTAGTCAGCGCTGGCCGCACCGCGTCGAGGATGTGACGAATGTGTCGCAATTGACCGCGCCGGCCGGCGGCCCATTCCCCGAGTGAGAAACGTGGTCGCAATCTCCACAGCGAGCTCCCGGCGTAAGCTTCGCGGGCGATGCGCTCGACGGCCGCTCTTCCCACCCAACGAAGCCTCGTGTTCGGCCGCTTCGTGTTGTTTCCCAAACAGCGGCAGCTGCTCGAAGCCGGCACTCCCGTTCCGCTGGGCACCCGCGCGCTCGATATCCTGACCGCGCTCGTCGAACGCGCCGGGGAGCTGGTGACGAAAGAAGAGTTGGTCGCCAGCGCTTGGCCCGATACCGTCGTGCACGAGGGGAACCTCAAAGTTCACATCGCCGCGATCCGCCGCGCATTGGCCGACGGGCGCAACGACCAACGTTACGTCGTGAACGTGGCCGGCCGGGGCTACCGCTTCGTAGCGCCGGTCTCGACGGATGAAGCGGCGCTCGAAGCGCCGCCGGGCCCAGCGGGGAGCTCGACGCGACCGCCAGCATTGACGCGCGTTTTCGGGCGCGCAGAAGTGATTGAGTCGATCTGCGGCCTGCTCGGCGAGCATCGGCTGGTGACGATCGTCGGCTCCGGCGGGATTGGCAAGACCACGGTGGCGCATGCGGTGTTCTCGACGATCACGCTGGCGGACCCGCCCATCTTTGCCGATCTCGCGCCGTTGAACGACCCGCGACTTTTACCTAGCTCGCTCGCCGCTCTCTTGGGCCTGCCAGTTCATTCGGAAAACCCGCTTCCCCACCTGCGGCAATTCCTCGAAGAAAAGCAGCTCTTGATCGTGCTCGATAGCTGCGAGCACCTGTTGGACGCAGTCGCGGGCCTCGCGGAGTCATTGCTCGCGGAAGCGCCCGGCCTGCGCCTCTTGGCGACCAGTCGCGAGCCCCTGCGAGCCATGGAGGAAGTCGTTCGCCGCTTGTCACCGCTCGAAATTCCAGCCCCGGATGCGGAGCTGACGGCAGTGGAGGCGCACGCGTTTTCGGCTGTCGAATTGTTCGTCGCGCGCGCCCGCGCGAGCTCAGAAAGCTTCGAGCTGAGCGACGCCGACGCGGCTCACGTGTGTGAGATCTGCCGGCGGTTGGACGGCAATGCCCTCGCCATCGAGTTGGCCGCAGGGCGCGTGGATGCGTTCGGGGTCAGCGGCGTGGCCGCGCGCCTGATCGATCGCTTCAACCTGCTCAAGGGCGGCAAGCGGACCGCCTTGCCGCGCCACCAAGGCCTCGGCGCGACGCTGGATTGGAGCTATGGTCTATTGGCCGAGAACGAGCGAGCGCTACTGCGACGCCTGTCGGTATTCGTTGGCCCCTTCACGCTGGACGCCGCCGCTGCGATCGCGACGGACGCCAGCACGTGTGCTGCGGATGTCGCCTATCTGGTCGCCAACCTCGTCGCAAAGTCGCTCGTTTCCACGGAATTCTTTGCCGAACAATCACGCTACCGGTTGCTCGACACGACCAGCGCTTACGCTCTCGAAAAGCTGCACGCGGCGGGCGAACTCGACGACTACTCGCAACGCCATGCGGAATACTTGTGTGCACGGCTCGAGCGCGCGGTCGGCGAACTCCAAAATCGCGACGCTCTCGCTTGGCTCGCCAATCATGGGGCTCAACTCGACAACATTCGCAAGCTCCTGGACTGGTCGTCGTTCAAACCGGAACGACGAGCGCTCGGCGTCGCGCTCACGCTCGCAGCCGTGCCCCTGTGGCTGAACCTGTCGCTGATGGACGAGTGCCAGCAGCGGGTTCAAAAAGTGCTCTCGTCCGAGCTCGCCGCGGACGCTCGAGCTTTGCACCAGCAGATGCGGCTCGCTACGGCGCTGGGGGTCGCGCTGTATTCGATCGGTTCCAGCGCGGAGGCCAAATCCGCGTGGAACCAGGTCCTTTCGCACGCGCAAGCCCTGCTCGATAGCGACTTCGAACTGCGCGCGCTGTGGGGCTTGTGGACGGTGTGCGTCAATACCGGCGATCATCGCGAGGGTCTCGCATTGGCCCGCGGATTCGCCCAGGTGGCGAAGGACGCCGCTGACGCGCAGGCGGTCCTCGTCGGTGATCGCTTGCTCGGGATCTCCCATCACTTCTTGGGCGAGCACGCGACGGCTCGCCGCCACATCGAGCGCATGTTGGAGCGCTCGACTACGAGCCGCAACGTGCCGAGCATCACGCGCTTTCAGATCGACCAAGCCGTGGCCTCACGCTCGTACCTCGCCAAGGTGCTCTGGGTTCAGGGCCATCCCGAGCAAGCCGTGAGCGGGGTGGATCGCGCTCTCGCCGAAGCGGTGCACGCGCAGCATTCGCTCTCGATCTGCTATTGCCTCGGTCAGAGTGGTTGCCCCATCGCTTTCTTCAATGGCGACCACGCCCTCGCCGAGCGCTACGTGGGGTTGCTCCTCGAACACGCCGTGAAATGCCGACTCGCGTTATGGTCGACCCTGGGACGCGGGTTCCAAGCCATGCTCTTGATCCGACGCGGCCATGGGGACCAGGGTTTGCCCTTGCTCCGCGAATCCGCGGAGGAACTGCGTGCCTCGAGCTTGGCGCACCTTCACACCACTTTCCTGGCTGAGCTGGCGCGTGGACTGGGTGAAGCGGGTCAGGTCACGCTCGGCCTCGAAGCAATCCAAGCGGCGCTCGCGCGATCCACCGGCAACCACGAGCACTGGTGCTTGCCCGAACTGATGCGCATCCAAGCCGAGCTCTGGCTACGCGAAGGAGCGGCCGGTGCCAGCGAGCGAGCCGAAGCCCGGCTGCTTTGCGCGCTGGATCTTGCCCGCACACAAGAAGCACTTTCCTGGCAGTTGCGCACGGCGCTGAGCCTGGCTCGTCTGCGCCCCCGCCAAGGTCGGTCGGACCAGTATCGTGAATTGCTGCGCTCGTTATCCAGCCGCTTCAGCGAAGGGCTCGCGACAGCGGATCTGCTGTCCGCGAAGCGACTGCTGCGCAGCAGCGGCGTCAGCGCGTAGGCCCGTGGACCTTTACACGGATTAACTACTCTTTACGCTCGGCCCGGCCAGGGCCGCGTAGGTTGCGAGTGACAGCGGCGTTGCGGCCGCTCGACGAACACAACCCACAAAGGCGGCAAAAATGCCCACATTCACGGTCAAAGATGGCACCGAGATCTTCTACAAGGACTGGGGTAAAGGCCCGGCGATCTTCTTCCACCACGGCTGGCCCCTGAGCGCGGACGATTGGGACGCTCAAATGATGTTCTTCCTCGCGCGCGGCTTTCGGGTGCTCGCGCACGACCGTCGCGGGCATGGTCGCTCGACGCAAACGGACTCCGGTCACGACATGGACACCTACGCGGCTGACGTCGCTGAGATCGTGGCGGAGTTGGATCTGCGTGACGCGGTCCACGTCGGACACTCGACCGGTGGCGGTGAAGTCACTCGTTACGTGGCCCGTCACGGCAAAGGGCGCGTCAAAAAGGCGGTGCTGATCAGCGCCATTCCCCCCACCTTCATGCAGTCAGCCAAAAACCCCGATGGCGTACCGAGAGAAGTCGTGGACGGCATTCGCGAAGGCACCGCCTACCATCGCTCCCAATTCTACAAAGACATCACCATCCCGTTTTACGGCTTCAACCGCCCGGGCGCGACCGTCTCCGAAGGCATCCGCGAGAATTGGTGGCGACAGGGCATGATGGGCGCGATCAAGGCGCAGCACGAGTGCATCCGCGTGCTCTCAGAGACCGAATTCTACGATGATCTGAAAATGATCGATGTGCCAGTGCTCGTGATGCATGGCGAGGACGATCAGATTTGCCCATTCCCCACCACCGGGGCACGTTCCGTCAAGCTGCTCGCGAAAGGCAAGCTCAAGTCCTATCCCGGCTTGCCGCACGGCATGCCGACCACGCACGCCGAGCTGATCAACGCGGACTTGCTCGAGTTCATCCAGTCTTGAGCTAGCGGTCGGGGCGAGGCCCCCTCACCGCGCTAGCCGAGTGCACCCTACGTGCGGAGGCCCGTGCGCCGCTGCTACCGATCACGCGCGTCGATTTTGCGAAGGCAATCGCCGTGAGGTCGGATTGACGCTCGCGCGCGCCTCCGCTATTTTCTCTACGCCGCGATGGTTGGCTCGGCGAGCTGAGCGGTTCCCGGCGAGCGGCGAGTGGAGCAAGAATTGACGTGGGGGATGCCTCTCTTTTCGAAATTGCGGTGCAGTTCCATCGGGCTGGGGAGGCCGAGCGCGCGGAGTTCTGTTATCGCCGCGTGCTCGAACAAGCGCCGCAGCACGGCGAAGCGCTGTATCTACTCAGCGTGCTCGTGTTGGGCTTCGAGCGCCTCGAGGAAGCATGCGCGCTGCTCGAGCGAGCGGTTCGCGTCGCGCCGGAGAATGCTTTTTTCCTGTCGAGTCTGGGCGGCGTCCATGGTCGGCTCGGGCGCACGCGGGAAGCCATCGGCGTGTTGCTCACGGCCATCGCGTGCAAGCCGGACTTCGCGGAAGCGGTCTTCAACCTCGGGCTGACGTTCGAGATTCGAGCAGAATTGCCGGCGGCAGCCGCGTGCTACGAGCGCGTTCGAGAGCTCGACCCGAGTGAGTCGCAGGCCGTCGAGCGCTTAGCCAGCGTGCGGGCCGTACAGAGCGCGCTCGTGGCCACGGTTCCGAAAGCACGCGACGAATCGGACACGGAGCCAGCCGAGCTGTTTTCGGCGCTGGGCGCCACGTTGCGCGGTCGCGGGGCAGCGGACCACGCCGCGGCTTGGTATCAGGCCGCATTGAAGCTCGATTCGAAATCGGCCTACGTGCACACGGCCCTGGGCGCGATTCATGCGGACGCGGGCCGTTTCGAGCAAGCAATCGTCCATTTTCGGCGAGCGCTGGAAATCGACGAGCATTTCCGACCCGCGCGCGGCTATCTCGACACTGCGCTCGACGAAACGGGGCGCTACGACGAACTGCAAGCGGTGCAGCGCGACGCAGTGGCGCTCTATCCGGACGACCCGATCGCGCACAGCGTGCTGTTGTTCAATCTGCAATATTGGCCGAACGTCAGCGCGAGCGAGATCCTTGCCGAGGCGCGGACCTGGAATGTCCGGCATGCGCGAGCACTCGCGGCTCGTGCCTTGCCCCACCACAACGATCGCTCGCCGGAACGCCGGCTGCGCATCGGCTACGTGTCATCCGACTTCAGGGATCACGCCATGTCGCGCTTCACGATCCCGCTCTTCCGCAATCACGACCACCGGCAATTCGAAATCTTTTGCTATTCGAGCGCAGACGAGCCCTGCACGGAGAATACCATCCTTCGCGGCTGCGCCGATGTCTGGCGCGAAGTCGGCGCTTTGGACGATGCGGCTCTGTCCGAGCTCATTCGAGCCGATCAGATCGACATCTTGATCGACCTCACCATGCACCTGCTCGGCTGCCGCTTGCTGGCGTTTGCTCGCCGGCCCGCTCCGATACAAATTTGCTGGTTAGCCTACCCCGGCACGACCGGGCTAGAGACCATGGATTACCGGCTGTCCGATCCATTCCTCGATCCCATCGACGCCGACACCGGAGTCTACTCGGAAGAGACGCTGCGGCTTCCCGACAGCTTCTGGTGCTACGACCCGCTGACGGACGTGCCCGAGGTCAGCCCGTTGCCGGCACTCACGGCAGGTCACATCACTTTCGGCTCCTTGAATCACTTTCGGAAGGTCAACGCGGGGGTGCTTCGCCTTTGGGCGAGCGTACTCAGCGCAGTGCCCGAGTCGCGCCTGCTACTCGTGGCACCCGAGGGCAGCGAGCGGGCCCGCGTGCACTCCTTTTTCGAAGCCGCGGGCGTGCCGCAAGCTCGCATCGGGTTCGTCGGTCGCTGCGCGCGGCTCGACTACCTGAGCCGCTACCGGGAAATCGATATTTGCCTCGAGACCCTGCCTTACAACGGACAAACCACGAGTCTGGACGCGCTCTGGATGGGCGTACCGACGGTAACCCTCGTGGGTGATACCGTCGTCGGCCGCGCTGGCGTTTGCCATGCAATGAACTTGGGTCTGAAAGAGCTGATCGCCACGACGCCGGAGGAATACGTGCAGGCCGTGAGCTCGTTGGCGAGCGACCTCGAGCGCCTGAGCCAGCTGCGCCAAACCTTGCGCGCCCGGCTGCAGCAGTCGCCGCTGATGGACGCGCCACGCTTCGCCCGCAATCTCGAGTCGGCCTACCGCGACGTTTGGCGACGCTTCTGCGCCAAGGGCCATCCCTAGCGCTGCCACGGCGCAGCGCCTTCGGATTACGGTGAATAATGGGTTGATGGTCACTCAGTTCAGTACAGCCCGGCGTAGCCTTCGGCGTCACGGACGTCGGGTTCGCCATACGACGCCGAAGGCTACGCCGCGCTCTGTCCCGGCGCGTGACCATCAAAGAAAATCTGGTCCTCGCATTGCGTCACCGTTTCGAGACTAAACGTCAGCGGTTGCTGAACTGGCTTTGACCGGCTTCGAGTTGCCACGCGGTTCAGCTCGATTTAGGCTCGCGCGGTGCAAGGGTGGAATGCAGATGACCCGAGCCTGGTTTACAGGGGCCCCTCACAACCAGATTGGTCCGTGCGTTACGCTCGCCTCGCGGGCTACGCCATCTACGCCGTGACGGTTCTGGCCGGGCTGATGGTCGGCGCGGTGCATGGCCAGGAAACAGAGCTGCTCGCGGGGTTCGCGATCGTCTGGTCGATGTCTTTCTTCTGCGCGCTGGACGCGCGGGCCCACGGTCTGGTCTTCGTGCAATCATTCTGGCGGCTGAGTTCGATGACCTGGCCGATCTCGATGCTATTTCACCTGCTTCGCGTACGCGGCAAACGCGGCGCGCTCACATTTGTGCTGCACGGAGCGCTGTTCTCGTTCTGCCTGGTCACCAGCGTCGCTATCGGTTCTCTGCTCGAGCATTGAGCGCATTGCTCAGGGGGCACTCGTGCTCGAACGGGCTTCACGAACGCGGGCGTGCGTTCGAAGTTGAGGCGAGGCCAACAGCACCTTCGTAACGAGCTGCGACTCCCGGTGCGCATACCCCCCGCATCTGACGGATGCGCGATGAACCCGCGTTGGCCCGCGTCTTGCCACTCAAGCCGAGCAAAGGAGTGTCCCCAATGGGCAAGCTGATCCTCAAGATGGATGTGTCCCTCGACGGATTCGTCAGTGGGCTGAACGGAGAATCAGATTGGATCTTCGAGACGTGCGATGAAGGCTGCACGATCTGGGAAGTCGAGACGATCGGGCAAGCGGGCCTGCACGTCATGGGACGAAAGACCTTCGAGGACATGGCCCGCTACTGGCCGAGCGCCACCAATCCTTTTGCGGCCGCGATGAATGCCATCCCGAAGCTGGCCTTCACGCGCTCCGGCAAGGTGGACTTCGACGCCATCTCAGGAGAAGCGCAGCGACGCCAGCGCCGACGACGAGAAACGAAAAGCGCCGCGCGCGTCAGCGGAAGAAACCAGGAAAAATCAGCGTTCGTGGCGCGAGCCGATCGTCTCCAGCGACCTGACGGGAGAAATCGCACGCCAAAAGCGACAATCCACCGCTGATTGCTTATGGCGGCGCGGCGTTCGCGGGCAGCCTGATCCAGCACGACCTGATCGATGAGTATCGCTTGGTGGTCCACCCCGTTGCGCTCGGCAAGGGCCTGCCCATTTTCGACAGCCTCGAGAAAACGCGCGCGCTGAAGCTGGTCAGCAGCACGAGCTTCCCTTCCGGCGCAAACGCACACATTTGTACGCGCGTTCGCTGAGCCGGCCCACGTGGACTGACTTCAGCGTTGTAAGGTGCAGCGAGCGTAAGCAGGGCATCGCCGTTTAGGGGTGCAGGTGCGCAGTGTCTGGAGCTTGGTGGACCTCGGGTCAACGCGCTCCCTCGCTTGGCGAATTTGCGAGATAATGTGCCCATGGCGCCGATCATCTCTCGACCAACGACCATCGCAAACGAACCCGCGGGCTCGCCGCAGTCTTCGGATGAAGACTGCGCCGATCTCCGCCGTGTACTCGCGAGCGCCATTCGCTCTGCCAAAGAACTGCGACCCAGTGCCGAGCGCGCGCGCCAGGAGAACGACCAGGAGTTGGCGGCGTTCTTCGAGCGCTGCGCGCAAAGCGACGAGGCGATCGCAACCGAAGCGACCGAGTTGCTCCGGGCTCGCACCCGGCTCTCCGCACCCGAAATCCCGACCGATGCCGCCTTTGCCGCAGGCGACGGCGCGGACGACGCCGACGTCTCGCCCAATAGTCAGCGGGGGAAGGTCGGGATCTGGCCCGCTCTTTGATCAGGGCGCGCCCTTTCGCGGGTCGTCGTTCGGATTGACGTAGTCGATGCCGAGCGGCCCGTTTGCAGTCACCTGAGTCACGTACTCGCCGGACTTTGCCCAGTGAAAGTGAGGAGTGTTGCCTGGTAGGACGACCACGCTTCCGGGCGGATAGGCCTTCAACTTGTCGGCGGCGAATTTGTCGCCAATGCCGATGTAGAAGACGCCGGACATCACGGTATAAATCCGATCTTCGGGATGACGATGAGGCATCAACTTCACGCCGTCCGGCACTTTCACGCGCACCACGTAGGGCGAATTCGTGCTCGTATCACCGACCAGGACGGCCAGGCGGGCCGAAGGCGGAAACGCGGGGAAAGGCGCCCATTGGATATTTTCGGGTAGTACCTCGGCGAACACCTTCCCCGGCAAGCCGCGCGCCGCATGCACCAAGGCCGACACGAACACGAACAACGGGACGAACACGAACGCGAGCACTAGGGGCTTCGTTAGATATTTCATCAGCACCTCCCGATGCTGTTGCCGTTCGCTCCCCCCAATCCCCATTGTCCATTGGTGTTGGGTCGAGCTCAGCCGCCGCGTATCTTGGATTTTTTCTGCGTGGTCACCAGCGTGCCGATGCCTTCCATCGATTTCTGGAACTTCATCGGTCGAGAGTCGGCGATCGCGCGCGGGTCGAAGCCGTCATCTGACATGACGCCCCAGATTTTGCGCATTTGCATGCCGATGTTGCCCGCATCGTACAGCGGAAAGACGGCCGCCTCGCGCAAGAATTTCTCGAGCGGGTGTCGCTTGTCGAGCGCGTTGACACCCATCGCTTGCATGGCGCGAAACACCGTACTGAACAGTAGCTCTCCGCAAAATACCTTGGCCATTGCGCCCACGGCGTGGCCTTCGGAGTCGTACTGATCCAAGTAGTGCGCAGCCTTCCAGGAGAAGGCGCGGCAGGCCTCGATTTTCATCGCCACCTCGGCCAGCAAGTAGCCCACGGCCTGGTGGTGAATGATCGGCATGTTCCCGCCCGCGCTGTACGTCTTCGACCACTCGAGCACGTACTCGTAAGCGGATCGGGCCACACCAACGGCCGCGATGGCGGCCACCGGTCCCGACCAAGTGAACGCCTTGCTGATGATCAGGTCCCCGTCTCCAATCGCGAATGCGTTCTCCTCTGGCACGCGACATTCGTGAAAGACGATCGAGTTGTTTTGGCACAACCGGTGCCCCAGCTTGGAGATCGGCTGCTCGTAGCTCACGCCCGGCGTTCCCCGCGGCACGATCATGCCGCTCAGGCCTGATTTCCCGCCCTTTTGCGGATCGGTTCGCACGATGCAAACATTTACATTGGCGCCCTTGAGATCCCATCCCCCGGAGTTCGAAGGCCAGTACTTGGTGCCGTTGAGTACGTACTCCCCGCGCCCCTTGTCGTGCTTGGCGACGAGGCCGATGCCCGTGGGATGAGCGCCCGGGTGATCGAAGTTGGCCGTACCGCCCGGTGCGCCCGCCGCCTCACTGACGGTCCAACCCGCGAGGTACTCACCCCGCGGGTCGCTGGTCGCTTCACCGAGCCATTTCCGCTTTTGCTCCTCCGAGCCGAACCAGGCGACGGGCATGAGCGCAAGACCGTTCACGAGTAGCACCGTTGCGAACCCCGGATCCACGGCCGCGATTTCTTCGGCGACAATCTGAAGATCGACGTTACTGACTCCGCCCCCGCCGTACCGCTTGGGCAGGAAGCCCATTGCGAAACCGAGTTTGTAACACTCGACGTACGCGCCCTTCATCAGTTGAAACGCCCGTTGCGTATCGGGTTCCTCGTCGGCCGTTTTGACCAGCGGCTGGAGAATTTCGACCGCAAATTCTCTGGCGTTTTTCTGCAGTTTGCGTTGCGCGCTGGTGAGCGTGAAGTCGATTGCCATTGCCGCAGCTCCTGACGGGAGGCGCGACGTTCAGGGCGTGCTCGCGTGCCTCACGCAGGGGGTATAAACCGGAAGCGGCAAGCCCCGCCACCACGCTGCATGCACTCCTGGTGTTCGACCTCCGCCCCCATCAGACCCGAGAGAAACCCGATATCGAAGCGACAGACCTCCGGATAGTCCTTCGACAAGTCGTGGTAGACACAGTTCTTGCATTCGACGCGCGGTAATTTGTCGCTACCGTTTGGCGAAACCGTACGCGCCACGAAGCCGGTTTCGTTCATGATCTGCACGATCTCCGCGATGCGCTCGGGGCGATTCTTGCCGATCAAGCGCGGGATGAGGTCTGCCGACATCTTCACGCCCAAGTCGTACATGTATTGACCGGCTTCTTCCTCGCCGAGCCGGTCCCGCAGGGTGCGGATGAGCAGCTTGGAGAACCAAGAATATTGCTTCGGAAAACGGTTGGCGCCCTCTTCGGTCAGGACATAAACGTGTAACGGGCGCCCCCCCGTCTTCCGGGAACCCGCTTTCCGGACGCAACCATCGCGCTCGAGTGTCATCAGCTGCTGGTTGACAGCCGTCCTGCTCAAGCCGACGGCGGTGACCAACTCGTCGAGCGTCGCGCCCGCCTTGTGCTGGAGCAGGTAGTCCAAGACGGCTTGTTGGCTATTTCCGGGACTGACCATATTTCACGCACATTGCGAACGTCCCGCACTCCGCCGGAAAGCGACTGAGCGACGGATCTGCGTTACCACCACTCTGACTTTTACCTAAACGATATGGCAAATCTAGCGCAATCCGGCCAGCGGGCGAATTAGTCCAGGCCGCAATGACGCTCTCCTGCTCGGCGGCTGTTAGGAATTGACGCACGCACCTTTAATCTATTATTTTAGATTTTACAGACGAAACTGACCTGTGGAGTCGGCCATGGCGGTTGGGGCGCGGCAAAAATCAGACGGCGAGATTTTTCGGGACGTTCTCGCGTCGCTCCAACGCGGCGAGTGGCTCGCACAACCGCGAGTCAGCGAACGAGGGGTAACGCCGAAACCGGCCGCTCGTTCTCGCGAGGTCGAACGGCGATGCGCGCAGACCCTACTCGATCAGGCGCGGCGGTTGGGTCGTGTGGGCAGTTTCACGCTCGATGTCGAAGCCAACGAGCACGACTGGTCCGAGGAGCTCTATCGGATCTTGGAAATCGAGCCGGGCACAGAGCTTCGAGTCGAGACCTTGAAAGCGCTGGTGCACCCAGACGATCGCAGCGATTTTGCTGCTGCGGTGAAAAACTCCCTCGGCAATTGGTCCGACTCCGAGCGCATCTTCCGTGTCATCACGCCGCGCGGAACGCTGAAGCACTTGCGGGCCCTGTCGCGCGTCGTGACAGAGATAGCGGGCCGTTCCCTGGTCGTGGGCTCTATTCAGGACGTGAGCGAAAGCATGAACGTCGAACTCGCTTTGCGAGCCAGCGATGCGGCGCGGCGGCAAGCTCACGCACAGTTGTCCGAAGCCCAGCACCTGAGCAAGACGGGCAGCTTTACTTCGGATCTGCAGCTCGACCAGCACACTTGGTCGGACGAATATTACCGAATCTTCGAGCTCGACCCCCGCACCCGGCCCAGCGTCGAAGCGGTCCGCGCTCGGGTTCATCCCGACGATCTGGGCTCGTTCGACGCAGAGATCGAGCGCGGGCTCGCCGGAAGCAACGCCGATTTCACGTTTCGCATCGTGACTCCGCAACATGGCCTCAAGTACCTGCGCGGCGTGGCGCGACTGATCGAGCACGTCGCGGGCCGACCGATCTTCATGGGTACCGTCCAGGACATCAGCGAAGCCAAGCTCGCCGAGGAAGCGTTGACCGGCAGAGAACACGACCTACGCAAGGCTTACAGCTATCTCACCGAAGCGCAGAGCCTCAGCAAGACCGGCAGCTTCACCTGGGACGTATTGGCCGATGAACACAACTGGTCTGACGAGATCCGTCGCATCTTCGACTTCGATCCCGAAGCCAAAGTCACGATCGAGATGATCCAACGGGCAATTCACCCGGACGACATGGCCCAGGTGGAAAGCGTGATCGGGGAAGCGGTTCGAGGTCGGGACTTCGATCTCCAGTTCCGCATCGTCACCAGCACTGGCGCGCTACGGCACGCGCACGTCGTCGGGCACCGGATCGCACACATCACCGATCGCCCGGTGTTCGTGGGCGCGCTGCAAGACGTCACGGAGAGCAAGGTCGCCGAGGCCGCCTTGAAAGACAGCGAAGCGGAGCTGCGCCGTGCGAACAGCTACCTGACGATTGCGCAGCGGCTGAGCAAGACCGGCAGCTTCACCTGGGACCCGAGCAGCAACGAGAGCCGCTGGTCCGACGAAATGTACCGAATCTTCGGGCTCGAGCCGGACCGGCCCGTTCCCGCCGGCTTGGCCGCAAAACTGGTCCATCCCGACGACCTGCCCGTGATCGACGCGCTCATGCGAGACGCTCGCAACGGGAAGGATTTCGACGTCGAGTTCCGCTTGATCGCGCCACACGATTCGATCAAACACGTCCACATCGTCGGCAACCTGCTCGATGAAGCGTTGGGGCACCCCGTGTTCGTGGGCGCCGTGCAAGACGTCACGGATCGCAAGCTCGCGGAAGAAGGCTTGTCGCGGGCACGCAGCGAGCTCACTCACGTGGCGCGCGCGACCGCGCTCAGCGCCGTCACCGCCTCCATCGCTCACGAGGTGAACCAGCCGCTCGCGGGCATCATCACGAACGCCGATACGTGCCTGCGAATGCTGGCTCAGGATCCGCCCAACATCGAGGGCGCGCGAGCAACTACCCAGCGCACGCTCCGTGATGGACATCGGGCGGTAGAGGTGGTCAAGCGCTTACGCGCGCTGTTCGCAGGCAAGCCGCTCGGAAGCGAGCGGGTCGACGTCAACGACGCCGCGCGCGAGATTCTGCTGCTGTCTTCCAGCGAATTGCAGCGCGAGCGAGTGGTCTTGCACACCCAGTTCGCCGTCGACCTACCCGTCGTGATCGGCGATCGAGTTCAGCTGCAACAGGTGATCCTGAACTTGGTTCTCAACGCCACTCAAGCAATGCGTCCGATCGAGGGCAGGCCGCGCGATCTCCGAGTGTCGACCGCGCGGCTCGGCTCCGATGCAGTGGTGCTCGCGGTGAGTGACTCGGGCGTGGGCGCGGACGCCGAGGACCTCGAACAGCTATTCAATGCATTCTACACGACGAAGCCTGACGGGATGGGCGTTGGGCTGTCGATCAGCCGGTCGATCATCGACGCGCACGGCGGTCGGCTGTGGGCGAACAGCAACGATGGGCCAGGGTTGACGGTTTCGTTTTCGATTCCGATCCCCACTGACCCAACGTAGTTCGCTCCCGGCTGCTCTGAGAGCACACCGTGGGCTACTTCACCGCTGCTTCGACAATCGCCATGTCCTGTTCGGTCGTGCCACCGCTGACTCCCACGCCGGCGACGACTTGACCCTCGCGCGTGAGCGGCACACCGCCACCCATGGCGGAGTATCGCCCACCAGAGACGGCGAGCAGGGGAAAAAGTGGCTGCCCTGGTTGCACCATGGGCACCAGATCCGCCGTCCGCACTTGAATCAGCGCGGACGTGTACGCCTTGCGCTCCGATAGCTCGAGTGAGAACACGGGAGCCCCCGGCATGCGGTGCTTGAGCACGACGTTCCCGTGAATGTCGATCACGCAAACGGCGACCGGCACCTTGGTCCTCAGCGACTCGGCCTCGACGCGGTCCGCAACGCTCTTGGCGATAGCGAGCAAATCCATGGTTTTATCCTTTTCTTGGCTCGAAAATGCGATCTTCGCGGCGGGGCTAGCGGCCCAGTTGCCCGACATAAAAGCCGAGCCGGTTTTCGGCGTCTCCGGGCTCGTGAAAGCCACGTTCGAACAAGGCCTTGATTTTTTCCTGTGCCGCGGGCCGTGTGATCGAGGTCATGCAGGCGTCCCATCCGGCTTTGATTTCCACGTCCGGCGGCAAGCTGGCCGCGTTGACTAGGCGCTTGGTATTCGCGATCGCCCACTTGTCGAACGAGGCGATGCGCGAGGCGAGCGCATCGACGAATTTGTCCAGCTCCGCATCCGGCAACGAGCGATTCACGTAGCCGATGGCTTCCGCCAACTCGGCGCGGACGTCGTCCGAGCTCAACAGCACTTCCAGGGCACGCGCCCTGCCGATCAGTCGCGGCAAACGCGCCATCGGACCGCCACCGGCGACTAGGCCGACCCCCACTTCCCACTGGGAGAGGATGGCTTTCTCTTCACTCGCGAACGCCATATCGCAGGCGAGCGCGAGCTCGCTGCCGTTGCCCGTGGCTCGCCCCCGGATCGCCGCGATCGAAACCACCGGGCAGCGAGTCAATCGCACCAGGATGTCGGGCCACGCTTCGAGTCCGGTCGGCCCCTGAGGAATGCTGGTGAGATCCGAGATTTTCCCCTTGAAATCGGAATGATTGAGGAAGTACCCCTCGACGGCGCTGGCGAACACCACGACCTTGAGTCGCTCGTCGGTCTCGATCAAATCCATGATCTCCCTGAATTTCAGCACGAACTCTGCGCCCATCAGATTGAGCGGTGGGTTGTCGAAGACGACTTGCCAGTAAGCAGAAGAGAGCCGGTTGAGCCGGACCTGTGCAGGCTTTTCCGATGACATGGTTGCGACCTCCATGCATCCACTTGAGTCTCAGCGCGCACTCTTCACAGTAGACCTTGGTATCGGCGTGAAGGGCGAGCAGGCAACCGTTGCGGAAGCACGGCTCGGCAGCGCCGGCAGCGTGAGCTCGAGTGGCTGGCAATCGCCTCTGTCCACCGGGAACTGGCGCGTCGTCGACGCTTGTCGCCGGTCTTGCCTGGCCCGATGCCTTCCAGCCAAGTCACCACGCCGGTGTGTGGGTCAGCCTTGGGGGTGGGCTCGAATCATCCAGAAATCTTCTAGAATCCCGAGCGAAGCTTAGAATACTCGATTTACCCACACAATGGCCACCCGCGTCGCGCATTCGCTGCGGTATTCTGCTTAGCTCATGGCTCAGGCAAATGGAATTCGAGCTGCCACCGCGATCGACATCGTCGAGGCGGCTTATCGACTCGACGGCTCGGAGAACGAGTGGTTGGCCTCGCTGCTCGAGCTGGCCGCGAAGGATCTCGATACGGGCAGCGGTTGCTACGCTTTCACCGGCAACGAGTCGGCTCCTGACTTCGCGAAGAGTCCGACGTTCGCCCAACACTCGCTGAGTCCGGCGTTTCTTTCGCGCATCGCCACCCTGAACGAAGAAGCACCCGACGCGATCTTCGAACTCTTGAAAAAGCGACTGGTGACTTGCGGAGGCCTCGAGCAAGTGTTGGGTAAAGGTTCGCCCGTGGTCGCGCACTTCCGCGGCCTCATGGCGGGCGCCGGCATCGCCGATGGCTTCTGCATGTTCGCGCAAGACGCGCGGGGCGGGAGCATTACGCTGTCCGCGCCTGCCCGTGATGTGCTGGCCCCTCCACCGCGGGTCCGCGGGGTCTGGCAGCGTGTCGGGCTGCACGTGGTCGCCGGGCTACGGCTCCGGCGCCAACTCGCCGCGTCCGCGGCTCAGCGCGATGCGCTATTGTCACCCTCTGGAGTGATAGAAGATGCCGTGGGAGTCGCGAAGGACGACGACTCCGCGCGCCGCGCGCTCGCGGACGCCGTCCGTGCCATGGAACAGGCCCGACGCGCGAACGTTCGTTCCACTCCCGAGCGCGCACTCGAGCTGTGGCGCGGGCTCGTCGCGGGGCAGTGGTCGCTGGTGGACCATTGGGAGCAGGACGGTCGCCGCTACGTCGCTGCCTACTCGAACCGCGTCGGCCTGCGCGATCCGCGCGCGCTGACCGCGACCGAACAGAGCGTGCTGCGCTACCTCGCGTTCGGTGCGACGAACAAAGAGGCGAGCTACGCCCTCGGCTTGCCGGAAAAGACGGTCTCCAAGTCGGTCAGCCAGATCCTGAAAAAGCTCGGCCTCAAATCGCGAGTCGATCTGGCCGCGATTTTCGACGCCGCGCGCTCGACGCGCCTCGATGTCGCGGTGGGAGACGAATCGGTGGCGGTACTCGGCGTCGACGTCGCGCTCAGCGCCAAGATGGCGGAACGCCTCACCGGCGCCGAGCGTGCAATCGCCGAATGCGTCGCCCGGGGTTGGAGCAACGCGCGCATCGCCGCAGAACGCGGGGTTGCTCCGAGTACGGTTGCCAAACAGCTGCAGACCATTTTCGACAAACTCGGTGTGGAGAACCGCAGTCGGCTGGTGCGGGCGATCGCGGAGGACAGGTGAAGCCCTTACCCGGGCGCGCGCAGCTGCGAGCGGCTGAAAGCCCGCAGGCTATCGAGCAGTTGCCCAAGTTCGCCCGCGTTCAACCAAGGTGACAGCAAGTCCAAATCGGCGAGCGAGCAATTGGCGAGCTGCCCGGCCGCATGCGCCTCGGCCACTGCCGACAGAATACGGTCTCCGAGCTCGTTGAGTGCGGGCCGGATGTGCTGGGCCAGATCCAACGTGGACGGCTCGCTGCTCCGGCGCTGGACGGCCTTACTCAGCTCGATCTGCAGCCCAAAGAAAGCGCGCGTTTCGGCCTCGGGCAAACCCGCTTTCTGGGCACTGACCGCGGCCGAGTCGAGCACGAGTTGCTCGCGCGGCAAGTCCTCGATCGGCATACCGAGCTTGGCTTTGGCGCCCGCGACCAACGGCATGAACGCCATGCGGCGCGCGAGCAGGTCACTCAAATTGGCGAGAGCGTCGAGCCGCTGCTGCTCTCCGAACCAGTGCTGCTGAGCACTCTGGACCCGTACCGAGTTGCGGCGCAGCCAGCCGTCGACCTGCGCGGCCAGCTCTGCGTGCTCGGGCGCGAGCCAGTACACCTTGCGCGCGAGCGCCGGCTCACAGCGCACAGTCCAGCCGGGGCGTTCGAAAGTCTTCCGTTCGAAGCTATCCGTGACGATCGCACCGGCGCGACCGCTCGCCAGCAGCTCGGGCAACGTTTGGTTGGCATCCACGGTCACCAGCTCACGATCAGCAAAGCGCGCGCGCGCCCAAGCTTCCAAGACGCCGCCGCGATTGACCGCCACCCGGGCCGCGTGTTCGTCCCCCAGCACGCACGGACCACCGCGCGCGACGGCGCGCGTCAGATAGCCCGTTACGGCCCGCGTCGGCTGCCAGGTGACACCGCTCATGGCCAGGTCGAACTCGCCATTTTGGAGCTGATTTTGCAGCGTCGGCCAGCGAAAGCGGACCCACTCGAGCTCGAGACCCAAATCTTGGGCGAGCGCAGCAGCGACCTCGGCATCGAAACCGCGCACCGCGCCGGCTGCGTCGCGAGTCGAGAACGGTGCGTAATCTCCGCTCGTCCCGACGCGCAGCTTCGGGCGGTTCGCTATTCGAGCCGCGCTCGTGGGGACGGTGGTCGACGCCGCCGGTTGCGGCGCGCGAGTTGCCGGGTCCGCAGAGGCCGTCAGCGCGGGCTGAGCGCGCGACTGCACGTGGTTCGCACAACTGAGCCCCACTGCGAGCCAGACGAAGGCCGTAAAACGCTGAACCGCTCCGAACGCCATGCGGGCGCAGCTTGGGGAAAAGCGAGCGCGTCGTCAACCACGAGCCGGGCGCCACAGCGCACTTTGCGCGTCAGTCATTGCCAGGTCCGTACGCTAGCTCTTCGGTATGGAAGAAACCCCGCGTCATTCGCACACCGACTCTCGGCCCCACGGTCGTCGACGCCGCCCGCGGCGCCAGCTCGCCGCGCCGACGATCGTGTCAGCGCGGCCCGAATTCGAGCAGGCGAAAAGCCTTACTCCGCGGCGACCGGATCGCTGTGCATGAGGTACTCGAACGCACCCAGCGCAGCCTTGGCGCCGTCGCCAGTGGCGATGATGATCTGCTTGTAAGGCACGGTCGTCGCGTCGCCAGCGGCAAAGACGTTGGCCACGGAGGTGCGGCCTTTGGCATCGACCACGATTTCACCGAATTTGCTGAGCTCGACCACGCCCTTCAAGAAATCCGTGTTGGGCAAGAGGCCGATTTGCACGAACACCCCTTCGACATCGACGCGCTTCAGGGCGCCGGTTTTGCGGTCTTCGTAGCTCAAGCCCACGACCTTGCGCCCATCGCCACGCACTTCCGTCGTGCGGGCCTGGGTCAGAATCTCGACGTTGGGCAAGCTGCGCAGCTTGCGTTCGAGTACGGCGTCCGCCTTCAATTGATCGGCAAATTCCAACAAAGTCACGTGAGCCACGATCCCGGCCAGGTCGAGCGCGGCTTCCACACCGGAGTTGCCGCCGCCGATCACCGCGACGCGCTTGCCCTTGAACAAGGGGCCGTCGCAATGCGGACAATAGGTCACGCCGCGCGTCCGATATTCGGTCTCTCCCGGTACGTTCATGTCACGCCAGCGGGCGCCCGTGGCCACGATCAGCGTTTTGGTGCGCAGGGTCGCGCCGCTCTCGAGCTCGACCGTGACGAGTGGGCCGGGCTTCACGGCCTTGACCCGTTGATTTTTCATCAGATCGACCGGATACGAGAGCACGTGTTGCTCGAGCGCGGAGGCAAACTGCGGCCCCTCCGTGTGCTCGACGGAGATGAAGTTCTCGATCGCCAATGTATCGAGTACCTGACCGCCGAAACGCTCGGCCACGATGCCGGTAGCGATGCCTTTGCGCGCGGCATAGATGCTCGCGGCCGCGCCCGCAGGGCCTCCGCCGACGATCAGCACGTCGAACACGCCCTTTTTGGAGAGCTCTTGGGCTTTCCGCTCTTGCCCACTCTGGTCGACTTTGTTCAACACCTCTTCGAGCTCCATCCGGCCCTGCCCGAAGCGTTCACCGTTCAGGTAAATGGTGGGCACGGCCAGGATCTGCCGCTCCTCCACCTCGGACTGAAAGAGCGCGCCGTCGATGGCGACGTGTTCGACGTTCGGGTTCAGGGCGGCCATGATGTTGAGCGCCTGAACCACATCGGGACAGTTTTGACAGCTCTGAGAGAAGTAGGTCTCGAACTTGAGCGGTTGGTTCAGCTCGCGCACCCGATCCAGCGCGTCCGCGCTGACCTTCGGCGGGTGGCCACTCACGTGGAGCAGGGCCAAAACCAGGGACGTGAACTCGTGCCCGAGCGGCAGGCCGGCAAAGCGCACGCGCGACGGGTGGCCTGGGCGAGCAACCGCGAACGACGGCACGCGCACGCCCGACGAGAGCTCGGTCGTGATCGACACCAGCTGCGACTCGCCCCGGATCTCTTCGAGCAAGGTCGCGACCTCGCGTGACGCTTCGGACTCGTCGAGCGCGGCGCGCAGTTCGATCGGCCCCTTGAGGTGAGCCAAGTACTGAGCGAGCTGTGAGCGGAGTTGGTCGTCGAGCATAGCGGGTCCTTTCGTAGCTAGGGAGCAGTGCAAAGTTCGAGAGATCTCCGCGGCACGGCCGACGCGAGATCTCTCGAACAATCGCGAGTTTCGACTCAGATCTTGCCGACGAGGTCGAGCGACGGCTTGAGCGTCTTCGCGCCTTCTTGCCACTTGGCCGGGCAAACTTCGCCCGGGTGCGAAGCCACGTATTGCGCCGCTTTCACCTTGCGCAAGAGCTCGCTCGCGTCGCGGCCGATGCCGTTGTCGTGGATTTCGGCGATCTTGATCTTACCTTCGGGGTTGATCACGAAGGTGCCGCGGTAGGCCAGGCCTTCTTCCTCGATCAGCACGTCGAACGCGCGGGACAACGTGGTCGTGGGGTCGCCGATCAGAGGGTAGTTGACCTTTTTGATGGCTTCGGAGGTGTCGTGCCAGGCCTTGTGGGCGAAGTGCGTGTCGGTCGAGATGCCATAGATCTCGACTCCGAGCTTCTGGAACTCGCTGTAGGTATTGGCGAGGTCTTCCAGCTCGGTCGGGCAAACGAACGTAAAGTCCGCGGGGTAAAACACGAACACGGACCACTTGCCCTTGAGCGTCTCGTTCGAGACGTCGACGAACTTACCGTTGTGGAATGCGGTAGCCTTGAACGGCTTCACGTCGCTATTGATAATCGGCATTTTTAATCTGTTCCTTTCCCGAGCTTTCCCCCAAACAGGAGTTCCGTCATCGGTAAGGGCATCATGGTCATGTGCACCCCCCAATTCCAATCGAACATTGTTGAATACCGTTCACTTTTAATGAACGACTCGCGAGCCAATTCAGCGAAAACACTGGCAAATATCGAGAGCCCCCGCGCCAGGGCTTGTCCGGGCTGCCCGGAGCGCCCATCCTCAGCTGGTGGATCTCAGCCAAGTCACCTTGCAGCAGATGCGCTACGCGCTGGCCGTTCTCGAGACGCAAAACTTTCGGGCCGCCGCCACGCGCACCAACGTCTCGCAATCGGGTTTGAGCATGCAGCTGCACAAGCTCGAAGAGCTGCTCGATACGGTGCTCTTCGATCGCAGTCGACAGCCCGTCTTACCTACGCCAGACGGGACGCGAGTGCTCGAACAGATGCGTACGATCTTGCGCGAGACCGAGCGGCTCGGGCGGATCGTCGCCGAGGAGAGTGACCCGAGCGGTGCATTTCGCTTGGGCGTGATCCCTTCGCTGTCCTCGTCGATCGTGCCGCTGTTCTTACCGCGCTTCTTGGCCAAGTTTCCGAAGGTGCAGCTCTCGCTCGAGGAACTGAAGACCGAAGAGATGATCGAGCGGATCCGGTCCGACACTTTGGAGGCCGGGATCGCGGCCATCCCGCTCGACAGCCCGGGCGTGAGCGAAATCAGCATCGGCTTCGAAGCCATGTTTGCCTACCTCCCGCCCGGCGATCCATTGCTGAAGAAGGCCAAAATCCAGCAGGAGGAGCTGGCCAAGCGCGAGCTGTTCGTGATGCCCGAGGGCCATTGCTTTCGCACCCAAGTGTTGAGCTACTGCAAGACCAACTCGGAACAAAAGAAGAGCCGCGTGCACTTCGAGAGCGGCAACTTCGAGACCTTGATCGAGCTGATCGACCGCGGGCTCGGCGCGACCGTGCTGCCTGCCCTCGTGGCGCGTGGCCTAGACGACGAGCGGAGAGAGGCACAGCTGCGGGCATTCAGCGGCCCGACCCCACTACGCGAAATCGGCCTGATCACGGGTCGCCTCGATCTGCGTCGCAACGTGACCGAGGCGCTGAGTGTGCTGCTGAGAGAAGAGCTCTCCGAGCCGCTGGGCGCCGCGCCCAGGCGATCCATCGTGCTCGATCCACTCTCGAAGGCGCTCACCGGCTGACCGCGACTCCGCCCGGGCGTCGCGGCCAGCAGCGGCAGCGGCCGCAATGGGCGGATTTCTCCCTGCGCCGGGCTCGGCCGACCGCGTCCCCCGATCCAGCCCTCGGACGAAAGCGACGGCATCACCGCCAGTGGGCGGGAAACGTCTGCTCGTATCCGGGTAGGGCTTCGATGCGGGATACCCAGCTCGCGAGCCTTGGAAAGACCTCGGACAGCGGAGAGAGCCCGAGCCGCGCCATCACGTCGGGGAACCGCACGCTCGTGCGGACCGTGAGCCGCACGTCGGGAAAAGCCACGCAATCGGCAGCGCTGAGTGCGTCGCCGCACAGAAAGGCAGAGCGCCCGAGTCGAGCCTCGAGCCGCGCGAGCTCTTCGCGCAGCTTCGCGCCTGCTTCGCTCGAGGCTGCCTCGGACACCGGCTCGCGCAGGCCCAGCAACGGCCCGACCACGCCCTGCGTGGCCTCGCGCAGGTGATGATCCGCGGCCATGACTTGCTCCCAGACTCGCGCGCATTGCTCGGGCGTGCGTCCAAACAGCGGCGGCTCGGGTTGCACGCGGTCGAGGTATGCAAGGATCGCGATCGACTCGCTGAGTACGAAGTCGCCGTGCACGAGCACCGGCACCCGACCGCGCGCGTTGAGGGCCAGGAACGCCGGCGCTTTGTGCTGCTTGCTCGATGCTTCGAGCAAGTGCGGCGTGTACGGGATGCCCTTCGCAATCAAGCCGAGCAGGGCGCGCCAGGGCCGCGGCGCGCCGGCGATGGTGTACAGTTCGTAGCTCATGGGCGTGCCTCCGGCGCCAGCAGCGCGCGAGGCGTTTGCCGTTCCGAGATCCATTCTCGCAGGAATACACGGGTGTCGATGTAGGCGATGGGCATGCTTTCGATCGGTCCTTTCATGGCAACGACGATCGACGGCCCCGAAATGGTGCGCCGCGCGCGCATCATTTTGCCAGGCTCGATCGTCGTAGGACAATGGGTGCCCAAGAGCTGACCAAGCCGGTCGATCACGCGAGTTTTCTCCACTTCGTGGCCGACATCCGCCCCGAGCTGCATCGCTACTGCGCGCGCATGACCGGCTCCGTCATCGACGGCGAGGATCTGCTCCAGGACACGCTGCTCAAAGCCTTCGCTACGCTGCCGCAGCTGGCCGAAGTCGCGAACGTGAGGGCTTGGGTGTTCCGCTTGGCGCACAATCAGGCCGTCGACTGCTGGCGGAGCTACGAGCAGCGGTCGCGGACATCGCTCGATGCACCGGGCGACTTGGCCGACGCGAGCGATTTCGGCGCCGCCGCGGATGAAGTTTTGTGCCGCGAGCAGGCGCTCAACGAGGCGCTTTCATGCTTTCTCGAACTGCCTCCGCTGCAACGCAGCTGCGTCATCTTGAAAGACGTCCTCGACCACTCGCTCGACGAGATCGCCGGCTGGCTCGCGACCACGGTGCCTGCCGTACAGGCCGCACTTCACCGAGCGCGGCGCGGGCTCGTCGAGCGCCGGCTCGGCGCCCCGCGCGCAGAGCTCGAAAGCGCGGTCGTCTCCGCGGAGCTGAGCCGCTATGCCGCGCTGTTCAATGCCCATGATTGGGACGCGCTGCGCAACCTGCTGCGCGACGACGTCCAGCTCGATGTGGTCGCTCGTCCCTCCAAGCGGGGCCGGCGGGACGTCGCGAGCTACTTCGGCAACTACGCGAAGATCTCGGATTGGCAGGTGGTACCTGGATTACTCGACAATCGCGAAGTACTCGCGGTGTTTCGCGCTGGCTCGGCGCGGCCTGCCTACGTCATCGAGGTCGTGTTCGAGAGCGGGCGTGCGCGGTCCATTCGCGACTTCCACCACGTGCCTTACGTAATTAGCGACGCTCGGATCGCACTCACGGCCGAACCCTTGCTCGTTCTCAACGCGCCTTGAGCCCGTAGGTCACGAGTTCGCCGGGCGTGTAGCGAGCGAGGTTCGGTCGCGGTGCACCGTTGCTGCCCATCCAAGCCAGGTACCAAGCCCCCCTGAACGGTGCTGCGCCGAGCGAAAACTGAGCGAGCTCTGGATCGAGCTCATGGGGCCGGGACAACTGAGAGAAGTCGCCGGCGTTCACCCCTGCCACTTTGATTTGGCCGCTGTGCGTACCAATCTTGGTCACGTCGGACCAGGCCAGGAAAAAGTCAGGCTGATCCGAAGGCTGAGGGTTGAAGAGCAGTGCGGGGTGACCCGAGCTCGTCACACCGAGCAGTGTCGGCCCGTCGAAGGACGCGCCGTCGTTGCTCGAGACGAACAAGTTCATTTGATTGAAGTTGTTGCAGGTAATCAAATAAACTTTGCCATTCGCGTAGCTCAAGGCCGGCGGGTGATCGGAGAAATTACCCCGCAGCAGCACACTCGACGTCATATCGAAGGACGCACCATCCGCACTCGACAGCACCCGAATGCTGCTCTCGTCGTTGAAGGCCAACAGCAGGCGATTGTTCCCATATGCTAGCGCGGGCGCGGTGGTCGCGTTGTACGCGAGCGGCTGGATCTCGCCGGTCTCGGTGCGCTGCGTCAAGAGCTGCGGGCTCGAGAACGCGGGAGTATCCGACATCGTGACGTGCACCAAGTCGCTAATGTCCGTCCAACCGAGGAAGATGCGCGTGGGGCTCGCCGTCAGCGCGGGTTCGTAGTTCGGATATTCTTCGGAGATGCTCGTGCTTTCGAAGGATATCCCGTCAGATGACCACGCGATTCGAAAGCCTCGGTTGGTCGCGGAGGTGAGCCCCCAGGCCAAGATCAAGGACTCGTCGTTGAAGTTCGTGATGGCCGGCGTATCGGCGATCACTTCGTGCGCGAACGTGACCTTTTGCGTAATTCCGTCCGAGGTGCCGACGAAGACTCGGCCGCCGCTGACCGTCGGTGCGACGCCGGGAGCCAGCGGGCCGAGCGGCGTGCCTGCGCGTTCAGTGCTCCACAAGAGCGAGAGATTCTCGGCGTCGAACGCGCGCAAGATGCCGTCAGGATTTCCTCCGCTATCGGTGACGTAGGGGTGCGCGGCCCAGACGATACCACTGCCGCTCTCGCTCGCGTTCGACGACACGCTCAGACTGACCGGTGTCTCGAGGACATCACCGTGCGAATCGCCGGAGTCGTCGCCGGGACGGCTCTGATTCATGGACGGGCAGGTGTACAGCGGATCGGCTGGGCAACCGTCGAAGCGACCCGAAGCGGCGTCGAAGTGGAACGCGCGTAGCACGTCGTCCGTCGGCCAAACGAACAGCCGCGGCGTGGGCGCGAGGCCGGAGCCTGGCCAAAACACGGTCGAGCTAGGCTCGGTCGAACAATCGAAGTTCACGATGGTACACAGCTCGGAGACGCGCGCTCGAAAGGTCTGCACCAGGATTCCGTTCGAGCCGTCCCCCGAATCCGCGCTACGCGACAGGACGTACACCTGATGTTGGCCCGCAACGACCACGCGGTCCGTCCCCGGGATCAAGAGCGGCCCCGCGCTCCCCAGCTCATTCGCTCCGCTGGCGGCGGCCTCCGGATAAAAACGTGCCACCAAGCCCGAAGGGCTCGAGTCGCGCAGCTCGAGCAGTCGCGAACCGAGCGCGGGCCCACTGGCCGCGGGGCTCGAATCACCCGGCTGGGTGGTGAAGAAGAGCGAGCTGCCATCAGCGGCAAGGCCTTGGCCGCCCATCGTCACGCCAGCGCCGCTCGGATTGCCGAGCTTGCGACTGCCGAGCAGGAGCAAGTCGGTGTTGTACGCAAACAGCCAACCGCTCGCGCCGGAGCTCGGCTGATAGGCGCCGAACGGCACGTACAAGGTGCTATCCGTGAGGGTCAGCGCGCTGCGCTGAGCTTGCTTGACGCTCGCGAAATCGGCATGCGCAATCTCGACCGAGGCCAGTATCGAGCCGTCGCTCAAGCCGAGCTTGTACAACGTGTGCCGATACGTGTCCGCCTGTTTGCCGGCCGCGACCACGTACAGCGCGCCGTCGGCCGGTGAGATCACGGGCGTGCCAAAAATGCCGACTTCGTGCCAGATTTGGCTGGAACCCACGGGCAGCAGCGGGTCAGGGAGCTCGATCGGCGCGGTCAGGGTTCGGACCCAGAGCGGTGGCGCTTCAGGCTGGCGGGCGTCGAGTGCGTACACCACGTTCGCCATCGTGGCCACGTAAAGCACGTCGTGCTTCGCTCCCTCCGGAAAGGGGAGTTCGGGTGCGAGCAATGGCTGCGCGAACACCGCGCCGCGCAGCGGCCTACGCGAGAGCTGGCCGAATTCATTCTTGTTCACGTTCGCGCTCTTCAACACCGTTTCCTGCAAGTTCGCGCCCGTGCGCGCCAAATCATTGTGCGCGGTCGTGACCCAGCTGAAGCGCGGCTCGTTCGTCGCATCGGCCGTACCCGCAGCCGCACCTGCGTTGCCATCCAGCGAAGAAGCGCCCGCAGCGGTCGTGCCCGTCACGGGCGCAGTGCCCGCTATGGACGCAGTGCCCGCCACGGGCGCAGTGCCCGCCACGGGCGCAGCGCCGGCGACATCCGCTGTTGCACCGCCCTGCCCGCCGTTGACGAGGTTCCCGCCACTTCCGCCGTCGTCAGCGCAGGCTTGGCCGCGTGGCTGACACACGTCGAGCGCGACGCAACATTCATAACCTTCTGCGCAGGGGCAGGGAGCGTTTTCGAGAGCACGCGTGCAGCCGCCCGCGAGCAACACGAGCACTGCCCAAAGCGCGCCTAAATGCCGCATTTCAGCACCTAAAATGCCTGCTGCAAGCCGAGCCCGAAGAAGCGCGCGTCGCGTGTCGCAGAGCTGGGCGCGCTGAACGTGACCTTCGACTCAGGCCACCATTTCGCCCACGCCCAGGTGAGCCCCGCCGCGACCGCTACGCCATAGCTCGCCACCGCCGCGCGATTGAAGGTTCGGATCCGCTCGTTGCTCGCGGCAACCTCGCGCTGCGACGCCTGCTGTGCTTCGCGTGAATTGCTGAGCGAGAGCGCGCTGAAGGTAATGCCCGCCGCGCTGGCGGCGAGCGCCGTGACCCCCGCCGTCCAGGCGATGGTCCGACGCGCGGAACTCGGACGCGCGGGCGCGTCTTGTACTTCGGGACGAGCGAGGTTCGCGTTCGCGCGAAACGCGCGCACGTCGGACTCGCCGAAGGGCGCCGAGAACATCCATTGAAAGGCCAAGCTGAGCGCGCCGCGCTGCGCAATCTCGGGCCTACTCGGCGTCAGCTCCGCGATCGAGACTGGACCTTCGCCTGCCACCACGTACTCGGCGAGCTCGTCGTTTTGCCTCACGAACAGCGGACGTTGGGCGGGCGCGAAGACACGGAGCGCCGCGCCCGGCGCTGGGTGCGCATCCAAGATCCGCGCCCCGCGCGCGTCTTCCAGGTAAAAGTGGCCCCATTCGCCGGGGGCAAAGTACAAAACCGGGCGGCTCAGCGGATAACTCAAGATCTGACGCTCGAGATCACGACCGGGCGCTCGAACCATGAAATCGGGCTTGAAGCGCGGATTCGGGATCGCGCGATTGGCGGTCGCGAGAAAGGCGCCGAGCTCCGCGTAGCTGATGGTGCCGTCCGCGTTGGCGTCCGCCGCGCCGCGTAGGCCCGAACGAAGTTGGTGACTCAGAATTCCGCCTTGATAACGCTCCCACTCATGGCTCTCACGATCGGAAGACGTGGACAGCACGAAGCCGGTATTGCCCAGACTCGCGGGGACGCTCTCTACCCAGTTGCCCGCGTACGGCGTGCGGTGACCGCCGGGACCGCGATCGAACACCAAAAAGTACGACTTGCAAGCATCGACGACGACGTGATTGTACGTCGCAGGCGAGCGCGAGAGCAGCGAGAACAACATCGAGCGGGTGAGCCGCTGACCGGTGAGCACGACATAGCCCTCGCCGCCTTCTACGTCACCGTGGCCGCTGTAAAAAATCAGCAGCTCCGTGCGCGCGCCCTTGGCTCCTGCCTCTCTCATGCGCAAAGCGAGGGTCGAAAAGCCGCGTTCGACTTCTGGCCATGTGGCGGAGCCCGCCAGCGCGAGCCCTGGATGCATGCCACGTGTCTCGTCGTCCAAAGTCACGAACAGTAGGCTGTGAACGTCCGCTTCGGTGAGCAAGAGGTGGGTCGCCACCGCGTCATCATCGGCGTAGCGTAGCCGTTCGCCGTTCGCCGCCTCAGGGCGGTTGTTGCCGATCACGAGCGCAAAGCGCTGCACGCCACCCAGCGCGAGCCCGCTGCGCGCCGAAGACAGCACGAGGCAGAACGTGATCAAAGCCCACAGTCGCTTCATCTCGCGACCCGAGTATCGATGCGCTGGAGCGAACCCCCAGGGATCGGCGACTCCCCCGCCGGGCGCCCGTGCTGTTTCACCCAGGCCTCCACATCGAGCACGTTGTACGGCCCCCGGGTGAAGAGCGCGTACAGGGCAAGCGGACCAGTCGCAAAATCCTGCTGCACGAGCTCGCCCAGCGGCACGTTCGCACGGCCTTGCGCGATCGGGATCGACTCTGGATTTTCGCCCTTGGTTTCGTACGCGGGATAAAACCAATGCACTTCGCTTCGGGAATCGACTGCAAAGACCATCAAATAGCCGAACGGCTGCGATCCGAGGTTCGTGTACGAGAAGAGCAAGCCGTCTTTCGGCGTGAGCTCCGCGCCGAGCGGCTCCGGTACGCCGTGTTCGACCACTCGATAGACTTGAATTCCGGCCCAGCGCCGGCCGGCACCCGCGGACGGCCGGTTCGACTTCGCGTGAAACTCATTTGCGTCCCCTGCCGCCGTAGCTCCGCTCAGCACACTCTGACGGTTCGAATAAAAGAGCGCAGCACCCAAGCAAGCGGCCAAACCGAGCAACCAGACCGAAACCGAATGGCGCCTTTGGGGCGGAGACGAGACCGGCTTTCGTACGGCCGCGCGCACGCGAGCAGTCAGATCGATGTCCTCGAGGGCGGGCGAGGGCGCGGCCAATTGCTCGGTCAGCTTCTGCAACTGCGCGAGCTTGCGGCGAGCTTCGGCCGAGTTGGCCAACTCGACCTCGATCGCGGCGCGCTCGGAGGCGGTGACTTCACCTTCGAGGTACGCGGCGAGCGTACGCGCATCGCTGCTTGGGGGCGCTTTCATTCGCCCACCAGTTGGTCGCGCAGCTTGAGCAGCGCGTCAAACAGCCGCCGTTTCACGGTGCCGCTCGGAATTCGGAGCGTCTCGGCGATTTCATCGTAACTCAGCCCGGCGCTGTAGCGAAGCAGCACGACGCTGCGAAGCTTCTCCGACAGGCCGCCGAGCGCGATGCTCATGTCTCGACGCCACTCGCGCAGCAAGAGCTCGACTTCGTCCACGTCGGTCACGCCCTGGGCCGCGAACTCGAGCGCTCGCTGCTCGGCGTGCGCCGAACGCCAAGCCATGTGGCAACGGTTCAAGAGCACACGGTACAGGTACGACGAGAACTTGCCCTGCGCTTGGTAATTTGGAAGCGCGCGAAACAGCTCGACGAAGGTATCCTGTGCCACGTCCGCCGCCAGCGAGTCACGCCCGAGGTAGCGCACGGCCAGACGTAGCGTGCGCGCTTGATGTCGGCGAATCAGCACGGAAAAAGCGTGATCGAGCCCGCCGCGCGCGAGCAACATCAGCTCGTCGTCGCTGCGGGCCTCGAGGCCCGCCGACTCGTCCGAGGGGGTGCGTTTCGGCACCAGTGACAAGCGACGGCTGTGTTCCATCCGAACGGACAATGCGGCACGGCACCAAAAGGTTCGGCACGGCGCTCTCTTTTATTGCTGTTAGAGTCCCCACTTCGGCCAACCTTCGCCCGGGAACGCATTCTCGGCGCTTTCGCGCTCTTTTTGTCGCCACCCTCTGGGCCGCAATGCGAGGATTTTTCCATGAGCCGCGCTGGGGCGGACGCGTGCCCACGGCATCAGGCCTCAGCACCGAGAGTCCGACCGCAACGTGCATGTCGACCGTTGGCTCGGCACCGAACCAGAACCGAAAAGAGTGAGATCGGGTCGAGTTTGGAGTCAGGGCTTACCCCGTTTGCACGCTCGAGCTTGGGGTCTTGGGCATCGGGCGAAGAGTGCAAGCTTGACCAGGCCCGGTCGCTCGGTTATCTTGGCTGGGCGTGAACACCTCGTCTTGCCTTTCGCTCCTCTCCGGGCTGCTTCTTAGCAGCGCGGGAGAAGTGTGAAACGCCGCAAAACGTAGTCTAAACGCAGCGCTTCCTCTCTCTTCCGCTCCCGCAACTCGCTGGAGAGGATACTGACGCGCGCATCGCGACCTCTCCGGCCCCCGCCGAAACCGAGGTCTCGATGTCATTCAATCCCCAACGTTACCAAGCTCCACCGCGTGTCGACCTGCCCGATCGGCGCTGGCCCGATCGCGCGCTGACGCAAGCGCCGACGTGGTGTTCCGTCGATCTACGCGACGGAAACCAGGCGCTGCCGGACCCGATGGGTCACGAGCGCAAGCGCGCCTTGCTCGAGCTTTTGCTGAGGGTTGGGTTCAAGCAGATCGAGCTCGGCTTTCCCAGCGCGTCGCAGACCGACTTCGACTTCATCCGCTGGGCCCTGACCAGCGGCGTGCTCCCCGCGGAGGTCGTCCCGCAAGTCATCACCCAAGCGCGTGAGCCGTTGATCGTGCGCACCTTCGAGTCGCTGGCCGGTGCCAAGCGAGCGATCGTGCACCTGTACAACTCGACCAGCGAGCTCCAACGCCGCATCGTGTTTGGTAAATCCAAACGCGAAATCTTGGATTTGGCGGTGCAAGGCACGCTCTGGGTCAAGCGCGAGGCCGAAAAAATGCCGGAAACTCAGGTCATTTTTCAGTATTCTCCGGAGAGCTTCACCGGCACCGAGCTCGACTACGCGCTCGAGGTTTGCGACGCGGTCGCCGAAGCGTGGGACGCCGGCCCCGAGCGCCCGATGATCGTCAACTTGCCGACCACGGTCGAGATGACGACCCCGAACGTGTTTGCCGATCGCATCGAGTGGTTCGAGCGTCACCGTCAGCGGCGTGAGCATGTCACGCTCAGCGTTCACTGTCACAACGATCGCGGCACGGGCGTCGCTTCCGCGGAGCTCGCATTGTTGGCTGGCGCGACGCGCATCGAGGGCACGCTGCTCGGCAACGGCGAGCGCTCCGGAAACGTCGACATCGTGACCATCGCCATGAATCTGTATTCGCACGGAGTAGACCCCATGTTGTATTTCGACGATCTGCCAGAGGTGGTGCGCGTAGTCGAAGCGTCGACGCGCTTGCCCGTGCACCCGAGGCATCCCTACGCGGGTGAGCTGGTGTTCACGGCGTTCAGTGGCTCGCATCAAGACGCCATTCACAAAGGCATGAAGCACGCGGAAAACAGCCAGGCTCAGCGCTACGAAGTGCCTTATCTACCGATCGATCCCGCGGACGTGGGGCGCGCCTACGAACCCGTGATTCGCATCAACAGCCAATCCGGAAAGTCGGGCGTGGCGCACGTGCTGGAGCGCGACCTGGGCTATCGCGTCCCGCGCCCGTTGGCGATCGAGCTGAGCCAAGCCGTGCAGGTCGTGGCCGACGCGAAAGGTGAAGAGTTGTCGGCGCAAGACGTCGGCGAGCTGTTCGAGCGCCAGTACTTCGACGCTCAGGGGCCGTTCGCGTTCGAGAGTGCGGGTGTCGAACGGCCGCGTGACAGCAAAGAATGCGCTGTCTTCGCGCAGCTCCTGCTGCGAGGCGAGCGACGCGAAGCGCGCGGTGTCGGGAGCGGTCCAGTCGAGGCCTTCGTCGCAGCACTGAGCACGCTGACGGGTCAGCCGTGCGAGCTCACCGACTACGCCGAGCACGCGGCGGCGCCCGGCGCAGCTGCGTGCGCAGTCGCCTACGTATCGCTGCGCGTTGGGCAAAGCCAACGCTACGGCGCCGGTCGCGACGAAGACGTCGTGATCGCAACGTTTCGCGCCATCGTCAGCGCGTACAATCGCGCGCAGGCAGAGCGCTCGGCACGCGCTGCGTAAAACAGGGCCGAGCGCGCGAGCGCGAGCAACACGGCCGCCCACGTCGGCAAGCACAGCGCTCCCGGCCGACGCAGGAAGGCCGGGGCGCATACCGGCGCGGCGACCGCGATTCCGAGGTTCACGGTCGAGCGGATGGAAAGCCGAAGCTCAGACTCGAGAAAACCGTTTCGAAGTCCACTTCGTCCGTGCGCGGCAATGGCTTCGTCCAGATCACATTCAGCAGCCAGGTGCCGGAGTTCGGCACGCTGAACTGCGCGCGACCTTCGCCATCCGTCCGATGGACCTCGAACGGTGCCGCATCCTGTTGGAGGTTGGTGAGCTTGACGAGCGCCCCCGCCAATGGACGACCGAAATAAATCACGCGAATTGGCAAGCTAGTGGAGCGCGAAACATCATACGGATTCACCTCCGGGACGATTTCCAGCGGAAAGCCGACTGGCTTGCTGACGTTGCTGTGCGGGCCCGCCTCGAACGGGCCGATTTGCAGGATGGATTTGGCGCATCGGCTGTAGCGCTCGGAGCCATCCGCGGCCATCGAGTGCAGTCTCGTTCGCTGCTCCAGCGCTGGTGTCAGGCCTTCGGCCTCGAGGTAGTCGTTGAACCGCAGCGCGGGCAGGTGCGTCTGTGCGCGATCATCGGTTTGCAGAAGCAGCAGCGAGCTGCCCGGCTTTTCGAACCGGAAATTCGCGTCCGAACCCGGTTGCCCCAGCTGCAGTTGCGGACGCAAATCGACCCGCGCTCCGTCGGGAGCGATCAGCGCGAAGTGTCTGATTCTTCGCGCGGGGATCGGCGAGCGTTGCCGAGCGGGGCCATGGCCCACCTGCAGCGTCATGAAGTTGGGCGCGTTCGAATCCGTCCAGTATTCGTTGGGCTGCAGCCAAAAATCGTGCGCCCAAACGAGCGCCGCGCGCGCCGACACGCAAAGCGCCAACAGCAAACTCACGTTGCGCCGATTCAATGCGTTTACTCCAGATGGTCCGGCAGATAGCCGAGAGTTACCGGTAATAGTTGCAGGCCGAGCGCGAGAACGGCGACGGCAATGACCCAACTCGACACGACTCGAATCGGCACTGAGCCGAAGCGACGAACGGCCCACGTGGCGGGCACGATGATCAGCGTGCACGACGCCGCTTTCAACGGTTCGAGGTGCGCTTCGTTGGGCGAGAGCACCGCATTCGCCCAGATAACGGCGTCCACGGACAGCGCGAGGGCTGCGACGGGGCCGAGCTTCCGACCCCAGTAAACAGTCATCGCGGTTGCGATCACGGCGATCCAGCAGCCCGAGAATGCCGTCTCCTGCCCAGCTTGCGGCGTTCGAAAGCAGCTGAACGTCGTCAATGTCGCGAGCAACACGAGCAAGCTCGATGCGCGAACGACGCGCGGAGCCGAAGCGAGCGCGAGGCCGAGGGCGGCGAACAGCAGACTAGCGGGTACGATCCCTCCTTTCATGAGCCCAGCGCCCGGTACACGAACCAACTGCCCAAGCCCGCGATGACGCCACCTAAACTGCGTAGCGCGATCGCTCCTCGAGGACGGCCGTTGAGTGAGCCGAGGCAGATCCCGGCCACGTGCAACAGGCCGGTGGCGAGCACGAAGCCTGCGCTGTAACCGGTAGGGTCTGCCGCCGATGGCAGCTCCTTGCCATGCGCGTACCCATGAAACACCGCAAATAGCGCGACGATTGACGATGCTGCCCAAACTGGCGCTCGGAACGACATTGCGATGCAGCTGCCCAAGACCAGCACCGAAATAGCGACCCCGAGCTCCACGGGCGGCAGCGGGACCGCAAACATCCCGAGCATGGCCCCCGCCACCATCATCGCCGGAAAGACCATCGGCAAGATGTGGACCAGCGGTGGGCCGAGGTACGCCCCCCATACACCAACCGAAACCATCGCCAGCAAGTGATCGCTGCCCCCCAAAGGATGCCTGAAGCCAGAGGCAAACCCACCTGCTAACCCGGTTCCGGTGTGCGCCAACGCCGCGCGAGAAAGCGAATAGGTGGCCGCGAACACCAGCAGCGCGCTCGCAATGCGCGAGCCACGCGCGCCGAGTCGCGCACGGGGCAGCCCGACCAATTGCGCCTCCATCGGAGCGTTAGTGATCCACGCCGCGGGGATCCGGCGGCGCAAGGAATGGGAACGTCTCCGCAGATGCGGCGTGCTCGTCTTGCTGCAGACCGTCGCTGACCCCACTGAGAGTGCCGGCGATCAAAAGCGATCTCCAAACGTTGGATGTATCGTAGATCGGCGTGCGACCACCGCAGTCGCCAATCCAGGCCGTCGCTCCGGTCAGGCTTGCGAGCTCTACGGCGAAGAACTGCGTGCAAACGCGGGCCGAGCTGTCGACCCACAGTCGATCGTCGGCAAACACTCGGGCGAGAGCTCGATAGCGCGCATTCGATTCTTTGGCTGCTGCGAGGAGTTGGTTCCCGCAGCGCCCATCGAGCGAGTCCTGGAACGCCAGCGACTTCTGCAGGTCGGCGACGAAACGAGCCGCCGACACCGACGAGGCCTGGTTGAATTCCTGGCGGCGATCGCCGCTCGCTTCATCGCTCGAGAATGGCGCTACTCCGAGCAGCGTGTTTGCTACGAAAGGCCGCGCCATGCGGTCGAGCAGCTTGCCACCGGAAGAAGTCGTGCCCCACACGGCGAGCAGCGGGCCGCCCCGTGAAACGAGGTTCAAGTCGACCGAAATCACGATGGCAGACACCGTCCAATCACGGAGCAGATTTTGGGCGGGCCCACCATCGGTGTGGCTCATCTGGTCGAGAATCTCCCGCGTGGTCGAGGCGTCGAAGTGCGGGCAACCGGCCAGGTCGATGCTCGTACTCTCGCTCTCGGTGGCGCGCGCCGCCGTCCCGTAGGCAGCGAGTAGCCCCTTGATGTTGTTATAGAAAGGATCATCGCGTAGGCCGGCATACACGCGAAAGTGATGATTTCGGCTCTCGAGGCCAGCCGGATCGGAAGCATCTCCAGAGGCAGTATCCGCCTTGCCCAGCTCACACAGGATGGCGTTCGCGGAATCGAAACGGCACTCGATGGTCGTCGAAGCGCTCGTCTGTCCAAATGTTTTGCCGCTGTCGACATGGATCGCATATCGAATTTTGTCCGAGAAAGAATGCCCCTGAATCGTCATGACGAGGTTCAATTGTCGAGCGTACGGGGCGGTCCATGCGTACACGTCGCTGACGTCCGCTTGCGGGTTGGCGACCGTCGCGGGCGAATCCAGATGATCGGAAGCTCGGGCCGGGCACACAAAAAGGAGCCCTAAGCACGAGCCCACGAGCAGCGCTGCCAGTCGGCGCGCGGTGGAGCGCCAGCCAGCGCGAGGCTTTATCCGCGCGGCGAGCCAATCAGTCTCCCCGGTCATGGCTGTCATCGATGTCTCCCGTTTGGAAATGCGCGCGACCAGCCCAATTGCCCGCGGCAGCGGACGTTCACGGAGCCGATCGGCGCTCGGTAAATTCTCCATCGCTGCCTCGTAAATGGGGCGCGGCACGAGCATCCGAAATTGCACCTTGGTATGGGCGCCGGGACGCAGAGGCGGACGAAGCCGAGCGCGACCTCGACGGGGGACGGGCAACGCTCGTCATTTTTTTGGCCTCGCGCGAGGAGCCTCCCGCTTCCAGAGGAGGCGGGTACCGCTCGCGGTCCATTCGTAACCACGCTCGCCCTCGATGATCAGCGCCGCGCTTGCCGTGGGCTGACTCGAGCTGAGGCCAACGTCCACGGCGATCAGACGCCCAGAGGCCGTGACCAAAATCTGTCCCGCTCGTCCTCCCGGCAGCGAAGCAGTCTGAGTATGGCCGATGACCATCCGCTGCACGCCGAGTAGTTCGAGGGTTTCGTGGAGTTGACGCTTCGCTTCGGGCCCACCGCGCACCAAACTGCGATCCCAAAGCGGTCCCGCGCTATTACGAAACAGGCTCTTTTTGGGCAGAGACCAAAGATTGACGCGCGCGGCGGCCCAGCACTCCCGCGCTTGTCGATTCAAGCCTTCGATGCCGACGCGCGCCCAAGCGGGGCCGAGCCCTCCGTGGACGAATAGTGTCTGCGAGACGATATAGGCGACCGGTAAGCCGCGCAGTGCGCGACCCAACACTCCGCGCGGACCGAGTGCGCGACGGAGCTGAGTACGCCCGGGCACGTGCTCGATCTTCCAGGCTTCGAGCCTCGGCTCGATCGGCAATAAAATCCCGTTTGGACGATCGCGAATGATGCGCCCCATCGCGCGGCGCACCCGCGCGGGCCAGGCGCGTCGCTCTGCCGCACTGGCAAAGCTGAGGTACTCGTCCTCCGTGCAATAGCCTTCGTGACGCAGGGCGGTCATCAGCTCGTGATTGCCGAGCAAAATCGTCACCTTCCCGCCAGCTCGACGCGCCTGTCGCTTGAGCTCGAGCAGCAAGCGGAACGCCTGCGCGGCGCCGCCACCTCGGTTGAACAGGTCTCCCATCTGAACCAGCTCGGCGCACCCGCCCGACCAAGCGAGTTTACGGTTTACCAGGCCCGTGCCGCGCAAGAGCTCGATCAGCACGTCGTAAGCGCCGTTCAAGTCCCCGATGGCGATCACTCTCCCCGTCGCAATAGCGGCCATTGTTGCCGAGGCTACTCAGCGAGGCTGCATCGTGGCAACGCGCTGACAAAGGGCGGGCTTTCTGGGCAAGGAGTCGGCCGCGATTCAATCGCTATACGTCTATTTCAAAAATCGGCAGAACCGCCGATTCCTTTCGAGAATGGGCGAAGTCTACACGCTTGAAGGTGCGGCCCACCGACGCAGGCGAGCCGCGAAGACCATAGCCTCCGAAAGACCACTGATTGCATGAGCATCCCCACCATGATGCGCGCCCTCCAGCAGACCTCCTTCAACGGACCGCGGGACATGCGCTTGATTGACGACGCGCCGGTGCCAATACCTACCCGCGGCGAGATCCTGATCCGGGTCGCCGCCGCCGGGCTCAATTTCGCAGATGTTGCGAGAGCGCATGGCACCTTCTTGAACGGACCCGAGCCACCGTTCCTGGCGGGGTTCGAGGCGGCGGGTCAGGTCGTCCAGCTCGGAGAGGGGGTGACCGCACCGCAGTTGGACGCATGGGTCGTCGGCGTGGGAGCCGGCGCTTTCGCGGAGTACATGCCCTTGCGCGCAGGGGCGGCCGTACCGGTGCCGAGCGGGTGGAGCGCCGAACAGGCTCTCGGCCTAACGGTGAACTGGCCAACGGCGCTAGCCGCGCTCAAGCCCATGGGTCGAATCGCGGCCGGCGAGACGGTGTTGATCCACGCTGCAGCGGGCGCGACTGGTCAGGCCGCGGTGGTAATGGCCAAGCACTATGGTGCAACCGTCATTGCGACGGCCTCGCCGAGCAAGCACGAGACGGCCCGGCGCGTTGGCGCCGACTACGTATTGGACTCGCGCTCGCCAGACCTGGCAGCCCAGGTCCTGAAGTTGAGCGGCGGACTCGGCGCCGATCTGGTGCTGGAATGCGCCGGCGGCACGACGTTCGAGGCGACGACGGCCAAGCGGGTCACGGGTCGAGTGGTCGTCTTTGGCGCGGCGGGTGGCAAGGCCACGCTCAGCAACTGGGAGCTCGTGTACAAGCACCCGCTTCAAATTGTCGGCCTCAATATCGGCGTTCTGGTCCAGAGCGCACCGCAAATCTTCGGTCAGGTGATGGCGGAGCTGGGCGCCCTGATCGCTGAAGGTGTGCTCACTGCCACGCGGCCGATGGTGTACGATTTGGCCGACGGAGCCACTCTCCTGGCGCAACTGGAAAGCCGCCGCACCGTCGGCAAACTGGCGCTGCGGCCTTGAACCTCCCACCCTCTCGATTCGCGACTGCGTTATTGCCAAAGCCAGCGAACCAAGCACTCTTCGTCGCCGACACCGAACGGTTTCGCCGCGAGCTATTGGCGCATTGTTACCGCATGGTGGGGTCGGCCCATGACGCGCAAGATCTGGTGCAAGAGACCTACCTTCGGGCGTGGCGCGCTTACGACACGTTCGAGGGGCGCGCATCGCCTCGGTCCTGGCTATACACGATAGCGACCAACGTCTGCCTCACGGCTCTAGAGACACGCCGGAGGCGAGTGCTCCCCCTCGGGCCTGACGGGGCCGTGCGCTGGTTCTGTGCCCACTGCGAGTGATGCTGCGTCGAGCGAGGTCGAGTGGCTCGGGCCATTTCCAGACCTGTGGCTCGGTTCGAGGCCGGACGATCCGGCCCGAGCAATGGTTCTGGGCGAGACGCTGAGGCTCGCGCTGATCGTGAGCCTGCAGTCCTTGCCTGCTCGCCAACGCGCGATCTTCATTTTGCGCGAGGTATTGGCTTTCTCGGCCGATGAAACGGCGGAGATTCTCGAAACCACCACTGCCGCCGTCAAGAGCGGTTTACAGCGTGCTCGGGCCCAGCTCGACGAGCTGAAGCCGAATCCCGAAACGCTGCTCGAACCGACCGACCCGCGAGCGCGTGAGCTACTCGACGGCTACATCGCGGCGTTCGAACAATCGGACGCGAGCCTGCTGCTCAGAGTGCTACGCACCGACGCCACACTCGAGGCGACGCCCTTCCGCGGTTGGCGATCGGGCCGGTTGAGCTGCATCGAGCTGCTGGAAAACTATGTCCTGGGCAAGCCCGGCGACTGGCGAATGATCGCGACCAGCGCCAACGGTCAGTCTGCGGCCGCTGCTTATCACCGGGACAGGGATGGCGTACTCCGAGCAAGTGACCTGGTCGTGCTTGCCGCAACCGCTACGGGCATCGCAAGCGTGATTGCCTTTCACGATCCGGCACTCGTCGCACTGTTCGGCTTTCCGGAGGTGTTCGCAGATTGAACCCCGTCCAATGAGCCGTCGGCGACACGTTGTTCCGCCAACATCGCGAAACCCTCGCCAGTCCGTGCACCGGCACAGCCATTGCCTGCGGTTCAGCAGGGTGTTTCGAGTGCGGCCAGCGATCGCTACTTGCATTGACTGCGGGACCGGTTCCAGAATCGGCGCCAATGAACGGCTCGGGCGTTGGGTTGGCGTGTGCAGTGGTCCTCAGCCTCGTCGCTTGTGCCAAAGAGGAGATCGACGAACCGTCGTTTCTCAGCAACACGGGCGGGCGCGCTGCTTCGGCTGGCCATAGCGGCGCCGTGGGCCGCGGCGGTTCGTCAGCTTCGAACACTGCCGGCAGCGCTGGTCGCACGAGCCAGAGCGGGACGGCCGGCTCGCTGGCGAATGGCGCGGGCGGGATGGGCGTTGCCGGCACGAGCGGCGGTGCCAGCTCCATGGGCAGCGCCGGCATGAGCGGAGTAACTGGCAGCGCTGGGAGCGGAGGTGCCTCGCCCGTATTCGAGAGCGGCACCTGCGCGAGCAACCCCAGCATGTCGCTCAGTTACCAACAGGCGAGCAATAGCTCCAAGCAGATCACCGGGCGTTACCAATTCAGCAACACGACAGATACGCCCATCCCGCTGGCGCAACTCAAGATTCGCTACTTCTTCAGCGATGAAGAGACATCCGGTTGGTCGACGGCGATCTACGATGCCAAGCTCGAGGGCGGTACGGGCGGCTACCGACCGCTCGCTAATTCCATGCTCAGCGTGTCGCCCCTTGGCGCCACCGTGCCGGGCGCCGATAGCTATATCGAGCTTTCGTTCAGCAGCCCCGCGAGCATCGAAAAAGGCGCCATCGCGACGGTGAGCTGGGATCTCCAGCCCCACAACTACAACGCGCCGGACCAAGTGCAAACAGACGACTACTCTTACAACGCAGGCGCGCTCGCCTATACGGTCTGGGATCACGTGGTGATTTACCAAAGCGGCAGCTTGATTTGGGGCTGCACGCCGAAAGCCGCCGACAGCGGCAACGGTGGCGCAAGTGGCGCAAGCGGTGGAACCAGCGGCGCGCTCAACGGCGGAACCAGCGGTGCGCTCAGCGGCGGAACCAGCGGTGCGCTCAGCGGCGGAACCAGCGGTGCGCTCAGCGGCGGAACCAGCGGTGCGCTCAGCGGGGGAAGCAGCGGCACGGTCAACGGCGGAACCAGTGGCGCAGGAGCGCCCGCTGGCGGTGCAAGCGGTGCCAATGCTGGCGGCACGGCGGGTGCAGGTGGCGGAAGAAGCACCGGCGGCTCGAGTGGTGCGGCCGCTGCAGGCGGCCTGGGTGTGGGCGGAGCAAGCGGAAGCAGTGGCGTGGGCGGGGGCTTCGATGCTGGTGCAGGTGGTCCTAGCTCGAGCAACGGCGGCACCGCCGGCGCACCCTGAGCGCGACGCTGCTGCGGGCTGGGCCGCATTCGTCTGGGTACTGCTCGCAGCACAGGGCGTTTGCTGAAAAAAGAGCGGCCGGCTGCTCTTTTGCATACAGATTAAAATCGCTCGCAGACTGCGGAGATGGTCGACGGTTTTTTTGAGGTAGTGACATTGCTACCGATCAAACGCCCTTTGACGACGTCCCGTGCAATCTGCCCAGGAACGTTCCGGAGCGCATCAGTTTCGATGGGAAGATCGCATGCGTAAGTGGCTACCAACGCTGGTTTTTGGATGGTCGATAGGAATCGTGAGCTGTGGAAGCTCCACTCCCGAGCCGCCGAATTCGGGCGCTAACGGCGGAGCTCCGGTCAGCTCGGGCGGCAAAGCCAGCGGAGGCTCGCCGACAGCCGGCTCGGCCACGGGCGGAGCTGGGACCGGCGGAGCTGCAACCGGCGGAGCTGCAACCGGCGGGTCTGCAACCGGCGGAGCTGCAACCGGTGGATCTGGGACCGGCGGAACCGCGAACGGCGGAGCGGCCACCGCTGGCAACGCGACGGGCGGCGCAGCGACTGGCGGAAGCGCCGGTCGCGCCGGAGCCTCGGCTGGCGGAAGCTCGGGCACTGGCGGCGGCGGGGGCGGTGCCGGAGGCAATAGCGCACCCGTTCCGAGCAAAGGCTGTAGCGTCACGGATGGCTTGAAGACGCTGACCACCGGCGGCTCGTCGGTCATGAACGCCCTTCCCACGTCGACCAGACTCAAGATCACGAGCGGCGGAATGAGTCGCGAATTCATCATCGACGTTCCGGCGGATTACGATCCGAAGCACCCGTATCGCCTGATCTTCTCCTGGCACCAGGCGTACGGTTCGGACACGGGTAACGCAAATGGCCTACATCCCGCCAATGATGGCCCCAACTTCGACGCAAAAAACTACGCCTATTTCGGGCTCCACCGCGAAGCAACCGCGGCCAACCAGCCCACCATCTTCATCGCGCCCGGTGGGATCGGCAACCTACCGTGGGATTACAACCGAGACGTTGTTCTGTTCGACGACCTGCTCGCCCTCGTCGACGCGAACCTGTGCATCGACGACAGCCGGGTCTTTACCACGGGCTTCAGCTTCGGAGCGATGATGAGCTATGCGCTGACGCTCGGGCGTCCGTCGAAGCTGCGTGGCGCTGTCACGATGGCAGCCGCCAACTATAACTTCACTCAGCCGACCAACGCGCATGTGCCCATCGCGTACATGGGAACGACGGGCATGAGCGATACCACGTGTCCTTGGGGCAGCGACACGCAGGGCGGGAAGGCCTGCGTCCTTCAGCACGCCAAGGACAATGGCTGCACGGTTCCCGGGACCATCCAGACGACCATGGTCGGAAGCAAGAAATACCTCTGCTACGACTTCGAAGGCTGCAAGGCCGGTTATCCCGTCAAAGTGTGCACCTTCGACGGCCCTCACACCCCATCGGCCGTGGATGACGGAACCTCGACTGGGGATGATGGCCTGAAGGCCTTCATTCCACCGCTGGCCTGGAAGTTCATCGCGCAGTTCTGAGCAAGCCGAAGCCCGCGCACCGCCGCTCGTTGAGCTCCGCACAGAGGGCTTAGGTGAGCGCCGGTGCCGGCCGCAACCCGGCAGTCAGCTCAAAGAAACGCCGCGGGGCGTAGCTGTGGAAAGCGTGTCCATTTTCGTCTGACCCGATCAACCTCGGGCCTTCGGGGGCGGCCCAAGGGTCGATTTTGGCGGGCCTAGTATTGATAGCAATTCGGGCCCGAGGGGTGATAAAGAGAGCCCAGGGAGGCAAGAGGCGATGCTCCGATTGCGTGGTGAGTTTGGGCTTTGTTCAGTGGTCGTCGTGCTGGCATTGGCGGGTTGTCAGCGCGAACCTGAAGGTGAGTTGGTCTTGGCGGGGCAAGACCCGCTTCAGTCCGTCTTCGTCGCGTGGTCGGAGTCGACCACGTTCAAGGGCGTGCATCTGGTCACGTCCTGGGCAAACGGTAAGAAGGCCAAGTCGGTGGGCGTCATTCGGCCCCAGGGCGACAACTGGCCGGGCGCCGAGGGGATCCGCGAGGCGACCTGCGGTGCCACCTTCATTTCCAAACACCACGCCATTACCGCGGCCCACTGCGTGGACAGTGGCAACGTCCCCAACGTCTTGCCGAGTCAAGCTTCGCCGTTTCGTGTTCAGCAGATCAACACGAGCGCCCTCAACCTGACCGAGGCGATGGACCAGACTCGCATCACGGGGACGTGGCCAGGTTACACCCGCGCCGATCCACTGACGGCCGCAGAGGGCTACAATCCCATCACTCTCACTTGCTTCGTCGAGGCGCGCTGCGACTCCACGACTGGCTTTGGCCGTGACGCTTGTCCCCCCTCATTCGGTAGCGCCGTCGTCGACATCGCGCTCATCAATTGCCCCCAGCGTCAGGCGACCGACTACGTTAAGGTTGCAGCATCCGACAGCGGCAACGCCCCGATCGAGGTGTGGTGGTTCCACGAAGTGGTCAATCTCAACTTCGGCACCGCGGCCCCCTATCAGCCAGTGGGTAACGAGGAGCACTATTTCAATTCCGTGGCCACCGCCGCGGGGCACAGCAACAACTATCACTACCGGAATGATCAGGGCGAGCATCAGCCGCTGCCTCTCGTGTCTTGGCGCAACGTCAACAACGCCCAGTATTTCTCGACCGGCAAGGGCACGACCTACACGACTGCCAACGCGCCGATCTGTCACGGCACGTCGGGCTCGGGTGTGTTCGCAGCACCCGTAGCGGGCAACTGGAACGACCCAGATCCGAGGGTGCTCGGGCCGGCAATTCACGGTGACCTATTCCTCAACTCGCACCTGTGCGAGAACATGAACAACGCCACGAGTGCATCGTTCGACTACGTAAACGTCGAGAACACACAAAAGATCGAAGCGATGGTCTTGGGCGATCGCTAGTGAACGCATCGCGTAGTGCACAGCGCGCGGCGGGGTGTTAGAAAATCGGCATGCGGCACTGGTTTTGGCGCACTCTCCCTATTTTGCCCGTTCTCGCTGCCATCGGCTGCGGCGGCACCAGCGAAGGGAACTCGCCTTCCGCTGGCGCCGCAGGCGCGACGGAGCAGGGCGGCGGAGCAGCGGGTCTATCCGCCGGTGGCACGGCGGGCACGAGTAGTGGCGGCGCATCAGCCGACGCAGGCGCGGGCGATGACCGACCCGAGCGGCCGGAATGGAACCCGCCCATTCCGCTCGGCAGCGTGGGCTGGAAAGACAGCGAGGAACCGTTTTGCCCACCGCAGCAGGGTCATCAACTTGCGTTCCAAGTCTGGGCTGACGCCGCTGCCGTTCACGCCGTGTTCGGCACTTCGTGTGACTCCCTGTCGGACGGCGCGTGCTCAGGCAGTCAAGGTTTGTCGCTATGGGAGAACGACGGCAGCGGCTGGCAAACCGAGGCCGAGCTGGGCGCGGTCGATGCGGCTGTGCTCGGAGGGCTCCCCGGTGGTGCCACGTTGATTGGCACTTCAGTCAATGGCACGCCGGGCATCTACGCCGTGGAAGGTGGCAAGCTGACGCTCTCCCACGCGCTCGACCGCTTGAGCGATTTACAGCTGTTCGGTGTCGGTCCAAAGCATGCTTACGCGCGCAGTGGCTCAGACGTGCTCGAATACCGCAACGGAAGCTGGAGCGCGCTGGAGACACTTCCCGAGCAGCTGCTCAGCATCTCTGGTGGTGAGCAGTTCGTGGTTGCAGCAGGGCTCAACCAGTCAATCTATCTCAAGCAAGGCAGCGCTGCGTTCGAGGCGTTACCCAACGTTCCCGCGGGCGACTACACCGCCAGTTGGGCTTTTGCCGCGAACGACATTTGGGCTGGCAATGGCGACGGCCAGCTGGTCCACTACAATGGCAGTAGCTGGAAAATCGTGGAAACCGGCAGCCACGACAAGTCGGGGAGCGGCATCGTCGCGCTTTGGGGCGACGACGACACCGTCTATTTCATGACCTTCACGGAGTTCGGGCGAGCCACCGAGGCCGGCGCCGAGTTGCTCTTCTCGCGCAGCCCAAGCGCCCAACCCAGCGATCCCTTCTTTTCACCGCAATCCTTGTGGGGCAAGTCCAAGGACGAGCTCTTCTTGACCATTTCGGACGAACAATTCAAAGAATATGCGTGTGGCGCGGCCTTCCTGGTCTGGTTCGACGGCACGAAGTTCCACCAGTTCTGAGCTCGAGCGGTGCGCTCGTTCCATGAAAGCGCGCCCGCCTCCGCGTTAGAGGGCGTGCGTTTGCTGCCCGTCGAACCACACGAGACTGGTATTTCCGCAATTGGGCAGCGAGCCTGTGTACGCAATCGCGATGAAGACCTCGCTCGCCGAGTTGCCCCACAGCGCGCCCACGCGCGCTGAACCATCACAGGGCAGTTCGAAGAGCTTTTCGAACGCACCCGCGCGCCCCAGCCAGACACTGCTGTCGGTCGCGACGAAGAGCGCGTTTTCGTCACCCCAAATTCGGCGAATCCCACGGCATTCAGAGCTGCCCGGGACTTGAAAGGTGCTCCTCCAGCTGCTGCCATCGGAGCGGTAGAGCTGCCCGTCGACCGAGCCCACCCACCAGGATCCATTGCTCGAGCCCCAGACGCCCGCGTAGCCGCCATCGATCTGAGGCAGGTCGGCCTGCAGTGTGGCCGCCGTTCCGTTGGCGGACACGAAGACGCCGAAGTCATTGGTGACCACCAGTGCTCGGTCATCCCCCCAGACCTGCGCAAAGGACGGGCCCGCGGGCACCATCAGCGGTTCACCCAATTGCTTCCACTGCTTTCCGTCGTAGCGCAGCAGCCGGTCGGAATAGACGCCATAGGCGAGGTCGTTGCCTGCGACGCTGACGCTCCACGGACTGGCCGCGCCGCTGCACGAATACGTTCCGTTGCGCTGGACGAACTCGATTCCGCAGCGCTCGGTGACCGCTCCGTAGCGGACGAGCGGCCCAGCGGGAAAACCGGAGAGCCCACCGCGCCCGACACTGTCAGCCTTGGCCAGGAGCGACCAGCCTCGCCCAAGGTTTGCGTAGATCTCCTCATCGATGAGCAAGAACACTCCGTCGCGGTCGCTCCAAAGATCGAGCGTCGCAGGGCCGAACGAGTCCGGCTTGCCACAAAAGGGCTCGCGGCTTTCACGCCAGACGGGATCTGCGCCGGGCATGCCGCCAAGCCCCCCACCACCCGGATCTCCGGCCCCCGCGCCCTGTCCTCCGACGTCCCCTCCAGTCGCGCCGACGTTTGCCTGGCCCGCATTGGTTGCGACTTCCCAGGGGCGATCTTGCAATTCGGTTCTGCCGCCGCAGCCCAGCATCGCCACCAGCAGAGGTGCACCAGCGAAGTGAGCCAGCGACTTCATGGCGGTGTAATGTCCGGTTCGACGGCCTCGGTCAAGAAGCGCGGTTCGCGAAGCCACGCGTCGATCTCGTTCGCGGGCTTGAACTCGAACAGAATCGTGCGAAAGGGAGTCACCGGGCCCATCGGTTGGAAAAGAGTGACCTCGGCGCGCACCTCCCGCCAGTCGGGCTCGAGCTTGACTTCCGAAACGCGGTAGAAGCCATCGGTCGATCCCGGCGGCTGGGTGCCAAGTGAAGCCAGAAGGCGGCCATCGGCAATCGCGGACTTGGCAGCGAAAGCCAACACCAAGCGCTGCGCTTTGATCTCTGGGCTATGCCGATGGGGCACCTCCAGCTCGCAGCTGCGTTCCGCGCGCGGCGCTTCCACCGTCAGTTGCAGGCCGCGCAGTGCGTGGCCGCGAAAATGCAGGCCGCGCCGGTCATGCTCCATCCAAAACCGCGCGGCTGAGGTGTCCTGGTGGGTGACGACCAATCGATGAGTTCTGCCATCCACTTGCAGTGCGTCTTGCACTGGACTCAAACGAGCGAGGTTGACGTGAACGATCGACGAGAAGCCCACGAAAACAGCGACGTAAGAGCCAATCAGCCAGCCGCTTCCGAGCCGATGACCCGTTTTGCTCACGGCGACCATCCAGCGTGCTCCTCGCGCTGCTGCGCGTCCCACAGATCCTTTCGAATCAGCACGTCCAACCAGCGAACGTCGTCCCACAGCAGCAGCTCGCTGCCGCGGCGAGCGTCGTCTTCCGCATCGTACAGGCGCCGGCGCAGATGAACGTAGTCGGCGCGGATGGGGTCCGACAGCACCGCATCCAGATGCCGATCGACCGCGATCACCAAGCCCGGCCGAAGGTCTTTGAGGAACCTGCGCGGCACGGGCGCGTCCGCCGCATTGTAACGCTCGCTGGGGACCTCGAGCGGATAGTAGCTCAGCGCTCGCGGCGTAGCGAGGCCGGCGCCGTCTTCGACGCGCCCACGGAAGCCGAAGCCTACCGCGCCGATCTCGGAGGTCATCATCACCGCCCGCGGATACTTTTGGTAGAGGTCGGCCGCGATTGCAACCGTGCGCTTGGCGCGTGCCCCTTCGAGGAAGTGTCGGGCTGCTTGGGGGTAGCCGACAGCCGCCGTCGCCGAGGCGCCGAGCTCGTAGAGGAAAGGCGCCGCGCAGGTCAGCAGCGCTAGGTAGGCAAGCGGTCGCGCGCTCACGGCTGCGCCGACCAGACCGGAAAGGAACAGCAGCGAAAAATACAGCGGCCGGTACCAGGGAAACACGAGCCCGTGTGAAGCGACGTAAGTGAGCGCGATGCCTAGGCCGGTCGCGCTACTCACCAGCAAAAGTTGGGTAGCCGGTTGTTCGAGCACGCGGCGGGACCACGCGAGCCGCGCGAGAGGCAAGGTGGCCACGATCACGCACACGGTTGCATACGCCGAATAGGCCGCGGAACGAAAAAAGAACTCGCTCGAAACCGCCTCGGGCAAGAGCAAGCTGAACGCCGTCACCAGCGGCAGCTCGTGCAAGATGCGCTTGGCGACGAACGCTTGCGGGACCAGCGAGCCGTATTGGAAATAGTCGAAAATGCAAAACGGCGCGAGGCCCGAGATCGCCCACAGCAGACACCGCTTCCACGGCATGGCGCGCGTGAAGAACGAAAGCGCGCCGCACGCGACCGAGAGGAGCGAAAGCTCGACGCGTACCATCGCTGCCAACGCGAGCCAGAGGAAGGCCTTCGCGTCTCGCTTCGTGTAGTAGCCGAGACCAACGCTCGCCAACAGCAGCCCAAGGCCAGTCTCCATGGCCGCGACACTTGCCGGTTCGACGATCGCGAGATAGACGACGCACGCCACACCCGACTGCCACGGCGCCAACCGGCGCGCTGCGGCGATGTTGAGCAAAGCCACCCAAGCGGCCGCGCCCGCGAGCGAGATACACGCCGAGACGGCGGCAATCAACGAAACGCCGCTCGGCCATAGCGCGAACAACGACGCCAGCAGCACCGTCCAGGGCGTCGACGAGCTGGTCTTCACCGCCGACCCGACGTTGAAATAGGGATGCCCGGTGGTCGCCAAATTTTGCGCGACACGAAAATGAATGTAGCTATCTTCGACCAAGTAGGGGACCAGCGCGACGTGTAGCGCGACCCACGCCGCCGCAACGCAAGCAACCACCCCGAACGCGCCGGCGCGGCCCAACCTCAGCGCGAAGTCCCGATTCACGGGGCGTATCCTGTAAGCAGCGCGTTCGGTAACGCAACAAGAATGCGCGCCCTCTATGCTAGGCTGCGCGTCCCCAAGTGACGCGAACCGCGCTCGCACCCTTGCCTTCTCAGCAGTCGCACAACTCGGCGGCCGGGCTCACGCGCACGGGTTTCATACCGAAGCTTGAAACAGCGCTCCTGTTCGGATCGTTTTTGCTGCTCGGCGTGTACGTTTTCGCCGACCCGCAGCGCATCGGTTGGGACGCCGCAAACTATGCCCAGGCGGCGGACGAAATCTTGCACGGGCGCGTGCCCTTTCGAGACATCGTCGACGTCAATCCCCCGCTGGTTCAGTTCCTCCACGTCCCTGCAGCGGTGCTGGGGCGGCTGCTCCATCGGCCCGTGCTGGCCTTCAATCTGTACGTACTCGCTTGCGCCGCCGCTAGCGCGGTGAGCCTAAATTGGCTGCTCGGGCGGCCGGAACTCGAGATCAGCGCGAGCCGTCGCTTCGTCGTTTCGTTCGCATTCGTGTTCGTGAACCACATCGCCTGGGAGTGGGGCCACTTTGGGCAGCGTGAGCACTTCCTCGTGCTCGCGTTGCTGCCATTCTTGGTCTTGCGTTGGTTGCGTCACGAGCAAGCGTCCGTCCCCAAGCGCGCAGCGGCGCTGCTCGGTTTCGTCGCAGCTGTCGCGCTCGCCGTCAAGCCACACTACGTCATCCCCTTGCTGGCCTACGAACTCGCGTGGTTCTCCGAACAGCGCAGTGCGCGCCGCTCGTTGGGCGAGGAATGGTGGGGTTTTGTCGCAGCGCTGCTCGCGTATGCCGGATTGTTCTTGGCCTATCCGAGCATGGCTCGCGAGTTTTTCACTCGCTACTTGCCGCTCTTTGCCGCAGGCTACAGTGTCTACGATTGTTCGCTCCGCGACCTGTTTTCGTTGGGCGAGCTTTGGGTCGGTCTGGCTGGCGCGTCGTGGGCCATCTTTGCCCCCAAGGCTCACGACGCAGCGCGCATCGCTCGGCCTTTCGGGGCTTTTCTTTTGGGTTCGGTGTTGGTGTATCTGCTTCAGCACAAAGGTTGGCCGTATCAAGTATTTCCGGCCTTCGCCCTGGCCCCGTTGGCGGTCGCCTGGCTCGCGCCGGTGTCGCGCAGAGCGCCGGCGTTCTTGGCCCTCGCCGCACTTGGCGTGAGTCTCTCTTGGTTCTCCGCCTCTCACGGGGCGCCGCTTCCGGCCGAGAAGCGCCTCCGCATGCTCCGCGACGCGATGCGAGTCATGACCCGACCCGGAGAGAGCGCGCTGGTCATCACCACTAGCGCCCTGGGCCCTTATCCGATGCAGCTGCAGCTCGGAGTTCGCCCTGGCAGCCGCTTCGCGTGGCTCCCGCTGCTTGCCATGTTCTATCCACACGGGGAACTGGCCGGCTGCAACTACCGCAAATGGGGTGAAGGGCGACCAGCCGAACGACGGCTGCTGGAGGATCTCACGGCCGACATCCGTGAGCGCAAGCCAGTCTTCATCGCCATCGAGTCGTACGACGCGCAAGCTATGCGCATTGGTTGTACCCCGCACGAGTGGGCTCGGCAGAGCGGTCTGCTCGAGCGCGCGATGGGCAACTACGTTCAATTGCCGCCTGCGACCGGCTTCGAGCTTTGGGAGATCCGGGGCGGTCACCCGGTGCCGGGCGTCGCGGCCGCTGCGTCCACCTTGCGTTGACGAGAAGTACCAACGGGGCCCGACGTTCAGAACTGCAGCGCCGCCCGAACGCCGAGCGCGAAGGTCGTCCCACCGAGGGCACCGCCCACGGGCGCTTGCACGTCGAGGAGCAGAGTGCCGCGCTCACCCAATTCCAAGTAGGGGCTTCCGTGGAGCATCAATTGTAACGCGGGCACGCTCCGGACGTGCTCGCTAGCGGGTAGCACCTCGACCGCCAACTGAGAAGCAAATGCCAGACCGAAGCGTCGGGTGAAGTCGTAGCTCGCTTGGAGGGCGAGCACCGAGGACAGCGCGAAGGCACGCGGATCGCTTTTATGGAAATCCGGCAAGTGCGCGTATTCCTCACGTTGGCAGAAGAGCTCCACTTCGGGCGGAGCGCGCGGCGCCTGGGCGTCGTGCAGTCTGCCGTCAGCCAGACGTTGCAAGCATTGGAAGAGGAGATTGGGGCAGAACTCTTCGAACGCTCGAAGCGTCGCGTTGCGCTGTCGGCGGCCGGCCACGCGTTCATGGAGCCTGCGCGTCGTGCGTTCGAAGAATTCAAGCGAGCCAAAACATCCGCGCGAAGTGCTGCTTCGGGTGAGGCGGGTGAGTTGCGAATTCACTGTACGATGATGGCGGCGCTGACCGCGATGCCCCGCGTGGTTGCGGCCTATCAACGTCGCTATCCGAACGTGAACGTGCAGGTCCATTCGAGTGGGAGCGTCGAGCAGCTGCGTGCCCTTCGTGAGCGGCGCTGTGACGTCGCGTTCATGCCCAAAGCTTCCGCAAAAATGGCCGCCGAAGACGACCGGTCACTTCAACTCGAATCGCTGGCCGCAGATCCGCTGTGTGCCATATTCAAACGCGGCCACGCGCTATCGAAACGTCGATCTCTCCCGCTCGCTGACCTCGCAGGAAGCCCGATGGTGTTCTTGCTCCAGCGCGACGAACCGCAGGTGTACCGGCGTTTTCGCGAGGATTGCGCGGCTGCTGGGTTCGAGCCGAAGATCACCGTGTAGGTCGAGAGCATCGAAGCCGCGCTGGCATTTGCGGCCGCTGGGGTGGGCGTGGCCTGTCTCCCGAGCTCGATCCGCCAGCTCGGTTTCCGTGGCGTGTCCGTGGTCCCGCTCGAGCCAGCGATCAAAATGATGATCTGTGCCGTTTGGCGGCGCACCCCGGCATCCGCGACCGCCACCCACTTCATCGAACTCCTACGAAAACACATCTAGCTAGCGCGGCGCGGGTTGGGTGCGGGTGACCCATTGGCCGGGGGTCGGTGTGCCGCGCGCTACGTGCTGCCACGTCTGTCCGAAGTCATCGGAGGCGAAGTAGTCGTCGAAGGCGACCGGCAAAGTGACGAGGTCGGCGAATTCTCCCGGTTCGTTCGGCTCAGCTCGGTCACAGAGCGCGAAATGCAGATGCGGTGCCGGGACACCGGTCGTGCCCGCTAGGCCGAGCGTCTCCCCACGCTCCACGACGGCACCGGGCGCGAAGCGAACGCTCCCTTGCCGTAGATGAAGCAAGCACGTCGTCTCGCCAGCGCGGTGCTCGACACAGATCAAGTTCCGGTTTCGCGCCAGCAACTGGCCGATCGCTCGCGCTCGGCTGGCTCCGTTCGCGCAGAACCCGCGATTGTCGTTCGTGAAGCAATCGACCAACGAGGCCACTCGCCCGCCGGCAGCGGCAACGAGCGGCGCGCCGTCGGTGGCGCGATGGGAGCCGCCCGGACGCCGCCCTGGGTTAGCGCCCACGAAGCGTGGGTCGACGCGGATGAAATCGAGCGCGAAGGCGGCCGTGTCGTTGTGGCTGAGGGCACTGTTGTCGCCTTGAATCACGAGCCACACTTGCTCCTCGGGGAAAGGCAACGAGAAGCGCGTGCTGTGAGTCGGCAGAGGCAAACGAGCAGCATCCAGTCGTGCGTCGCCGTCGCTCGAGACTCGGATCGAGCGCGCCGAACCGTACAAGCTCAGGCTCGAAGTCGGCAGCGCGTGCTCGTTTACGGTGAGCGCGGTGATCAAGCCGTAAAATTGGTCTTGGGGGCCTTCTGGATGCGCCAACCGTCCCAGCCGTAGCGGGCCCTTTGCCAGCTGTGAGCCTGCCGTCAGCTCGCCAATTGGCGCGTCATCGAGGCGGACGGTGACTCGATCTCCTCGCCGGGTCAGGGCGAGGTGTCGCCATCTCGCGCGCAGCTGTCGCGGAACGCCGGCTCGAAAGTCGTTGTTCGTCAGCGTCGGGTCGGGCAGCGGATAGCTGAAAATCGCGCCCCCGACCCGCACTTCGATCGCCGCCGCTCCGAGCGAAGCATATGAGGCCAAGCCGACGCGATAACTGCCGCTCTCGTCAGCGAGGAGTACCCCGCGAAACGCCGCCTCGTAAGCGGCCATGAAGCGCAGGCTGAGTTCGTGATCGCCGTTCAGCGGCTGCGCGTCGAAGTCAGAAAGAGCGCTCCCGCCCCAGGCCAATGAAAGCGCCGCAGGCGACGGATGCGCCTCGAATCGCGTGGAGCTCTGGGCAGGGGCCGATGCGGCACTGAAGTCATGCCCGCCGCTGCGTCGGCGTTCGAGCGCGACCACGAGCCCAGCCACGCTCATGGCGGCTACGACACACGTGATTTGCCGAGCGCTGAAACGGCCTCGTCGCACGTTATTCCTCGACCGTGCGCACGCGCTCGCAATTCCAGGACTGCAGCACCTTGCAGCTAGATCGGCTCGGGCCGAGCGCTTGGCGGTGCGGCCGTGCCCTGCTCGGTCTCGACCAGCCAACGCACATGCGCAGAAGCTATCATTCCGGCCGGAGCTCGAAGCACAATTGTGGCCAGTCTGGCCGCCGAACGATCCACGCGCATGGCGGCCGCATGTCTAGCGGAATACATGACTGAGGGGAGGAGTAGGCCGACGCGGTCGTCATCGCCGTCGGCGTTTTGGCACGGGGAGCGCGCGCACTTTGAGGTGCGATGCAGGACCGCGATCGCCCCCCTGCCTTCGCGGATGCAGCGCTGCTCTCGCCTGCGACGCGCACGGAGAGGCCGTGTGCTCCGAATCCCAGATCATCGCGAGCAACCAGACTGCAACCGTCCTGCAATGCGGGTGTTGCGAAAGACGACGCTATCGATCTCGTCGTGTGATAGTCACAAGTTATCGGGGCATCAGATCATTGGATTGGAACCGAGGATCGCTTCGCCCTAGGTTCGCGCGAGTTCCTGATCCATTCGCACGTTGAAATAGGACGATCCATGACCCAATCGACCGAAGCCAAATGCCCTTTCAATCACACCACCGGGACTTCCAACCGCGACTGGTGGCCGAATCAGCTGCCCATCGATTTACTCGCGCAGCACTCGGCCAAGTCCAATCCGATGGATGGTGACTTCGACTACCGCAAAGAGTTTCAGAGTCTCGACTATGCCGCGCTCAAAGCCGACTTGGCCGCGGTGATGACCGCGTCGCAGCCGTGGTGGCCGGCGGACTTCGGCCACTACGGGCCGCTCTTCATTCGCATGGCTTGGCACAGCGCGGGCACGTACCGAGTGGGTGACGGTCGCGGTGGCGGCGGCCGCGGACAGCAGCGCTATGCCCCGCTGAACAGCTGGCCCGACAATGCCAACCTCGACAAAGCGCGTCGGCTACTCTGGCCGGTGAAGCAAAAGTACGGGCGGAAGATTTCTTGGGCAGATCTGTTCATCTTGACCGGCAACGTTGCGCTCGAGACCATGGGCTTCGAGACCTTTGGCTTCGGTGGCGGTCGAGTGGACGTGTGGGAGCCCGATCACGACGTGCTGTGGGGCACGGAGAAAGAATGGCTCAAGGGCGATCTGCGCTACTCCGGCGATCGCGAGCTCAGCCACCCCTTGGCCGCCGTGCAGATGGGCCTGATCTACGTGAACCCGGAGGGCCCGAACGGAAACCCAGACCCGGTGGCGGCCGCTCGAGACATTCGCGAGACGTTCGGGCGCATGGCGATGAACGACGAAGAAACGGTGGCCCTGATCGCAGGTGGCCACACCTTCGGCAAGACGCACGGCGCGGGCCCGGGCTCGCACCTGGGTAAGGATCCGGAGTCCGGCGAGCTCGAGGCCCATGGCCTCGGCTGGCAAAGTGGTTTCAATACCGGCATGGGGGTCGATGCCATCACCAGCGGCCTCGAAGTGACGTGGACCACCGAGCCAACGCGCTGGACGAACGACTTTTTCAAGCATCTCTTCGAGTACGAATGGGAACTCACGCAGAGCCCAGGCGGCGCGCATCAGTGGCAGCCCAAGGGGAACGCGGGGGCCGGCAGCGTACCGCACGCGCATGGCCAATCGCAGAGCAAGAAAGCGCCCGGCATGCTCACGACCGATCTGGCGCTGCGCTTCGACCCGGCGTACGAAAAAATCTCGCGACGCTTCTACGAGCACCCCGCGCAGTTTGCGGACGCCTTTGCCCGCGCCTGGTTCAAGCTCACCCACCGCGACATGGGACCCCGCGTGCGCTACCTCGGTCCCGAGGTGCCGCAGGAGGAGCTCATCTGGCAAGATCCGCTGCCTGCCGCGGACCACGCGCTCATCGATGACAAAGACGTCGAGGCGCTCAAGACACGCATCCTCGGCTCCGGTCTGACGATTCCACAGCTGGTCTCGACGGCTTGGGCGTCGGCGTCCACGTTCCGCGGTTCCGACAAGCGCGGCGGCGCAAACGGGGCGCGCATCCGGCTTTCACCGCAGAAAGACTGGGCCGTCAACCAACCGGCGGAGCTGGCCAAGGTGCTGGCCACGTACGAGTCGATCCAGAGCGAATTCAATGCAGCGCAGCCTAGCGGCAGCAAGCGCGTCTCGATCGCGGACCTGATCGTGCTCGGTGGCTCCGCCGCGGTGGAGCAAGCGGCGAAGCAAGCCGGTCACGCGGTGCACGTGCCGTTCACTCCCGGGCGCACCGATGCCACTCAAGCGCAAACCGACGCCGCGTCGTTCGCGCCGTTAGAGCCCGTGGTCGACGGCTTCCGCAACTTCGTGAAGGACTTAACCGGCGTGCCAGGCGAGGCCTACTTGCTGGATCGCGCGCAACTGTTGACCCTGACCGCGCCCGAGCTGACGGTGCTCGTCGGTGGCTTACGCGTACTCGGCGCAAACGCCAATCAGTCCCAGGCCGGCGTATTCACGAGTCAGGTCGGGGCGCTGACGAACGACTTTTTCGTCAACCTACTCGACATGAATACCGAGTGGAAGGACGCTTCGAACAACAAATACTCGTTCGAAGGGCGCGATCGTAAGAGCCGCGAGCTCAAGTGGACGGCCACGCGCGTCGACCTCGTGTTTGGCTCGAACGCGCAACTCCGTGCGATCGCCGAGGTGTATGGCAGCAGCGATGCTCAGGCCAAATTCGTACGCGACTTCGTGGCCGCCTGGGTGAAGGTGATGAACCTCGACCGCTTCGACGCGCGCTGAAAGAGCAGCCAAACTCGCTTCGCGCACGCGCGGGTGATCGGCCATCATCACCCGCGTGCTGAAGAACGCATCGCCCGTAGGGATGGGAGTGCGTGCCCGGTACTGTCGAGAGATTGATTCGTCGCGTTGCAGTCGGCGTCGCGCTCCGAAAGCGCTCAGAATGCCGGCGACGATCAGTAAGCGCGATTGCAACGATTGGGCTTTAGGGGTGTGGGGCGTTCTTGATGTTGCATTCTCGTATGACCACTTGCAACTTCACTATCTCGTTGTCGATTGTCGTGAATTGAGTGTGAACTCGGGTCTCGAGGTGTGAGGATGTGAAATGCCATCGCTCCGACTGCTCGGGTTGCTCCTCCTATTTCTCATCACCGGAGCCGGCTGCCATGACGACGACGGGCTGGTGTTGAATTCATCGAATGCAGGTGCGGCCGGTCAAGCTGCAGGCGATGCGGGAGGGCCGGGGACCGTGGCGTCGCTCGAGCTGACTCCGCGTAAGCTGTCGCTAGCGGTGGGGACTTCTGCCGACGTCCAGGCCACGCTAATTGCCGGCGACGGCACGACCGCCGACGTGACGAGCAAAGCGACCTGGACTAGCAGTGCGCCGGCGGTGGCCACCGTCGAGGGCGGCACCGTCTCGGGGCTCAAACGCGGAACCGCCGACATCACGGTGACCACTTCGCGCCTGGTGGCAAAGCTCACCGTGACGGTGACCGAAGCCACTCTGTTGAGGTTGAGCATCACCCCCTCCACTCCGATTCTAGCACGGGGCATGCAAGCGCAGCTGACTGCGACCGGCGTGTTTACGGACAACACGACCCAAGATTTGACCAAGCAGGTGACCTGGACCTCGGCCACGAAGACGGTCGCCAGCGTGGGCTCGGCCGGCTTGCTCACAGCGGTATCGGTTGGCTCGACAAATGTCAGCGCCAAGTTTGGTGCGACCAGCGCGACCACCCTCGTTACCGTTTCGGCCGCGGGGGTCGACTCCATTGCGCTGACGCCGCCGAATCCGTCGCTGCCCAAGGGCATGACGCAAGTGCTGATCGCAACAGCGACGCTCAGCGATGGCACGACGGACACCGTTTCGACCCAGGCCCAGTGGACTTCGAGCAACGAAGCCGTCGCGACCGTGAACAGCTCGGGCGTCGTCACCGCCATCGCCCTCGGCAAGACAACCATCAGCGTGAGCGCCGCGGGGGTAACCGGGACCACGAGTGTCACCGTCGTGGGCGCGAACCTCGTCTCGATCGGGGTGACCCCAGCCGCGCCCTCGGTGGTCAACGGGCTGACCCAACAATTGACCGCGATGGGTAGCTACTCCGACAGCACGCTACTCGATGTCACTAACCAAGTGACCTGGGCATCGAACAACAATTTGGTTGCTTCCATCAGCAACGCGACCGGTTCGCGCGGACTTGCCGCCGCCACCGGCGTGGGCAGCGCATCGATTTCAGCAACTTTGAATGGAGTGAGCGGTTCGACCACGCTGACGGTGAGTGCAGCAACACTCGTTTCGATCGGCGTGACCCCGGCCGCGCCCTCGGTGGCCAAGGGGCTGGCGCGTCAATTCACCGCGACGGGCACTTACAGCGATGCGTCCACTCGAAACCTGACCGGGGCCGCGACCTGGGCCTCGAGCGACACGACGAAGGCTACGATCAGCAACGCCGCCGGTTCGCAAGGTCTCGCATCCACCGCAGCCGTCGGCTCAACGACGATCTCAGCCACTCTCAGTGGCCTCACTGGCGCGACCGTGCTGACGGTGAGCTCAGCGTCACTGGTTTCGATCGTCGTGACTCCAGCAACGCCCTCGGTCGCCAAGGGGCTCACTCGGCAGTTCATGGCCGTGGGCAGCTATACGGATGCTTCCACGCAAAACCTGACCGCGACCGCGACTTGGGCGTCCAGTGATAGCACGAAGGTCACGATCAGCAATGCCGTTGGCTCGCAGGGTCTGGCCAGCGGCGCGGAGCTGGGGTCGGTGTCCATTTCGGCAACGTTCACCGGCGTGAGCGGTTCGACCACGTTGACAGTGAGTGAAGCAACACTCGTCTCAATCGACGTGACCCCGGCCGTGCCCTCGGTAGCCAAGGGGTTGACCCGGCAATTCACCGCGACGGGCACCTACACCGATGCGTCCACTCAGAACCTGACCACGGCCGCAAATTGGGCTTCGAGCGACACGACGAAAGCTACGATCAGCAACGCCGTCGGTTCGCAGGGTCTCGCGTCTACCGCGACGGCAGGCACAACGTCGATCTCAGCCACGCTCAGCGGCATCACTGGCGCGACCGTGCTGGCGGTGAGTGCAGCGACGCTGGTCTCGATCGCGGTGACTCCGGCCGCGCCCTCGGTAGTCAAGGGGCTCACCCAGCAGTTCATGGCCGTGGGCAGCTATACGGACGCTTCCACGCAAAACCTGACCGCCACCGCGACCTGGGCGTCCAACGACAGCACGAAGGCCACCATCAGCAATGCTGTTGGCTCGCAGGGCCTGGCCACCGGCGCAGAGCTAGGGTCGGCATCGATCTCGGCAACCTTCACCGGCGTGAGCGGTTCGACCACGTTGACGGTGAACGCAGCAACACTCGTCTCAATTGCGGTGACGCCAGCGAATTCCTCGGTCTTCCCGACCCAGACACGGCAGTTCACCGCCATTGGCACGTACACGGACGGTTCGACTCAGGGCATTACGGCGACCGCAACCTGGGCATCCTCGAAGACGGAGGTAACGATCAGCAATGCGCTAGGAAGCAAAGGATTGGCCACGGCTGACAATTCCTTTTTTTGGACATCGACGCAAATATCAGCGACCTTTGGCGCGAAGGTGGGGAGCACGACCCTGTTCCTGATCCTCGACTAACTTGGTGAGTGCTCGACTTTTGCACGCCAGCTCGAACAACTTGCTCGAAACCGAGTCTCGGGTCTTCGCGGCGTGGAGCCCCTAAAAGGCGCGAAAAAAAGGCCAACCAACGTTGGCCTTTTCACCTTCGCGCCCCGGAGTAGTGACAACGCCTCATCGATGTCGCTGTGCGCCTGCCGCCTGATCAGAGCTGTGACCAGCGCCAGCCGCGCGTTACGCGTTACGGTGGGCAGTGGCCCGGCGGCCAGCAACCTTCACCGGACTCAGCGGGTAGCAGTGCTGGGCAGATGTCGACTCGTTGACCGTTTGCAACCGCCATCATCGCCTCGCAGCTGTCGTAACCGTATGTTGTCGGTTCGCTGCAGCGGCAGGTGGGGCCATTCCGATCGAGATACGTGAAGCAGCAGTCGAGCTGGCCGGTGCACAACCCGTCGGCCGCTTGCGTGGCGGCGGCGGCACAGTCACTGACGAAGATCGGATTCAAAGGCGGCGCGATGTGCCCGTTGATCGTGCACCCGCACTGCTTGGGCAGCCCTTCCGCTCCAGAGCAGTGGAGTTCGACCTTGTGGGGCCCGACCGGGCAGGTCACGAAGCACGATGAGCCAGAGGAATAGCTGCATTCCGTGTAGCTGCCGACGACGCTCACCTCCGCGGTTTGCTTGGCCACGCACTCGACGATGGCGGCCTTTTCACTCGTACATGAGTTGGGCGCGCCGTACCCTACATCGAAAGTATTGGCTCCCTCGCAACCGGGCGGCGCGAAGTTCGACTTCGCCGCGCACGCCAGGTCGGCGCGCCACTGGTCTTCACACTCCACGGGGACTTGTTCACTGTGAGCCCAGAGCACCTCGGCGATACAGGCTTCTACGGCCTGATCGCCCGAGCAGCCGGCGACGCTGAGCACGGCGCCGCTCTGTAAACAGCCCTGCTCGCGGAGGGCGCTGCAGAACTCTCTGGCGAGGGTCCATTGCTCGCGAGCCGTCGGATCGCTCGGTTCGAGCACGGGCGTGGCATGGCACTCGAGCGGGTCCCAAGTCGGCACCCCTCCGCCCTGCCCTGTTCCCGCGGCGTGGCCCGCCTCGGCGCCACTGCCCCCTCTCCCAGCCTCGACATCCGCTCCCCCGTCGGCCCAACCGTCGCGCCCCGCTCCCCCGCTATCTGAGCCGCCCATGCCGTTTGGAACCGCGTCGATCACATTTCGAGTTTTGCCACAACCTTGCATCAGGAGAGCCCCCAACATGATCGCGGCAACGCAGCATCGCGCTCGGAGCGCGTTTTGGTCCGACATGAGTAGCGTTGAGCCTCGAGACCGGGAAAAAGGCTCACCCTCTCGAAACGATTTCTGAAAGAAAATTTTCGACCGCACAGGCGCCTGCGACAACACTCGGCGGCCTTCGCTTCTTGAATACCGTTGTGATACGAGCGATCGCTCATGGCGCGCGTGCCGACCGCCCGGCTCCCCACGGAGCTCAGCTTAGCCAGTCCGGCGCTGCTGCCTTTGCCGTCGGTAGAAGATGCAGCCCTCGTGCAGCGAGCGCAGCGGGGCGAGACGTGGGCTCGCGAAGCCATCTTTCGCAAACACGTGGAGTACGTCCACGCGCTGTCGCTGCGACTAGTACGTGATCGGAGTGAAGCGGAAGACATCGTTCAAGATACATTTCTATCCGCGTTTCGGCGATTGGATCAATTGCATGAAGCAGGGCGCCTGCGCGGCTGGCTCGGCAGCATTGCCGTGCACCAGGCGCACCGTCGCTTTCGCCGTCGACGCTGGCTGCGCTTCGTAGGCCTCGCCGTAGCAGGCGAAGAGCTGAATTTGGACGAGCTCGCGCATGCCGCCCTCGATAGCGACCTACGGGTCGCGCTGATTCACGTCGATGCGGTCCTCGGCAAGTTGCCCGAGGAAGTCAGGGCGGCTTGGATACTGCGCTACGTCGAAGGCTATAGCTTCGACGAAATTCGGATCGCCAGCGGTTGCTCGCTCGCTACCGCCAAGCGGCGCGTGAACCGCGCGCAAACTCAGGTGCGCGAACGAGTCGAGATCGAAGAAGAGGTAGCCGATGAATAAACCGCCTCTTCGCGCGCCACTTGCCCGGCTGTTCGATCAACACCTGCCGGAGCGAACGGTGCATCGGCTGTGGCTACGGATCGGGCGAGCCGAGCTCGGGCGGCCTCGCGAAAAGACGAGGCGCCTCGCCTGGGCGGCGGGCGCCGTCTTCTGCTCATTGCTCGCCGTGGCCATGTATTTCTTTCCTCGACCCGGCTCACTGAGGCTCGCCAGTCGGGAAAAGCTACCGACCGCGATCTCATCACATGAGCCGAGCTCGGTCTCGTTCGACGATGGCTCGCGAGTCGAGCTGGGGCGAGAGACCCTGCTCGACGTGCTTCAAAGTACGGACCGCGCTTTCGTGCTCGCGCTGCGCACCGGGCAAGCACGCTTCAGCGTCGTGCCGGGTGGGCCGCGGGCTTGGCGCATCGAATGCGGGCCGGTCTCGGTCGACGTCGTGGGGACCATTTTTTCGGTCGAGCGGCGCTCCACGGTCGTGCGAGTGCAAGTCGAACGAGGACGGGTGCTCGTCACCGGCCAAGGTGTTCCGGACCGCATCGCGCGACTCACGGCCGATGAGTCCCTGTTCGTGCCGATCGGCGCGGCGTTGCCCAATAGGTCGGCCGCGAGCCCCACGAGCTCGGTTGAGCCATCGCTGAATGAACCCCCTTCAGCGCCACAAATGGGCGCGAACGACGACAGCCGTCCGCGTCGCTCCGCCACCGTTGCACGTCGTCTCGATGGTGCGGCTCCGACTTCCGCTGAGCGGCTGCCGAGTGCGAGCGCTCCCGACCAGTCGGCTCCGCCCACCGCTGACGCGGTAGACGTGCTGCTGCAGCGAGCCGACATGGCGCAGCGCGACGGGGCCCCGTCGCATGCGGTGTCTCTCTTGCAGCGCCTGGTCACCGAGCACCCTCAAGATACGCGCGTGCCCCTTGCCCAGTTCACGCTCGGCCGTTTGTACCTAGACTCGTTGGGTGAGCCTGGGCGAGCGGCGGGCTACTTCACGAAAGCGCTCGCGGCCGGCATTCCGGCCGTGCTCGCCGAGGACGCTCAAGCTCGCTTGGTGCAAGCCCTTGCTCGCTCCGGGAACGTGGCCGGAGCGGCGAACGCGGCCGCTCGCTATCAAGAGCGCTTCCCGACGGGGCGTCACCTAGAGGAGGTGACTCGGTGGGCTCACCACGCGCCTGGGCCGTAGCCCTAGTGCTCCAACTGGTAGCGCTTGCCCCGCCCGCGCGCGCACAGCAAGCCGCAGTGAGCATCGCGGCCCCGTGCCCGATCGAGGGCATTACGATTGACGCCGTCGTCGCCATTTTGCGGGCCCAGCTGGCACCGATGCTCGTCGAACAGGGAACGACTTCGCGCGACGCTCCGCAGCGCCTCGTCGAGGTGACGGTCGACGCTTGCAGCACGAATCACGCCGACCTGCTCGTGGTCATCCGCTACCGAGGGGCCCGACACTCGATCCAGACAACACTCGCTGATGTCGTCCCGGCCGCGCGAGACCGGACGCTCGCGCTCGCGCTCGCCGAAGCCATCGAGCACGAGCTCTCTTCGGGAGCCGAAGATCTGCCGCCGTCGGTCGCAGGCGCAACGGCTGCGCCCGCACCGCCGACCGTTACCGAAAGCGGCGGCCCGAGCGGGGGCGCGCCACTGGCGTCGAACTCAGTCGAGGCACTTCCCCCTGCCCCGCTCTCGCCGCCCACAACCGAGCAAGCCGCGCCTGATCGGGCGCCTGGGCCGCGCCCCCGGAGCGAAGCCGCGTTGCCGCGAAAGCCGTTCGCCCTCGGGCTGCTCGCCGAACCGCTCTTTCGCTATGCATTCAAGACCTCGACTCCGTACGCGGGCCTGGAAGCAGGCGCGGGCGGCGCTCGCGTGGGCTTTCGACTGCGCGTGCTCGCGAGCGAGCGAAGCGTTCGTGATGGGTCGCTCTGGCAAGGCGCCCTGCTGGGCGTGTTCAGCGCGGAATGGTTGCGAATTACCGATCAGGCGAGCCTGCGCTCGGAGGTCGAACTCGGAGCGGCCCTCGCGGCGCCCCACAGTAGTCCTCCAGCGGTTGGGCGGAGCACGACGAGCGCCCATTGCGGCGTTGCTACCTACCTCGAGCTCGAGGCTCCGCTCTCTTCACGCTGGGCGCTGCGCAGCGAGCTCGGAGTGGGGCTCGCCTCCAGCTTGACGTCGCAAGCTTACTCGAGTGACGTCTTGAGTCTGTCCGGCGTGTTCCTGCAAACGGCGTTCGGTATCGCTTGGAACTCACGCGACCGCTGATCGGGCACGGCTGCGACAACGCCCGGACCGAGGGCGGCAATGGCAAGGCAAAGCGCGTGATTCGGCGATCGAGTGAGAAGAGCCGTTTACGCTTCGTTGAGTCGGTGAGACCCTCGCCTTCGATTTTTTGGGCAACTCGAAGCGTTCAACCTCGAGGGAAACCCTGGCGCGTGGACGTGGGCTACGCGCCTGCGAACGCGGGCCCGCGCCCGCTAACCCCAAAAAACAGATGCGCACGCGGGGGGCCAAGCGTCGTTTCACCGGCACGGGCCCCGTATCTGGGACAGAACGCAACATGCATACTGGATGGGCGTAATTGTTGTAGCTTGTAGTCGGAAGGATCATTCTCCGCAGCTCTTCTATGACCGACGTCGTCTCCGATCTCATCGCGCCGCTCGTTTCCGAGTCGACGGGACCGCAATTTGCGGGCGAGAGGGCCGAGCTGATGGACTGGATCAGCGAGACACCGCCGGAGGCCACCGTTAAGGGGATGTACGTGGAGGCGCTGTTGACTCTGCGCAAGCGTCGCGGTGCCGCCCTGCCCACTGACAAGCGCTATTTCTCATTCAAGGATTATCCCCTTCGTGAGCTGATGATGCTCATGGTCGACGCAGTGGCGGTGCTCTACCCCGAAGTCTCGCCGCACGAGGGGATGACTGCGCTCGGGAGGTTGGCCTTTCCGACCTTCACGAGCACGACGATTGGCAAGGTGATCTTCAGTGTGGCCGGCAACAGCTGGGTTCGCGCCCTCAATCTGGTCACGAAGGCGTATGAAGTGTCGATCCGGCCCGGCACCGCTTCGGTGGCGGAAGTCACCGACACCAGCGCGCGGGTCGAGCTGCGCGACATTTGGAATTTCGGCAACTCTTATCAGGTCGGTGTATTCGAAGGCGCGATGAAGCACTTTGGCGTGCGCGGCAGCGTGCAGGCCGTCCGCGTCGGTCGACAGTGCGACGTCGATCTGATCATGCACTGGGAGCCCTGAGCGCAAGAGCTCACGTGTTCCCAGCCACGAAGCGAACGGGCCTCAAAAGCGGACCCGCTGGCAGCCCCCTTCCACGTCGCCCGCCTCACAGGCCGCGCAGGTAGCGGGCGGGGGTAGTGCCGACGATGCGCCGAAAATGCCGATTCAGCTGGCTTTGATCGTACATCCCGATTTGTGGTGCGACGTCGCTCGGCTTCACGCCGGCAGCGAGCAGCTGCTTCGCTCGGGCGATGCGGAGCTGCGTGAGGTAACGATGGGGCGGGAGGCCAACCTGCGCGCGGAATGCTCGGCATAGGTGAAATTTATCTAGACCGGTGTGGGCGGCCAGGTCGTCGAGCGAGACCGGCTCGGCAAGCCGCGAACGCAGCAGCTCGAGGGCGCGACGCACCGCGCGGGAATGCTCGAACGCGGCGCTGACAATGGTAGTGAGCGCGGTCAGCGCCTCGGCAATGGCGACCTCGAGTTCGAAGCTCGGGGCGTCGGCCAACACGGCGTCGTGTAATCGATGGAAAGCTGCGCCTCGTTCATCCACTGCGCTCAGGTAATCAGCAGCGCGCACCTTGCCGCCGGCATTCTGTATCATCGAATCCGGAATGGTGACGACCTGGAACGTGAGTAAACCATCGTGGGAAATGAGGCGGTGAATGTCGCCCGGTCGTTTGACTTGCAGCGAGCCGGGCCTACTTCTCCAGACCTTTCCGCTCGCCGCCCATTCCGAGCACCCGCTCTCGGCGCGCCCGATCACGTGCGCCTCTTTCATGGCCGTGAACAGCTCGTCCGTCGACCAGCGCATTGCGGAGACACTGGTGACCGAGAGCTGGAGTGTCTGGATCTGCGTCGCCACGCGCGACTCTACCACCACAGGCGATGGCAGCCAGCGATCGCGCAAAGAGCAAGGGAGCATGTTCGCCCCAAAGCGGCGGGTTCGTCACATCTCGCCAAGATTCACCAAGTCGTTGCTCGGGGAGAGCGTTAGCAAAGACGAACAGGAGAATCATGCCCAAACTAAAGGATCAGGTCGTCGTGATCACGGGTGCCAGCAGCGGAATCGGCGAAGCCACGGCTCTGCTGCTCGCGGAGCGCGGCGCAAAGGTCGTGCTCGGAGCACGCCGCTTGGAGCGTCTGCAGGACTTGGCCAAGCGCATCGCTGCGACGGGGGGCGAGGCGGTCTACGCAGTGACGGATGTCACGCAGCGTTCGGACCTCAGCCGACTGGTCACGCTGGCGCGCGAACGCTACGGCAAGCTCGATGTGCTGCTGAGCAACGCAGGAATTGCGCCCATTTCTCTGCTCGATGAGCTGCGCGTCGACGATTGGGAAGCGATGCTCGACGTGAACGTCAAAGGCTTGCTGTACGGGATCGCGGCCGCGTTGCCGGTCTTTCGGCAGCAGGGTTCCGGCCATTTCGTCAACATCGCTTCTACGGCCGGGCTGATCACGACCCCGACGATGGCGGTCTATTCGGCGACCAAGTTCGCCGTGCGAGCCATCTCCGAAGGGCTACGTCAGGAAGCCGGGCCCCATCTGCGCGTGACGATCATCTCGCCCGGTTTCGTGCAGACTGGGCTCGCCGACTCGATGACGAATGCAGAGACAAGGGCGCTAATCGCCGATAAAATGCGCGAGATTGCCATCCCTCCCGAAGCGATTGCGCGCGCGATCGCTTTTGCGCTGGAGCAGCCCCCCGAGGTGGACTTGAACGAGATCGTCATTCGCCCCACCGCGCAGCGCTAGCAGCGCCGTGTTCGGGCCCGAGCTCAGCGAGCGATATCTGGGGGCACACGGTGAGCCATTCGCTCCGCTACTGCGGTACGCGCGACCGCAGGCTGTGAAGATGACTCTCTTCACAACGGCGCAACGTGGCCCGCCGTTGCGGATTGGCACTTGAATTCAACGAGCGCGTGCTACGGCGGCGATCGGAACATTACGTCACATGTCCCACTTGAAATTGACTATTCGCAATTCGCCAACTCCACTAAGCTTTGGTGCGGAGGCGACCGTGGGGGCGATTCGGCGCTCGTGCGCTAGCTGGTGTTGTTGCGGCGCTGACTTTCGGAGCCTGCGCTAGTCCTTCGGACAATCCCTTTGGTGAAGGAGGGAACGTTGCCAATGCGTCTCGCCATCGTGCTTCGTGGCTCCGGCAATACTACCGAATTGTGTGCCCGAGCATCCTTGTCACTATGGCCAGTGTTACCGTCGGAGAAATCGTGCGCGTCACGTTGACCGGGGCAGTCACCGAATTTCTCCCACCGGTGTGCAACCACTCGGCGTATCGAATCCTTCGGGACCCGATGGCAACCTGTGGTTCACCCAAGGCGACTCGAAAACTGGAACCTATCAAGCGGTCGGTCGAATGACGCCCTCTGGAGTCCTCACCGAGTTCGACCCCTTTGCGCCAGGCATTACCCCCTACGGCATCACCGCCGGAGTCGACGGCAATCTTTGGGTGACCGAAATCTGGGCCAACAAGCTAGCTCGAATGAAGACCGACGGTACGATCACTGAGTTTCCACTCCAGCGCCCGAACAGCTACCCGTCGAGCGCGACGGGGCGGTGACGATCGCGTTGGGGGTGCATGTGTTGGCTAGCTTCTTACTCATCCGACGAAGGCTCGCTCACTTGCACCTGCTTCTTGCTTCGAAGCTGGAGCCGAGAGGGAGCTACGGACGGCAGAAGTTGAGGAGGACCGTCACTTGATCTCGGTTTCCATTGGCGATCACGAGATCGAGTCGTCCGTTCGCATCCAGATCTGCGCTCACGATGGGAGCATTGTCGGTGCCTCCTGCGCGATAGCGAATCGGCGGGGCCAGGCTGCCGTCGCCCGCGTTCAAGAGGACCGTGACGTAGTCGTGGAGGTAATCCTGATGTCCGATGACGAGATCGGGCCACGCATCCGCGTTTAGATCGGAGCTGGCAACGCTATTCGGATCGGGGTCCGCGGGGTAGCTTGCACTCAGCGCGAAGCCGCCCGAGCCATCGTTACGAAGCACGCGTACGACCCCAGCGGGCGTGTCGCTGAGAACGAGGTCGAGGTGCCCATCACGGTTCAGATCGACCGCAGCGATCCCCTCGTTGAACTGACCCACGGAATAGCGAGCCGGTGCGGCAAAGCTTCCCTGTCCTTCAGCGAGTAGCACGCGCACTTCGCCGGGGGTGAACGTCGCCAGGTCAGCCCGCTGGTCACCATTCAGGTCGACGGCGACCAGCCCACTAATCCCGGCTCCGCCGGCGTCGTGCGCCACCGGCTCGGCGAGTTTTCCATCACCATCGTTGAGCAGGACATCGAGTGTGCCGGTGAGGTAGCCGGTGACCGCCACGTCGATCGCGCCATCGCCGTTCAGATCCGCGACCGCTAGCCCGGTGGTGTAGGCGGCTGCGGGGTACGATACGGGCGGATCGAACGTACCGTCGTGTCGATTCAACAAGACGCCAATTTGCGAGACTGTATTCGGGGCAACACCGATCTGAACTGCAATGTCGGGCCAAGCGTCGCCGTTCAAGTCCGCCGTGACGACGGCGCCCGGGCTGTCTGACAACGGATAGCTTCCGAGCAGGGCAAAGCCCCCGCCGCTGCTGGCGAGCAGCACACTGAGCTCGTTGCTCTTGCCATTGGTTACGGCCAGATCGGGGCGACCGTCACGATCGAAGTCTGCCCAAGCCTCGGCGGCCGGCGAGTCGCCCACGGATAGACTCCGCGGAACCAGAAAGCGGCCGTCACTCTGGCCCAAGATGATCGCAACATCATTGCTCTGACTATTCGGGCCCACGAGATCCACTCGGCCGTCCGCGTTCATGTCTCGCAGCGCAAAATTGGTAGCGGTGATGGCGTGCGAAACCGGCGCTGCCAAGCTGCCATCGCCACTGCCCAATAGAACCCGGACGATGCCGCCGCCGTTGCTCTGTTCGGATACGGACTGCAAGACGACGTCGAGCCGGCCGTCTCCGTTCACGTCCCCTGCACCCACCAGACTCGGGTGCACGCCGCCCGGGTAGGTCTTGGCCGCACCGAAACGGCCATCGCCGTTGCCGAGCCGCACGCTGACCAAATGATTCGCCCAACCGGCTGAGATCAGATCGGGAGCTCCGTCATGGTTGAGATCGGCGACAGCGACGGAGCGGTATGTCGCCCCGTTGGGCGTGTCGTACACCGTGGCGGCCGCCCAGGTGCCGTTGCCGTTGTTGAGCAGCACCCCGACCCCATCGCGCAATTCGGAGGGTTGGTAATAGTCCGAGAAAAGCAGGTCTGGCCTGCCGTCGCCGTTCAGGTCTTGCGCCGTCAACCAGAAGCCCTGCTGACCCGTGCTCACGGCGGGACCCGCTTGGAAGGCCCCCTGACCCGTGTTGTGGAGCACGCGAAACGCGCCCTCCCAAGAAGTGGCGACCAGGAGATCCGGACGGCCATCGCCGTCGAAGTCGCCGACGTCGACCGAAGTCGCATACGTCTCGGTCTCGTGCTTCGCAGCGACCTCGAAGGCGCCGTTCCCCTGATTAGTCAAAAGCCGCACGCCGCTCGAGGTTCCCACTGCGAGATCGATGTCGCCGTCGCCATCGAGGTCTCCGAACGCTGGCTTAGTGCCGAGAGAGTCATCGAGCCGATAGTCGACCACTGGCTCGAACGTACCGTTGCCTTTTCCAAGCAACACGCTGACCTGACTGACACCCAGCTCGGATAGCGCCATATCCTCGATACCGTCTCGGTTGAGATCGGCCAGCGAAACGAAATACGGCGAGCCTTCCACCGCTGGCACGGGCAAGCCCGACAGCTCGAGCGTGCCGTGACAGGCGGCGGCCACACACACGCCGGCGACGCACGTGGCTCCTTCGATGCAGCTCACCTTGCCCTGCCGGCACGCTTCTATTCGACCCCCAGCCCCACCGCCATCGGCCCCCGCCCCGTTACCATCGTCGCCATCGCTCCCCGCTGTAGCCCCCGCAGTCCCCGCACTGCTGGCAATGGCACCGGCCTCGTTCGAGACGGCACCACCGGCACCGCTGCCGCTCATCCCGCTGCTACCGCTCGTACCCTTTCCGGCCTGACCCAACGGACCGCCGCCGCTCGCCACACCGGCGCCGCTCGCCACACCGGCGGCGCCGCTCGCGAGACCGGTACCGCCCCCCGCCGTCGTCTCCGTGCTCGTGCCGCCGCCACAACCGATTGCGACTTCACACGAGAGCCCCAAAATGGACCAAAGCAATGCGCGCCTTCGGCGACGCTGATTCGCGGCCCGAGTATCGATCGTCTTCACCGCCGCCTCCCGGCGTTGCATCGCTGACGATCCGGGGCTTCCACGCACTTCCTCTGACCGGTCATGGTCAGGGGGATCACCGGCACCGTCATGATCGGACCTTCTCTCGGCGGAAAACTGGTAACGGAAGCAAGCCCTCCGGTTCTTATCGGATTTCAGGGCGCGCGGATTGAACAGGTTTGCTGCCTTGCGCGCGCAACCGTCGCCGCTTGCCGGTCAAGGACGAACCGCTGGGTTGGCGGGTCGCATTTCAACGTCCGCCGTAAAGCCCAAGCGCGCAATGCGCGCTGAATTCGATCACTGGAACTGCGTGAAGAACTTCCAGACCTCTGTCTTGGTCCAGGTCTTGGCGCCATCGTCGCCGCCGCCGTCCACGTTGCCGGGGGTGTGCCCGCCATCGAAGGCGCACCATTCGACGGGAAAGCCGGCCGTGCAACCTTGATACGTGGTGCACGTGTGCTTCCCACTGCCGACATTGGGTTCGGGAGGGCTCTGCGCCGTGCAGCCGTTGTTCTTCACGAACTTATCCCTCATCGATCGCCCCCCGGAGATGTTGAGTGTTCCGTCACTGAGCCCGTGAATACCGAGATAGGCAATGGGCTGCGTGCCACCATCGCACCCGCTGAGCACGCCGCCCGAGTAGACCGCAACTGCGCGGAAGACCGTCGGGCGCGCGCAGGCGAGCGCGTAGCTCATGCTGCCACCGTAACTGAAACCCACCGAGAACACCTGCGTCGTGTCCACGCAGAGATCCCCTTGAATGAGCTTCACCAGATCGTCCGTGAGCTTCAAGTCCGCTCCGCCGGAATTCGCCCAGCCGTTGCCGAGGCCCTGAGCAGCCACGAAGATCGTGCTGTTGTTCGCCTGTGCCTTCAGTCCGTAATAGGCCCAGGCGGCCCCGCTGGTCCCGCCGCCATCGATGTCCTGCATCGTTCCACCGTTCCAATGGTAGGCAAAGACCAGCCGGTAAGGGTGGGTGTTGTCGTAGTTGTCGGGGATGCGAAGCATGTAGCTGCGGCTTTGGCCACTCTGGATCGTGCGAGACCCGCTGGTCAGCGTCGGAGTCTTCCCGCATCCGGCGCTTCGCGTCACACCCAAGCCGCCGCTGCCCGCTCCGCCGCCGTTGCCCGCCCCGCCGCTGCTCACCCCTCCGATGCCGGAAGTGCCCCCTGAGGAGGCCTTGCCGCCCGTGCCGCCCGTGCCGCCTGAGCTGCCCGCGCCCGCTCGTCCGCCCCCTGCCGAGCCTCCATTGCCATTGAGGCCCCCGCCTCCACCGCTAGAACCGATCACCCCGCCCGAGCCCGCCGCACCGCCGCTGACAGCCCCTCCGGAGCTGACCTGCCCTCCGGTTTGGGCATTACCGCCGGTTCCGGTGATTCCCCCGCTGGGTTGCGCTCCGCCAGTCCCCTCTGGGGTGGGGCGGGGGTCCGACGATGAACAGGCCGTCGTCGCAATGACGAACCAAAACGAAGCCGATCGGGGCCAGCGCAGATTTGAGACCACACTTACACTTGCGCGAAGATGCCAGATTTGTGATTTTTTCGAGCTCGACGAGTTAGTGGAGCAAGAATTGGAGATGGTGCGGACGAGCGCCCCGTACTCCGTCGAGAAGAGTCATCGGTTTCGCCTGGAGCTCGACGTTTCACTCAGAGCTGCAATTGAAACCGACGCTTCTAGCAGTTCCGGCTAATTTCACGGCTGATGGCCATAGGCCACCTGCGGGATGGCTCGGCCTTCGGCGTCGTTGTTCAAACGAGGCGTGGGAACGCCTTCGCGAGTTCGCATTTCTTGACATTCCTTCACCTCGCTGGACGTCATCTGCACAGGTCGAGTCGTTCAGCCAGTGAAACGAGCATGTCGTGCCTCGCTTCACGCTCCGTTCTGCCGACGAGCGGCTGTCGTTGCCACGGGGCCCACGGTCCCGCAATCCTGGGCCTGCAAGAGTATCGACGTCACGACCGCCCTCAACAGCGGCGATAGTGTCGCGGCCGTTCGCCTCAACAGCCAGTGGAACACCAAGCTCCCACCGTTGACCCGCGCTCACACCTTCCAAGGCGGTCTCTACCGAGACGAAACCTCGGTCGCAACGTGGGGCGCGATAAGCAGACCGCAATGCACCGCACGGAGGTCGTTCAGTAGCTCCGAAGAGTCCTCCCTGAGTTTGGGCGATCGCGCTCCTGCATCGCAGCTCGGGACGCGTCGGGTTCCCGCCGTGAGACGGTGGGCCGATCGAACGCGACACCGTACTATTCGAAGTCGCGCTTCACTCAACCTCGTTGCGAAATCATCACCCTCCCTCTTTTCTCTAAAATTACCGGCTAGTGCTCGCAGTACTGAGGAAGTCCGCTCGAGCGGCGAGCTGTTTCTGGTAACGGCGTAGTTTTGCGGACGCACAGTCGGCGTATGCCAGTACGGGCGAACGCACGCGAGCGCGTCAGCGGTTGAGGAAACGATGAACAGACACGGAAAAGACGAGCCTGCTATTCGCCGGCAGCGAATCTATTCTTTTGCGAGCCCCGCTTGGCTCGCGACGAGCCTTCTCATCGCGACTCCTGTCGGCGCAGCGACGACCCTGAACGTCGATCTGGCGACGACGCTCCGTCCCGTGACTCACGTCGCGAGCGGGTCCCTCTACGGTGTCACGGAGAAGTTGCCGGCCGACGTGGACGCGCTGATTGCGCCGCTGCATCCCAAGATGTTCACGAATCCGGCCGCCGACGTTCAGCAGCCCGTAGGTGACGCGATCGTGGTTGCGGGCCGCCTAGCAGCGACAGGCGGGCAGGTCACGATTCGCTTGGCGGACTGGCTGAAAGGATTTTACACGTTCACATCGATGAGCGATTGGTTGGACAAGGTGGGTCAAACCGTCTCGCGCAAGAAGGCGGCGAACCTCACCAACGTTTACGCCTACGAGATTTGGAACGAGCCCAATGGCACGTATTCCAGCAATAACCCGCTGCCGTTCAACCAGTTTTGGCTGCAGACCTTCCAGCAGCTGCGCAAGCTCGACCCCGACGTGAAGATCACTGGGCCTTCCCTGTCGTATTACAACGAATCCTTCCTCAAGGACTTCCTGTCGTTTTGCAAAACCAATGCGTGCTTGCCCGATATCGTCGGTTGGCATGAACTCGGGGGCGGTAACTTCACGGGCACGATGCAGTCGTATCGGGCGCTCGAGAAGCAGCTCGGCATCGGTCCACTTCCCATCACTATCAACGAGTACAGCGGTGCAGACCACATCAACGTCGAAGGCCAGCCCGGCGCATCGGCCCCGCTGATTGCGAAGTTCGAGCGTTTGGGCGTAGATAGCGCCAGCATTTCGTTTTGGGACGTGCCGCATCCGGGACGGCTCGGGAGTTTGCTCGCGAGCAATACCGAGCCCAATGGCGGCTGGTGGTTCTACAAGTGGTACGGGGACATGGCGGGCAACATGGTTACCACCACGCCGCCGACGCCCGCGAACGCAACCGCGCTCGACGGCTTCGCCAACTTGGACGAAGCCGCCAACAGCGCGAGTGTCCTGTTCGGAGGAAAGAACGACGGCACGATCCAGATCGTGGTCAAGGGGTTCAAGGCGGCACCGTTTTTCGGCCCAACCGTCCACGCGGTGGTGGAGCGTACTCCGTTCGTGAACCGCACCACGGTGGTGAAAGCAGTGCAGCCCGTGTCGACGGCGGATATCGCGATCGCCAATGATCAGATCAGCGTCTCCGTAACGGGTGCCAACGCCACTGATGGCTATCGCCTCAAGCTGACGTCCCTCGGTGGCACGGCGGGCGGCGGCGGGACGGCTGGCAGCGGCGGCCTATCGAGCACTGGGGGCGCCGGGCAGGGTGGCGCGCCGGGGATGCCAGGCGCTGGTGAAGCGAATGCCGGCGGGAGCGATCCGAGCGCAGGCGGCGTGGCCGCGGTGGCGGGCGCGCCTAACGAAGTCGGCGCCGCAGGCGCGGGGGGCTCAGGCAGAGGCGGATCGTTCAGCGTGGGCGCGAGCGGCGCAAGCCCGGCGAGTGCAGCTGCTCCTGACGACGACGTCGGCTGCGGCTGTCGCGTGGGTCGGCCATTGGGCAATCGCGAAACGTGGGCTTCGGCCCTGCTATCGCTCGCACTCTACTTCGGCACCAGGCGCCGGATGCGACGCGATCGCAATTCGGCTTCGTGATCGTGGCGGCATTCGCTGCCGCGCTCGCTCGCGGCTGAGGGCGATCCATATATCGTGCAGCGCATTCCGTTCCCGGGCGCAGAGACTTCGCCGGCATCGTGCTGAGGCGGGGTGTAATCGAGACCGTCGACTGCCGTATGGGGTATGACCGCCCGGAGGATTCTTTGGTCTTCTACTGGTCGCGAATGCAGCCTGTGACCCTCAACCTTCCGACGCGCCGGGCGGGGCGGGCTCCTTCAATTCATCGAGGGCCCTCGGGGGCCTTCATCAAACTACGGCTATACGGGCGGGAGCTGATTGCTTCTGCGACGAACCTTCTTTGCCTCGATTGCTCGACGTTTTCGGGGAATCGACGCCCGACTACGACTCGCGTTTTGCCGGGAGCGTCGCCAGCCATGCTCCAGAATGTCGAAAGCTGCGTCGACCGTGCGGGGCGTATCGGTCGCGCGCACGGACAGAACGAATGCTTCCAAGACGAAATGCGCCATCGCGCTGCACCACGGATCGCTGTCTGGTTTCCCGAGCTGCGCAGCGATCACACGCGCGAGCGCCTGCTCGTGACGCATCCACATCCCGCGCCAGTAGTCGCTCAACCTGGGCGTCGTGAGCACGAGCTCGATGAAGCCCGAGGAACGCCCGTCGGCTCCGGCGCGCTCGACTCGAGTGCGTACATAACGGCGTAGTGCGTCGAAAACTGAGGTCTTCGGCGCACGGCCTTCGACTGCTGAAACGAGTGAGCGCTCGATCTCGTCATCGCGATCGAAGACCAATGCTTCCTTCGTGGGGAAGTGCTTCATCAGCGTCGTCGTCGATACAGCGAGTTTGGCAAAGCGCTGAATATCCAACCACGCACGGCAGAATTCTCGATCTTCGCGGCCTCCTCGCTACCGCGCGAGAGCAGGCGGAAGGCAGCATTCAAGGCTCGCACTTCACAGTCGCGTTCTTGCCATACGATCAGCTCGCGACCCGTTACCCCTATCAGATGGTGCTTCCGCAAGCGCGTCTGGAGCAGATTCTGGAGCGACGACTCCTCGATCTCGGTGGCGATCTGCGACGAGGCTGGAGTCTGAACGGTATCGAGCAGCACGAGAACAGCATTGCGGTGCGGCGACACTCACGGCGCGCTATGTGGTCGCATGCGATGGCGGGCATAGCAGCGTTCGCAAGCTGCTCGGTCTCGCCCTCCCCGGTACAGAATCGACCGAATACTTCACGATGGCCGACATACGGCTCGGTCCTGGCGCAAAGCAGCTGTCGCAGATCTCGGAGGAGCCTCGGGAGGCGAGATCGATGCGCCGCATGCGGCGCACAGACCCCGATGGCTCGAGCGCGAATTTGCTCCCATACCGCGAGGTCGGTTAATTCCGCATGCTTTACAACGACCAACGGCCAACACGTGACGACGTGACGAGTGAACAGCTGGTCAACGCGCTGCACCGTTTCTATGGCGATGACTATCAGCTGCGCGAGGTGCTCTACGCCAAGCCAACCAACATTGGCTTTTCTCACTGCGGCGCACCCTCGTAGAAGAGTTTAGAACCGCGGCGGTTGCACCCGTCGAAACCCGGCAGGTGGCTTGCCTGGCTGCAGCGCCAGCAGCCTGTCATCATTCAGCCGTCGTCCGGTGACTGGCTCACCTGATGACTTCTCGAAATTGAGCTCGTCGTGGTCGGCGAGTTCGCTATCGAGGTGCAGACGAAATAATACTCGTGCACCAGAGCGCGAAATGAAGCCCTCGTCGAGGGTAGACTCAATTTCTTCTTTGCGTGCGCTCGGCGTCGGTGTGTGAAGCATGAATTACTGCAGATTTCGGTCGTGAGTCGACAGTAGTGAACGTGCGCCCGTTTGTCGTTCGCCTTCCTTCTATGTGCGTCGCTTTCTTCGAATCGCTTGGCCGTGGGCGCGCCCTAGTACAAGAGTTTAGAACCGCTGCGAGCGCGCCTTGAACGAGTATCCTACCTAAGGTAGGATAGCTGATGCTCAGATCAGCTGAACGAAAGCCAGTTCGTCGAACCAAGGCTGCGGGCGCAGCACCGCGCGGCCGCGCAAAAAAAGTATCGCTCACCGTCGATGAGGGCGTGCTCCGCGCCATGGAACGGGAAGCCAAACGCTCCAAGCGCACGCTGAGCGCCGAGGTCACGGAGGCGCTGGCGCGCGAGCTGCGTCGTCGTCGCCTCCACGGGCTCGTTGCCGAATACGAACAGGAGAAGGGAGCGATCTCCGCCAAAGAGCTGGCCGCTATACAGGCAGAGTGGCTGGCATAACCCTGGACACCGGGGCATTGATCGGATTCGAGCGTGGCGCCCGGCGGACGATGACCCAGCTGAAGCTCGCCGAGCAGTTCGGATACGAGCTCACGGTGCCGACCCCGGTCATCGTTGAGGCCTGGCGCGGGGGCAAACGTTCAGCGCGGATCGCGGCGCTCCTTGAGGCTTGCGTCATCGAGCCACTTTTTCCTGATCTGGCTCGCATTGCGGGAGAGGCAATCGCCGCCGTGAAGGGAGCGACTGTCGTCGATGCGGTCGTGATGGCGTCGGCGGCACGGCGGGGCGATCGAGTGTTGACCGCGGACTTCGCTGACCTCGACCGTCTCCGTTCGTACTTTCCAGCAGTCCGTCTGCTGCAAGTCTAGCGTCGGGGTCATGACGCTCGCGAAGCGAATCGGCGGTGCAGAGGGGGCTCGATGCGAGCGACCGTTCACGCAGCTCTCGAGCCCGCTAGCAACCCGAGCTTCAGCAGGCTTTCGGCGCCGGCAACAATTGCCTCTTCACTGGAACGCGGCACCCAACCGAGCAGGCGCATCGCCTTTTCGCTGGTAGCGTTCAGGTTCACGCCGAGATGCGGCAAGATGCCTTTGATTGCCGGATCCCTCAGGCCCGCGACGCGCACCAACCAGTTGGCCAGCACGCGGGTCGGCACTTTGCCTGCTGCCGGTCCCAAGCGAAGGCGCAGTACGTTCGCGACGTCGACCAGCGACAGGCTCTCGCCGGAGATGGCGAGGAAGCGCTCCCCCTTGGCGGCCGGGTTCGTCATCGCTCGCAGGTGCAGGTCTGCGACATCGCGTACGTCGACAAAGCCCGAGTTGATTTTCGGGCACGGCCGACGTTGGTCGTTGGGTCGTCCGCATCGCTCGGGATAACTAACGCTTCCACCCTGCGCGCCCTAGTAGAAGAGTTTAGAACCGCGGCGGGCTAAATGGGCCAGCCCGAGCGCCCTTTGTTTGCAGCTTTGCACCGCCAAATTCTTCCTCTAAAGTTCAACGGTGAACCGCGTCGCGACAGACCAAGCTCCTCGAAAGCATCCGGAGTCAGACGGTTCGCAGGGCGCTGCCCAGTCCTTCACCGAAAGGCACACGCACCCAGCCTATGACGCTGCGGGCGTCGACCGCTCGCTCATCCGCTGGATGCTTGGCCTGACACCGAGCGAACGGTTGCAGCACGTGCAAGGCACGATAGACCTCGTGCGCGACGTCAAGCGCGTACCGAATGGCGATCGCTAGCATCCTCAAGACCCTCGTCGCTCACGACGTAGAGTTCGTAGTCGTTGGCGGAATGGCGGCGGTTCTGCACGGCGCGCCGGTTCATACAATCGATTTGGACATCGTCTACGCCCTGTCGGACGCGAACATCAGTCGGCTAGAGCTGGCGCTGACCGAGCTCGGTGCGGTCTTTCGAGACGATGCACGAAAAATCGTGCCGAACCGTTCGCACCTTCAGAGTCGCGGGCACAAGTTGCTGCAAACGACGGCGGGGCCGCTGGACGTGTTGGCGACGATCGAAACGAGCACGACGTTCGAAGACCTGCTGCCCGACAGCGATTGGTTAGAGGTCGACGGCTCGCGATTCAGAGTGCTCTCGCTCTCCCGATTGATCGTCGTGAAAGAGCAACTCAGCCGAGCCAAAGACCAAGCGATGCTCGTGCTGCTTCGCGCGACGTTGGACGAGCTGCAGAAGCGTCGCCCCTAGAGCGCGTCGGCCGCGCTTCCACCCGCCGTCAAAAAGTAAAACCAACATTGGCTTTTCTCAGTGTAGCGCGCCCCGTAGGATTCGAACCTACGACCCTCGGATTCGAAGTCCGATGCTCTATCCAGCTGAGCTAGGGGCGCGGAGGAGCGCCATCCAAGTGAGAGGCGCGCGGCCGGTCAAGCGAAATAGCGCGGGGCTAGCTGGTCCGCTGAATTTCGTGTCGAAACGAAGGGCTCAGCCGGTGAGGTCGAGACGACCGACCCAGGTGGTCTTGCCGCCCTGGATTGCGCAGCGCGCGACTTCGCGAAGCAGGCCACGGTCTTCCGACTCCGAGACGGCGAAAGAGGGCTCGCACCAAAACGAGCCGAGGCGAGTGTCGTCCAGAATGCGCACTACCTCGTAGTGGCCGCGTTCGATACGGACGATCCGGAACGTCGTTCCTGCGACTTGAACCATACCTTTGACAACGGTTTGCATCTGGCTCCCTGGCCGCCCCTCACTGGCTGATCGACAAATAACTCCGGCGCTGGAGTTTGTGAAGATGGAATCCGCATTCAGCGACGATGTGACTATCCCAGACCGGCCCAGCTCCCACGGGGAACGGTATTCGCAACCCGTTCGAAACGATCCCGCTGGCGCGAGCCGGGGCGCTACTCGAAATTGCAGTGTCGCTTTCCGAGACAGTGGCTCGCGACCTGAACAAGAACACAAGATCGTGCAAGCGTTCAGTGCCCGGGTAAGCGCGGCGTTTCGTCGAAATGTTTACCCTCGGCAGTGATACTGCGCTGCCGCCGTGTGGTGCATTCGTTAGATCTCGGCAGGGCGCGACGGTGCACTCGGTCGATCTCCGCAATGTCAGAGCGGTGCATTGCGTAGATCTCAGAAGTGATGGTTTGTGTACTTCGTGGGAGGTGGGGCGACCGTGGGTACCGCGGTGTGCGCGCCGAAGAGCCGGTTTTGCGCAATTATCTTAACGCGAGTGGGTAGCCCGTGGCTCGGGAATGAAGCGCGTGTGAGTGTCGTTTTGTGCCGGTCCTCGACGGCTGCGGTGTGCGGCTCATAGTTCTGACGCGATCATGAACATCGAGATTTTCTCGGACATCGCTTGCCCCTGGTGCTTCATCGGCAAGCGTCGCTTGGAGCGGGCTTTGCTCAATTCGGCGGCGAGCGCCGAGCTGCGGTTTCGCGCGTTTCAAATGCAGCCCGGGTTGCCGGCTGAAGGCGTCCCGGCGGCGCCGTTCTTCGAACGCAAGTTCGGAAGCCAGGAACGCATGCGTGCTACCTTCGAGCGCGTCACTGAGCTGGGACGGGAGGACGGCATTCAGTTCGCGTTCGACGAGCAGCAGCGCGCGCCGAACACCGAGCTCGCGCAGCGGGTGATTTGCTTTGCCCACAGCAAGGGGCAAGGCACGCCTGCGGTCGAGGCATTGTTCAGCGGTTACTTCGAGCAGGGCGTCAACGTCTGCGAGCTACTCGAGATCGTTCAGTTACTGCAACGTGCGCGGGTAGCGCTCGACCGCGCCGAGCTGCTGGCAGCGATGGCCGCGGGCTTCGGCAAGGAGCAAGTCGCGAGGGACCTGAGCCTTTCACGCGAGTACGGCATCGGTGGCGTGCCGTTGTTTATTTTCGATCAGCGCTATTCGCTGGAGGGCGCCCAGCCGGTCGAGCAATTCGAGCGCCTGATCCGCAAGGTTCGGGCCGAAGGTAGCCCCCAGCTGCGCTCACTGTCTGCAGGCTGAGCTGCCCTTCGCGCGCAAAAACCGTCGTCACCGAGCCTACCCTAGGCGCGGCCGACTAGCTTGTGCTCGCGGGCCTGACTAGCGTGTGCCCGCCATGGGTACGTCCTCGGTTCGTCCGCCTTCCGCTGAGGTCGTCCCACGTCTTTCGATTCGCGATCCGGATGCTTGGCTGTCTTGGGTGGCGTGGTTGGTGATCGCCCTGTGTGCGATTCAGATCCTCACCTTTTCATTCGGTCGCGACCAGAGCATTTATGCTTTGGTCGGCGAAGGCGTGTTGCACGGCCAAATGCCGTACCGCGATCTGTGGGACTTCAAGCCACCGGGCATCTTCCTGGTCTACGCCTTGGCGCAGGCCTTGTTTGGGCGCGGGATGGTCGCGATTCGTCTGCTCGAAGTGCTGGGCATGATCGCGACCGTGTTCGGTTTCATGCGTCTCGCCGAGACGTTCTTCGATCGTCGGCGCGCCGGCTTGGTCGGCGGCGCAGTTGCGGCCTTGATCCAAGCGGAACTGGAATTTTGGCATACCGCGCAGCCCGAGGTGTTCGGCGGCTATTTGACGTTGGCGGCGCTGCTGCTTTCCACGAGCACTCCGCACCCGCGACGACGCGTTTGGACTTGGTTGGGCACCGGCTTGCTCTTCGGGCTCGCGTTTTTGTTCAAGCCGCCCCTGGGCGGCGGCGCGTTCGTGTGTGGCGCCTACCTGGCGAAGCGAGAGCAACAACGCACCGATTCGACGGCCCGCGCGCTGCTCACGATGGGCATCATCGGAGCCAGCGCGGTGCTGCCGATTTTGCTGTGTGCGGGGTGGTTTTGGGCGCGCGGTGCGTGGCCCGCGCTACGCTGGACGCTCGGCGAGTTCACACCCGGCTACACCGCGCTCGGCTGGCAAGATCGCCAGGCCGCGGGCATGTTGTACTACGCGCTAGAAGAAGCTTTCTTCAAGTTCTCGGCGTTGGCCGCCGCTGGCGTGATCGCCATGGCCGCGATCACGCCGCTGCACAGCCGCGAGCGCGAAGGCACGTACCTGGTTTTGGGAATCATCGCGATCCAGATCGCGGGCGTCGCCATGCAGGGGAAGTTCTTCCCGTATCACTACACGGCCAGCCTCCAGCTGATCGCATTTCTGGCCGGGCTCGGCTTGTACAAACTCTGGCGCCGTTGCGTGGGCGGGGTGGGGGGTGGCTTTGGTGGCGCGCTCGCTTTCATGTCCTTCGTGGTGGTCGTCACCAGCATGCGCACGGCAAGCCGTGATCTGCCCCAAGACTACGCAGACCGCGCGGTCATGCGCCTGCGCTACGCGTTTCGCATGGCACCCTACAAGACTCGCGATGCCATCGATCGCGAGCTATCGTACGTGGCGGACTTCAATCTCGCCGCAGATCGCGACGTCGCGCTCGAGGTTCGCTCGCGCACTCGCAGCACCGATCCGATTTTCGTCTGGGGCTTCGAACCGGCCATCTATTGGTTCTCCGAGCGCGCGCCATCGACCCGCTTCATCTACGACGTACCTCAGCGCAGCGAGTGGCAAAAGGATTACGCGCGCCGTGAGCTGCTCCGCGATTTGCACCAGCGCGTGCCCGCGCTGATCATCGTGCAACACAACGACGTGTTCCCCTCCGTGACTGGCCACGTGCTCGATTCCCACGATGAGTTGCCCGGCTTCCCGGAGCTTGCCAGCTTCATCGAGGGCGGCTACCAATTCGTGAAGCGCATCGAGGACTTCGACATCTACGAACGCAAGCCGTCGTAGTCTTCGTTCGTCCGAGCCTGGGTGCGTCCAGCGTTCAAGGCTTGGCGTGAACGGGGGTCGTGATCCGAACCACGACTTTTGCGCCCTGTTCGCGCGTTGCTTCCAGCCCGAGTTGGAAATGTCCGGGGACGGCTGGCTTTTCATCGAAGTGCTGGCCGTCCAAGCTGGTCTTGATTTCCGCCCCGCGGATGCGGACCGAGAAGTCTCGCTTGGCGGTCAACCAGATCGTGCTGGGGCTCGGGGTCGTCTCCACGACGTCACCGTCTGCCTGAATCGAGACCGGAATGCGCTCACCCGCTTTGAAGTCGATGATCAACGGTTGGCCCTCCCGAAGCGGCGGCCAGGGCGCGGGCGCGCTGGCGCGGACGCGAAGCGGATTGATCGCGGTGGAAGCGCAACTCGCCGTGGAGGCGACGAGGGCGGCGAGAAAAAGGCTGCGAATCGCGGGCTGAGTAGGCATTTCTGTGTCTCCTATTACTATCTACGTAGTAGTTACTGACGCTCGAATACGAAGCGTGATGGCACGTGCAGAAGGGCGGCGCGCTAAGGATGATTACCGCAGGCGCTCGCTTGCAGCGTGCCCAACACCAGCCAGATCAGCAGCAGGCCACGCAGCACGGCGAGCCACGGCTCGATCCGACGGGCGGGCTCGGGCGCGAGCAGGTGTTGCAGGCGGCGGCGTAGTGTCGAACGCTCGCGGGACATGGCGAGCACCGGCACGTGTCGCTCGAACGTAGCCAGCTCCGCTGCGACCAAGAGCGCGCTCGCCACCGATTCACGCCCTACGCCGGCAGCGACGGCGCAATCATCCGCGCGCTGTTCGAGCAGCCCGCGCAGCTTGGCGAGCGGCCAGCTCACCCCCGGCACGAACCAAAACAGATCACACAAAAATTCCAGAGGCAGCAGCAGCGCGAGATCGAAATAGCGAATGTGACCCAGCTCATGCTCGATGACCGCGGCGCGTTCGTCGCGATTGAGGCGCGGGGCGAGGCTGGCGGGGAGCATGACATACGGGCGGAGGAGCCCGCCCGCGAACGGCACACCTGCATACGCTTCACTCGTGCAAACGCGGACTCGCCGGCCCTCGACCACGTGCCACTCGCTCTGAGTGCACTCGAGGAGGAGGACCCGAACCCGCTTTCGGAAGGCGACGAGACGCGCGGCACGCGCGACGCACTTCAGCAGCGACATGGCGAGGGCCGCGCAGGCGAGTAGGCTCGCCGCGTAAACGCTGACGCGAAAGCGCAAAGCGCGGGAGAGCAGGTCGGCAATGCTTTGCGGTGAGCGCCCCCCTACATGCTCGGCCCATAGCTGGCCTTCGATGCTCGGCCCCCAGGGGTGGGCACCGAAGCCGATTTGAAAACTGCCCAGGCGCTGCCTGACGCCGTGCTCGGACGCCCAAAAGAACGAACTAGCCGGAATACCGGTACGCAAGTCCCACAGCAGCTTGGCCAATGGGAGCAGCAGTACGAGCACACTGACCGAGACGCGCGCATGCTTCGCGATACGCAAGATCAGCACCGCGCTGAGCAAGCCCAAGCCAAATGACCAGACCGCGTTCAGCATCAGATTGAACAGCGCATCTCCAACGAGCCTCATTCGGCGTGCTCCCGCAGGCGCGCGTTCACCCAGCGCTTCAGCTCTTGCAGATCCGCCTTGGACAGGTTTTCGGCGTCCAAGAGTGCGGTGACGGGGGCCGCGCCTCGGCCCTGGAAAAGGGCCGCTTTGATCCGCTTGAGCATGCCCGTTTTGATCGCCCCGGAGCCCCGCGCAGACGAGTAAAGGAAGCGCTTTCCATCTTTGACGCGAGTCAGCGCGCCTTTGGCGAACAACCGGGAGAGTACGGTCATTACCGTCGTGTAGGCGAGCGCACTGCCGCGGCGCTTCAGCTCGGCCTGAATGAAGGTGACCCCTTGTGGACCGCTCCTCTCGACGATGCCCAGCACCTCCATTTCGAGTGGCCCGAGCTCGTGCGCCGACGTCATCCTCGCTACCTACTACACGGTTAGTAGTTCGGCAAGTCCTGGCCGTTCGCGGCCAAGAGCGCTTTTGCGCGGCCGCGGAAATGATCCAACAGGCGCCGCGTGCCGGGGGTGGGCGCCACGCAAGGGTGCGTCGCCACCAACTGCATGAAGCGCAGAAACTCCCCCATGCGGCGATTGAACAGGCCATAAATCCTGGCCACGATCGCGAACAGCCAGACGGGCATCGTCAGCAACCGCGGGCGCAGGCCGAGCGCAATGAAGGCGGCCTCGGCAATTTGGCGCCGCGAGAGCGCCTCTGGTCCGCCGATGTCGACTTCCGTCGAGCCCGGTGCTTCGAGCGCGCGCAGCACGGCCTCGGCCAGGTCACGCTCGTCGATGGGATTGGTGAGGGCGTTGCCATCCCCGATCACGGGGACCGGGCCCTTCAACGCCATCGGCAGCATTTCGGCCAGTGCCCCGAAGACACCCGTGGTGCGAACCAAACCATACTCGAGCCCATACTCGAGCGATGCCTCGCGGATCGCCTGTTCGACGCGCGCATGTGCTCCTACGTAGGCAGTACGGGCGTACACGGGCTCGGTGAAGACGCCGACGTAAACGAAACGCCGAACTCCGGCGCGACGCGCCTCGGCGAGCAGATTGAGGTTTGCTTTGAGATCCACGTCGGCGAAAGACCGACGGCCCTTGCCGCTCGGTGAGACCGGCGCGCCCAACGTGGAGACGACCCTGTCGATCCCTTGGCAGGTTCCGTAGACACTGCCCGCGACCGTGGCGTCCAGCACGCGCAGCTCGTCGGCGCGTGGGCGGAGCCGCTCCGCACGCTCCGGATCTTTGGAAAGGGTGCGCACGAAGTGGCCGCGCTGCTTCAAGAGGTGCACCACTTCTCGACCGACGACGCCCGTTGCCCCCGCGACCAAGATCTTCATTCGACGAAGCCCTTCCCTTTGCAAATAGCCAACCCTGCCCACACCAAGTCGAGTAAGCGACGCTCGATGAGCTTCGGCGCAGTATCGAACGCCAGCGCTTCGAATGCTTGAAAACTGGTCAACGCCCCGAGCAGCTCGGCTGCGGCCGCTACTTCCACACGGGTGTGGCCGCCAGCCAGCAAACGCCCCGCCAAGTGAGCCAAGCTGTGCCGTCGCTCGCGTTCAGCACGCTGCACTTCGACGTTCACGTCGCTATCGAGTGCGGCAAACGCGAATAGCTTCCGTATCACCTGCTGCTCACGGGCGTAAGCGCGTGTCGACTCGCACAGCATGGTTGCGAGCGCTTGCTCGGGCTCCGGCAGGCGCATGGCCGCGTGGATACGCTCCGACTTCATGCGTTGCCCGAGGTCGCGAAAAATCGCGACGAGTAGCTCCGCTCTCGAACCAAATTGATTGTACAGCGTCGCGCGCGTCACGCCGGCCGCGCGCGCGATGGCATCCAGACTGAGCTCGCGAGAGCTCGGCTTCGCCAATAGCCCGTAGGCGGCCGCCAAAGCTTGCTCTCGTGCAGCCTCCACGGCTCGTGCCCTGCGCCGCATATCGTAGACCCGTGCTGCCATGACCCGAGCTTGGCATTTAATTATACAATCTGTATAATTAATCCGAGACAGAAAACTGGCGGTTTCTGCCAACCCGTTTCGGTCGCACTCAGCCCCAAGCACGGCTAGAGTTCCGATAATGGTCGACTTGCATCAGGTGTTTGCAGAGCTCCGCGCGACCGTGCCGGATGGTCCCCCGGATGAAGCGGACTTCTTGTTCAAGCACGAAAATCTGCCGATGGTGCCGCCGCGGCTCACCAGCGACCGCGTGCACTTTCGGAAGATCGCTCGCGACTACAACGGCTGGCATCGGGTCGACAACCTCGCCTTATATGTGGACGAGCAGGCCTGCCGCGATCTCGGGCTCTTCCTACTTGCTTGTGCCTTTCACGACCCTGAGCACAGCGTGCTCGAGCTCGGCAGCAGCTGGAGTGAGGTTCGCCGCGTCGTGTACCGAGCGCAATGGCCCGAGGACGACCCGCCCGTGGGGCTCGTGATGCGGCCGACCACTTTCCGCTACTTCCCGAGCGCGACCAAGAAGCACCCTTGGTTGAACGAGAAAGATTTCTCGAGCTTGCCGCTGCTTGCGCTCTCCAACGAAACCGAATGCGTCCTCAGCGAGGACGAATGGCGTCAGCGCGACACGGTGTACGTGGAATCGAGCACCGCGGGCACGGTGCGCCTTGCCGAGCTCCTGCTCAACGCGGGGTGCTCCTGGAACAAGGTGCGTGAATACGAGCTCGAGGGCGACGCGGGCTTTCGCGGCGTCGCACCGATGAGCGCGGAGCTGCGTTTGCTTTTGCCGGGCAGCGACCACTGGCGCGCGCGGCCCGAGCTCGGCGGTTCAGCTTAAGGCGCGCTGAAGCCGCTCGGCAGCGAGGGCGTATTGGGCGAGGCCGGCGCCGGTGCACTGGGCGTCGTGCCGTTATTGGCCGGACCATTGGGCAAGACGTCCGGTGTGGCGCCGACCAAGCCGCCGTTTGGAAGTGTGGGGCTCGGGGTCGAGCCGGGAATGGTGCCGTTGCCAACGGGGGCCACCGGAGCAACGCCGCCCGGGGTCGTGCCATAGCTGTTCTGTGGCGATGTTTGAGGCGATGGGTAGCCTACTGGCGTCGGCACGTAGCCCTGCACCGGAGAATAGCTGATTTGCGGCACACTCTGAATCGGCGCGAAGCCCGGATTCTGGTTCGAGTTGCCCGTCGTCGAGCCATCGGAGCCAGGAGCGGGCGCACTCGGAAGGTTGATGTTGGTCACATTCGACGGCGCGGCCGTTGCGGCCTGCGCCGGCACGTTCACGACCACCACGTTCGGCGGCGCAGCGACATTGGCGCTGTTAACGACGGCGGGTGCCGGCGCGTCATTGGCGCGAGCGTCGTTCGCGGCGGCGGCACCGAGCGCTCTCCAACCATCACGCAGCTCTTCGCGCTGCAATGCGTCGGAAGTCAGGTGTTCGTCGCTCGCGCTCTGCCGACGCGCCACGATCAGCCCGGTAACAATGCCCGCTAGCCCGAGGCAAACGGCCACGCCTGCCACGGCGCGCCACGGCCGCGGATCGTTCCGCACCACGACTTGCGGCGCATTCGGCAGCTCGAAGCCGTGATTATGAGACGTGTGTGCATCATCTGGGGTCATGACGTTCACTGAGAGCAAGACCCGGGCCCGCCGTGCGCTCTGACTCAGAGCTCGGTGGGTTGTTTCAGTCGCTGATCAGCCGCTCCTCGAGGGCCGTGGCCTCGATGCCCAGCGCGGCTGCGGCCCCCCATCGGCCGCGACCACTGCTTCGAGCAGCGCCGACACCTTGGCCCGCATCTCGATCTCCATGCATCGAGGATAGACCAACTGCCGGACAAGCCGCGCCCGAGAATCGAGTGCTGACGCAGCGCCTGGAATTGTCGCGATTGTCGCGATTCAATTTGGGGGATAGGGAAAGTTGGAGAAAATCTTCGCCACCACGTCGTCGATTGCGGGTCCGGGATTTTGCTGTGCCGCTTCGCTCACCTTGCCTTCGGCGACCCCTTGCCAAATGAGCTGCTTGCGCTTGGCGTCGACCAGATCAACACTCAGAGTGCCCTGCTTGTAATCGACGGTCTCGACATACGGATAGCCGGTCCAGGTTCCGTAGTAGCCATGGCGATAGCCGTAATAGCCGCCACTCGAGCGAACCTCTTGCTGGTTTACGACTTTGAGGAAGAAGTTGACCAATAACTCCGGCTCGTTCGTCGAATAGGTGTAGCCATGCCGTTCGAGTTGCGCGCGCGTCGCCGCCTTCAACCTGCTCGACACGAGCGAGGTGTAGTTGGCAGAATCGGTCGACACGGTGTCGAAGAAACCGAACGTTCGATAGGCCTTCATGTTGGCCTGCGCGTCCATATCGACGTGAATATCGGGGCCGCTCGCGCAGCCAGAGCCGAGCAGAATCAAGAACAAGCTGAGGACGCGCAGCACGTAGCGAATGTGCATCGAGATTTCCCTTCGGGTTCGCCCGCCAGCTTAACTCGGGTTCCAAGCTCCCTTCCAGCCAGAGACAGCCGCTAGCCTAGCGCGCCAGCCAGTCGATCACTCGTTTTGCGAGCCGCACTGTGGGGCGGAAACTCATGGCAGTGGGATTCGGGAAACGTCGCGCGTGGCGCGCCCCTCTCAAATAGCCATTTCGCGATTGCCCCGCTCGGCCTTCGCGGTTCTACACTTGACTATTTCCGCCTCGCGCTCCATGCATCGACCTCGTTCGTGGTTGCTTCCAGTGAATCTTGGTCGGGTGGGCGCGCGCTGGTGATCGCCGCACTGCTCTCGCTGTACTTGATTTGGGGCTCGACCTACTACGCCATGCGGGTCGCGCTCGAGACACTGCCGCCATATTCGATGGCTGCCATCCGCTTCACGATCGCGGGGTCGCTGCTGTTCGTCGTGCTGCGCCTGCGCGGCGCGCCGCTGGCTCGGCCGCGTGAATGGTTCGCGGCGGGCGCGGTGGGGGTGCTGCTGTTGGTGATGGGCAACGGCTTCGTGGTCCTGGCCGAGCGCTCGATCGACTCCGGCACGGCCGCGACCGTCGTCACGACCATGCCGTTGTGGATGGCCGGCCTCGGCTGGCTTTGGGGCGAACGGCCCAAGCCCCTCGAGCTGGTTGGGCTCGGGTTCGGCTTTGCCGGCATCTTGGTCTTGAACGGCGGCGGTTTTTCACTGCGCGGTGTCGACGGGCTAGCGCTCGTGCTGTCGCCGATCGCCTGGTCGGTGGGCTCATTGTGGAGTCGGCGCTTGCCGATGCCTGCCGGCTTGATGAGCACCGCCTGTCAGATGATCTTGGCTGGGCTCATGATGTTCCCGATTGCGCTCGCACGCGGTGAGCGGCTATCCGGGCCGGTGAGCGGCGCTAGCATCGCCGCTCTGGGCTACTTGATCGTGTTCGGTTCGCTGATTGCGTTCAGCGCGTATGGCTTCGTACTGCGCGTTACTCGTCCCCTGATCGCCACCAGCTACGCGTACGTGAACCCGCTGGTCGCGTTGGCCATTGGCGCCGCGCTCGGCGGTGAGCGGCTCAGCGCCCGAAAGTTGGGAGCTTGCGCGTTGACTGTGCTCGGCGTGCTGGCGGTGACTTTGGCTCGCTCGAGCCGCGGAGGGCCGTTGCACTCGAAGGGCACGTTGCTCTCAAAAATAGAGTAACGAAGCCTGCACGCCGATGGCGAGCGGCGTGAGTCGATAGCCAGTGTCGTGCTTGCCCGAGTCGTCCTCCAGTTTGGTCTTGGTCGCGCCGCTGGCAACGAGCTGAAGACCGAGCCCCCAGTTTCGCCCGAGCGACCAGTCGTAACCACCGAACACACTGCCCGCGAAGTTCGCACCGCCGGAGACGCTGTCATCGGCGGAGTTGTTCAGGATGACTGCGCCCAAGCCGGCGGAGCCACCCACATGCCAACCGCCCTTCGGCTGCGGATACCAATCGACGAGCATGCCGACCATGCCGAAGCCGCCCGTTGCTCGATTGGAAGCCTCGCGCGTCTTGCCGTTGGCGCTCACGGTTGCGTTTTCGAACGGGCCGCCTTTGAACTCGGCATCGAAGACCGTTCCTTGCAAAGTGCCCGCCAATACCAGGCCAGGTACGATTGCACCGCCAATCGCGATGAACCCACCCGCTCCCGAGTCGGTGAGTGAGGCAGAGCCCGACGGCCCGTGACCACGCAGCGTGACCAGGTTAGGACCCGTGCTGAGACGCAGATAGAAGCCTTCGTGCACGCGCGAGCGAGGGCGCTGCGTGAACTTGTCGCTCGGCGGAGCTGGCGGAGCTGGCAGCGTAGCGGGCGCGACGGCCGGCGCGGCTGGGACAAGTTGCGGCGCGGCAGGTGCTTCGCTGACCGGGGTCGCGGTGGCTTGCGGCGCGCTCGGCTCGACATTGGCCGGCGCATCCTGCGCACGCGCGAAGGAAGCGAGCGAGAGCGTCGCGATCAGCACGGGGGCGAACACGGCTCTACGCGCGCGAAGCGGGAAACGAATGGTCGACCCGACGAGCGTTGCGAGACTGGATTGGATCATGATGCGGACTAGAGCAAGCCGCATGCCGCCCCGAAATCCCGCGAGTATTCGGCGATTTTGCGGTGTCCATGGCGTCCGGCCGATGGCTCCCGGACGCGGACACTTGACCGCTAGCGGTCGCGTGTCCGAAGGGGAAAGAAATCTGACCCGAATTCGTTCACTGCTCGCTCTGCTTTCGCGGTCAGCAATTTTTCACTGACGAGATCGGTCGAGAACGAGCAAACCCAGCGCCCTGACGCAGACAATGGTTCTGGTAAGTTGCGGGCGCTGGTCGGCAGTGCCCCATCGCTTTGCTGATCGTCGGCCTCACAAGCAACGATGCTCGAACGCGTCCGCACGCCCTGGTCTTCGGTTTTCCTGGCGGTCCTCGGCTGCAGCGGCAGTGACGGCAGTCACGCGATGGCTGCTGAAGCCGGTCGTGGCGGCCGTCCCCTCGCAATCGGCGGCGGCTCCAATGGCGTAGCAGGCAACGGTGGAACCGGCATCACGAGCGGCGCGCCGCCCATTTCGGGTCAGGGCGGCGTTGCTGGAGCGAGCGCCGGAACTGGGCCGAGCGGCGGCGCTGGCCTCAGCGCAGCAAGCACGGGCGGGCTCAGCGCTGGCACAGCCGGAGCGCGCTTCGATGCGGGCGCCACGAACAGTGGCGACAGCAGCGGCTCCACGGGCGCGGGCGGGCGTGGTCCAGCGCCCACTTTCACCAAGATCTACGACACGATCATCACGCAACAGTGCGGTGGCCCGCAGTGCCACCTCAAGCGCCCGACGCCGTTCGGCTACGACTTCTCGAGCAAGAGCGCGGCCTCCGCCTCGTGGCGCTCGGACGTAATTGCCGGCAATGGCGCTGATTCGCCGATGTTCCAGGTGCTCAACTTTGGCGTCATGCCCAAAGACAAGCCCCCACTTTCTGCCGAAGACTTGTACCTAGTGCTCGATTGGATCGATGCCGGAGCGCTGGACAACTAACGAGACACCAAGCGCTGCTTTCGTGGGAGTTCAGCGGCAGACTTGAACTCGACCGTGACTCGCCGTAGGACCGAGCCCGATGAAAACGGCCATCGTCCTAAAGCACGTCGAGTTCGAAGGGCCATCGCGCATCGCCCCTTTGCTGGACGAGCGCGGCTACCAGCTCGACGTTCGCGCGCTGTACCTGGGCGACCTCGTCCCCTCACACCTAGGCCAGGACGAAATCTTGATCGTGATGGGCGGCCCGATGGGCGTATCGGATCTCGAGCGCCCGGAACTGCCGTTCCTGAAGCGAGAGGTCGAGCTCTTGCAGAGCTGCGTGGAGCAAAATTTGCCCGTGCTCGGCGTGTGTCTCGGTTCGCAATTACTGGCGCACGCGGCCGGCGCGCAAGTTCGGCAGATGCACGACGGCCGGGCGCGGCAATACGAAGTCGGTTGGGACGGGATCCGTTTTCATCACGACTCGAAAGACAGCGTGCTCCGGGGCCTGCCGCCCGAGGCTCAGGTGCTGCACTGGCACGGCGACACGTTCGACTTGCCCCCCGGCGCGCAGCACTTGGCCTCGAGCAAGATTTGCCCGAACCAAGCCTTTCGTCTCGGTCGCCAATTCGGGCTGCAGTTTCATTGCGAAGTGACGAGCGCGGATGTGGAGGCTTGGCTCGCAGCCGATGACGGGTTCGTCGAACGAGCCAACGGCGAACGCACTTTCGACGCGATTCGACTCGCTACTCTGCAACACATCGACGCCCAATACGAAGTCGGGGATCGCTTGCTGCGCAATATTTTGGACGCGATGAGCGCTTGAAGGACAAGAGTGCGACGCGGACTCGCGTTCAGCCAGCGCTGCGCTCGATGGAGACGTGCGTGGCGTTTTCAGTGGCCACGTGAGCCGCCACTCGGTAGCCCAAAGCGCGCAGATCCAAGCCTTGCAGTAGATGTTCACCCGAGCCGAGGAGCACCGGGCTAACGGCAAGGTGCATCGTGTCGATCAAGCGAGCCTGGAGGTATTGGCGAATGATCGCGGCACCGCCGCCGACACGCACATCGCGCGCGCCGGCCGCTTTTCGGGCCTGCTCTAGAGCCTGCTCGATGCCACCGGTGACGAAGTAAAAAGTGGTGCCGCCGTCCATCTCGAGCGGCGGGCGCGCGTAGTGAGTGAGGACGAATACAGGCACGTGGTAGGGCGGATTCTCGCCCCACCAACCCCGCCACTTGGCATCCGGCCAATCGCCGCGGATGGGCCCGAACATGTTCCGGCCTAGAATCCAGGCGCCGAGGTTTTCGGTGCCCTTCTGCGCAAATTCATCGTCGAGGCCAGTCGTCCCACCGCTGGGGTCAACGCCGATCATGGTTTTGAACGTGCGCGTCGGCCGAAACCATTGGTGCAGATCGCCGGCATCTTTGCCCATCGGGTTCTGTTCACTCTGCTCCGGACCTGCTCCGTAGCCGTCCAACGATATGGTGAAGCAATTGACGCGCAGCTTGCTCATGGGGTCTCCTTTTAGCTCGGGTTCGCTCACGAGCGAGCGACGAACGGTCCACGCCGAAATCGACACGCGAACATTCGATTTTTTCAAAGCCGGACGGAAACGTTTTGCGAGGCAGCTCGAGGCCGAGCGGTTTGCGCATCGAGGCCTGGCAAAGCGTCGATCGGCATGTCACCGTGGGAGCCTCGATGAAGTGTCTTCGCCTGTCGTTTTCCGGTTCGTTCGCGATCTTTTCTTTCCTCGCTAGTGGCCTCGTCGCCTGCAGCTCGGACGCACCGTCTGCGCCGGGTGGCGCCGGCGGAAGCGCGGCCGGGAGTCCGGCGGTGGCCGGCGCTCCTTCCGGTTCCGCGGGCTCTCCCTCGAGCGGTGGCAACCCGAGCGCGGGGACCAGCAATGCCGGCAGTGCCAACGGCGGAGCAGCGGCGGGCGGCGCGGCAGGCGCGGCGCTTGGCGGCTCGGCCAACGGCGGCGCGGCAACCGCAGGCGCGCCGAGCCAAGCCGGGGCGGCCGGCGCAGCCGGTGGCTCGGTCGGCGGTGGTGGCGCCCCCGCGAACGCCATCCTCAGCGCTGACTTCGAATCCGACACGGTCGGTAAGCAACCCGCAGGCTGGCACAACTTCCTCGCCTACAACATCGACGCGATGAACCCGCAGAGCGATTTGCAAGCCATCGTCGATGCCACGAAGCCGCACGGCGGCAAAAACTCACTGCACGTCAAGAGCAACGGAGGTCCGGCTTTTTTGACGCTCCCGCTGCCCGCCAACATCAAGAAACTGTACGTCCGCGGCTACTTCTACATGACGCGCCAACTGGGCCAAAACCCCGGGGCAAACCACGAAACGTTGCTCGGCATCCGCAAGGACAAAGATCACGAGATCCGCTTCGGTGAGATCAAGGGCGTGCTGGGCGTGAATGAAGTGCCCAGTGACAACATCACGCCCAAGATGGACCAATGGGGCAAGGGTCCGCTGATCGCCGCCAACAAATGGGTGTGCATCGAAGCCTCGTTCATCGGCGATCAAGCGCAACACGAGGTTCACGGTTGGGCCGACGGCAGCGAGGTGATCTCGGTCACCTCGGGCAGCCAGTGGCAAAACGGCACGGAACCGGCCACCTTCCTCGACGGCTACTGGAACGAGTTCATGATCGGCTGGCAGAGCTTCAGCAGCGCCAGCAACGAAATCTGGATCGACGATTTGGTGCTCGCGCCGAACCGCATCAACTGCCAGTGAGGCGACCTTCAAGGTTTGGCCACGTCACTCAACGCGTAGCTCGAGCTGATGGCTCGGGTGAGCGCTGCCATGAGCGTCGGATAGAGCACGCCATTGTTGGCGCGGTCGATCAACCCGAACGCATCGCTGCCCGAGCCTTTGCCGCCGTTGTCCCAATAAAATGGCGTGATGCCCGCGTCATGGGCGGCCTTGGTGACGTACTCCGTGTAGTAGCGACGATAGTTCTCGTAGCCCGTCTGGTTAACGGCGCCGTACTCGCCTAAAATCACCGGGAGATCTTTGTCGCCATAGGTCGACTTGAGCTTCGCGGTTTGGGACTTGACCCAATCCTCCTGGCCCCAACTATCGATACCTGGATTGCCCGTGCCCCAGGTGTGGGTTTCGGCCGAACCAGCGAAAGTATACGGATCGTAGAAGTGGTCGCTGAGGATCAGTTTGCCGGCTGAGGTGTCTTTGGGTGCCGTGAAGCCGGCGACCGTGTAGTCGATGTTGGTGTTGTAGCCGGGCACGACCAGGCAGCGCGTGGCGTTGTTGCCCCCGCTGGCGCGCACGGTGTCGACGAACGCCTGATTGAGATTGTTGATTTGCGTGTAGTACTCGGGCTTGGGCGTTCCATAGTCGACCATCACCTCGTTCATGGATTCGAACACCAGGTGCTCGCCGTAAGTCTTGAAGTGAGCGGCGATTTGCGCCCACAAGGCCTTGAACTGCGAGGAAACTGCGCTGCTATTCGCGGTCGTGACTTGCCCGGAGCCATCGACGAGCGTGAGCCAACGTCCGCTGATGTTGTTGCCGCCGTCGTGGTGAATGTTGATGATCACGTACATGCCCGTGTCGAGCGCGTACTTCACCACTTGCTCGACGCGGTTGATGAACGTCGGACTGATGGTGTAGTCCGGCGCAGCGCCGAAGCGACCGATCCAAGTCACTGGGATGCGCACGGCGCCGAAGCCCGCAACCGAAACCGCCTTCATCAGCTCCGCCGTGACGAGTGGATTGCCCCAAGCTGCTTCGACGGCCGTATCCGACTTGCTGGCATCCGAAACGTCGAGGCTGTTGCCCAAGTTCCAACCTAGCTTCATGTTCGCCACGGCCGTCTTCGCGACGCACACGTTGGCCCCCGAGCCCGCCCCACCTCCGCTTACCGACTGCCCGCCCGCTCCGCCCGCGCTGGTACCGCCGGTCGGCGCAGCGCCGGCAATTCCCGACGTTCCGCCTGCGCTCGAAGCCATCCCGCCCGCCGCTGATCCAGCGCCCGCGCTCGGCGGCGCGCCAGCGAAGTTCGTCGCGCCGGCTACGGTGGCGCTGCCGCCCGCCCCGCTCGCTCCACCGCTCGCGAATGCTCCAGCGCTACCGGCCGAGCTGTTGGGCGTCGATCCAGCTCCTGAAGAGCTGCAAGCAAGCGCAAGCGCGGGCGTGGCAGCCAAAAGAACTCGAAGCAATTTGAAACCAGTCTTACTCACTGGGCGCATGCGACCTTTCATCGGCTGACTTGGTCGCACGAAACGCCCGCGAACAGGCAGCCTCAATGCGATTCATGACTGCTCAAGGGTGACGAAGCCGACTCACCTTGCAGCGAATTGCGCTTGCTCACGATAACCCGCCCTTTTTCCTCGGTAAGCCGTTTGGCCAACGGCGGGAGTGGCGGCAAGGCCAGCGACGCCGGCGCCGGGTTCGCTAGAGGCAGCGGCGACTCTCGGTGGGTGCGTCGACCATTGCCTGCCGGGCGGCCCCGCCTACCCGCTGCGGTGAGCGCAGGCTCACCGCAGACGAAGCCTGCGATGACGGCAGGGTTGCGCCGCTTCAGCTGGCAGGACTCGAAGACGGTCTGCCAAGTGGCCCGATCGAGGCCGCTCGGCGGCCGCACCGAGTCTGCGCTCCCAGTTCTGAAGTGCCACCACGACCGAACGTGCCCAGGGCCCGATGCAGCGCCACTTTTTCGATTACGCTCCTCAACGCCGCGCATTCCAGCAGCGTGTTGAAGGAGCTAGTTGCAGGACACTTGATTGCGCGTGGTTGGGCAGGCCTGTAGCAGCTCGTAGGTTACGGTTTGCTGCACGGTACAATTCGAACTCGGAACCTCGAGCCAACTTGCTGAAGCACAGGAATGGGGGTCGACCCAATCCAACTGGCTGTCGACGACCAGCGAGTCCGTTGATTTCGAGACCACGTTGAAGCTGAAGGTCAAACCGCACTCGATCCATGTCCACACGTACGGTTGATCCCAGGGGATCTCTTGGTGCCGGTGGTCTGGGGACATCACAATCGCTATCTTGTCGGAGCTCGCGAACAACAATTCTTCCGACGTGCGATCTTCCTGCATGGGCTGGCAGGAATCGGAGACGGTCTGCCAGGTGGCCCGATAGAAGCCACTCGGCGGCCGCACAGAATCCGAGCTCTCTGCTTGCCCGCCACAACCCAGCGCGCCCAGGGCCATGAGCCCGATGCAGCCCCACTTTTTTCGAATCACGCAGATAAACGCCGCGGCGGGGGCGCGCATTCCGCCGTTTCCTCGAATTCGACGAAGTGCCCGTGGATTGTTGATGGTCACGGATCACGTCGCGGACGGCGCAGCCTTCGGCGTCGCGGCGTGCACCCGGAATGCGACGCCGAAGGCTGAGCCGGCCGAGCCGCCCGCGTGACCATCAAAAAATTCAAGGACAGGGGTCGACCAGCCAAAAGGGAGCATGCCTCGGCGCGCGGGCAACTGAGACGTCGAGCGTCGCGGCATCCCTTCGCTCGCAACGCGGAGCCGCTGAAGCACACCCTGGACCACGCGCTCGCAACGCGTCAGATGAAACTCCAAGGCTCGCATGGCATGGGCGTCTAGACCTAGCACTACTCAGTCATTTTTTTATTTCCATCCGCGCCGCCATATGTTCCATATCGGGGCGTGAAGTACGCGAGCCCCTGGGAGAAGCGTTTCGACCGTTT
>Ga0247778_1000206_pt1 | contig 103285 bp, 117 predicted proteins | sample UWRJL049202B5_FD_179939 | JGI IMG/M metagenome (GOLD analysis project Ga0247778, IMG submission 179939) | Plant litter microbial communities from Arlington Agricultural Research Station in Wisconsin, United States - UWRJ-L049-202B-5 | ecosystem: Environmental > Terrestrial > Plant litter >... | reverse complement strand
AGCCGCCACAACATCCCCCGTATCCCCTCCCCCGGCCCCACCAACATATCTCTAAGTACCGCGCAACAGCAGCATTCCCGACTCATGCAACAGCATCAAAGGGATAGATTGGGCAGTTTTACTGTTAATGAGTTGCAGGATGCGGGGTGTTGGGATAAGTCCGGAGCTGATAGGGTTAAAAAGAGTGATTTAGAGGGTGGGATACATCCGTTGTTTGAGAAGGGGAGGTGGGCGTGGAGGTTACCTGATGATAAGAGGTTGGAGACTGTGCCGGGGGAAGGGGGGAAAGAAGGGGGGATGGGGCAGTGGGAGGTGGGCAATGAGAGGGTTTGGGGGGTGTTGGAGCCTTGTTTGAGGTTGGCGAGTAGGTTGGTGGGGAATGTTTGGTTGTGGCCTTGGTTTGTTTTCCCCTTTCGTTTTCAAAAAATAAGGGATGAGATGGATAGAGGGGAGAGGAGAAGCAAGACTGACGAAGCAAAAAGGCTAGATGCCCTCTTCTCCGGCCCATGGACCTACATCGACGAAGCCCTCATGCCCGACAGCCCCGACCACTCCGTCTTCAGCCTCATCGGCGCATCATCCTTCTGGCGACGCTCTGTACTCGAAATCGTCTCCGGAAAACCAATGCAAGAGAGTATCGACCAGCATTTATCTGAGCTGGCGAAATATATGGCGCTTGGATTTGCGGCACATAGTCCGAAGGGGCCGTTGCCGGGAAATGTACTGGCGGCGTATCATAAGGTTATGAGTGGACAGCCGCCGGAGTATAGGTATAAGGCGAATATGATTTATCTTAGTACGTGGGTTGTGGAGCCGTTGTTGGTTATGGAGTTGAGTGAGAGTGAGAGGTTGGTGCAGCAGTTTGCTGTTGCTAAGACGGTGAGTTTTGTTGGGGTTTGCAATTGGGAGGGAAAGGAAAATGCTAATGAGGTAGCTTTTGCATGAGACTATGGTGAGAGTTCTTTGGTTTGGGGTGAGGAGTAAGGTAGAGGCTGATAGATATAGCATGCTTGTGGATGGTTCGCCAAATCTAGGAGAGATGATCTCAGTTTTTGGACACCGGAGCCTGTGAGTACGCGCCCATACACCTCTTACAGCGACCACGTATACTGACAACGCATCAGTTCTTCGAAGACGAAGCAATGTGCGAGCTCGGTCGATCATGGGAAACTTCAGTTCATAACCCCACCCCCTCATCCCAACGACAAATCTTAGCTAATCACTACTTCAATGCCAGGTCTTCGGCGGCCTAACCCAAGCCCTCTTCTTCGACCCCCTCGTCTTCGGCAAAACCCCCAGCTGGACCTCCCCCCTCTGCGCCATGACCTCAACAACCTGGCCCAACTTCTCCCAATACGGCACCGGAAAATACAAACCCGGCGGGGCCCTAGTCCGGTATCGATTCCCCGAGCAATTCGGGCCCGGATCCTGTCGCGAAATGTGGCCGATTCAACTAGCGCTGATAGAGAACTTGCAACAGGAGGATTTTTGGAGGGTCCAGGTAGCGGCTATGGGCGCTGCTTGTATCCGTTTTCCCAAGATTTTCGGGCGGAGGGATTATAAGGGGAAGAACAGTGAGATGATATATGGAGTTGATTATGAGAGGTGGGTTGGGCCTAAATATCAGTATTTGCCGGAGCCGGAGGTGTTGAGTACCATGAGCGGACGACAGAGGTGGGAGGCTGAGGAGGCGAGGCGAGTGAGGGGGAATGCGATTCTCATTGCGGTGCGGAGGGAGAGGAGGGAGAAGAAGGCTGCGAAGGCGAAGCAGAATGAGAGGGTGAGGTTGTTTAGGGTGCAGCAGGTTGCGTTGTTGGATGCTGCGTTGAGGTGTTGGGATGTGGATGTTTTTACGGATGCTTTGGGGATTTATGCAGAGTTGAAGACGCCGTTTGCTGCTGTTGCGTTGCAGAGGAATTTGGGCATGTTTGGGCTGCTACAGGCGTGCTATGGTGGGGATAGGGGAAAGAGGGATCGTTGGGTTGCTGCGAGGGAGATGCTGAGGCTGGAAGAGGTGGCGAGGACGACGAATATTGAGAGTCAGAAGAGTGATTTTAGGATGTTGGTTGGTCGTGTGCTTGATATTTTCGTCAAGGATAAAACGCTCTCTCCTGATGTCAGGAATCTGAGTGATGGGGAGAGATTGGACGCGGCCATGAAAGTTATCAGGGCGATTGCTACGCAGAGCGTGGATCATATCCCGCCGATACCGAGTGACATGGGGGGTCTTGACAAGGATACTCACTACCCGCTTCCAGATGTTGAAGTGGAAAGGAAGAGAAAGGTGGAAGAGGAGGCTGATGCTCCGACTATGGAGAGTCCTTCGAAGAAAAGTAGGAGTGGCGATGGGACAGCCGTAGCGAGGGGAAATGATGGTGATCCTATGGAAGGAGTGATTTCTAATGGCGACGCCGTACGTGTTGAGCCTGTGGGGATATTCAAACGGATTTGGAGAGCATTCTTTTGAGGCTACAGCTGTGTATCTATAGTATTGGATATCCTGAACATAGTAAAGACTCGATGTTCATAGGTACCGTTCAAGTTTGGACGATGCCGTCTTTTGTATTTCCTACACGTTGCCCACATTTCTCATTGACTGCAAGCCGAAATACACCAGCAATGTTGGAGGAAAATCTCGCTCCTGTGCTATTGTTTAATGGATGTCTCTTGTTCCGACGCTTTCATATATCTGTCCACCTATGGATTCACCACAATTTTCATATATTAGACTCGACCTAATGACCTCGTGATGTAGAGGAGAGGTGAATCCGCCAGCCATTGTGAATAACGAAGACATTTCATCATCCTTACGGATTCACCAAAGTCCAAGATCTCCTCTTACCTTCTTATAAAATGAAAGACACAATATCAGCACTCAGCCAGAACCACACCTACCTTCAGAACCCTTCAACACCAGCGCGACTAATCTCTCCACGGAGCTCTGTCGAAAACCGCAGCAATGACTTCCCCAACCCGCGCTCTAGTCATCCTAGACGTCCAAAACGAATTCATGTCCCCCATCGGCAACTTCCCCATCCCACCCGAATGCCGCACCCCCCTCGTCGCCAACCTCACCGCCCTAATCCCCCGCTTCCGCGCTTCAGGAGGCCACATAATCTGGGTCCGCGCCATCTACCCGAACCGCAAAAAAGAGCCCGCCTGCATGAGCGCCCACGAAAAAGGCACCAACGAATGGCTGCAGCACGCCACGCACGTCTACCATATCCCTTGCTGCGAAGCCGGGACCTTTGGTGCGGAAATTGATCCAGAGGTGTGGGCTTTTGCGGAGAAAAGGGATGAAGTTGTGACGAAGAGTTGGTATTCGGCGTTGAATAAAGAGAATAGGGGATTGTTGGAGGCATTGAGGGGGAAGGGGGTGGAGGAGGTTTATTTTGCGGGATTGGCGAGTGGGACTTGTGTGCTGGCTACGATTTTGGATGCGGTTGAGTTGGGGGAGTTTGGGGTGAATGCTGTGACGGATTGTATGGGGTGGAGGAGAGAGAATACGCATGTTGATGCTATCGAGAGACTGCGGAAGTTGGAGGGTGTGAAGTTGGTTGAGAGTGTGGAGATTTGATTTGAGGGGGTTTTCATGCGAGGGTGTGATGGAGAATTGACTGGGATGCTTTCGTACGGATTTCTATCTTATAGATTCCCTTGGGAACTTGGGAAGCACATTATTGCATTCTATTGAGAAATGCAGGATATGAACAAAATTTGAAGCAGACCTGGAGTTGTGAATTCTGAAGAGGAACGGCGTATCTTTCAACCCAAAAAGTCAATTGTGAAATTCGAGGTTGAAATATACTTGTAGAACTCAATGCTCAAATCTCGCCTTTGACCTGAGGAAATTACAATATGGCTCCCTAATTTCACGAGATTGTTGTTCTTCATGAGTTATACATTATCGCACTAAAGATCATTCACTTCAGCTTCTGTGAAACCCTCGCGGTAACCCCGCCCCCCTGTCCACCTCGCTTAGCTTAAACGGACCATCCGCTTCGGGAATAGGTGAAACGACTACCATAATGCCGGCAGCCGGATCCAAACATCGATTGGCGGGTCCTATACTTATTGTAGTAGAGTGCTGCATATTAATTGCTGAATGTTAAATACTTGCGGGTATCCCAAATTCAGGGTTATGGGAGCTGATCGGACCCCGCTATCGCGGGAAATATATTGCGGGGTGCAGACTAGCTGGGATGTGCGCACCTCTTATCATGACTTCTATTAATATCTCCGAACCATCTGGAGTTTCGGAACGTCTAGTGACCAATACTTGCGCCGGGTCTGCACAGTGTGACTATGAATTGTGGGGTTATTAAGAGGAACTTATATCTGGTGTCTAGCTTCGTCGAGGAAACGCTGGGGCTTTGTTTCTTTCATATAGGGCCTCTAGAACATCGCGTTTGGTTTTGATGACGGACAAGCTGAGATATAGTCATGACAGTCTTAAAATTTTCCACGTAACTGACCTGTGTCAAACAGTATAAATATGTTATCTTCGCGGATCGCGATTCTCGTTGCTTTCACTAAGTGAATCTTCACTCTCGTCCACTCTTTACCTTTGCTTCCAATTTAGCTCTATATTATCAAGCACGATGGTCCCCAAGCCTACTAAGCTCTTATTTCTCCTCACCTTGACGGTCGCAAGTCCTCTTACACCACGCCAAAACTGGTCCTGCCCATCTATTCACATTTTCGGTGCTCGCGAAACAACGGCACCAGTTGGCTTTGGTTCTGCAGGCACCGTCGTGAACTCAATCGTTGGTGCGCACTCAGGCGCAACGTCAGAAGCAATTGTCTATCCAGCAGCTGGAGGAGGTAGCTATGGAACTAGCGTAGTGGCAGGTGTGAGCGCTGTAGCGAAGGCCGTCAATAGCTTGGCGGCCAGTTGTCCGGATACTCAGATTGTTTTGGTCGGCTACTCACAGGTAACTTCGCCTTTAAGTTTGGATCAATGTGTGGAGCTGATGGATTTCCAATAGGGAGCGCAGATTATGGATAATGCATTGTGTGGTGGGACTGATACAAATCAGGGGATTTCTAGCACCGCTGCGCCTATTACGAGTGCCAACGCTGCGAAGGTGAAAGCAGTGATTTTGATGGGTGATCCAAGACACACACCTGGGGCTTCATACAACGTTGGAACCTCAACGGCGGCCGGTGTATGTTTTCTTCTTTTTCTTTGTCATGAATATATACTGATTGTTGGTAGTTTGATCCTCGACCGGCAGGCTTCACTTGCCCGTATGCGAGTATCATCCAGAGTTATTGCGATGCAGCTGATCCGTATTGCTCAAATGGGAACAATGCCGCAACCCACCAGGGGTACGGAACAGAGTATGGTCAGGCAGCCTTGACATTTGTAACCAGCAAGCTTTCTTCGCAGAAGTCGTCGGGCAATCAGAAGGCGCGGGACCTTTCCAGGCTGGCTTGGAGGCGTAATCTTGTTAATTAATATAGATATCATATCATTCTAGGCAAAGATGTACGAACTGGATTTTCTAGCACGGTCTGATAGGTAAATGTCCAGACCGTGAGATCATACTAGACGAAGAGTTTCCTCTTTGAATTATCCAACATTAGCAAGTGCTTCGCCGCTCATAGAATCATGAAGTCTCAATTGAACATCGAGCCAAAACAATCCTTCCGGGACTTTCTAATGATTATAGCATGGGGAGGGAAATTATCTTTCCCTGCAAATTCCAGCGCGGCAGGTTTGTCAGGAAACCAAGGACCCTTGAGTAAAATCGTTCCGTCGTGTTGATCTATCCAGCCATGATGTTCATAAGACCCGTGAAAGTATCTTCAAGAGAAGGTGAGCCCGGAATTTGTGAGGCTTACATATCGAAAGATGATGTTGCTATCAGTTTTCACTGAGATCGAGTGGAATGAAATCGGATCTTCTGCAATTGACATATATAACTGGCTTTTCTGCGCATCCCATTTTGAGCGACGATGAAGAAGTTCGGTCGAGCATATGACGGTTTACCCGAGTCTAGCCAGCAGGAGACTGCCATAATAGAAGGGAGAGAAACAAGCCAGTGTCTCCCAAAGTACAATTAAGAGGGGCCAAAGGTTCGACCGTCGACAAAGAGTAATGACGATGAGACTGTGCCTCATCAAACACAGCGTTGTTGGAATCAGATTTTTGGAAAATGAGCAGTTCCATTCGTAAACCTCTGCTCGTCATAAGAGGAGGTTGCCGATCCGGATCGATGGCTCCGCGTTTGAACTTGCCGCAGCCTTCGAATTTTTTCGGAGAATAAGCTAGTAGCCCCCTTCCCAAAGTAGGGTTCAGAAGTTCCCAAGCGAAGATAGTTTCATCGTCGGTTTGGTTCAAAATTTCGAGTTGTAGTCGAATAAACGCGTTGCATCCCTCGCCATAAAGTGGAGGCATATTGACACTCGAATAGGCCCATCAAATAATAAACCCGGTCCTCAATTTGGATAATCTCTTTATTCATAGCCTACGATATCTTTTATATTACAAATACTTCTTTGTATTCAAAATAATTATAAATACCAATTATAGAAGCAATTTCTTTTTACAAATTCGATTTGATATCAATTTCAATACAGGTTAAGTTGAAGAAATTTACTCGTTGAGGTACAAATAGTTCTTGCAAAGTCCGGCCCCGTTTGAACCACATACTTTGACGAAATCATCCCTTGTGAAGAGGCCAAAACAAAAGAATAGTATATCACATCCCTTCAAATAGTGGTTGTCACTTAATAATAAGGAGAAGAAATCTTGTAATTGTTATTTTTCTCCCTAAAGAGGGATCCTGCACTTAAATACTAGAAGTAGAATCCAGGCAGATCACCTGACGTGACCCAGTCACCTGATTCACCACTACACTGGAAAGATTGAAATACACACCAGAGCGTATATCAGACATATTGTAAGAACGTATACAACCATCATATGTAGGGAGAGCAATAGGTGAATATTGTCTAAAGAAGCAAGTGCCTAGCTACAGGAAACGCCTTTATATGCATGTGGTCACGTGTCTGCGAACCACGTGCCACGTGCCATCCCTTTTCCACCACTACAATTCAAGATATAAAAAAATATAAAAGTGGTTATTATATAGATACCTCGTTTATTTCCTTAAGAAAAAAAGAACAAATATATATATATATATATCAAAAAATGAATTAATTTGATTGGAGGATTTATGTTATTATACTAGCGCACCCCCACACAAAGGATAATATGAATTTTTATAATTTTTTATAATTTTTTTTCTAGTGTCAACTTCTAAAAGCTCCGAAGATTATGTTCGCGAGAACTGCACGGGAGGTTTTCTTGAATGCGGCTCGTACCACTTTCTATGGCTACGAGTAGACTTCACGAGAGCGCCAGGAGAGGCTACCAGGAAGTCCATATGTAGAGCCTAAGTGATAAGAAAGAAAATAACCAGAACTCTAATTGAAGACTAAAGTCTCGGTACAGGGAAAGAAAGAAGGGCTAGCAGAGTTGGGAAAGGGAGATAATAAGTAAGAAGCTGAAGAGAGAAAAGAGAGGGGGGGGAGAGCAACCTCAACGGAAATTGAGTCTCATATAACATCTATATCTAGATTTCACTCTGTTAAATTCAATTCGCGGAACTCGATGCTTCTGACGCCAACGATCTCTCAGCCCAATCTTTAATTTCATTCTCGCCATCCATTGTCTCCCATTCTTCATTGAATACCAAAGGCTGTGGTTCAGTCCTTATTAGACTGTTCGAACGTGTTCTAAACACAAACGAGTTTGGGTCTCGAACACCTATGCCAATATTACCATGGTTGAGTGCAAATGAGGATATGGTATTAGAGTCACACGGCCTAGAGTCAGTAATCTTCTCGCTGAGAGTTCTTAGAATACACTGCCGAAGGTGGACCATGATGCTTTGCAAGATCTCGTGGCGTTTCGCGAGGGCTTCCTCTTTCGTGCGTAGGCCGTAACTATCGGAATAATCGGGCATCCTCCAGTTGCGGTACAAGTTGCCATGTGTGCCCCGGACCTGAACACCGCTGGGGTGACTGGAGAAATAATAGTGGCACAGCTTGCAAACAGGCTTGCTGCAGCCAATGTATTGCCAATTTTGGAAGAACCGCTCAGGCCTCGTGCCACCAGTATTCTCGAGCCAGCTGTGGACGAGGATCTCGGCATGGACAATAGGGCGGAAGCGCTTGTTGGTCCACTCATCTTCAATCACCTTGTTCAGATCGAATTTTTGCTGCATAGTCTGAGCCAGGTCCAGATATTTACCCTTCGTTTCGTCTGAACTGGGTATCATGCGGGTGAGGATGTCTGATGCCGTTTGTCGGTTTGTATTGAGCGGATTGAGCGCCTTAATGCTTGACGGAATACATGTAACTTCGAAGGTATCGAAGAGACTTGGCCACATACAACCAGAATCCCAGAGCACCTCAACAGCACGCTTATATGCCAAGAGTCTGGAAGAGTAGTGTTGAATATCTCGCCAGGGTTCTGTGTTCCCAGCCTTATCGTCGCTTGCTCTCTTTCGAATAAACAAGGCTGTGGCTGGTCTTTGCTGGGTCTGTAAGGCGTTAATCAGCTCTTCGGTGTGGTCCAAGACTGCGTCATTGCATGTCATGTCAGTCTCGGTCGGTATGACTGAGAAATTGAGGGGCCAGTGAAACTTACATTCATCTTCGTCGTTATCTCTTTGGTTGGCAAGCTGAACCAATTCCAATAGTCGGAAAAAGCTTTCCCGTCGAGACGCAGCTTAAAACGAGTTGACGTTAGAAATGGAGATTAAATAAAAGCAGGTCTTGAACTCACCAGCAGACGAACTCTCTGTCCCGCAAATCGTAATACAGGCTTCTAAGGCAGCCGTCAAACCATTCAAGTAACACATGATGCGTTCGCGGTTGAACATCAAAACGTCCCGGAGAAGGTTGCTCAGATATTCCTCACGTTGATCGTCATCTTCACAGTACGGTGACTCTCTAAGGCTAGCAAGAATAGCGCTGATGTAGGCTCTGGTAGTCTCCAGCTCCACTTTTTTTCTCCGATTAGACGCAAAGACGTATTCCACCTTGTCTGGGTGCTGCAGAACAGCAAATGCCGTGACAGTAGACCCGCCTGGGCGCGAGTCACAGATTTGGCCCAGCCTGGAAACCAAGTTGTGGAACAATTGCTCATCAGAATTTTCTCCTGTGTAATGTGGCAACTCGTTGTTCTTCTTGTTGGCAGTATCTTTGTAGCCTTCATTCAACGCTAGCAAAAGAACGACAACCTCGTAAAAACGACGACTCGTCTTTGCCGAGACAACAACTGGTTCCGCAAAAATAGGGCCAATCATCTCGTCTGGCTACTGTTAGAGAGTTGCGATTCTTGTAGAACGGATAATCGATATGATAGCTTAAGGACAAAGTTAGGTACTTACTTTCCTGTTCTATTATTTGAGACATTGTGATGTAGGACGGTAACTGAGAGTCGAGTTGGATAATTAAGAGGTGAGAGATGGTGAGAGAGTGAAGTATCGATAGTAGAAGTAGAGATGAAGAATAATTATGTAGGGTAGAGCAATGGGTAGCTGAGTCGTCTTATTAAGTATTTCACTACTCTACCATGTTCTGGAAGATCATAGATTGCCTTTATAAACTGGAGAGAAAAGAAAAAAAAAGGGGGGGGGGAGACCAAGAAGTCGACAGCAAATTCTCCGGTCTTCTCAGAACGCATTTGGCAACTCTGGAATACATGTTGGCTAATTCTACCAAATTCTGCGCAATTCTGCCTCATTTTGCTGGTGATGGACCGGGTTGGTGCGATTGGCGGCCCAGAGAACCTTTTGCATAGGCGGGGGGCCTCATGCATGTAAAAGTCAGAGGCCTCCTGCATCGAAAACGCCTGACGCCCCACGCATGTAAAAGTCAGAGGCCTCCTGCATCGAAAACGCCTGGGCCTCATGCATAGACGCAGGGCTCGCACAGTTGATTTCCTGGGAAACATGGCTCAGTTACTAGGTTAGAGAAGCTAGATGCGGCTCGTAATGCTGACATGGCTTCTTTACTTCGCGGTGATGGGACGACAGAATATTGGATTTCTCGGTGAATGCGACTAGAACAAGTCAATTGAAGCCACATCATCTATCGTGGAAAACAGCAGATGCCTAGCGCATTACACCATTTCTTAGGGGTAGGGCTCATGCAGGCATTGCAGCTAACGGTTCGAGGACCATGAACTTAGTTGATTTAGACGAACCGGCAAGGCAGACAATAGGTTACTTCACTTTGGTGACAGCAGGGTGAAATAGAAACATTTTCGGTGTATGTCACCAGAATAAGTTGATTTGTACAACGCATCGACTAATGGACGACACAGTACAAGTCAATCATGTTTCTGCCGCTTTTGTGGCGTTCGATTCCTAGTCCCCAAGCGTGCAAGGCTCCAGAACTCAGATATTAAGCTCCCTGGGGACCTGGATGATAGAGACGTTAGGCGAAACGGGCGGCTCTCAAGAATTTCGGAACGTCACTAAGAAAAGCCCTACTCTGCCGTCATTATTCACTGCGCATTCAAACATTCATCCTTTCGAAACTTTATGAGACTTCAAGTCCATCTTTTTTACGGACTATTGGCAGAATGGATCATCCGACTGCTATAGCGTACTCTGGTAGGCAATTTGACATGGGAGGTAAGAGCGCAGAGATCGTCATCTATATACTGTAGAATACGTCTGGAATTATACTTGTTCCTTGTGGCAAGGAGCAGCTTAAAAGTCTCAAATCCACTCTTCTGTACCCAAGCGGCTAACGGGGCACAACAGGAAGTATAGAACTTGACGCGTATCAGGAGGGTATGCATGTGGAATATACAGATGATGGAACTATGGCCATGAATGTAGTGGAATGTGTAGATGAAGCCAGTAAGTCCCATTTAAAGTTTGCCATTCCAGATGGGGTATTTGCTGAGCGATCCCCTAGTTACAGCGGGCATTGGATTTTTACCAGATCTAGCTTCTTGCCCGCAAGTCATATTTCCGGCCCCCGAGGAGATTACCGGTGGGCATAAATGCTCAGTCCCGCATAGTCTGTCGTCTCTTGACAGCGAAGTGGGTGCCCAGTTTGGTCAAACATACCAAGCCCAACTGCCTTTCGACAACATAAGCCCAAGCACAACATCTATTTCGAATTTCCAAGCCTCTGTGAACTCTTCGGAGAGCCATCATCTAGATTCATAGTTTCAAGATGGAATGCAGCAGGGCAACTCTCATGTTCTACTGCCTGGCTCCTATTCACAGCTCAGTCCGCCTCAGGGTCATCACATCCCTCTCACTCGACATGACGACGGAGTACACATCGATACTTCAATTCCTGCCTACCAGAATGCAACCCTTCAGTGCTGCACTTTCATGCCTTATAGTACCGGGAATACCACAATCGAAACACACGATGACAGAACTCCAGTTATAGACAAGAAGTCCAATTGCTCTTGGCCTGGCTGCCTTAAGTCTGACAGAGAGTATACTACTAGCGAATTGAAGTTTGTTCGACCTACTCATATTCGTCCACGGTCTCGACACTAATAAATTTTTAGAAAACACTTCAAGACGCATATAAAACCGAAGCAGTGCCCATACTACCCGAATTACTGCACTTGGAAAGGAACTGCAGAAGAACGAGAGCTCCAGGCGCACCTCAAGAATAACCATGAGCCTAGGAGTAATCTGCGTTTCACTTGCTGCAACTGTCTAAAATCGTACACGGAAAAAAAGAACCTCACTCGCCACCAGAAGAAGTGCTACGCAAAAAAGTAAATCTATGTGCACTTCGGAGCCCTCGTTTGATATTGACTCTTCTCTAAGGCCGCGAGAACGGATGTCGGATGCCAAGTCTTAACCGGTTGCGTGCTAGGACGATGAGTTAGGATAGTAGTAGGGTTAAGAAGGTTTGTTGGCTTTGAGAATGTGATAATTTTCTAAATTAAAGTCTAAGATGAAGAGGCTTATTAAAATAAGCCTAACTTACAAAGATGCTTTTCTATATACTTCTCTTCTTTTTACAAGTTATTGCCTAAAGAACCTTTCGTCTATGATAATACTTCCTTCCTAAAAGGTCTTCCAATATTTAAAATCGGCTCTTCATCCGAGAAAAAGCTGTTGGAATAAGCTGCACATGACACCCCAAAATAGCAAAATTTTAATACTTTATTTGATCCTTAATTCATCTAAAACGTTACCAATATACTTAGGAGGCCCAGAAGGCCTATCTATCCTAGAACCAATTTAGAGGATACCCCCCCCCCCCCCGCTCGCCGTCCGCGGCTCGCGAGGGGGGTTACGTCTAATATAATTAATAGTCACGTTTTTTTGTTGCTATTAACCACTTTGCTGATTGCTCTCAGCGCTTCTGTCCCCCACCTCAAAAGACCCTTCTCACCAAACAAGTTTAGTTCCAGGCATATATTGGTTTTTGGGGTGTCACGTGCAGCTTATTCCAACCGCTTTTTTTTTTCGGATGAAGAAGCGATGAAGCCCAACGGTTTAGCGAGCCAACCACTGGATATTCAGGGGACTTGGTTTCTCTCGTAATCATTGCAACGTTTTGCCAAAAACTTCCGTTACCGGCTTTCATAACTAGGATTCCGTACGCGGACTCTTGAGTATATCTACGTTCGCTCGCAACCAATCTGACCTGAAAAGGTACATTGATTACCTGCATGAGGGTAGTTACGACTGAGAGTAGCCGAGGGCAGCGTAGTCCGCTACAAGCCTTCAAAATCCTCCCCTTACATCTGCAACTCCCTTCTTGGGGTTTACGGTTCATTGTCTGGATTATTGGTAAGGAAATCGAGCACTCAACGTGCCTTACTTGTACTGGAGCTGATATATCACGTAAAGAACCCCAAAGGCGTATCTTCTCATTCTCGACCTGTTTGACACCGATCGGGTTTTGAGTTAACCCCAGATTTGATGATCAACACCACGATGGCCAAAACCTCAAAGGTTTTGAATCCGCTAGTCACAGCAATGAGACGGAGCCTGAGTACCAACAGTGCTCCTCATCCCAAAGCATCCCTCGCTATCATCGATGACTATCTCAATACGTCGGCCCCTCACTTCGCGCATATCCCTCCTTCGGAACTGCAAATCGCCACCTTCAACGACACTATTGTGCCAGTCAATGAAATTGAGGATGCTCGCCTGGTAGAACGGCTCCATCCATTTAACATGATTTCTACCATTCGCGAACGCACTGCTTTCCCAGGCTCCCTCCTGCGCCGGCTGCCCAACTTGAAGCTTTTATTAGCCACCGGTACTCAATTCGAGAGGTTCGACCTTGCAACCGCAAAGGAGTTAGGAATTACTGTCGTTGCTGCCCCTGGTCTTGGTCGAACGGACCAAGGTGGAGTCCCAAGCCCTAATATCAAGAAGGGAAATGTGCATCCTACAACTCAGCATACTTGGCCTTACTTCTAGCTCTGGCTCGCAATGTTGCGATTGACGATGCCGCTATCAAAATTGGTACTGGCTGGCAAAGTGGACTCGCCACTAGTCTTCCTACCCGTACTCTTGGAGTTGTAGGGTTGGGACGCCTAGGTGCTGCTGTCGCTCGCGTTGCGCATCTCGCGTGGGGTATGAAAGTAATCTGCTGGAGCGAAAACCTTACACAGCAGAGAGCAGATGAAATGGCAGCCGCGATGGGTTTACGTTCGGAAAATGCTGAAGTGCCTGGAGAGAAGACCTTTCAAGCAGTAAGCAAAGAAGAGCTCTTTCGAAACGCCGATGTAGTGAGCATGCATTATGTGCTGAGTGACCGTTCACGCGGCATTGTAGGTATAAGAGAGCTGGAACTTATGAAGAAATCCGCGCTGCTTGTAAATACCTCGCGTGGGCCATTAATCGACCAAGATGCACTGGTCAAAGCGTTAGAGCAAGGACGAATACGGGGAGCTGCCTTGGACGTGTTTGAAATAGAACCGCTGCCATTAGGTAGCCCATGGAGACGGAGTAACTATTGGGGTCGAGACGGGCGATCGGCGGTTCTCACTACACCACACATGGGTTATGTTGATGAGGTCCTGATGAATGCTTGGTATGCTGAAACTGGGGAAAACGTGGAGCGCTGGCTAAGAGGGCAAGATGTCCTCCACCGCCTGGCGTAAACTCCTTGGTCTATATTGTTCTTGATTCTCCACTTGTTCTTTTATTAGACAATTAAATAGATTATTGAATAATATAGTCACGGGTTGAAAAAAAGTCATTTCATATGCTTTTCCAAATTCAATGTTGTCTCGGAGCTACAGCTCCGTCCTATCTCCATTTAGCAAATGTCCGTTCGTCTGGCGGAGGAAGAGCAGGATGTGGTGATCAGGTCACGGATCTTTCTCTTGATTTGCACCGACGTAGCTGAGCGCCACTCCCTATCGAATCATGGCTCGTCCAGCCGCTACTATCCTCACGTCCCCCGCCGCCACACATGGCTTCCACCCTTGATTCGAACATCACTTTTGTGTCATGGCTAAAGATATTGTTCAACAGGATCACGAATTTCTGATCTTCGAGATATATATTCAGCCATTATGTACTTTTATTCTCTTCATGGTTAAAATCGAAGCTCTGAGAGATAACGAGCAGGCATATAGAAGTAACTATGACGGCGGGGCGACAATAATTCATTTCGATCAATGACCCTTTGGGGGGTTTTTCTTCGAGAGATCATTTAGCTATGAGAAAATTCTTCGTAGATAAATGCTAGAAAAGTGATGGTAAATCGATTTGCAACTGATGAATTGTACAATAAATCGCAGTTGGGTTTTAGGACGAAGCTCTTCTTGTAGGCAGAGAAGGAGTCTCCGACATGCGGGATTTGATTTGAAGACTTGCGTGATAGACTACTGGAGATATAGATGTCCTCATTTGGGAATACAACAGGGCGCTGATGACAAGACCGCTGGGTAAGCAGTTCGTGTGATTCTGGTGATTCCGGTGATTCAAGCATTTCCGGGTGTGAAGAAGCGGCAGCCCCTGGTCAGACAGCCCGACAGACATGGATATTATTGGGTGTGGTCGGCCCCACTCACCGCGCGCGAGCTTCTGGTTCGCTGGCGTCGGCCCCGCCCCCGACTGGCAGGTTGACGGCCTTGCCGTCCGCTGCCGTCCGCTGCCATTCGAGGCACTTCTGGTTGGTTTTCAAGCAGCAGATGATGCGTGACGTATGCATATTGGAGCATGGGATGTATACAATGTATCTTATCAATCACTGCAATGGAAGACCAACCTTGTAGCCAGATATCGTGTTGTGGCTTAGCGGGATGTACTTACAACTGCACAAGCACACTCCGCGCCCTTCGTTTGCAACTTTATAGACCAGTTCACGGATATGTCAGCTTAGAAGTATAATGACGGCAGGTTGAACGTCATTATCTGGTCATTCTTGCTGACACTTGCATCCGTCTGCCTTCAAGATGCTTCAGAAGTTGCTATAAGTATGTCACCTCCACTACCTGATAACTCCATCCAACAACAACAACAACGCCTTTAATCACAACATCGAACCGAGTCTACCATACTTCTCATACTATCAACAACATAATCCCACCTTCCACATCACAATGGCAGCCCATCACGCGCTAAGCATGGCTACTCAAGTACCGCTCAACAGGAAGTACACTCTTCCCATCCTTGGTTACGGTCTCCTCCAAGTTGCGCCAGAGAAAGCAGGCGAGTTCCTCGCGAAAGCTTTGGAAGTCGGCTATCGTCACATCGATTCCGCAACCATGTATCGGAACGAGGCAGCTTCAGGCGAGGCGATCAGAGATTCAGGTCTCCCTCGGGACACGGTTTTCTACACATCCAAATCCCCGCCAGACCAGCACGGATACGACGCTACGGTCAAGGGTTTCGAGGAATCACTGAGGAAATCTGGCTTGGAGTATATTGACTTGTACTTACTCCATACTCCGTTCGGCGGTAAGGAGGGAAGGATTGGTGGCTGGAAAGCGCTGTTGGAGGCACAACGGGCGGGGAAGGTGCGGAGCATTGGGGTGAGCAACTGGGGTGTGCATCATCTACAAGAGTTGCAAGACTGGATTGACGAGACAGATGCGAAAGAGGGAGAGGGCAGAGGTGGAAAGATCAGTGTTGGCCAGTGGGAGATACATCCTTGGCTCGCTAGGAAAGACATCACGGACTGGTCCGCAAAGCACGGAGTTGTTGTTGAAGCCTACAGTCCCCTAGTCAGAGGGTTGAAGATGAATGATCCCTTGTTGAAACCATTGGCCGACAAGCATGGCAAGTCGCCTGCCCAGATCTTGCTCAGATGGAGTCTCCAAAAGGTATGTCCTCAAAAGATCCTCACCCTCTATACAATACGGAGCAGAAACTAACATCAGTTAGGGATTTGTACCTCTCCCAAAGTCGGAAAAGGAAGACAGGATGCGAGAAAATGCCGACATCTTTGACTTCGAGCTAAGCGCAGAAGATATGAAGTCGTTGGAGACAGGAAAATATGAGACCACCATATGGGATCCAACAACCGACACAAGCTGATTACAACATGGAATGGCTCACATAGATGGAGAGAACGTTTGGTAGTACTACTATCAGATGTGTAATTTAAAAATCCGTCTTAATCAAGCCAGGTTTACCTTGCTCGCAACATGTCTAAATATGCTCCTTGATGTAAATCTCAGTAACTATGACACAAGCTGACAGAAAGTGCTATTAAAAGTTCAAACTAACCTGCTACTCGCCATTTCGTATCCAAGGTCTCAAGGCCTGCTTTGAGAGTCTCCGGTATTTCCGGAGAGCTATTGGATTCTGTAAAGTAAACCACCGACTTGTACAAGAGGTGCGTGATAAATGGTGAAATTGCCTCCAAGGATAGTGATGCAAAATTCTCCACTATCTTGAATGCATTATGTGCGATAGCCTGTGGCTTAGAGATTAAGTGGAAGCCATCACCGAATAGTATAGGCATCGGATCATTGTCTGTCAAATATGGCTGCTGGAGCATTAACAAGGCACTGTATCTTGTTTTAGCCTATTCTATACATATGTTGCTATGCACTGTTACCTGTAACATGTAGAGGTCTGATTACAAAATGATAATCTTCTCGTCTGCTCTTCCACAAGCGAGACATTCGCCAGTGCGAGAAGAGTACGTCGGAGCTGTTCCCGTTCTTCACATTGAAAGGACTGATCCCCTGCAGGTTCAGAGGCGTGGCGATATACTCGACCCAACAGGTGTGCTGCCTGGGCGAATCTTGCAAGTTGGCCCATTTCTAAGCTTGCGGCTGATGAAAGTGTTAATATGTTTTCAGGCATATTCCCCTATCACGCTTAGCACCACTCTAGACCTTCAACCGATAGGCTTCTTACTGCCTCCTCCCACACCGCGTCATCGACAGGCAGAGGAGAATTTAACGATGGCTCATTAGTAGCAAGGGTTCGTGATGGACAACCGATGTTAACGCAGCTGGCCAATCGTCAGCCAAATCCCGAAGGTTATTGTACAGTAGCCCATTCATGGTGGCTGCGCTGCTGCTATCTCAAACGCTCGTGACATACCGGTCCATTATTAGTATTGCCCACCATACCCTCCGCTTCTCTTCGACTTCCACCCAGGTGAGAGATGGGTCTTCGAAAAGGGAGCGCTTCTTTCCGATGCCGAGTAGAGCGGCATATCTCGCGCAAGCAGCAATTGTAAAGAATGTGGCTGGGTACATAGCATGTCCATACTCGTAGATGGAGATGAGAACCCCAGCTTGCAAAACGGGTAGGGTCAACACGCCGACAGATTCTGCCTCGGCATACATTCTCTTTGCAGCAACGTACATGGGGATCTTGGGGTTAAAAATTGAATCAACTGGGAAGAGAGTAATAAGTCTCATAGCAACGGTCAATAATGCGGTGTCAGCTCGAAGTCTCGAAAGAGAGCTGTGCAAGTAATCGAAGAGGCGCTTCTTGGCCACAATTGGCATCCAAGGTTGGACCTTCTCGAAATATTTTGCTGCCGCGTCTCTAATGCTATTCAGATCCCCAACAAATGGCTGGATGTACGCTGGGATCGTTGCAAAATCCCGAGGAAGTGTCAGCTGACACTGCTTGAACAGGTCGACGTCTAAGAAGAAAGCCGGGGGGAAGGTATCCTCCAGGATCTGCTGGCTTCTGAGTGGGGACATATCTGAAATCGAAAGTGATTCTAATTCATATCTCCTGTCCTCCAGCTGAGACTGCGGGCTAATCGCCATCCCGCTACTCTCTCCAGAGTGGTGCTGACGGGCAGTGGGGTATTCGCATGACCAGCCATTTCTTCAATTCCGATTGTCAGTTCTCTACATTGGCCTCTGCTTGTACTTAGCACTGATATCACCTACCTTTCGCAGTATTCACATCGTGGGTATGTCCTGGAGCACTTTTTCTTTCGCCTGTTACATAGGATGCAAGCTTGAAGCTGCTGGCTGCCCTCCGCCATTCTTGTGGCTAGCGACACGCTACTTGCTGGACCGGGTTCTGCGAAGTGCCAGATTAAGATTCCGATCACATCGGGAGCGAAGCCAGAATGGTGTGGTGGATGATGATGTGTCGAGGAAGCTCAGATATATCTCGTGATTTATCACTCGGTGGAGTATTATGAGGAGGGCGGCCATCCCGTTTTCGGAAGCCGCTATTATCCGATTGCCGGTTCGAGTAAACGTGAGCAATGGTAGATTTCTACTGGTAGAACCAGGCGCTGATGTTTTCGACAATCCTCCAAACGTTTTTATCAGTAGAAATCTAACAGTAGAAATCTACTGATATAACTCCACCAATTAACCAAGCAGACCACACTATATACGCAGGGGACGCTAGGCGCGGGGAAACCAACAGGTTCAAAATGAAGATCTCGGCATCCTTGCAGGTCAAGTTGGAATAGACCTAAAGGGGTATAACCGGCTGAGCAAGATTGCGATATTAGTTCTATTCTATTCTAAAATAAACCTACCGTGCTAAAAAAAAAAAAAAAAACGGGATTGTGGAGTCGCATGATATTAGAGTAATTAGAATGGGAGTTCAAGTAGTCCCTTCGGTTCCCTCAAACAATTATTCACAACTTCGAATTTTCGGATTGGAGCTAATTCTAGGAAGCCTGTGACGCTTCAGAAGGCGATGGGTGTTGCTCATTCTTATTTGAGCCTGTTCAATGGCGGTTAAAGCCTGCCCTCGAAAACTTGGATGTTTCAATGTGGCGACGAGAGGATCACACGCGGGGCCGAGCCGACCCCTTTGGTATCCACCGGACAAAGACCCACAACTTGGGCACTGGAGAGCCCGGGGACCGCTATTCTGGGGATGAAGTTACCATCATGACGATTATTCCTTTAAGTAGACAGGATGAATATGTTGATCTTGCTCCCAAAATCTACCCCTGCCAGCACTGCTGCGATGGAAAAGCAAACTCGGATGCCGACTTTTCGAAAACCCGGTATTTATCCAACTCTCCTTTTTCTTGATTTTTTGGACACGATTTAGTTCGAGAAATTATCTGTAACTGAGCTTCTTTCAAATAGGGAAAGTGAGTCTTCTTACCCTGTAATCATTATCAGGCAGGGGTTATCAGCAGCTGTCTTCTTTCCTCGCAACTATTGTTCGAGTGCATTTGTTCGATAGCTCGCACTTCATGTCGGCTGTGCTATGGGTTTTTTTGTTTTGCAAATTTGCTGCCCGTCATATTTACACGAGTTTGTTGCCTATTTAGACTGACTCTTGATTCTAGTGATTCAAAAAATAAATTTCATGTTTGTTTCGAGATTCAAAATTACCAAGATGTGAGTATGAACAATTTTCAACACGGCCGTTAATTCTTTTAATTGACAGTGCTAAGTAGAAACTTCTCGCACGAACCCTACAGGCAAAACCACAGAACGAAGTCATGGGATCCTAATAGAGGGCATTTGTCATCGTTTGAGCTCTTTCTTAATCTAACACTGAAATCGCACGAAGACTATCATCCTCATAGAAATGCGTATGCTCTTCTCCGGATCCGCGATCGGGGATTCTGACAAGTTTTTTCCTAGCTTCCCAAGCCTATGAGCAGCAACGACTCGCAGCTTCCTGCCTCATCTAACGTCTTCGGAAGCTTCGAAACCTATTGCGTTGCGTTGATTCTAAATCCTGCTCAGGATTTATGTAGCTCAAAATTAACGGCGCCAAGCTTGCTGTTCGTCCTGAGAATTCAAATATTCAATTACTTGGGGCCTTGCGCCCAGTTGTCCAATACCGAATCTAGAACAAATGATCACCCAAGGATGGAGCACGGGTCGGACTATATCTAGCTGCAGCCTTATCGGGATTAACGCCCCATGTTCCCTGTTTTTCTCCCGTTGGAGTACGCTATCCCGTGAACTAGACCCTTAGGATACGTAAAAGGAAAGTTTAAAGGCAAAGCTTTAGCTAGACATAGCCTAGCGGCTAAGGATCACCATTCCAATTGAGCACCCCAGATCTAAGATCGTAAATATTAAGCTTACTTGCATGTACCCCTTCGTCATTCATCGTTGCTAGATCATCCTCCGATATTTTAGTACGCCGCTTCCATTGCGGTATTTTCGGGCGTTAAATGAGACAGTGCCCTCCTTATAACTTCATCTCACTTTTGATACCTGTTCAAGGATCCTTTTAATATTTTATCATATTCTCTCTCTATCGAACATAATGAATATATCTCACCGTGAGCCAGTTGCCGAAGGGGGCAAGAAACATCACCATTTTACTTGGGCAAATGACATTCTACGCAAAGCGCCACCCACCACTCGAGGCCATATTGTAGCCGCCATTGGAGAGTTTGCCGGCACAATATTCTTCTTGTTCTTTGCCTTTGCCGGTACACAGGTCGCCAATATTTCTTCAAATACCAATACCGGCACCCAAATTACAACTACCGTTGTCCAGAAAAATCCAGCACAATTATTGTACATCAGCTTGAGCTTTGGGTTCTCATTGGCGGTTAACGCATGGGTTTTCTTCAGAATCAGCGGTGGTCTCTTCAACCCAGCCGTCAGTATTCACTAAACCTTTATCTCTACACTCCATAACACGCGTCAGGTTACCTTCGGCATGTATATCATCGGAGCCGTCACTTTGGTTCGGGCAATTCTGCTGTGCATTGTACAATGTCTCGGGGCTATTGTCGCTGCTGCTTTAGTCAGTGCGCTGTTCTCGGGCGGTCTGAATGTTAGCACAACACTCAGCACCACTACCACATTGGCACAAGGATTTTTTATTGAGATGATCCTTACTGCGCAACTTGTATTTGCTATATTCATGCTTGCTGCCGAGAAACATGCTGGAACGTTCATTGCCCCTGTCGGTATTGGACTCGCCCTCTTCATTACTGAGCTTACTGGTAAGCTGCTCTACTTTGACTCTTCGAAGCGAAGCTAATTAGATGACAGGTGTGTTCTGGACGGGAGGTTCACTTAACCCAGCACGCTCATTGGGCCCTTCGGTAGTTCAAAAAAGTTTCCCAGATTATCACTGGATATATTGGATTGGCCCACTCGTTGGTGCTCTTCTTGCAGCCGCTTTATACAAACTGGTGAAGAGCTTGGAATACGAGAGAGCGAACCCGGATGCCGAAGCGCAGCCAGTGACAGGACACACAGACCACGAAGAACATAAGCCGTCCGAGACCTCTCCAAATAGAGCTGCTCATGGAAGCACTCAGTCTGACGATGTCACTATCACGGAGCCGAAGGTTGACTAATTCAGCCAAAATAAAACACACGTCGGATGTGGCATTGATGCGATGAAATGTATATAGTATTGGGTGTATGATGTATACGATTTACTAATGAATCAACGAACCTATTTGAATTTGAATGGGCGTATCTACACTTTCGCCTCCCTTTTTTTTATTCTCGACAATCGAAAGATCATCCTACTATATTGCTGTATCTATCGATTTGGGGTTGTTGGTATTTGGTGATGCTACTCTGTATGGTCATTTTTGGCTTCTGAGGGGCAGAATTTCACTCATCGTGAAAGTTGTGTACGGTAGCGATCAATAAATTGTCAAGGTTTTCTCTCGAGAACACGTCATCGATTCCTGGAACGTCTATTTTCAGAATCCCAGAAACATCTCCCCAGACCTTGCGCCTCAAACTTCCATTGACCAACACATGAGAATTGATTTCACAAAGTTTGGTGTCTAACTTGCCCTCTCATTTACCAATTTGAGGGTTTCAATAACAGTAGCCTGGTTCAAGGACTATAGAGCAATACGCCGTATTTTGTTAACTCCTTGTTTGGTGTTCACGGTAAACGCCGTCAACAAATAGATGATCATACATTCAAACTCCACCGCTCAAATCTCAAAATGCACATACAGTCCCACAAGAAAATTGCTACACTCTCGCATGTATCTTACCTCTTAATGTATAAAGCCTTAAACTCCGAAACTATATGTGTAGGCAGCAATTCAATAGCCATGTGTCAAAAATCGAAAACGCCGATGTGAAGCAATTTACCCATCCCGAAGCAAGCGTCGGCGCTTCTTCCGTATGGGTGCCGAAAGTCTTGATGTGTCAACGATTATCGTGCTTTCATCGTCGTAGGAGACTTCTAGGTCCGAAACAGGGCTTGATTGTACAAGCGATTTGGTGGGAAGAGGTCTGCGCCGTTTTGATTTTCTGGATACAGAGTGAACGGGATTCGAAAGCTCGAGCGACGTGGGATCAATAGTTTGGGGCGAGGCTTCTTGGGCCCTAGCTGATTGAATCCCAGGAGAAATTGATAATGAAGGCCAGGGAGGTAAGAAAGTGGGAGATGAGGGGCCGAGGGCGGCCGATTGTATCGACGGCGAAAGAGGCGCATCCTCCGTCTTGAGCTCCTCTGATTTTTTAACAAAATCGTCCCAAGTCTGGAAAGTCTTATTCGTTTCTGATGGCAGTGTGGGTCCGGGTAATTCTCCAAGGGCAGCCTGGGCTTCGGTACTTTGCAGAATGCCTTCGGCTTCCTGTTGAAATATCTCTAGGCTTCGAGTGGGTTCTCCATATCGACGAAATATCTCTTCCCTCAAAATCTGGTAGGCCTCAAGAGAATCCATCCGGTTACTTAGCATGTCAAGCATTGAAAGAATTTTGTTGGATAGAACATCAGGCTCTGGGAGCTCCGGCGGAATGACATCGCAAGATTTTTGGACGGGCAATGGAGGTTCAATCTTTCATCATGTTAGTAACGAACACAATGTTGGGTTATTTTACGAGCTCTTACTGTATGTGAGGTCTCAATGGTCTGGGTATCAGAGTCCCGTTCAGACCTTGCAGTGGTCTGCATCCCGCCGTCCCTTAAGGGGAACGCCATCGTTTGGGTACCGGACTCTAGCAGAGATGTGGCTGAAGTCTGCGTATCGCAGTCCTGTGAGAAATCCGCTAACGTCTGAGTACCGCATTCTTGTAAAGAGCTGAGTGGCGTTTGGGTACCACAATCTTGCATATAATATAATTTGCTCTCCTCGGACCTCTCCTTTTGCACAACTTCAAGCGTTCTGATGTGCTGCCGTCCCATATCATCGATAGCTTTGTCGCGCCCCTCGGCTTCTCCCTTTTTCCGAGCAGCCGCGATCTTCCTTCTCATTTCCTGTCGGAGCTCCTTGATATAATGTTCGCTCATTTCATGTTGTTTCTCAAGTAGATCCAAATTCTTTGACTGTGTCTGTAGGCGATTCCTCGTCGTATCAAGCTCATGGGATAGATCCCGCAACTCACTGGACTGTTCTTGTAAACGACTATTGGCTAACTCAAGGCGACGATCTGCATCTGCACGAAGACCATGAGCACTTTCGAGACGAGTCTGGGTGTCCGTGAGCCGAAGTTGAAGCGTAGCGATATTATCAGGAACCTCAGCCATCTCTTTCTCCATTTCTTCTAATCTTTTCTCAAGTCGCAACTTATCGTCGGTCAATTGGCCCTGCTTAACTTCGAAAGCTTTCCTCATCCCCGCCAGCTCTTCTATTTTTCCCTGGAGGACAAAGTGCTCATTTTTCAAGTGGCCATTAGCGCGTACGTATAGCTGTAGGTTTTTGTTGAGAGCCTCAATTCCATCCTGAGCAGATGTGAGATTCTTTCTGAGGACAGTATTATCTCCCATGAGGCGAGTAGCGTTCCATTTGGCTTCTTGAAGCTCGGCCTTCATGGCTGATCTCTCTGTCATACATTGACCGGCTTTCCGCTCGGCGTTTACGACCTTTTCCTTGAGCATTGCTAGCTCGAGATCTGTTCTTGCATTCGAATTCCGACTAAATTCCTCTGCCTGCATTTTCAATGCCTCCTCTCGCTTCTTTTCCGACTCCGATCGTATTGCGGCAAATAATTTCGAGAATTCGTCAGTGTCTGTAGAATCTTTACCCCGAGTTTCTGGAGTCGGATATCTGTTACTGGGCTTGTGGGTGCCTACGGGGGCTGGCATTCTCTGTTCCTCTGGTTCCACAGGGCTGGGAAGGAATTCGAATTCGAAGGGCTCGATTCTGTCTAAACTGAGGGCCTCATTAACCACAGCAGTATTATTGTCATTGTTGCCATATATTGGTCTAGGGGCCGAAATGGGACGACTAGGAGAGGATGGACTTTCTGACTCCAGTCTTACTCGAAATCTTGGCAATTCCGCAAGGTCTACCACAGGTGATTGAATTGGTTCTGTAATACGGCACACAGAAAGCCTTCTCGAATCCAACGCCTGCAGACACGTAAGACAGTCGGTTTCACTCCAATATGCGAAGGACCCTTGTGGAAATCGGGGGTACTCCGGGCTGAATGCCCATCGAAAAGGGAGGATTAAAAAGCCAGGTCGCGGCTCAGGATTGACAACATCTAAGTGGGCTGTATTATTTGGAACTGGTCTTCCGGTCTTCCGGTCTTTCGATATTTAAGTCAGTATTTGTTGCACACATGCATAAATGCACACAAGCTTTAAAATTTCAAACTAAGCTTTCGGCAGTTGCTAACGCCATACATGCCGACCGACTTGCTTCATCTCAAAAGCTTGAGTGAAAAGCGTGGCATGATAAATGGAGATAGATTTTTTACGTACTGATTTCAAGTCTCATTTTGTTCATCAGATCTCTGTTAATTTGAGGCAGAAAATCTCGGCCACTTGAAGCAGTCCCAGTTGCTGTCATTCGTTCCGCACTTCGGACGTCGACCCGCACCGCGCCACTGTCGAGTTCGCGATGCAAGATTTGAAGTTCGTTTCCGGTCCAGTCAGCCAGGCTGGGAACATTCCCATCTCGGTCAATTGTAGACCCAAACCTATCGAAGATGGAGTTCGAAAGGGTTGGGAAATACCAGTCGCAGACAAGAGGACCAGTTGTATTTCGACTAACTTGCCTAAATTTCGTTCGGCTTTCATCTTTAACAGCGTCAGTTAGCCGTCCCGAGCCCTCTCAATCGAGATACAAGGTATGTACGAACCTATGAGCTGCTTCAGGAAATTGCGACAGCCTGTTCTGCGCCTCATGTTTCCAAAATCCGATGGATATCTCGCGTTTGGCGACAAGTCCAGCGGGTTGAGGATATTTGTTGAAGCCATATAAGCGACAGGTTGCGGACCGAATCGATCGCGAAGTACTGTAACCTTACGACATGCACTCTTATCGAAGAGGAAGTTACACGATGCGACGTGTCGTGGTAATTAAAGAAAATAGCCGGAGCGACATACTGAACGACGTCGGGCACGTTTATAACCTTACAACGCTTCGAAAAGGCCAGAGATGCGGGGTTGGAGAAAGGTGGATATCCAACTTGTTGGAGATGTTGGTATTACATTTTATTCGCTTCCCTATTCGACATCGCAGTGGCCGAGTGTCTAGAAAGACGCCACACAGCCCCCACATCCCTCAGCCGGCGTTCCCTGTCTGATAAGCAGGCAGTCGTGCATCAGAGCAGTTTCCTATTCGCTCAACCAGCAACCCAATTGGTCCCTGCAAACCCATCCCATCTGATTCTGGCAGCATGCACGGTCCACACATTTCCCGTTGGCGCTAAAATCTTACATTATTAATAGGGTGATCATTCCGTGTGTTTGGAGGCCAGTCCGAAAAGATGATATAGCTAGCGTACTCTTGAGACCCCATCGAAGTTCACCTATGCGAGAGGGTTTGACTTCAAAACCTATAAGAAGACTGTGTCTAGAACCCAAAAAACTCTCTATATTTTCGAAAAGGAAGGTCGCAATTTCGCTGGCTAATTCGACATGCACGAAGCCGCCTCCCCTTTTTAGCGACTACCCCTGTCAATCCAACAGCCCGAAATAACTCAGCCAACGAAGAACTGTACGAATTTCGAACCAACATCATGAGCCGACTCAGGAAGCCACAATCAAAGCGCAAACAAGCCACATTTCCTTTTTTTTTTTTACAAAGATCTCGCTTCCTGGTCCAATGACCATTAAGTCGGGCGCTATTGTACTACTCACGGCAATCGATTCGGCCGAGGCTTTCTCTGCTCCCGATGACAATTTTGACCGCCTATTTGTTGCATTTACCCTTACATTAACAGACGTCGCTAGCCGTAAATCGCTCATACTGCAAATCATCACTGCTTCCAACTCCAGAATCAACAAGTACAAGCGCCTCATCACTTAACATATCCTCATAAGAAATATTCTTCAAACTATCCACCTCCTTTACTTTAGTGACTGGAATACTCAAAAGCTCCCTTGCCACACTTGCCACTTCCTTCATACTCCGTTTCGCTAAGCCCCAAGCACTAACCTGCGCCTTTAATGCGCCCAACCCTAACCTAATTCTGTCTCGACTTGCATCATACATTTCACTTCCAGGTTTGAGTACGTGGTTGCAGGAACTCACTTGCGCCATCACTGCTAATGCTAAAGAGCAGGTCACGAGTGGAGAGTGTTTAATGTGCGGAGAAGGCAGAGTAAATAGCATGATAGAAGCTTCAATAGCTTCGAGTGCTTTGGCTGTGTGCATTGCGATGCTCTTTTGCAGAGCTCGAGTTTGGCGTAGAGATGAAGGAGGCGTGCATATGGATTTTGCTTCGATGTCGCTGTACAAGAGTTGCGAATGAGGACGATGCAGAAGTAGTTTCTCACTGGTCAATTGTCAGTAAGTCTCTAGTGAAATGCAAGTGCGACTTACCAGTTCATGATCATGTGGGCCAAGAACATGGTTTCATCCACTTTTTGATCCTTTGCGACCAAGTCAAGCTTGCTCTTTGGCAGATAAAGAAACCAATTGACGAATTTGGCATCGAGTGCAGCAAGGGCACGATCACCTGGTACTCTCTCTTCCACGTGGACTGCTAATACAGAACTTAGGATTCGCATCGTATCAATGAGATATGTATACGATGAATAGACAACGTCTTCGTCATCAAACTCTCTGTTATCGTAGTCCCCGAAAGAACGAGGTAGGGGAATTTTCTGGATAAATTAGCAAAGAAACATATTGAATTCGGAGATAACCTACCCCGCTCTCATATTCTCTATCCTCGCACGGGAGATCTACATCTCCAATAGTATCTTGAAGTCTGTGACTCGGATAGTGACTGATAGCAGAGAATAGTCCATCAGCACCGTAGAGAGTGTACCAGGTCCTTCTCCAACTTTCCCCTAGGACGGGATCACCCTCGCTATTATTGCATGCGAAATCCTGGCGGTGCATATTGATTGACAAAGCAATATCAATGGCCCTATCCAAGTGTCTTTCGGCAGCTTTGTACTCATCTGAGCAATGAATCGCCAGCGAGAACAAAACTAAAGCCTGGACTGAAAAGGGCGTCGATGGAAGATCATCTGAATATAGCCTCTGATGTGCAAGTTGACGGTATGTAGTCGAGTCAGCGCCAGTGGTATAAATGGCACCGATATATTCGAGCACCGGCGTTACATATTCTAAAGACCCAGGGTCGGTTTGAAGCCTGGCTATGAGCTTCCTTCGCGGCAATGCTAACGGATGGGCATTATGGAAAAACTCATAATATGAATCTATGAGCTGATCGGTTTCTGCGTGCCCAGTACTTGTTGCTTCCGAACCAGCATTTTCATTCTGACTGACGTCTGAGAAGATCGAGTCTGGGCCGGGTGGAGAAATAGTTGAACTTTTTGAGGCGGTGACTGCGGTGACTCTACTAATGGGACTTCGTGGCTCCTCTGGCGGTATCAAAGACTTGCTTGAGCCTCCTCTTCTGGACTTTGTGTAGACACAAGTCCGGGAATCAACTTGACAGCGGGTGCACTTCGGCTCCACCGAGTCGCATTTCATATGCCGTGAGCGGCAGGCGATACACGCCCGCGATGCCCTTATGCGTGTCTTCCGACGGGTGAAGATGTCGTTGGGTGTTGAATTGCCATTGGTACTTGGTGTTGGCGGGAAATCGATAAACTGGGGGTTAGGATCAAACCAGAGAGACGGATCCAGTGCGAATTGTGAAAGATCCATTTTGGAATATACTGCAATTGTGGGATGAAAAGATACTCCGTAATTTCTTTTCCAAAGAAGAAAGAGAAAAATGTCACGTAAGGAATCCCACGCCCGTTAGAAGATTTTCGAAGCTTAAGACGGGATCAGGTCACCGCGAATAATGACGTTTAAACCCCTGAAGTTCTGCCTCCTTATTACTGACTCATCGGACAACCTTGCCAGCTACGGGAGCCCCCGGGAGTGAGTGCAAGCGCATGGAACTTTTTATTTTCAATCTGTCGGTGATGGTTGACGTTGAGAACCGATAGGAGATGCTGCCCCTCAATTGTGCACCCGTACTTGGCGCTTAGTAACAGCAGCACAAGGCAGTATCCTATCGATACCCGAAGCTCCCTATTGGTTCCCATTTTATCCTTTGCATACCCCAAGCCAAGTGACCCTCGAAGCATATGATATGGCTTCATCGCCAAATTTGCAAAATTTGTTCTCCACGGAGCTTGGGATTTCCAAGATGCGATGAGTCGGAGGTTACAGTATCCCACCCGTGGTATCCGACGTTGTACAGCAGGTAAGTAGTAGTATATAGCACCTCGAGCTCTTCCTTCAAATTCTCTCAAAATCAGTTCTCCTGCTTCTGGGTTCTCCATAGTCCATTTCAAACACTCACGTGAGATACGTTTTACTCTTTCAAACATCTTCTCCCGAATCTGAGCCCACGATTATCAAGTCTCTCAAAAGTCAGCCGCTTTTCCCACACAATGGCGACCAAGACAATCCCCAAAACAATGAAAGCCCTCCTCCAACCAGACCCAGCATCCAAAAAAGTAATTTTAACAGAACTCGACGTCCCAACACCCAAACTCGGTTCAGACGAGCACCTAGTACGCATCCATACCGCAGCACTCACAAACGGCGAGCTCCTCTGGCGACAGAACTTCCCTCTAGCTCCAGCCCCAGGCAACCCCACCATCTTCATTCCCCTGTAAGTTTCGCCCCCTTCCCTAAACTCTATTCAGAACTAAACATCACCAATTTCTTCCCAATTCCCCAAAATGAGCAATCACTGACATTCCACCCCAGTTACGATGTCGCAGGCACAATCCTCACCTCCCCACCCAACTCCCCCTTCGCACCCGGCACAGCAATCTACACACGGACAACCTACCGCCGCACCGGTTCCGGCTCGCAATACACCCTAATCAGCACCCCCGAACTAGCACTCAAGCCGTCTTCCCTCTCCTTCGCAGCCGCAGCCACGGTGCCAATGTCCGCTATGACAGCTTACCAAGCTCTTTTTGAGCACGCCAGCTTACCACGCACTAAAGGGGGAGCAAAAGGGAAGAAAGTATTCGTGACGGCTGCGAGTGGTGGTGTGGGGGTGTGGGTTGTGCAATTAGCGAAATGGGCGGGCGCGGAGGTGGTGGGTACGGCGAGTAAAGCGAATGAGGAGTTTGTGAAATCCCTTGGAGCAAGTGAAGTGTTGGATTATCGGGGTGTTGATGTTAAGGAATGGGCGAAAGAGCCAGGGAATCAAGCGGATGTGGTGGTTGATTGTATTGGCGGCAACAGTCTTCGGGATGCGTGGTTTGTGGTTAAAGAGGGTGGAGTGCTGATTAGTGTTTTTCAGCCGCCGGAGGGGGTGAGGCCGAAAGAGGTGGAGGGAAAGGGAGTTAAGGATTTGTTTTGTGTGATGGAGCCGAGGGGGGAGGAGTTGGATGTTGTGACGAGTGGGTTGGATGAGGGTCGGTTTGTGGCGAATTTGGATAGTGTGTTTCCGCTGGAGAGGTTTGAGGAGGCTTTTGAGAAATTGGAGAGCGGGAGGACGAGGGGGAAGATTGTGATTGATTTTGGGGTTGAAGAGTAGAGATGACGAGAAAATGTTTGAAAGGGTGATAGATTGATGTGAGGTTAATGATGATAATTCTGTAGCACTTGCTTTGGGGCGTGTGAGATGAGGCGTCGATCTTCGAATGTAATTGTTGGCTTTGCCAGAATACACGAATTGACGAATGTAGGCATCTTCTCTGAAAGACTTCACACAATGAGAACCTGGGCTAAAAGATATATGAACACTTGAATTCCATAGAGTATTCGCCAACATCGACGGCGATTTGTAATTACAAGGTATACTTGAATCCAGGCTGCCCCTCAATAGGCTTTCCCCCTCTCTCGACCCTCTTATTCGCCAGATGGAACTTGATTGAGAGCAAGCCAGTGATAACAATTACCAATGCACTCGAGATCATCGTGGTCATAATTCCCGGACCATACTTCGGTGCATCTTGCTCTCTGAAGACGGTGGATCCAACAATACCTCCAATGCCACCAGCACCAACCAAAGTCGCGGAGCAGAGTGCTCGCTTCCATTGTCCTATTTCATTCGTTAGTTTTTATATATAAAAAAGGTTAATGAAGTACGAACCTCGAATGTTATTTGCTTGGTAGGTCAAAACGGCTGGAATATTCGCATTGCAAGCAATAGTGGCCAAGAAAACACCAAAATATCTCACACCACTGCTCTTCGCATACCCAAGCAATGGGAGACCAATGAGGCCGAGTACTGCATTGAAAACCACGATTGGCCCTCGGATATGGTATTTGTCACCTAGCATGGCAAAGCCGTACATGACAATCGCCGCTGCAACGTATGGTGGTGCGACAAGGCATTGAGCGGCTCCAACGGAGAAACCCATCCCCACGCGAAGGATGACGGGAAGGAAATAGGCGATGGCATATGTGTTGGTTGTCGTGAGGCCAAAAAGCGCCGCGAAAGCCCAGACTTTTGAATCCAGGGCGTTCTTTAGGTAAGCTCCGAGAGCGAATGGCTCGGGGATAGCATCGTGGCGATCCTGCTCAATTCGGGCTACCATGAATCTGGCTTCGCGAGCGTCCAAGAAGTGGAAAGACTTGGAGGCGAGTTCGGGGAAGTCTACAATCAAGAAGTAGCCCGCGATACCGAAAACGATTGTGATGAGACCTTCGATCTGTTTGGGATATTAGTAGTGTACAATGAGAGGGAGGATGAGAAACATACAACGAAGATCCATCGCCATCCTGACAAGCTGCCGAGTCCATCCATTTGCATGATACCGTACGCAAGAATACCCGAGAGAGCGGAAGCCATGCTGCCGATCAGGTAAAAGACGGCATTACGCTTCTGCAGCTCGTAGCGGGTATACCAGCAAGAGAGCAAGTATGCGCAGCCAGGGAAGAAACCAGCTTCAAGAACACCAAGAATGATACGAAGGCCTAGCATCTGATCCCACTTCTTAACGAAGCCAAAGCACTGTCGGGTGTTAGACGTAAACCTTTATTTGCATTTTGCTGAGAAACTCACAATCATACAAGCTCCCCAAAGGATCGTAATAAGAGTAATAAATACTCGTGGGCCCACTTTGCGGAGAACAACAGTTGCGGGTGGTTGAAAGAGGACGTATGGAATGAAGAATATGAGGACAATTATGTTGTACCGATTTTCAATGTTGAGATGAAGTCCTTTCGTCATGCTATGCCATTGTAAGCCTCAGATGCCGAGACCGTGATGCAAATTCCAGCTTACCCAGCAATATTCGCCGCACCAAGATTGGTTCTGTCCATCAAGCTGCACATATATAATAGGCCGAGAGTCAAGACCAGGCGAAAATCAACACGTCGAATGATCTTCTTCTGCTCCGCAGGGCTGAATTCTGCAATGTGGGCATCATTGGAATCTGCTGTGGTCGTCCGCTCGACCTCCTCAACGATTTTCTTCTCATTGTCCGAGTCCATGATGGGCTTGTTCGAGAACGCAGAATGAACGGTGAGTAAGAGAAGAAATCTGGTTGGAGTGCAGGAGAGGAATACGGCGCCAATTGACAATCTAGATTGAAAAACAAGAAAGAAAGCAAGGGATACTTATACTGAAAAGAGAACTTGATCCTCATACCGGGATACAGCGGGGTATTGGGAAGGTGACACGCGCATTTCCTTCCCCAGATCCATACCAAGCATACCAAGCCATGCCGGTCAGGGGTGGACGTGTGACCCCCCGGTGATGCCAAGCACCCAAAGGAGCTCACTGGACAGCCACTTTGACATAATGAATGTTTGTAGATAACAGTCTAATTTTCCATATGAACTCCTCTATGGCATCCTCAAACCTCATTCGTAGACTGAATGAATGTTACACACAGAAGATGGAAGATATCGAAGGGATGGTGGGTAGATGAAGATGCATTGGGAAGCTGGGGTGAGGCACACTGGTGAAGCTTAGTGAGCCCATTGCGCCTCCTTAGCCGCATCTGGGGACCAACCTTGTTCTACCTTCGTACACTCGAGAAAGCCAAGGCCGAGGTTGGCGTGTTCTGGACTTCGACTAAAGTCTACTCCAATTGTATGTCAGTGTTCCACTGGCCTGAGACATGTAGCTTTCGTTGAAAACGTGGTCTACCGAGATCGTTTGTGCCTGTCGCTTTTCCCAAAGATCCTGCATTATCGACATGCAGGAAAATACTCGGGTAACATTAGGCACAGACAGTGCAGACTTCTAGTAGACCTGTGAATCGCAGAAGCAAATCCAATCCAAACCCAGGAACCCCATGTGCACATATTAAAATGGCGAATGAAAGCCGATCGATCGTCAACTACTTCCAAGATTTTCGGCACTTGGCATTGGCGTCTCCGCTCTGAGGGTACTTCAATTGACGGGGCTTCGACCTTCAGAACTTGTATAAGTGGCATGGTTCCCGTCCTCCAAGAAACGCGACGTCCATCTTCACGTCAGCTCGTAGCCAAGGAAAATGCCCATTTGGCGCCCCAGATTTCGGGGCACTATCGCAATCCGGGGTTTGGTGCGAACCGAGGAACGTGGAGAGAATCTAGCGCTGAGTGCGGGGTGCCATTACGGGAGAGACTTGGGAGAACTTTCCCCTCATCAAGGTGCTCTCGTCAAAACCTGACTCTCGGGAGATAGAGACGGCAATGATCGACGAGCAGCGAACAAGTTGAATGGTTGACAACTTGACAGTGTCAATCTGCCGCCAAGAACCGGATTGTTGGGACGGAGTCGAGATCGCGATAGTCTGGATCATTGTCCATGAGTAAGGTTCTGGTGGTTCACGGAGGAAGCGACGGCGCAGCCCGAATAATCGCCTTCATCTCGGTCAATTAGCTGAGAGATTGGCTGCCGATAAACTAATGCACGGCTTCCTTCCGATAAATCTTGAAAGGGATGTAGATTCATAAAAATGACCAAGAATGACGAAGCAGCAGGGTCGGTTTGGAAACCACGAGGCACTTGCTAGGTATTGTACGTATCGCTGCAGGTAGAACAACATCGGCCGAAAGAATACGATTTTGGCCAAGGAGCGGGGTATCTTCTATTCCAACGCCACTATCAACAACAACGCCAGTAGTGAAGCTTATATGGAGGGACTCAGTTTTTTGCTTCTTCACCTGCCTTTTCTCTTCCGAGGCGCTCCTGCCTTTCCTTCCATAAGCGCCGCAGCTCGAAACCCACCTCTACTGCAATCAATATAATGATAATCCATTCTAGATGAATGCTGTGCTTCTCGCTCAACGTCTCTCGTAAGATGCTCGCGATCTCCTGGGCATAATCCATCTTCTCGTTCAGCGTCTTGATTCGAACGCCGACATCCAGAGCTCTGCCGACTTGGTCGTAATACCCTTCGAGTCCCAGTTCATGTCTGCTGTCCCAGAAAAGATCGGGTAGGGAGTCGGTAAGCTCGGAGTAATGATTCAACTGTGCCCTAAGCTCCAATAACTCTCCCGTCTTCTGCAACATGAACTTTCGATCGAACGGGAGTCGCGAACCTCGAGAGAGAAGAGTCGGGATATTCTTGGTGGATTCGAAATATTTCTCCAGCATCGTCTCGAGCACTGCGAGTTTGGTCGATCGAGCAAGACCAGAGGAGAAAGCAATCTTCGCGAATGTCGTTTCGAGTCGTGGGCTGGTGGCGGATTAGTGAACATCTCAAAGAGGGAAGACAGACGACGCACTCTGAAATCTCTCCACCCTGTGACCCCGGCTTTGTGCCTAAAGCAATAACATCTCCTTTGATAGTGCTGCTTTCTCTCTTCTGATCTTCTGTATATTCCAGGTCTTCGGTCTCTATCTGCTGGATATGCGCGTCGATTGCAGCTGGGAGTAGAATCTCAGTCGCCAGATTCAGGACCACATCCTCAGGCAGAGACCATGCGACCAAAGTCCCGGATGGAAACACAAATATGTCCCCGTTGTTAACTCCACGAGTATGTATGACTTGATCTGAATCGAATTCTGTTCCATCTGGATCAATGATAAAACCGTGAGACCGTAAAATCTTGATCACCTCGTCCATATCGAATTGCCCCGCTACGGAAATCGCTGTGACCCTATTGCTCCCTTCGACAACTTGAGATGTATTCTTCTTGCGGATTGTAGTCTCTCGCGATCGTTGTGCCTCCACTGCCACTCTTCTCAGAGATGTCTTTCCCGCGGGGGATCGTAACGGCTTTCGTTTCTGTGGAGCGGGGCCATCCTTGGAGATATTTGTATTCGCAGAAACACCTTCCTGCCGCAGAGTTGCATTCGAAGAGAAGAATTTTGATTTCCGAGGGAATTGATGTGCTGTTGATGCGTGAAGATGGCGGAAAAAGAAGGGACGCGAAGTTCCATCATGAAGCACTCGCCGGATGGAGCTGGAGACAGGGAATTGTCGACTGAAGGTCCGCATTGTCGATATATCTAGCGTTTGATGATTCTAGAGATCTAGAGATCATTGGTGATGCAATGTGAATTCCCATTGTTGAGGGAGAGGGAGATGGAGATGGAGAGTGAAAAAGTCTCAAGTAGAGAATTATCGGATGCTCTGGGCTCTGCAGGGAGACGCGCTCTGGGGCGTCTTGGAGAACCTCGCTAAAAGAGGAGCTCCGAAAGCTCTCTCCAGGATTGACGTGCTTGTTCAACCTTCCCCTGCCGACAACACCAAATGTGATCCAAAGAGTGCGCCGCCATGGCCGACGATTCCGATGATCAAGGCGACAAGAATGTCCCCAAAAACGAAGAATCTGGCTACGAAGAAGCAGATACAGTAGACGATGAAGAGGAGACCGTTGGCAGCGATGCCGAGGATGAGGACGACGAGGGCGAAGAAGAGGAACCGAAGCTCAAATATGCGCGATTAACGAGTCATCTGGCGCCTGTGTATAGAAATGGAGATGCTACGAGCTGTTTCCTGGTCGCTGGCGACAAAATGGTGAGTTGTGAAGGGCCGGCGCCATGAGACCTCATTGACGCCTGTATAGTTTATAGGCACCCATAACGGCAATATTGTAAGTATTTCTACGCCTTTTTTACCATTACAAATAACTGATCTGGAATTCAGCATGTAATATCTCTGCCGTCCTTCCAATCCATCCGAGTATACCATGCCCATAATGCCTCCGTAACGAGCATTTCGATTTCCCCATTTCCACCACCCCTACCAAGCGCTGTCCCGGAAGCTGTGAACAGAGTCGTATCACAAGCGCAAACTCCCAAGCGTACACCTTCTGTAACTCCCGAAGCTTCTACGTCGAGTCCACGAACACCGAAAGGTCCTGTCGTGCCCAACACTCCTTCGAATGCCATATATATAGCTACATCCTCGTTGGAAGGCAAGGTCTGCGTAGCTTCTTTGGTGGATGCTAGGGACAATCATTTGCGGGACTTTGCTCGGCCTGTCCAGGCTGTGACGCTGTCACCAGACTACAAGAATGACAGGACATACATTTCGGGAGGGTTAGCAGGCAATTTGGTCCTGACCGTCGGTGGACGAGCCGGAAGTTCGACATCGACAACTACTGGAACTGCAGCAGCCGCTGCCTCTGGATGGCTTGGTACCGTTGGCCTGGGTACAAGCGGAGGGAAGGACACCGTACTACACTCTGGAGAAGGCCCTATAAGTACAATAAAGTGGTCATTGACGGGGAAATACGTCGTTTGGATCAACGAGCATGGTGCTAAAATTATGCGCTCGAATCTGCACTTAGATAGTGCAGATGCAGACTCTGCCTGGAAACGAATCGGCCATGTCGATAGACCCCAAGATGACGGGTGGGAAGAGATGGCTAGTGCTTGGAGAGGGAGGGTGGAGTGGATTGACGAAAAGAGCATCGAATCAGACGAAGATGACAAGGTCCGCGAGGCGGCTACGTCTTCACCGGCAACCGCAAAATTAAAACAGCAAGCATCAAAAAGCAGTAAACGAATCGAGAAACTTCTGATTGGGTGGGGCGGAACTATTTGGATCATCAATGTGCACCCTGGAGGCGTCGGCGTTGGTAAAAATGCTGGTGAACGAAGTGTGGGAAGGGCCGAGATCATCAAAATGTAGGACTTCAAATCCCTTTTCCGTGACACTACTAACAGGATCAGTCTGCGTATGGATTGCATTATTTCTGGACTATCGTTATATACCCCGACCTTGCTTCTTGTACTTGCTTATACTACTCCGGATGAAGAAGAGCATGGTGAGGAAGAGGCGACCCCTAAGAAGGGTCATAAATCCAAGGGCTCAACGACCTCTACGGGAAGCGAGGCACGAGGTGGAGTTCGACACCGACAAAATGCATTGTCGCCCGAACTTCGACTCATCGATTTAGCTTCGTCTCAAGAGGTCGATACTGATACTCTTACTGTGAGCCGATTCGAGAGACTATCGGCAACAGACTACCATCTGGGCATATTGCCCGCTCCTCGCATAGGCCCTGTGGTTCAGACTTCGCGCGGAACGTTGGAAACCTTGAGCGGCATGGGAAGTGGCATGTGGAATGCGACTGTCAATGCTACCTCTCTTTTGAGTAGCTCAGCGGCAAGTGTTAGAAGTAATGGCAGCAAGGACTCCGACAAAAAGGGTACAAGTGCGAGTAGCAGCACTGCCCGGGTTAGACCAGCAAACCGCACGCATAGCGTTCATCCTCACGTCGGGGTGCCAGGGATGAAAATATTTATTCACAGCCCATATGACTGTATACTGGCTACCAAGAGAGACCTATCGGATCATCTGTCCTGGCTGTTGGAACACGACAAGAATCAAGAAGCATGGGAGTTGATTGATGAGCACCCAGAAGTCATTTCAGCATCCACAGAGAAACTTGCAGAAATTGGCCCAGGCACCCCAGAACAGACTCAATCGAGCAGTGATGACTTTTATGGCGATGCTGCTTCCACGATCGATTCCGCAAGTCGCCTAATCAATTCTGCGGTCGAGAAAGAGAAACGCCGAATTGGTGAACTTTGGATCCATCAATTGATCCAAGCTGGGGACTGGGCTACTGCTGGGAAGGTATGTGGAAAGGTTCTAGGGACTGCAGCCCAATGGGAAGAATGGGTGTACGCTTTCGTCGGAGCCAAGAAGTATGATGAGATTACAAACTACATCCCGACGACCCAGTTGAAGCCTCCTCTACCCTCGCAAATCTACGAAGTCCTTTTGGGCCATTACGTCGCTCACAATAGACCCCGAGTACGCGAATTACTCGAACAGTGGCCACCCGAGCTTTTCGACATCAAAAGCGTCACGACAGTTCTCGAAAACCAACTCAAATACCGAGATGTGAGAGAAGACAGTGTGGAAGATGGCATTGTAGGCCGAGACTGGCGAATCGTTATGGAAAGCCTAGGGAAGCTACACCTAGCCGATGGGCGACCGCGAGAAGCTTTGAAATGCTACATCCGTCTGCAAGATGCTGATGCTGCCATGGCCTTGATCAAGGAAAATCATCTGGTCGATGCTGTTGCAGACGACATACCTGGCCTAATCCTGCTTCGTGTTTCAAGGGAGCAGCAACGAACCGCTCCAATTTCAGAGCTGAGAGAAGCAACCTCCGAAGCAATCAGTCTGCTTGTGAACGAGGCTCAGCATGGACTTGTTCGTCCAGATGTTGTGGTCAGGCAATTGGAAGAGAAGAATATGACACTTTACCTATTCTTCTACGTGAGCGCCTTATGGACTGGCGAGGGAATTGATGAAGCGCAAGGCGAAAACCGAGACAGATTACTTTCTGAAAGCAGAGCTCTGGTTGATGAAATGGCTGATCTAGCTGTGCATCTATTCGCGTTGCACGATCGTGAACTTCTTATGGACTTTCTCAAGAGCTCGACGTATTACACATTCGAGAAGGTATGTGAAGAACACCGCTATTTTCCGCACAGTACTGACCGAAAATATTCAGGCAACGGAAGAATGTCAAGCAAGGGACTATATCCCCGAGCTTGTCTACTTGTACTCCAAAACAGGTGAAACAAAACGTGCCCTGTACCTAATAATCGACCGGCTTGCCGATGTCTCACAAGCCATCTCCTTCGCCAAAGAACAAAACGATCTTGAGCTCTGGGAAGACTTGCTGGAATACTCCATGGACAAACCCCGCTTTATCCGCGGCCTGCTCGAGGAAGTAGGCACAGCCATCAATCCTATCACACTAGTGCGGCGTATTCCAGAGGGACTTGAAATCGAAGGCCTAAGAGAAGGCCTCAGTCAAATTATCAAGGAATATGAATTGCAGTATAGCATCAGTTCGGGCGTCGCCAAGGTTCTGAGAGGAGAAGTAGCAATGGCTCAAAACACACTCCGCTCCGGCCAGCGCAAAGGCGTCAAATTCGACGTCGTACATAAACCATCAGACCATGTCGATATTACCGCCTCTGACGCCCCTCCCGCCGCAGACAGCCCCGCAAAAGACGCGATAGAACAAAAAAAGCGTCCATCTCCCAAAGCAGGACATTGCGTCGGGTGCCACGACCCATTCTCTGAGCATGAGACGGAAACCCTTGTTGGGTTCGCCTGCGGACATGTCTTCCATCTGTCCCATTTACTAAGTTACGAGAACGAGAACCGGCCGCAGACGCCGCCGGATGTAGAGCTCGACGAGAATGGAGAATGGGCGGCAACGCATAGTGTGGGTGCCAAAGTGACACATGCTCGGTTACTGAGGGATAAGATTAAGGACGGATGTCCAGTGTGTCGAGATGCTGCTGTGGCTTAAGCACCATCTCGATATTGTATATATGATCCATAATCTGCACATACTCATCATGAGAATTTGAAACACAAAAATATTCTCTCATAAACTGCAATTACAAGCCGTTAGATAGTAGCCATCCTAGCAATCCCAGCATCAACTGCATCCGGCCTCGGACTCCGCCCATTCCGATACAACCACAATCGACTCAAGTCTTTCACCTTGTATTTCCTCCTCCTACCCGTCATTCCCCTTCCACTCTCAAAGCTGCTCATGCGTTTAACGCTAATAGGACTCATACTAACAACCCCCACCTGAGTCTCTTCATCCCCATCCCCTTCCCCTTCCCCATTTTTCTCCCGACCTCCATTCTCCCCCTCCTCCCCACACTCACCCCCAAACTCCCCCCTAGCACTCAACTCACTACTCTCCAAACTCTCCAACATCCTATTCCGACTCAGCAGCCCAAACCACTCCACCTCCTCCTCCATAAACGCACTCTCGTCTTTAGCCCCATCGAACCCACTGCCCCCAATGCCTCCGTTCTCGCAAGGGAGGAGCGGGAACATGGAATCTAGGTAATGGAGACAGAACTGGTGGCCTCCGCTTTCTGTGGAATTGCGCTCGAAGACGCGGCCCATGAAGCGGGGTGCGAGGGGGGATGTGGGGGAGGAAGTGATGAAGTGGAGCACGCCCCAGCGGGAAACGGGGTCGGTGGTGTGGGCGTAGTGTTCGATGTGGTGGATTGTTTTGCCGAGGGGGGTGGAGGTATGTTCTGTCTCTTTGTGCGTTACCACGCCATTGGCTTCTGCTTCTTTCGCTCCTTCGGTAGTGGAGCCTGCGATATGCGTCTTAGTCTTCGTCAACGTCGCAGCACGCGGGTTTTTCAACGCCGCGTTCTGGGACAGTAGATGCAGATGCGGATTGTTGAAGTGGTTAGCTGCGTTGCCGAAAGTGTAGATTTCTAGTTTTGCGAGTAGGTCTTGGGGTACTTCTACGAGGAGCCAGTCGAGGATCATGCCGCCTTCGATGGCGCCTTGGGAATGCAGGATGAAGATGACTTTGGTGAGGTTTGGGTCGTAGAGAGTGGCTTTTATGATTTTGTAGCAGTCGCGGACGTCCATGGTTGCGTAGTTGAAGTTGCGCTGGATGAGGCACTGCAGGATGTCGAAGATTACGCCGCTGGTTGGGTTGTGCACGCCGAGGATTGGACGGCTGAATGTGAGGGCTAGGCGGTCGATGTTACTTTGCATCCAATGTTTTCTGGTGTTTTTGTTAATTTTATTTCGAAGTGTGGTGATATGAGGAACTCACCCTACGGCAACACCGTTCAAGAAAATCCACTGTTCGTGTGCGTGTTCTTTTTTCAGCCGTGCATATCTCGGGTCACTCTTGAATCTCAGCTTCCTCCCATTCAACAAAAAGCAAATTCCCTGATTCACAACCCCAAAAATTGTAACCCCGACAACTACCATCCAGCCCGGGAACAACAGCCAGAATGGTACGGATAAGATAAAAGGCAGCTGCATGCAGAAAAGAATGAGATGCAGAAATATGCACCACAGATTCGCGATCGAGGGGTACAACTCGCAAAATTCGCCGGACCGACATGGTTCCGCCGGGAACACGATGTTGGGCAACAGCCTCCAGAGGCTGAAGGCTGTGAGGATATCATGCTGGACGAGCTCGAGTGGTGAGCCCGTGTAGCTGTGAGGCGTGACCCTACTGCCGCCGGCTTGGGAGCCGTAGAATTTGATGCCGGGCATTTTGCGTTGGGGGCCAAGACGCGAAATGAGGGGGAAATGTATCGAAAGAAAGAAACGAGATCAAGAGAAATGAGGGTGAGGAGACGACATAAGAAAGGTCGGATACGATGAGGCTGCGAAGGCAAATAAATGAAAAGGGTCGTTACACAACAGGCCTCAGAGTAGCAATGAACGCTGAAGCTGTTTGGGGTTGGTGTTGTCTCACTGCGCCACCGAGGCCAGCTGAAGCGCTGTGTGACCGCATAACGGTGACTGTTCGTTCCAGTGATACCTTGTATTGAGCGCACTTGGCTTTCACAAAGGTGGGAAATGATCGCCAAGTGCAGCTAATTTAGAATTTTGAGATCTTCAGCTGACAAGTGTGAGATTAAAGTTGGTTGCTAGATATTAGGGGCAACACGTGATTATCATTGAAAGATCAGGCTTTGTTTAGGCTGGACGAAAAGAATCTGGAGGTAAAACAGTGGACTAGATGAGGATATCGACCTGGATTCATTGTAAAAGTTATGGATTCAAAGTCTCAGAAAAACAAGACACATGAAGGTTCAGTCTTATGTAAGCAATATCTTCTTTTAGGCAACCTCGACGTCGATTTCAACCTCACAAACTTCATCTCAAAACACCCACAAAGTCTCATGTCATTTTGAGAAGCATTCACTCATATTGTGTCATAGTAGCTCCTTAGCTACGATATTCCGAGATGGAAAGTCTGAATCGTGCAGATGCTTCGTCAAAGGCATCATTTTCATCCCTCCCCTTCGAGTTGCGTCAGATGATCTGGGCTCTGACCTTCGAGCCTCGAGTCCTCACCGTCGAAGCGCACACCAGTGAAGCATATACCATAGTGCGGCGCAAAGAGAGTAAAGGGCATGCCCGAAGCCGGCCCACAAGGGTTACCACTTGGGCGAGATGCTGCATATTCACAGCAAAGTTGGGAATACACCCATCAAACAACGACCGGAAGCACCGTAACTGGGGATGGAAGCCGGCTATCAGACAAGAGGCGCAGGCGTTGTTGCCGCCTGGACCTGTTGCTTTACACGTATGTCGGGACAGCAGAGCGATTGCCCTGCAAAGATACCGGCCGGCATTTCGTGGATCTATCAGCTATATCCGTGATCCACGTTTTGTAGAGGACTGGATCGAGAAGGGTTACGATCAAACAAGGATCTGGGTCGATTATAAGCAGGACACGATATATTTCTATGACTCGTCTACCGATAATAATTTCAGTGGGTTCCCCGATGAGGAAGCAGAAAAGGTGGAAATGTTGGCGACATTTCTGAGGTTTGACAACCTTCAAGCGACATTTGACGAGACTGAAAACCTACAAAGGTTTTTGGCCTTGAAAGTTCTTGGGGTATATGTTTCTCCTGGGGGTCCATGTGTAATCAACAGTGGAGAAGGTGTCGAGGGGGACCCAATAAGGCTGGCAGAAAACCTCACGAAAAGATTACAGAGTCTGCAACGGATAGCTCAACCGCCGAAGGTGGAAATATGCTCGTATTCCTGAGACAGGGCACATTGTACAGAATAGGCGCAATTATTCCTCTTTGGTCCTCGACTACGAGCTATCACGCTTGAGATCGATGTCTTTTACTTGCTTAGGGCCGATTTCGATCTCGGAAGCCAATCAGCCTGACTCTAACAAGGCGGGGAGCCCCGGCAATTGTATTGTGTAACGCAGTTCTATTCCTATTGGCTTTCAAACTTGAAGCGAAGCCACCACAATACAATACCATTGGCAACCGCTCATGCAGCCGCAGCCACTTGGGCTCGTTGGGCCGAAATGTCCCAGGTAAGCTGGGTTGCCTTCAGACATAAAGGACCCACACCTGCTCCGCTCGGCTTCGATTCCAAATATTCCCCCAGGCTACATTACTGCCCTCCATCTCGTGTAACAACACTCGTGCCGCTCTAGGAAGTTTGACTTCAATTCTTTTAGATTAACTCCACACCCCGTCAACATGTATAGAAATACTTTCCCACCCTATGAGGAGTCTATAGAAAATTCTGGCTTGGGTAGATACACGACTTCTGTTGAATTTATGGACGTCGACTCCTCGATCACCACATATGATGGGGGTTACGACACACTCCAAGCTCGCCCAACACCCATATCATTAGTTTGGGACGCTACCCAATGGGCCATCATCGATTTCTACGACCTCGTGGTCAATCAGAAAGATAAAGAGGCATTTCTTCAACTTGATGCGAAGTACCCCGCTACCAAAGTGACCCCTCGCATCGTCTATCTTGATAAATCAGCGTGAGTATTGCTTTTTCGTAATTCAGCACACACTAACGCTTTTTAACTCTACAGAGATACCTCAAAGCACCACCATCCCTGTATGTTTCCGGGAGAGTCATGCTGGAAATCAAGGACCAGGCCTGCCTTCCCCAGGTCATCAGATCTCATGCGGCATTATGCGCATGTGCACGCACGCCGTTCCGAGGAACTTGTCTGCGACTATAACAACTGCACACGAGCAAAAGACGCCTTTACCCGGAAAGACCATTACAGAGACCACCTTCGAGATTACCACAAAGAGGATCTTCCTCAATCTAAAGGCAAGACGCATCGGGCGGCGGACTCTCGCCAAACCAGCCCCGGGTGGTGGAGATGTGCCAATTGTCTTAGAAGGGTCACTGTTGCAACCGATGGTTGGAAATGCTGCGGCTTTGAATGTGACCCCTCACGTCAAAAGGCTCGTGTGGGAGATACCCTTGGTGTCGTCGAAGAAGCAGAGACCGAATACCCCCAATCATACACCTGGTCATCAAATCCCAATACCAATTCGTATACTACTTCACAGTCCTTCAATTCTCAACCCGCATATCTAGACTACACCAATAGCAAAGTCAGAGAACAATGGCGGAACCATGATTGAGAATTTATACTGGCGAATAGATTCTGGCAGGCGGAAGGAGTTTACTAGCTGGGTGCAGGAAGTTTATGGATGGATCTTGATGTCACGGCCTTGACTGTTTCGTTTTGAGGCAATGTCTCTCCGTCATCGTTGGCTTTTGCTTACTTCCCTTTCTCAACCAAGGCAAGAATTGGCTATTGCAATTGTTGTTCTGTTTTTCAATACTTCCATTTTTTTTTTCTCCTCCCGTCTATGGAAAGATAATGTTACTACTTATTTTATTGGGACTGATCTACATTCAATGAGTCAAACGATTTCTAGGACGGATGATACTCTCTCATTCAAGGCCCCAAGTTCTATTCAAAGTATATCAGTTAATTTGAAGTTTCGCGATTTACATTCTGAAGTAAAACAAGCATCAGACAGTAGTGTAATTTTCAACCCGATTTTCATTCTTCCATCTTTCTACTGTCCATCTTTTCATCTTCCCATTCTCCACCGAGACTCATTCATGACCGCCCGTAACAGCCAAACGAAATACAAGATGCGATAAAAGCTTTTGGGTGGTGCTGACGTTGGTGTTGGTAGGATTCGCAGGATTCACCGCCTGAAACAAGTCTTCGTAAGGGGCTCAGTTGGTTACACAGACTTTTCCATCTCCATATCTCTGATTCCGTTTTCTTCTCTTTGCGCCAAAAAATCCGAACTTCCAACATATCTCTATTTCTATCTATCTCATCTTCATCTTCAACTTCAGCTTCACGCGACCCCAGCTCCAAAACGCAACCTCCCCTGCAAACCACGCAACCAACTCACCATGCGCTTCTCCATCTCCAGCATCCCCATCCTTGCCCTCCTAGTCTTCTCCGTCCACGCCCAGGACGACAACAGCGCCATAAGGTCCGACTTCACAGCCGGCTTCGGCGACGTACGCTCAGCGTTCGGCGGCGCGGCTGCATCATCGGACAGCAGCATCTCCGCCCTCTCTCCCACCACTTCCTCTGCTAGTAACGCCACACCTACCACATCGTCCATTGAGAATGAGGCGATATCGACTTCCACCTCTCCCGCCGGCGGAGTCGTTTGCTACGGACCCGCTGCGTGTACCAAAGCCCACACGAGCGCAACATCGACTACCACATCGACTGCTGGAAACGCGGGCCAGATTTCTTGTAACGGTCCTGGCGCGTGTACGGAAGCCAGCAGCAGCACGACCGCGGTGTCGACTGGGGGCGTGGTAATGATGACTGCGGTGCCGATGTGGGGTGTGGCTGCGATAGGTGCTGCTTTGTATCTTATTTAGTAATTTGATTTAGCATAGTCTTTGTAGAAGCATAGGTAGCATGGCGTTAGTGGACTAACTTAGAAATTGATAGTATAGCATCAAAATATTATCATCCATACATATTCTTAGGAGAGTATCTTCCCATTCTCTAACTCAAATTTGAACAATCTCCCCATTCTCGATGTAAACCTCCTCATACCCCGCCGTAACAAAAGGCACCACACTCCTGTCAAACAAATAATCCTCATCCGGCTTGATCATCTCCAGCCACTCCTTATCCGTGTATGCATCCTCAAACAAACTCATATCTGCAACCAGGAACTCAGCACCTGCGTCGTACTGCAGTGCTAGATTTTGCGGACCCCCCATTATAGTTATTGTGGCTTTGCTGGTGGACGGGGTATGATACTTTACACCACTTGTTAGATTCTTTCATGCTAGACGTGGTGAAGAAAGGGTATTACTTGGGTATATTTTAGACATCCCAAACGTTTGAGGAATGGTGATGCGAGAGGAGCGTGATGCTTGCTCCAATGGGAGTGGAATTCCTCTTCGGTGATTGCGGGGTTGCGTTTAACAAACATTGTTACTTTGATGAGGCGTTGCTTAGTGGCCATCTTTGGAAGTTCTCTTGGGTGTCTTTCGTGCTAAAGTTGGCAGAATAAGAGTCTGAAGAGGAAGTTGAAAATGTTGGGCATCGAGGAATCGAGTTAGGGTTTAAGGGTCAGAGTACTTTTCGAAGTTGTTGCCCTTAGAATATAACTATTTTACCTGCTCGAGATGTTACCACAATTACCGGAGCTCTTGAGGATGAGAGACCAATCTGAGTTTCCACGTCTATGGCTGCTTCATAATCACGTATTTCGTCGTGGTGTTTCGCCGGAGCTCTTGCTTATTGATGAAACCAGGAACTCCGATGGACAACCCAGTTTTAGCGATGATTACTATATACATTCTTACAATATTATGAATTCGTTAAACATTTTTTCGTCCATAACGGCGGAGAAGAGATTTTACACTTCATGATGATATAATTGTCAACTGATCGCATCCTTTCAATGGTTTAAAGTCCCGCGACACCGGAGCTTAAATTTCAGGATTTCCAACAGGGAATCGGGACTTGTAAACGACTCTAGAGTCATTTACAATACGAACTCTCTTCATTCATTCATTCTATCTATCAGAAAGCACGCGATAAATGTCTCCCAAAATTGCAGTTGTCACTGGCGGATCTCGAGGCATAGGCGCCGCCATCTCCTTGACACTGGCCAAGAATGGGTTCGACGTGGCAATTGTCTACACTTCTCAATCTAGCACTCCACAGGCCGAAGATCTATCGAAGCAGATACTGAGTTTCGGGCAAAAAGCAATTCTCGTTCGAACGGATCTCGCGGACGCAAATTGCGGGGTAGCTGTCCGAGACGCTGTCCTGAAGGGTTTCGAAACTGACAACGTTGATGTGCTTGTCAGCAATGCTGGCATTGCAGAAGGCCAAGATAGCTTATCAATTAACGTAGATCAATATGCACGGTAAAAACTCCCCGTTCCCTCTTATATCAATTTCTGATTAGCATACAGCGTGATGGACGTCAACATGCGCGCTCCATTGCTCCTAGTAAAAGCCTTGGCACCTCACATGAACCGCGGTGGACGCATCATCTCCATGTCTTCCATCTTCGCACGGGAGCCATACGCTGGCTTCGACGCTTATGCGGCATCGAAAAGCGGACTTGAAGGCTTGACTCGGCAATGGGCTGCGACGCTGGGCAAATCTCGTGGTATTACTGCAAATGCTATTGTTTGTGGTACAATTGAGACGGATATGATTAATGGGTATGGTGATGAAGTGCTGGAGCCGATCAGAGAGCGTGCGCTGGCTGAGCATCGGCTTGGGACGGCCGATGATGTTGCTCAGGTGGTAGCATTTTTGGCTAGTGAGGGGAGTCGGTGGGTTACTGGACAGTGTATTGGGGTTCATGGTGGGAGAATTTTTAATTGATTTGGAGTATATTATGATAAATGTGGTAAACTTGGAGCAGCTATTGGGTTGTATTCTCGTTTTATAGAATTTGCCAAATCATGTAATTGATCCAGACCCTGATCCACCAGAAATCTGAATACAGCAATTTGCAGATTTCAAGAGGAAGACGGTCTTTTAATCCTGCGCTAGGTGTCCCTTCAAAAGAGGCTTATTAGAAGGTACTGTGGATCAGCCTCGATGAATCAGCGATCTCTTGGCAGATGTACAAATACTGCTAAATCTCGTAAAACAAAATTGTTAGTAACGGCCGGCGCCTCCCGGATGATCTATCTAATGCTTGTTGACAACTAGATGATCTTCTCCAGAAAATTGTAAAGTGTGGTGAGAGTTAGTGGGGCAGCAGGTCGCTGGCGGGGACCACGTTTAAGAAAAGGGGGGGATCCGGAAATTCCGGTCCGGCCGTGAGAAGTGAACCATTTACTCCGGAACCCAAGAGCTGACTAACAAAACAATTGTAATAACCAAGTTGATATTTCTGGTATAAGAAAGCCTCGATTATCTAACAATAAATAAACTATTATCCTACTCTACCTCAAATCTCGAGCTGCCGCACATATCGTTGAAGACATGGTTGCTGTACGTGATTATGATATCGTGCTATTGGGCGCAACTGGCTATACGGCTGCTATCTGCGCAGAATATATCAGCAAAACCCTACCTACAAATTTGAAGTGGGCGGTAGCAGGAAGATCCAGAGACAAATTAGAGGCATTGGTGCAGAAACTGGCGGTCCTGAACCCCGATAGGCTGAAACCAGGTTCGTGACTCAAAGCCAAAGTCCCACGTCGAAGCCAAAGCTTACCTTTTCAAGTAATCGAAGTCGTAACTTTGGAGCCAAAGAGCCTCAGAGATATAGCTGATCGCTCTCGACTAATAATCAATGGCATTGGTCCTTATCATCTTTATTCGACCCCTGTCGTAGAAGCATGCGCTAAGGCAGGAACACATTATGTCGGGTTGTGAGTTCCCAAACCCCTTTCTATTTATTATTCAATGTTTCTTGTTGCTGAAGGTTTAAATTAGCTCCCTGGAAACTCCGTGGGTTGAAGAAATGATCGACAAGTACCACGGTATCGCGCGGGAAAATGGTTCAATAGTAAGTGCGATTTTCAAAATATGCAATAAATCTCATTCATAAGCAAGCTAAAATTCTTTACTACAGATTGTTCCCACAACGGCACTTGCTCCGTCAGATATAGTTGCATTTCTCGTTGCGAAAGCAATTCATGAACAGCCGCATAGCGCTGGAACAAATGAAGTGAACAGTACCGCCAAGCTTGAGTGGGTTATACCCCTCATTTAGCTGCAGAATATGTATTTACAGTTACTAAGGATCCAAGGGATGAGTGGGGGCTCTCTCAATACGATTTTGAGCGTCATGTCAACCTACGGCACAAGCTGGATCTGGCCGGGAAACCCATGGAGTCTCACCCCGATGCCGAAAAGACGAATCCCCAATTCAGCTCCGATCCTCTCTAGGATTCTTGGGTACAGAGAACTCCCTGACCTAGGCACAGTGACGACTTCTTTTCTCGCGATCTGCAACGAATCAATTGCCCACCGCAGTGCATCCCTAATGCCAGAAGTTTATGGCCCCAAGTTTCACTTGCACGAATTTCTCCCGGCTCCAGGCTTTCTTGGCGCAGCTTTTGTCCACCTTCTTACGAAATTAGGCATATTACTACTTGCATTGCCCCCATTTCGTTGGATTCTGAATTCGCTGATTCCTGCTGCTGGAACCGGACCCGATTTGGCGACTGCCAACGTAGAGCGACAGCATTTCCAGGCAATCGGAACAGCATCAAATCCAGAAAATAAAGCGGCTAAAGCACAGTTTCTTTATGAGGGGTCATTATATTATTGCAGTGCTTTGATGGGCGTTGAAGCAGCTCTGGCGGTTCTGGGAAGTGAGGAGATACCAGCGCACAATATTGGGGGTGGGATACTCACTCCTGCGACATTGGGTATGCCCTATATTAAAAGCCTTCGAAGAGCTGGTGCTGTGATTGATGTAGCATTGCTTGATTAGGGATCCTTTGGTAAGGACTCAGAGGTTAATATCCAGGTTTTGTAAATTATAGATAGGTTGGGAAGGTGGGATGGGATCGCAATTTTTTACTGTGCTTGTTCTAGGGTGTTTGATTTAGTTACATTAGACAGTTCGGGGGAATTTAGACTTGTTCAATTATACCAACTTTCCCATTTGAAATAAATTAATTAAGCTTTCATTTTAGTGTGTATCTTCTCGCCTTGGAGCGAAAATCTGAGCTAAATTTGCGAACTTTGGATATTCCACTAGGTATGGCGCATTCAGTTTGAGTGCGGCTTTTTCTGTCTACCAGAAGATTATTATCCATATACATGGCTTCGGTGAGGTCAGAAAATGGGGCATTTTAAATCTTCACATAGTATGATCCTATAGCAAGATAGAAAGACTTGTTTGCTTCCAACTATTATTTAAGAAGCTACTCATATGACGCAGTTTGTGTAGATAGCAAAAGTATTGTCTATTTAGCTAGTCAAGAGTGAGTCTAGGGAGATCGTTATGATTGATTTATTTGGTAATCAGGTCTATTTAACAATGTGAATACTGCATAGCGCCTATAGCCATCTCTTGTTTCCCATATGGGAGATAAAACTTCCTCCATCCCCCTTTTCCAAGCTTGCATTGTCCACAACGTTCATCACATCCCTCACAGATTCTTCCGGTGGGACGGGACCTGTGAAGTTGGGGGCATACACCATGAACTTCGCCCCAAACTCGCTCAATTTTGCAGCTTCTTCAGCAGTCATTTCGTCTTTTTTAATTACAATGTCAGAATTTATTCAACGTCGCGAAAATCCACAGGAACTCACCTGGATTTTGTCCTGGTTGAGATGCAGTATCCACACTTCCGGGACAAATAGCCATGAACAGAATTCCCTCCTGTCTGTACATTGTATTATACTTAGCAACCACCATGTTCATCCCAGCCTTGGTGATTGCATATGAACCCGCAATATCCATGCCTGTCTCTTTGACAAAGTCCGTGTCAGCCATCCCGCTTGAAATGGCTACAACCTTTTTGACAGTTCCTCGACGGACGGCCCCGATGAAAGCATTTATCGTGTGGATGAGGCCTATAACGTTGACTTGAAAGCTATCCAAAAGATCTTGCTCTAAAGTCTCTGGATTCTCGTTGCTTTATTCCGTATGTCAGTTCACGCCCAATTCGCGAAAAGATTCTCGACTTACAAATCCGCCAAGGTGCGCAGAGCCGTCGTCTTTGAAACGAGCCCGGCATTAGCAATCAAATAGTCAATTCTATTATCGAACCGGCTTTCGATCTCTTTTGCTGCCACCTAGAATCGCGTTAGCGATAAAATTATGTTAATTAAGTGGCAGCCAAACCTTTAGGCCGGCCAGATCCGCTATGTCAGCTTCGAATAGCACCACATTCTCAATGCCGTCCTTTACAAGCTTTCTCTCGGTGGAAGTCTTGTCTCTAACGATCCCAATAACTGTATTTGCAGGGTTACTAGAAAAATGTTGGATGAAACCGTACTGGGTCATTGTTAGTTTTGAATGGCAGAGCGTATTTCCACATCAACCTACCCCGAGTCCTCGTGAGGCCCCAGTCACAAGATAAGTTGCCATTAGATTTGAATGTATGAATATTGATTCTGGGACTTGGTTCTGCGAAATGGCACTAAAGATGAACCGTTGATAAAGAGCATATTGCGGCAGCTTTCGATTTTATTATATATTTGACTTTCCAATTGACTCTCATTCCCCATGTCTCCGCCGAGCGCTGATGGTTTGAAATCTACATAAAAGTTTGGCCGATGTGTTTCTCCGTGAGAGCTTACAAGATCTTCCAAGATCTTCAACTGATTCGGACGGAGTGAGCCTGACTAATCCCCCCTTGCCCTTGGCGAGATTTTCGGACTTGGCAACCGGACTTCAATGTTCTCGAGCTCTGATTCGTAAGCACGTGTGCATGAACCCCGCTATAGAATGATTGTGCTACATACATTATGAGCACATTTCTCGAGGCACAGTTGAAAGCAGAAACAGCCACAATATGTCGGACAGCTCAGAACAAGCCGCTCCGCAAGCCTCCGGATCATTTAGATGCCCACTGTGCAAAAAAACCTATGCCGCTCGTAAGTGCCTCATTTCGGTACCTCTCGGGAAGATTAGTTCGCGTGCCGAACAGCTATCCCCGGTTTTGAGTCCGAGACAGAAGAACTACTGGACCGAGAGTGGCACCTGTTTCGAAGTTGGATGTGACCCTCGATTCCAGGCTAACTATTACAAGGTTCATCATATGTCCGTCACTCAAAACAGTGTGGTCTAGAGCGGAGTACTGGGCCGCCTCGACAAAAATCATGCAGACAGTGCTCAAAAGCCAAAACAAGATGCGACCAACAGCATCCCGTCTGCTCCCGGTGCATGTCCCGCAATGACAGGTGCGAATACGCCACCAACTCTTATCTACAGCACAGCAGAGGAAGCAGCCAAGCCTCCGAACAACAGTTCCAATATGAGGAGTTTGCAGGCATACCCTCAAGGGATATCTCAATCCAATCACTAGACCCGGACCTAGCATACACTTCTTCGTCGCCTGATCTGATATCAAACAACTCACAGCCCAATTTGTCCCGTCCCGTTGAGCCCGTGCGCTTCAAAGCCAATGTTGCGATTGCCAACCATAACAGTGGCGACATTCGTGATCGCTGGCTTTACCCATACGTTGAAGACTCTCCGGCAAAGCATACAGTCTTGAATCACAGCATGGAATATCTATGCCGTGTTCTTCGCACGTATCCAAAGATGATGGCTCGAAACGAACAGCTTCCTCCAATAATCCATCCAATGCAAGTATCGACAGGAGATATCTCCCAGCCATTAGCGAACTGTTTCACGCTGGCAAAAATGTGGGAAGGGAGTGCAGAGCCAGCTGGGGAATTGATTGAGCAGACTATCAAAAGAGAGATGGAAAGACTTTTCAACGAGGTACTAACAAGTATCCCCTCCATTAAACCCAATCATTGACCCGAGAAAACAGTACCGGACATACAACCAACCAACCCTAATAGCAGCCTTCCAAGCCCTCATCCTCTACTCTATCATCCTCCTCTTCCCCACCCCACAACGTCCATCCCCGGGAACATTCAACCAAGTAACGCTCGTCTCGCTCCAAGACGTCGGCTACTACGTAACTCAAACTAGTCTCGTGCTCTCAGCCGAGAATGCGCATTCGCGGCCAGGGTGGGATGAGTGGGCGTTGGTGAGTGCGAAGAGGAGGACGATTATGGCGTTGTATTGTTTTGAGTGGGTATATGCGAGACTGAATGCGCTGCCTACGTATCCGTGTTTTGAGATTGGGTTTATACCTGCGCCAGCGGGGAAGGTGTTGGTGAGTGCCTTTTGAAGAGAGTAATTTTTGGGAGTAGAAATGCTGATTGTGAGAATAGTGGGGAGCTAGGAGTAGAGAGGAGTGGGAGAGTGCTTATGATCGATGGCTTGGACGTTGGACAAAGGAGGGTTTCTATACTTTGAAGGAATTGCAAGAAGTGAGACCGGGACCTGAGATCGATGCGAGGACGGAATTATGGCTCGAGGAGGCAGATGAGTTTGGGATGATGTATATGGCTCTTGGTAAGACTCCCCCGTCAGATGTAGAGACTTTGCTGATACGTATCAGTGAATGCAACGGAAGGATATATTTCTATCGTAAATGGCCCAACACCATAGTTTGCCGGGGAAGAAGCTGCAATTAGACAATTATATTAGAATAATAGCTTGTCAGCGACGAAAATTAATCATAACTTCGTCAAATGCGCTACTAATTACCATTTCATAGACATCAATAACGCATTCGTTCCACTACCCCAATCTATCATGGCAAATTCATGAAAACCTCCTTCAGCTTCGGGTAGATCGGTGTTCCCAGACCAGTCACTGGATCCCACCCAGGCTGAGCCTTGAAGCCCTGAGTACCACACCCAGGATTGCCACCCGAAGTAATATCATTAAACGCATCGGGATTAGCATACATCGTCGGGTTTAAGAACCCAATCGGGCCCTTCCCAGCAGCAATTCTCTCCTCGTTAAGCAGAGTAACGATACTAGCGAAGATGGGTGTGGAAGCGCTAGTGCCACCCACCGGTCTCGTTTTGCCAAGATAGACAGTTGGGAGATTGAGACCGATAGCTGCTACGTCGGGGTAGGCGCGACTGGTGCCGCTGTTGTTGAAGGTGGCTGAGGTGTAGTTTGTTGGGTATTTGGTGAGATATTCATTGACTGCGTAGGCTTGATAAGATGGGACCTCGAAGACATTGGAGAAACCACCGCCGGAGTAGTAGTCGAGTTTGGGGTTTTTGGCGTTGGGCTTGGCAACGGCGACTTCACTGTCCTTTGCTCCGTTCACGCCTGGCACGAATTGTGTCCCGCCCACTGGAAACATGTTAGTTTATGGGTATGGTGTTAGGGGAGAGTAAAAACTTACCAACGGTAACCCATGGGCAGTTTGTTGGGAAAGATGGCGAAAAGCGAGTTCCATTGACATCAACATATGGGCCCACGTCTGGCGGGGTGAGACAGCTGTTGACGTAGCCGGAATTGTATCGGTTGGCAACTCCGGAATCGCCTGATGCGAAAAGAACACTCACTCCTTGGAGCGCCATCTTCATCCATTCGTTGCATTGGCGAGTTTGGTAAGACACGGGGAGAGCAGCTTCGATCTGGTTGTATGAGAACGAGAAGACGTTGCTGACGGGAGCACCACCACATTGCAATGGACCGGTATATCCGCCCTCATTTGGATCTGGGTATGCTGGGTCAACGTATGGCTGGTCTCCACCAAGGTAAGTGCAGTACGACTCATCCAACGCATCGAGGAAAATGTTGAAAGTACCGACACTGTCAACATTGACGCCGTCACCAACTTGGTAGAGTCTGAGCTTTTGGGGGTAAACGATGGCGTATGAGGTCTGGAAATCCAAAGCCGATTCTACACCTGCTCCGGTGGTGTTGTCATAAGTGAAGTTGGCCGTCTGACCTCCATCGATGGAGATAAACTCAGGAGTGACATTTGCGGGAATAGGCTGGGTGGTCCAGTTCTTGAAGAACAATGGCAGGTCAGGCAAGTAGAGAAAATCAGCCCACTCGCCAATTCCCATCGCATTGCCTTCTGCGCTGTTGTTTCCGGGACCGAACTGGTAAAGCTCGCGCAGACAATCGATGCTGACCAAGGCAGAACAGTTTTTAGGATCAGCCAGACTACCAGGGGTCGCTAAGTCACTGATGACTGGGGCCAAATTCGGAATAGGGCGCATTCCCTCTAATTGGATGGTTGGCATCTGTATACAGGTCAGCATTGTGCTTGAAAACATATTCGTAGCAATGGCGCTGACCGCGAAATCAACGTGCTCGCGCACATCATGGGGCAGATGGTATTCGTCGCAAGCAATGCGGTAGCCTCCGGATGGCTTATGCTTGTAGTAGTGATATTTTGTATTAAACAACCGCTCGGTCTCAGCTACCGTGGCATTGAACTGAACCCAGTTTCGGCCTATTTAGTCAGTTTAGGTTCACCAAACTTTGAGTTTGCGTTCTAGATACGACAGGAAAATGTCTCGCTAAAAATACCCCGCCAAAAGGAGAAGAACAACATTCATGCAAGCAAATTTGTAAGTTTTCCACGATGATAAAACTGAAATCGAATTTTAGAAGTGCCGAAATTTGAAACACAAGATACAAGATTCGAAAGACTAATCTTCAACATTCGGGGAGTTCGGAAAACAACAGCTTCACGTAAAACCACGCTTGAGCCGGCTGATATTAATGACGTACCTGTCGAGTATGAATGCCGGCTAACATCAATTCCAGACTTTACCAGCCACTCTCCAACCCCCTGCAATGTTTTCTTCGCCGGCGCAAAGATGTTAGCTACTTTTTCAGCCGACCAATGTTTTCCTATTCCACAAAATCAGTCTCTTGCCTCTCCTTTCAACATCCTATCTAGAAAATACATACCGAAATTTGGAGATTTGGGATCAGAAACATCATAAATGTATTCCTCGGCCTTATGCAAATTCCTCTGCGTAAGTCCAATTCTAACCGGGAGGATTTCCTCGGGGTGAGCCCGCGTTCGCTTGCTCCATTGATGAGGGGCACCGGCCCGTTTCTCGTGGAGAACAAATTTCGAGGTCCCACTGTTGGGTGACGGCGCGGCGTAGGATGCCGCGCACCACGCGACTGCTGCGAGGAGGAGTGAAGAACGCATTGTTTGTGTCTGTAGTACTCAGACCTGAATTCTGGATACAACTGCAGGCAAAATGTAAAGGGCCCAGAGGGACTTTATAGTTGATTTGAGGCTCTTTATTGACATTAGTGCTTACCAGTCGACCGGCAACTCGCAGCGCAGCGACCTTCCTAGAGGGGAAGGTGCGCACGTCATTGAGGGGTTGGGAACCACGGAATCGGAGTCTTGCGAGGGGATCGTGTGGAAGAATTCTCATTGACCAATTGAGTTACTGTTGGATATTGATTTATTGGATGGAAATTCTCAGGCCCTTTGTGGCCCTTATCTTGATGTTGGGCGGCGTGATGCCGATCCAACTTTTAGTCTACTAAGGCATCATCAACCTTGTAGATGGTAGTTGAGATCCGTTGCGTGCCTGGATAGAAAAGTGATATACAATCCAAGAGGATGCTTCCCGTCCCGAGCTCAGTTCTTCAGGCGTAAATCTTTTCCGTGCCGTATTTTTAGATCGAGATGTATATCTTCAAATGCTCAAATGCTCGGTCAAAGACAGGTCGCAGAGTCACCAGCTTCACACGACTCAAGTACCAATTCAAGCTACTCGAGGTACTCGAGTGCATCTCCCGAGAGGACAGGATTATTCAAGTAGTGGAGGGATGTTGCTCCCCCGGGTCAATCAAGCAATGGCCAAGAAGGATTAGCGGCTGGGCTGCATGCTTGGAAAGCTTAATTTTCTTGATTCTCTGCCCCGGCCCTTTCACATCAGACATATTGATACATAGAATGCAGCTGACTTCGCACGTAGTACTCCATTTTGCGCGGCCATCTGAACTAGAAGTTGTGATTTTTTGAGATTAGCCACCAAAGCTGGGACGCCATGCCAGGTACCACGCTCTGACGATCTTCGATTGTGGGTCACGGGGTCAAGTTCGGATTTAGTTAATGGCAATTCGGAGATATCGCATCATTTCATAGGAGCGGGATGAGCGCAAAAGATGATATGAGACGACATCTCTCAATTCTCAGGTATTCAATAGATTCAGCCTTACAGCTTCTGTGGTGGTCTCTGCGTCGCCAGTGCGATTCTACTGGGACATTAATTTGTGACGAGGCATGCATGCGAATGTAGCCCAGTGCAAATATTGCAAACATTCCAGGAATGCGAGCAGTGTGCATCACTTCTTCTCCTTTTTTGAAAAAACTTGCGAGTAAATGCCTACGCGACAGTAGAGCAGGGTTACATTATTAATTATTTACAATAGGAGCCTGTCGATTATGCTGCGTAGCCGTTGGGGTATGATTAGAATGTAATCGACTCGGTATAACATCAAATTTTCCAATTATAGTACCTTTCCATTTTTTGCCGACGTTTTTTGTGAATAGTTGGCGCACTCTATCTGATGAGGCTGTAGCTGATAGCACAGCCCTCTTCTGCATACAGCAATTCCTTATCGGTTAGGTGTTCAGTCAATGTAGACAAATTCATTTACGTCTAAATTAAGCTGGCTTGGGGCGCCTTCGGGGGTCTCGGGGCAGTGGCGGCTTATTAATAGATGTATCTATCATATCAGTCGTCGAAATTATTCAATTGAACCATCAATACCTCGTATACTCTCAGTTGTTTGCAACTATTTCAACGTTAATCTTCCTCGTCTTAGCCTGAAGACAAATCCGTAATGAGTCTTCCATGGGTCAATTTGTCTACACGTTGGAGCTTGTCAGATGTCCAAGCCGCTCTCAACGTGATCGTATCAGTTCTGGGTAGAATGGGAATCTGGTCGTTCTCTCGGCTCTGGTGGCAACGAGCGGCTACCAAGATAGTGTGCGACAACGTTGAGGTACCTCTGTCAACACTATACACAGTCGCAGCTCCAGGCGAGGGTTGGGATACCATTAGAGTACTCGAAAGGCAAGTGGTTGTGAAACCAGACAAATGCCACAGACTTGCTTATTTGAAAGCAGACAGCTCTTACGCAAAGAAAACTGGCGGTTATTTCTTCAAGTCATCTTCGTCGCCGTCGTGACACTGGCAGCCAGTGCCATAAACAATAAAAATAATAGGTATTGGGCGATATTTGAGGTTTAAGATATATCTCAATAATAATTCTGGGGCATTTTATTATATCACAAGAAATAATAAAATAGGCATTTATTGCAATGGCATCAGCAATAATAATATATCAAGTAAAGCTAATTTTATAAAATTATTGAACCTTTTCACCTTCCTAATTAGGAAAGTATGAAGTTATTGATGATCTCCAGAGCAACACCCGGCGGGTATTACCCGCCGCATAAGGTGAGGGTCTAGACACTTTATATATATTCATCAATAGTGTCATATTTTTCTAATTAGGAAAATTCAAATATTGGGGATGGAATGTTTTGCAGCCTGATTCGGTCGCAACAATGTGCCAATATATTAGAATAGAGGCATGCTCATATTTTATTTCTCTTGCTAATAAAAATACAGGAATCTGCATATTCTGCTTCAGGGATATGATGTGGGGCGTTTATTGCAATAAATATATTATCGCCATATTAAGTACGGCACTGCACTGGCTTGCATATTATCCGCCCCAATTGCCATTCTTTCTTCTAGAACTAGTCATACTATTCAGAAAAGCACGGCAGAAGTTTGCGAACGGCGAGGTTTCCTGTATCTTCTGCCGATTTGCTTGATGCCGAGGTGGTGCGGAACAACACAATCCAAAGCTTGAATGAAGCTTCCTTTCCAAATAACTAGATCCTTGATTTCCTGCCCTCATCAAAACTCAATTGGACATATGTCGAGTCTGAATGGAGCCCGACGTGGGCTACTAGATGCAGCTTTACCAGATAAGTCAGACTCAAAATTTGTTTTCCATGTTCCGTTTTGGTCTCTGGACGTGGGCAGCTGTCTCTTTAACCTGAGCTGAGGAAGAACATTCCTGGGAATGCTGAAGCACGGCTTGAGCTCGGCCTGAGAAACCTGAGCACACGATACAGTCAGCCTGAGCATGCACTGAGAGGCCATTTTAGCTCCCAAATGGACTCGATTCGTTCTAGCTCCTTGATGGTCGGTTACCCTTTCTTCGTCTTATCTTTAAGCACGGATCCATTTTGGCTATTGGGGCTTTTATGGCGCTTTTATAGATATGATGTGGATGGAATGGGAGGGAGCGTGGATTTGGACAGCAGGGAGGGATGGGGTAATGGAATAGTAATCAATAAAGGTTCACTATATGACCATTTGAGCAGTGGCTTACCAAAGTTAATTTTCGTCCATTCAAGCTCTGAATGATTTCCTGTCTACCAGTAGTTCTGGCAATCAGGATCATTTATTTACTCCTATTCGATAGGTGTCTCTGAATTATCATTCTGAGCGACGACTTAGACTCATTCGCGGTCTCTCACTCTCAATTTGCTTGGAAGAGATCCTACATAGCATGGAATCCTTTGGCCTTTTCCCACCACTCCAACTTTCACAAGAGGAGTGGGCGTTCGGATCTGTCACGCTTTCGTGGTTTGGTTTTGCTTGACACGGGAGATATAAGTAACACTTTTCCATAACTACACTATCGAGAAATCGTCTCAAGGATATTCTTGAGCATCGATGAAGTTCTCCCCTTCGTCACTATCTTCATCTTCTGGGTCGTTTAAGTATTGGGACTTTTCACGTGGGTACCTTACAGTAGACAATAAACGGACGAAAGCCTCACGGTCTTCCGTCCCGCCGCCTATTCCATTCGCCAGTCTGAGCTCTCTATGTTGTTCAAAATCATCAATGGGTCGAGGAGAAAGACAGAAGTGCTGCTCACTGCCCTCGAGAGCTCGCATAACCTCAATATCTCCGTACCAGGCAGTGAAATGCAGGATATTGACATCGCCTTCACGAGCACGACGCCCAGGCTGAAGCTCTAGAAGCTGGTTCGTCTTTGCCCCGTACTTGAGGAGCAGCTTTAGCTGCTCAGTCTTGTTTCTAAAGATGGCTTCCGAGAGAGGTGTATTGCCGTACAAATCTCTCGCTTCAGTATCAGTTCCGTACTTCAGCAGTAGTTGCGTGGTGCAGGGGTTCCCGCGAATGGACTTTAACAAGGGCGTCTGATTATAAACGTCTCTGACGTTAACGCCTGCTCCTTCCTTTATAAGCATTTCGATGAAATCAAGACTAGTACTGGTAAACGCAACAGCGATTCGAAGTGCAGTTCTTCCCCAAGAGTCTCTCGCGTCCACATCAACCCCAGCGTCGATAAGAAGTCGAGCGCAGCCTACTTGGCTTGATTGCGGTGCCTGACACACTTCGTGTAGAGGACTCATTTGTTCCTTGTCCGTGGAATTTGGATCAGCTCCACGTCCAAGAAGCGCTTCGATAGCGCTCGTGTTACCCTGGATAACCGCCCAATGGAGAGGCGACCGGCCTAGTGAGTCGGGGGTATTAATGCAGCTATTATTTAGCCTCAATTGTTGGTCTAAGTCGGCTTTTTCGAGCCCGATAACGACATGATGCAATGGTGTAAAACAGAGGTCGTCCGTGATGCTCATCTCCGCCAGTGAAATGTCCATTTTGGCAGACCAGGGCGGCTTTTGGGAGGGCTGGTTTATTAGTAAACTTGATTGTGCATATGCGCAAGCGGAACTAGATGATGTTTATTAACATTGATGGTTTAAGCCGGAGAAAGTGATAGACTTGCATTCCTCGCGGGTCTACAAGGTGTGGATTTGCACCATGATCCAGTAGTAACTCCACTACATCATTACTTCGGAACTTCAGAGCTAACTATGGCCACGAATCTTAGCTTGTATCAATTCCATTCCAAAAGGTTATTTACTTACGAGTAGTAAGGAAGTTCCATCGTCATCAGCTATATCGTTAACCATTATCGTTCCACCTCTCAATATTTGTAAGAGTTCTTCATATTGGCCTTGTTCGATAAATCTCCAAACGTCATGCGAAGCAGATATCGCCCGCGGGAAGCCAATTGACCACGAGCTGGACAATCCACCAAGATTCCGAAAGCATGCCGTGAACGTGAACATTCTCTTCATCATCCATTGTGGAAAATAGTATGTGAGCTGGCATGAGACGGTTTTTCGCTGTTGGCATCCTGTGAAATTGCATGTTCGCAGTTGAAGTAAGGGCGTTCCAGTGTAGCTGTAGAAGAGATTACCCAGAAGATCAGTTAACCATCGCGGACTTTCCATGTTCTTTCGGGGATGGCATTGGCATGGACAGCCCCAGTAGCAGGTACCTTTACCAATTGAAGCCTGAATACTAGCGTGGCAATCAAATCGGCCGGGATCATCACTATTCGAGCGGTACGAATCGAATTTATTTTCAGAAAATTGCGGCGTTACCGTACCACTGGTTGCCGGGGCTGAGAGTTCCGATCTGGTGACTTCAAGTTGGGCAGAACGATGTGGTGAATTTGGTCCTGTGAAGAGTTCTCCGATTTTTCCTTCGTCCGCAGGACAAGATACGGCCCTGCTGAACTTCCTCTCAAGCTCCTGAACAGTATCAGAAAATGATGAGTATATACCATCTTCACTAGCTTGGACTTGATTTAACACTAGATCATGTACGTTCAGAATCAACCTGTAGTCTGCTTGCCTACAACACATATCAGTTGTCGTTTCATCTGCCGGGTTTTCAAGTAACGAACCGATGGATGTTGTTGAGGGCAGCCAAAGCTGTGTCGATGTTCCGGTGAGCTCGGAGAAACTTTTCCCGTATCTTGCCAATTGACTTCTTCGATTTTAGCCAAGTGCCGAACGACACGCTTAAGAGCGAACAGCTCTTTTCGCCATCGCCATTCGATGTCTCGCTCCTGCTAGAGCACGCATCAATCAACCCATCAAGCTTCTCCAGCGGTTCTTGGGCACTTTTTATAAGCTGTTCAATGAAATCTAGGTCTCCTGGGGAGAGAGCATCTTGGGCGATGTTGTCGGTCGCTTTCTGAACCAGAGAAAGGAGAGCTTGCAGCTCACTGACCTGAATAATGCATCAGCGATATTTCCACAACTAGGTTGCTCTATTACCTCGTTCGCCAGCTCGAGAATCTCTCGCGGCGCATGACGCAAATTGTAGAGGGAACGCAACCCTTTCGATGTTTGGGATGCTAATCCGACGACGGCGATGATGCTTGCTGTGAGCGAGAGCGGGTCCATTGCGTCATATAGCTTGTTAAGATGGCTATCAAGAATGAAACACTGGAAGATGGCGTCGAGGTCGATTGTTGTTTGTTTTATCAACCGCTCGCACGACCGGTGTCAGCTGGCTCTAGCTGCGCCACGCTGCTTTGCATAGCCCCGCTTAGGATTGGATTACACGTCCAATCCGCAGTACTGTACCGTATGTAGTAGGCGATTTTTCGAACTTTGCCTCACGTTGGGGTCCGCAAATGCTAAGATGGAGATACATTTCCAACGAGGGAGTGCTTTCAGCCTTGTTTGATTTACCACCTCGCGAAGGTTCCGTTGATCAAAATGTTTTTCAGATCGAGATTTTTATTTGAATCATTCGGGAGGCTGTTCTGATTTTCGTCAAAGCATGTTATTTTGCCCAATACTGAAATTGTACGCCTTGGGGCTGAAGTGAGGGTAAGCTCAGGAAACGCCTACTTGTGCACCTGCTGGGAGTCTCTGAGCAGGGCTAAACGCCTGTCACGGCCTAAACCGCGAGTATTTGACATGGGTAGAAGGGTTCACCGCCCACTCATTATCCCACGCCAACCCTACTAAAATTTTAACAATTTTTCAAGTTCTTAGAAAAGTCTAAAAATTTCATATACTATAAAGAATACTCGAAATATCACGAATATACAAATATTTTTCCAATGCTGTGGTGTTAAGGCCTCCAAATTTCACGTTGAGCGGTTGAGGGATGAACCCTTCTAAGCAATACACGAATTCACGTGATTTCTTACAACTCGTGGCCAAACATTGAAGTGCGCGGAGATCTTCCACCTTAAACCCAAAGTCCACATCCATCCTCAAATTCAAACTCCAACCATATCCGCGTGCATCATTGGGTAGAAAATACCAGGTCAGAATGAAGACATTCAGGCTCATTAATACAATCATCTGGACCGTCGAAACCTTCGAGACCGGGAGAGCACCGCCTTACCTCGCCATCTCCCACGCCTGGTCAGACAAAATCTTCCCCAAGCAGCTGCCTCTCAATCCATCATTCGGCGGCAACGCCATTAGACAAACACTCCTGAAAAGAGAATTCGATTCCGTAACATATTGCTGGGTCGATCTTTTCTGCATTAAACAAGACTCCGAGGATGACATGAACGAGCAGATCCCGCTTATGAGCCAGATCTACGGCAACGCTGAAGCCGTCTTGATTGTTCTCACTAACGATCTGGATCTTACACAGAAGCAAGTTGACTACGGTACGGCTCAGCTGGATGAAGCGCTTGCTATTTGGAAAACAGAGGCATCGACGGATGACGGAATGAGCCAGTACTGGGGACTTGGGGAGGGGCGGACCAAACTTGTGCAGGCGATGAAAATAATCTCCCGTTTTACCAATTCCGCTTGGGGCACGCGCGTCTGGACATTGCAAGAATACCTCCTAGCCACGAACATTCTGTGGATTGGTTCTGACCTAGAGCCAATATCAATCGACGATGAGCTCTTTGTCGCCATACCCGGGCTTTGTGAACAGTTCGAGATCACCGAATGCACGTTTCGAGGAGATCCGATACACAACGACTATGAACTGCTTTTCTCACACTTCTCTGGTATGGCAGCTGCGCGCGTTAGCGCAACAGATCAGACACGTGTGATGGAGATGCTCGGAAATCGACAGGCGTTTCTCCCTGTCGACGAGGTCTACGGTATAATGGCCGTCTCAACGGTAGAGATTAGCATTCAACCAAAAGAGTCGAGGGAGGGCGCATGGAAGAGGTGGTTGGAGGCAGCGTTGACAGCTGGACATCTAAGATGGCTAATGATTCCTCCCGCTATACTCTCGACCGAGGAAGCTGCGGAGTTAACATGCGAAGGGGTTCTTTGCTCAAAAAGGCATGAGCTCTCGTCTGCCTCCGGACTGGATCGTGTAACACCTTATGGGCCAGTGGTTGTTTCCAATGCTACAGTATCGTTAACCGCAAGACATATTGGACCTTGTACTACTCTTCGTAAACTTGGTCCTGTACACCGGTGCGATAAGGGATGGGTTCATCGACACCTGACTCTCATTATCTATTCAAAAGGCGCTTGGTCCTCCGCTATCGATATAGCTGTCGCATTCGGCTCCGGGCGATATAACAACAAGCAGCTTATTCTGATTGCGCAGGTCCTCAAGAATAACTACGACCGTGCGTTACGATTTATTCAACGGCATATGGAGGGCAAATTCTATCCTATTCTTCAGTCGGAGCCACACCAGTTCGTATGGGCTGATTTCATGCAACTATCACGATCCGTCATGGATACTATGAACTTCGGTGTTGGGTATCTTATTCGGGTTCGATGTCCTACGACGCAAATGCCCTTCTTAACGGTTCTGGTCACCAACGGAATCCGCCCTAAAGGTGGTCTTGTGGCCTTTGATTGTAACGCGCGAAGTGTGGATCGACGGCATACACTCTTGATCTGTGAGAGCTCGGCCGCAGAAGTACAGAAACAAGCAAGTGACCCAACTCTTATCTGGCATAAAGCAGGGGTTACGATTTCAGTGGGAGAAGACTATGCCATTGGATGGGATGATATTCCGCTAGAAACGATCAATGTTGGAGGTTCGAGATGTCAAGTTTGCAAACGGACTTCGGTTTCCGATATCAACGTACAGCCATCGCTCCATATTCCAAGACCTAGAAGGGACCATGCTAGGACGATTCAAAGGGTGTTATGGAAACGGCGCACAAAAAATATGCTTAAGAAGATCACCAGCAAAGTCATAGGATTAAGACTGGATTTGAGAGACCTCAACCGCTCGCGAAGACAACATATCTTATTGAACAAGCTCCACGATAGGCAATTCGCTCCCATTTCCTCCCGTTTCCACCCCTAACTGCCCTTCATTCCCCTTTTCTCCCTTTCCCTACACCAACTGCACTGCCCTTCTCACTATCACCAACAAACCTCGACGCCACCCACGACTCTCACCCTCTCTACCGCAACCACCCTAATGACATTCGACTCCCTCACCCCTGAAATCAGCTCTGCCTCTTATGGCAATGTCTTCTCCAGATCCTCGCCCTCGGACATCTTACGAATACGTACTTGCAAACCTTCCGCGTCAGCAGACCAATTCACCGTCGTGTACTTTGGAAATTCTCTGGTCTCATCCATTATTTAGTAGAATTTGAGGTGCCTACGATGCCAAGGGTGCTGGCGACGCCGTCTACGGTCAATATGTAGAAGGCGTTGGTGGATGCAAAGGCAATAACGGCGAGGCCCCGAAGAACGGAGCGGTTGACAAAGGGATCTACCCGTCGGTGACATATCCTGAAGCAACCAAGATTAAGTAAGAGGTTAAGGACTGTAACACTCGAGGCTGTTAGAGGGCAGCAGCAATGTAGTCAATAGTATTACCTATCTCGTAGCACGGCTGTAACGAGGGATACGATATGCTTTAATACGATACCATGAACTGTAACCATATTAATCTCTGAATACGTGCTATTTTATTCATACGGGCATTATCGTGATATACTATTAGTATACTCCGGCAATCGACTTAAGAGGGGAAGAATGCGAAAAATAAACGAGTTGTCAGTGAGCTGGGTAAGGAGAGGGTGAGCCGAGAGTGATTAGCGTCTGAGTAGAAGCGGCGAGCTTACAGTGATCTGTTCACCACGCTACGAGCATTTCACTAAGAGAGAGGGAGCTTTTTGTTTTGTTTGCCGGGCACAGGGGCTGCAGAAGGCGAGGCTAGCTAGACCCCATCGGGCAGGAGCCAAAATGGGTTAGCTGAGCCTCAAGAGAACCTCCCGAACCCCTGTGACTGCCCTAGGACGCCTCTAGGGGCGTCCAGAACGAGCTGTCTTTGATTGTGAGTCTATCTAGTGACGTGTAGAGACATGGGATGGTGGGTGGGAAAGCGCAATAAGCCAAAAAGCTGTGAAATGAGGAAGCGTTGCCTCGTACAGGATGGGGGACAGGGTCCCTTATATGCCTCTAGGCTGCGCACAGACCCTTTCCATATGTGAATTAACCTTGATACTCGCCAAAAACACGGAAATTGGCACTTTTCCCCCAGAGATTCTAATAATTATTTCAAATAATAATTTGCAATCAATATTATTTAAAAAATAATATTTTACTATTAAATACAATATAATATAAATATATTAAATTTTTTAATTAGAAAAATTAAAAAAGATTTGAAAATTTAAATTTGAAAATTGGCAAAAATTCTAGCGAGATCCTTTTTTTTTATTTTAATTTTTTTTTAATAAGTTGTATCTGCAATTATTTATAGAAAAAAAGGACCAATTTCCGTGTTTTTAGCGAGTGTCAAGGTTAATTCGCATATTATTGTAGTAACCGACCTTGGAACGAAGAGAAAAAACTGTGTCATACTACCAACGAAACATTCTTGCAAAACGTCACGGCTGCAGGAAATTCAACGTTTTACGATCCTATAAATTCTTTTCCTGCATACCGAGATACCAATGAACCATCGTGGTTAGATGCATCTTAATACAGGTACAAAGCAGCTTTCGACGCCTTCGGTGCTGGATCGGAAGAAAACGCACCGTTTATAGATGCACTATTTTTCGTCGTTGTTCAATCTGATCTTGAATTCGATAACCGATGGGATACAAATAACGAGACAATGAGATTTTCAATGTCTGTCCGTGTTCAGAACTTTTTTGCTCTCAATAATCACTGGTTCAGCACGGAAGGCGACGCAAAGTAGCAACATATCGGGCCTGTGGAGAAAATAAGTTATACACGATTCGAATGCTCTTTCTCTCGGAGCCCTGACGTTCTCGATGAGAATATGACACCACGAGTGTGGCAAAATGACACATATTCGCTAGTTCATGAATATGCCACTTATTTTAAATACCCTTTTGTCCGAAATGAAGTTCTAAACGTCACTTTTCCAACACCTACATCTCAAGAGCTGTTCAGATTCTATCAGGCGTATATGCTCAGTATCAGCACGAACCATGATTTCGCGCCGATACAAAAAGAAATAAGTGTTTGGATGAATACGGTGCAGGTCTCCACCGTGTTCTTAGCAGTGGTGGCCATTTCAACGGTACTGATATTATGGCTGACCGGCCGTTACTTGTTCTTCTCACTTCGACACAAATCGGAGTTTGAGAAGACATTTGTTCCTGATACCAAACTGGGATTTTTGCTTCGCGCCGCACAAATTGCTGCGTCAGACGGGCAGATAGTCGCTGGAACCCAGAACGCAAAAGACCGAGACCTCTTGAGCACGACGAATTTTGGCTATTCCCACTTGAAGCCATCTCATATTTACGCAAAGAGCCGTCTGAGGACGGAAATTTCGAGCTCTGGCAATTTATATCACAGTATAAGGATCTGTGTAAGCACGACAGATGGAACCCTTCATCCGAAAGTCATTCATCAAATGCCCGAAATCCCGTTACCAGATATTATTGTCAGCCCGGAGCCTATCACTTACACTTCTACCGAGAATTCAAACCTTCCATTTCACGAAGACAACTCAGAATCGACCGAGTGCTCTTTCAATTCTTAGGCTTCTGGGGGAACCCCACCGAGCCCGAGTCGACCTTCGAGTAATAGCGAAGCGAAAATACGTCGCCTAGCTCCACCGTTATTTGCTGCCTTTTACGATTTTAGGAGTAAGGAACCGTCTTAGTCGAATAGAAACTAGAAGTGTGGATGGAGAAGTTTAGGCGGCATTGATCGGTAGAGATGTGGACTATTCGGCATATTTTTGAACCTAATTTTCTTAGCTCCAGGCTTTCCTCCTTTTTCAGTAGTAATCTACCTGGGACGTTCCGCAGGGGAGAACCGAGATTTTTTTAGTGGCTACCTAGTAGTCAGAAGGGCTAAGATTTAGATATAACGTCACATTGACACACTAAAGATTGATAATCTTGAAAGCCAAGATTCTCAAGAAAATTCTCAGATTCAGAAATTAACAACGTAAATTTTAGTTTTTCCCACTAAATTTCATGATTCACGAGCGTAGATGCCTGATTATGTTTAATGGGGTTAAATTAAGGGCGTCCAAAGAGAAAACCGTGCATACGTTAATATTTGCACATTCTCCACTGCAGAACGTCCCTACACTGATCGACCGCTTTCTGGACCTTGGCGCCGGCCGGGGTAGTGCTCTTTTAGGTTTTAGCTGCATTCTTTGTCTTATCACTTCCCTTTTGAGTACAGTAGTGCGCGGTACTTGAAGCCTCGGTATAATGAGGATGTCAAGCTTGTATGGGAGCTTGGACGACTACGTAAAGTGTATATATGGGTACTTGGATTCCTGTCTGGAGTCCAAAGGTACACTTTCTTCAAGCTTCCTAAGACTCTCCTGTGTGCAGATATTGTGACTGTAAGCCAATTCTGGGCGTTGCTTCGTCTAGCGCTCGCTAACCATTGTACAGAACCCGCCAATATGGGCCACCTTGGACTTTTCGCTACGGCGGCTTCAATACTATGTGTTGCGGCACAAGAGCGTTTTACGTTCACCTCATCTGGAACTCAGATGGTCGGGCATCATTTGGTCTCCATCCACGCAGTCTGGCGCGGTGCCTGCAGTAGTTATTGCCCACGGCCTGGGTGGACTCCAGTCTTCTCGCCTTCAGCCATACGCCGAGCGCTTTGCCAACGCTGGCTACCATGCCATAACTTTTGATTACCGCTACTGGGGTGAAAGTGATGGACAGCCGCGCAATATCGTCGATGTGCCGAGCCAGCAGGACGACTACAAAGCAGCCATTTCCGCGGTCAAAACCATGCCAGGCGTCGATGGCGATCGTATTGTTATCTGGGGAACTTCTCTCTCTGGCGGCCATGTGCTTGAACTTGGTGCGAAGCTGCCAGAACTTGCAGCGGTGATCGCGCAGGCTCCTCATGTCAACGGACCTGCCACCGCCTCCCAACTTCCGCCAGCTTCCCTTCCAGGACTCGTGGCCCAGGGAACCACAGATGCTGCTGGGGCGGCATTAGGTCAACCCCCTCTTACATCCCCTTGGCAAACAAGACCGGCGAGAATGGGGCTCTTACCCAAGCAGGCGCTTACGAGGGCTGTCAATTCATTCAGCCCAACCCGCCACCCCCAGGCAATGTCTTTCCTGCTCGTTTTGTGCTGCAGCTACCCTTCTTCGTACCCGATTCATATGCGGCTGACAGCCACCACCCGACATATTTTGGCGTGGGATTGACGGACAACGTTACCCTCCTCAACCTGCAATCGCCTTGGCTGGCAGGATGCCCAATGCTACTCTTTACGAGTACGCCAATACTGGCCACTTCGATGTGTACCCAGGAAAGCATACATACGAGGAGAACATTTCGAACCAATTGGCCTTCTTAAAGAAGAATGTGCCAATCTAAACTCACTTTTCACCTGGTCGTTGGGACATCATGCTCGCAATTCTCAGTTTGATAGATTGGATAAAAGTTTTCAGGCTTTGGTGGAAATACCACCGAGCCCGAGTCGACCTTCGAGCAATAGCCAAAGTATATCGTTTAGCTCTGCTATTATTTGCTGTTATTTACGATTTTAAAGGCGAGAAACCGTCTCAGTCTAGTGGAAATAGTGTGGATGTTGGGAGAAGAAAATGAAGCCAATTATGTATTGTCCCTTTCCCATTCTACTGAAAACTAACACAAAGCTCATCCTTCGGTGAACTGCTCAGAATTTGCAACCAAAGGACTGGTTTCAGACGTCGGGATGACTAACCTCAAGGAAGATACAGGGGTGGGACGTAACAAAACAGAAGGTAGTTTAAGCTCTAATATCGGTGAAAACTTCAATCATCTCTTTCCAATCCTCGATACAATCGTGGAACTTGTGGACAACAACCAGACAAACCTCATAAGGAAAAACAGATTCTTCGTTTTCGCCATCATTTCCATCCCTTTCCTCCTGTACCTGTGCTATCGGTCCCGATTGATCATCTGGGATCGCACCCTGCGGCTCGCTCGCGCCCAAGCCGAGATTTGTGATATTAGATTAATATCCATATTCCAAATACAATGGGTCTGGAGTCTAAAGAGTCTCAGGGAGAGACTGATGACTATCTTTGTACCCTGGGGACTTGGTCGATTCTTCTGGTCGAGATCTAGAAGGTAGTCTAGCGCTTCTAAAGATGAACATCGGTGCGTTGTGATCTTTATGGGCCCACTCCTCCCAGTCCAATTTATCCTGAATTTCTCTTTGAATGAATTTCTTGTATTCGACCATTCCGGTATCTGCCACATCAGCGGGTGTTTCAAGAAACGGGCCTGTGCAAGTCTCCGAAAACAAGCGTCGAGACGCACGGTAAGAATCAACATTTTCGTATGTGTCAAACATAATGGGACGCCATGAAGACGTGTCAATGCCTCGAGCTCTCCACCAGTCGTTATTTTCACGTCGAATGTGCCAAAAGTCAACCTCATGATCAATCAACACAATCAAGGTCGATAAGTTCGGGAAGAAATGTCGAAGGAGAGTCGGACATAGATCACTAAACGATGACAGAGACGGTCCCATAGTCTCGCGGCTGAGACTCAGAGTCCTAAAATGCTCAAACATACGAGGCCAGTCACTCCATTGTCTAACACCAAAAGGTTCCCAAGTTTGGGGAATAGTATTAACTGTATTTTCATATCCAGCTTCGGGCTCACTGAATTCGAAGTTCCTGAGATGTACGATGTCGTAGCCATAGCGAATCCAATTGCCGCGATCGAAAGCTGATAATTCGGCAGGGGATGCACCTGATCGATATACACTCTGAGCAGTTCTGCGAGATTCGCGGTTGGCGTAGAACAACGGGGGGACAGTTTTGGTCTTGTACTCAAACGGCCTAGTTCGGGGAACTTTTCCCACTTCAATAATTCTTGGAGTGGACAACGCGTATTCCCAAATTAAAAAGCGGAGTTCTATGGGAAGGCGTGAGAAGGGCGTGAACGTGTGATCCTGTGATTCCATGGACTCATTCCAAGCATTTGATACATTTTGCTCTATATCAGTCCGAAGTCGTGTGGAAAGCCTGTTGATCTCATTTCTGCGGTCCCAGGGAGTAGCGTCATTGCCGCGTTTGTATGATGCGATGACCTCATCCAGTTGCTCGAAGGTTTCTGGGAGGGATTCATGATAGAGGGGTTCGGAAGTGCTTAAAGGCAGACTTGGGTAATCGTCTGAAGACATGGTAGAGGTTGACGTGAAGGTTTAGTTGTAGCTGTAGCTGTATGTGTGTGAAGAAGTCGATGAGGGGAAGTCGCAGCTCGTCAAGGAGTAGAACTAATTCGCACTAAAGTTCTCTGTAACTAACATGATGACATAGTACTAATAACAGGACTCTTGCATGGAACGAAGAGGGATTCTAGAATATTAACTCATGATCTGAATTTTTATATCAGACAATACACAGCTTTTAAGCTTCAGCGAGAACAATTAGCTTTGAAATATCAAATTAAAAGCGCACACGTGACTCTCGTGTAACTTGAGAAAATGCCCCACTTCCTCGTAACACTCTCTCTTTAACAAAGACATTTATCAACACATCAACAGATGGAGAACGTCTACAGACATGTCTAATCTCCCAGAAGACGAGGAACAAGATCCCGAAGCATCATACCCAAGGCACGAGGCCCCCAAGAATTTCATCTACAATGTATCGATTGCAACATATCATGCAGAACCTCCAGCCATCGGTGAATTCACCCTCTTCCCCAACCTACCCCTCGAGCTTCGGATCAAGATATGGCACCACGCAATTTCTGTACCGCGTATCGTTGAGATGGAGAAGGTTGTATGCAGCGGGCCCAGCAAACACGCCTACGGAGATCGATGGCATTACAGAATAAAAAATCCTCCGCCCCTCCTCCGCGCCTGCGCCGAGTCTCGTCGAGAAGCTTTGGGCCTCTACACCAACCAGAGCTGTCCAAATCCGCCGTGGATTAGGTACGACTACGACATATTACATCTGAAAGTTCGAAACGAGCGTGGTGATCCAACTTGGTACAGTTGGTTTCAGGCCGACGACCAATCTGGCAAGGGTAGTGTGAGTGCCATAAGAGACCCACAAATACAGGCTCTGGCTGTCAACTGGGAATCATTCCTCGACACGACGGATCGTGCGGATATCACTGCCAGATCATTCTTCCCCAACTTGAAATTGCTCATCATCTTGATCGTTAACAAGGTGGACCCTAAGAGACCTCAGAGTATTGAGAAAGATGCCTTTGAACGATATGACCTCGACCACGCCAACAACCAGGGTCGGTACGCTTTTGCCTCAGCTAGCACGGGGCCTTTCACAGCTTTGTCTCCTCGCAACATTGAATATCAGTCTTATATTGAGCAAGATATCGATGCATACTTCAAATGGGCGAAGCCTAATTTCGAAGGCTACATTGCTCCGCATGTGGTGGTTATGGGTTGCGCTCTTCAGTCGACAACAGATTAATGCTAGGTGTTCAACCGATTTCTCTAATTTGGTCCTTGAATTGAACACGGCGCGGTGTGGCTAGGGAATCTGTCCAAGTTGAAACCACCACGATGACGAGAGCTGGGCTTGTGTTTGCAATTGAACAGATACCCCTCATTACTCGTGCTACCGCCAAATCCGCCTTTCGTCCATGCTTATCACCCAAATGTATTATAATTATGTATTTTGATCCTTGCGGAATAATGTGAATAGGCAATGCAACCACTCAAAACTGCCCTCTTATCCATCATATCCTGTCTATTACAACTTCTCCGAAGGTTTCAGCCCTGAACGTCGATTCGAACGATTGGAAAATTTCTCCCTTTCTTGCCCAATCAGCTTTGTCTGGAACTACCATTCGGTCTCGGTAGCAACATAATTCACCATGACATTTTCAGGGGCACTGGAAGCGATCCAACCTTTTTGCCTATTTTGGCTGCCAAGTACGAGGGCAAAGTCATGCCTTCAGCAGGTTTGCTAGTTCCCAACCCCAGCGATGGCAAACGGAAGGTGGGACCTGCAAGTAATCAATGAGTATCTCTGGGCTGCATACTCACCGCTGCAACATCTCACTTCGTCGGTAACGAGCCCTTGAGGTTCAACCCAGAAATGGTGTCAACCCCGCATCTTGTGTAACCTTCCCTTGCAGCCAAGCAGCCAAGCCAATATCAGCTGTGTGGTGCATGCAGTCAGATCTCACCCAACAAACGAGCATGCTCTGATTACCTATTATAACTATGATTTCTTGTCCACAATAGACGGTCTCTCGAGTGAAAAAAATATTTACGAATTTGTAAAAATGCAGTATTCTAACAGGTTTTCTGGTCCCCTACTTTTCTTGCTCCTCACAACTCAACTTGTACTGGGTCTACCCAACTCCCAATCAACAATTCTTAAGAGGAGCGAGGAAGTCAAAGATGCATACGACTATGTGATTATTGGAGGAGGCACCGCTGGTCTCACAGTTGGAGACCGGCTCACTGAAGATGGAAAATGTAAATCACCCTCGCATAATCCTCGCTCATATCCCCCTCAAAAATTTCAAACTGACAATTTACCGACGCAGATACCGTGCTAGTGATCGAGCACGGAACGTATGGTGAATTGACCCGCCGATTTTGCGTTCAAGGTCTAAAGTGATGAATGCTAATCAATGATTCAATTGTACCCAGACAATGGCAACTTCATCACCAACGTGACCTTCGGATACCAAGGACTTCTCAATAACTCACACTTACATCTTTTTCCCTCGGTACCTCAGGCAAATTTGAGAAATAGGACGACAAATATAATCACTGGCGATCTTCTCGGTGGCAGCTCAGGTGTTAATGGCCTGGTTGTTCACCGAGGTACAAAGGAAGACTATGATAGGTGGGCTGGTTTATTTGGCGGAAGATCTTCCTGGTCTTGGGACGGACTGCTGCCGTATTTCAAAAAGGTGCATTGATCTTTCTACGCTGACACAAACTGAGTTGTAAGATTGATTCCCATGGCAGGCTTTCACCTTTACGCCACCTAATGCGAAATTGGCCCAAAATCTCGGAATCAAGGCTGATTCTAGCTATTGGGGAAGAGGAACACCGATCTTTGCATCTTTTCCTACTTTCAATTGGCCAATGCTGAGTGAGTCTCCTCCCTGCTCTTTCCGTGCAAATCAGCAAAACGAATTCTGACCCCCAATGCAGAGAATCAAGTCGAGGCCTTCAAAGACATCCCGGGTGCTACATTTCCACCAGATTCCGGTGCCGGTCAGCCTGGCGTCTTCTGGTATCCAACCACTGAAGATCCTGTCAAAGTTACGCGCTCGTTCGCTAGAACAGGCCACTGGGATGGAATTTCTCGGTGGAACTACGAGACTATCACTGGCTCTCGAGTTATCCGTATATTGCTAGATAATTCAGTTGCGAAAGGTGTGGCATTCGTTCCAAGTAGTGCAACGAGTGAAACATCAGCAAATACTCAAATAGTAAAAGCGAGGAAAGAAGTCATTTTGTCTGCTGGAACGATTTTCTCGCCTCAGATTTTGCAATCTAGTGGGATTGGACCGAGAAGTGTGTTGGAAGCGGCGAATATTGCGGTCAAAGTTGAGCTCCCGGGTGTTGGAAGCAATTTTCAAGATCATCCTCTTGGAGGAAACCCGACTTGGACTTGTGAGTATCCCCAATATCTAAAGGTGATTTCTCCCGGACTTGCACTGAAAGTGATTGCAGACAACAATTTCCCTATTGATCCCAGTCCTGAAGATCTCCAGTCGAACTTGACATTTATTGAACTGGCCAACCGGGAATTTGCGGAACACAGAACAGGTAAGACTTGCACAGCCCGCTTAGCTAACTCTCAAGTATCTGTCTTCGCTGACTTTAGTTACTCGAAGGGCCATTATCTATAGCATCAGGAAACGCCGGCACCTTCCTCCCTCTTCCGGTAATAGCCCCCACAACCTTCGCCTCTATCGCCGCCCGCTACGAATCCCAATCCCCATCCGCCTATCTCCCCCCCTCCACCCATCCAACAATAATAGCCGGCTACCAAGCTCAAAAGAAAGCCCTAGCAGCAGCCATGCGTTCCCACGGCACAGGTTTCTACAACCACTTTCTCCAAGGCAGCAAGTCCCAAGCCAGCCAACTGGTACTCCTACACCCCATAAGCAGAGGCACAATCCACATCAACTCCTCCGATCCCATTTTCTCCCCTCCTATCGTGGATTACAGAACCCTGTCCAACCCCACGGAACTCGATATCCTAGTCGAATTCGTGAAATTCCAACGCCGGTACTACGCCGTTCCCTCTCTCGCCCCTTTCCAACCAGTCGAAAATAACAATAGCGTAAATGTGCAGACAGATGAGCAGATACGGGAGTTTATTAGGGATAATTTGGGACCGAGTACGTTTCATCCTGTGGGGACTAATCCGATGATGCCGTTGGAGCTTGGTGGGGTTGTGGATCAGGAGCTGAGGGTTTATGGGGTGCGGAATTTGAGGGTTGTGGATGCGAGTGTTATACCGTTGATTCCGGGGGCGTATACCCAGCAGACCACTTATGCTATTGGGGAGAAGGTATGTGGAGCATCTATGAGGGGAGTTCGGGGTTGGGGCTAATGTGAAATAGGGTGCGGATTTGATCAAAGCACGACAGTGAGCAGGACAATGATAGGGGTGACTTAATTGGGGCAACAGGTATACAAGCAGGATACATGTGTAAGCAAAAAGCGCCGCAACTCCCATGACGCTCAAATAACAAATGAAATATCAACCTCGTACAGACTTGTCAACTTCTCAAATCTCAACGTCCATCGCCCCCTCATCTTGCTCTTCCAAGAACCCCAATCCACTATCATATCGTCTCCTCTTCTTCCCGCTCTTCCTCGCCAGATCCCCATCCAAGAATCTACCACGCCTGACCACAGGCAGTGAATCGGAAGATTCACCAACAATAGGACTACTTCCCTCCCGACCAGGCCCCTGGACAGAGATATCCCCATTGACATGACCCATCCTAATTTGAAGAGCATGCGTCAAATCACCCATACCCTGAACAGCAAACAAGCCTAGCGAGTTCTCGCCCGAGACCTGAGCTTCCAATTCCTTATTTTTCTTCTGCAGATCAAGGATCCTAGAGTGAGCAGCTTTAAGCGCGTCATTGACACGTTCAACTTCTTCTCTTAGCTCGGATACCCTCGCGTCACGAAGCGCAAGAGCATCGCCATGCTCCCTTTCTCTTTCCAGTCCAGAGCACTTGAGTTTATCAATGAAACTCTCTTTTGTCGCGATTTCGGCGTCTTTGGAACTTCCGAGGGTGGCGAGCTGTGCTTGGACTTCGGACGCGGCTTCGAGTGCGGCCGTGAGGCGTCGTTCTAGTTCGATGATGATCATGTCTTTTCCTTCATCGCTCGCACGCGTCGTGTCGTGCTTTAGGACTTCGTGTTGTAGCCTCTCTTGCATTTCACTCATTTCATCTCTTAGTTGTTGCTCATTATGTCGTCCTTCTTTCTCCATTCGCTCAATCAACTTTTCCAACCCTTTCACTTCGTCTCGATATCCCTCCAAAGCAGATTGCAACCTCTCATTGCTAACTTCCTGCTCTTGCACTTCACCCCTCAACTTACCAACTACCTCTTTTGCGAGATACAGCTCCTTTTGTAAGCTATCCGTCACATTAACACGTGTATTGAGCTGCTGTCGCAGCGATAGTTCTTGGTCATGATATTCATCGATGCTAGAATCCTGGTCCTTCACCTTCGCGATCAAGACCCTGATACGCGAGACGAGCATATCAAGCAATTTGTGGTTCTCGAAACCCTCGACGACTTCACCTGGAGTGAGATACTCGAGATCGAGCCTCGCTTGGCGGAACTGCTTTGCGATAGTCTCGAGGGTTTCCTCGGGGCCTGAGGTGGGGAAACCGAGGCCGGTGATTTCAGCAGCTAGAGCTGAGAAGGCGTTGTCTTTTTCTAAAGCGTGGGACTGCGCGAGAGCGAGTTGGGTGAGGACACTGTCCAGCGCGGCGTCGATGGAGGTGTGATCACGGGATTCATCGACTTGGATGAACTCTGATAGTTTCTCGGTAAGACGTGACTGGGTGTCCTCTTTGAATGCAATCGTCGACGTGAGTTTGGAGACTTCAGAACTCAGGGACTCGAGTTGTGTCCTAAGTGCCTCTTTCTCGGGGTCAGGAATGGGTAGGGAGGCTTGAATGCCCGCGCTCATTGAAGATACTGATTTGCATGGTGTGTTCGGCATCGTGGATGGAGGCGACGGGAATGAGGTATTGAGTCGTGTCGGTGTCGTTTCAATCTCAGTGTTGTCCCGGAAATCATCATCATAATTCGTTATCATATTATCGTCATCGTCGTCAAAGTCGAAAGGATCCCTCGCTGCCATAGTCCAATCATGGTCTTCTTCTTGTGGTTCAACATCTCTCCGTTCCAATTCGGCTTTCAGATCAGTGATCACTTGCTCCAGCTCCTGGATCTTGGTGCTTTGGGTTGTGTTGGTGGTGACCGATAGTCCAGACTCTCCTTCAATTTGACTGGCAATCTCTTGTTCATCTCGAAGGCTTTGCACCTCGAGGTCCTTGGCTGCTAACTCTTCTTTAAGCCTTTCAATCTCTGCCTTCCGTCCTTTTGCTTCCCTCCTCTTATCCCATTCAATTGAATTTATTTCTTCACTCAGTCTGTTCCGTCTCAGTCTCCTCTTGACCCTGCCCTCGAGGACCTGCCGCAGCGGTGCAAATTGCACTGTGCCTGATATCGGTGCATTGTATTCCGCTCGATTCGAGAGGACAGCAGGCGTTGAATGTCGACGCTTCGAAGTAGGCGTCGAGAGGGATGTTCGTCGAATAAAGGGAGTCAGGCCCGAAGAGGCTGCTTCTGTTTCAATTATCTCTGGTCCTGGACCCGAGAAGCGGACGCGTTTCTTTGCCCGCTTTGGGGTCGCTGGTGGAGTTGAAATTCCATGAGGCCGTGAGGCTCTACTTTGAGAATTGGATCGTGATTGAGTGGCAGGTCCAACACTGCTGCGTCTTTTCCTGCGTACTGCTATGGGTTGGTCGTCGTCGACGATAATCGTGGATTGGTTTTCGAGGTCTGCCATCGTCGTAGTTGCTATGGCGGGGTATATCGGCGGCAAGACAGTAATGTACTTGCTTTCCCTTCACATACACAATTAAAGAGTCAAAATGCTTAGAGTCCTACAAAATAACACGAGGAAGAAACAAGAATTAAGACGCGGCGAGAATAAATCAAGTTCTAGGAATAGTCCTTGAGTAAACATGGGTGGCTGTTGTTTACTTACTTCCTAACGCGGTTACGCGACCCCTACGGCGACCCGCGAGGCAAGGGCTGGGATGTTACAAACCATCCACAACGCCAGTAGCGGTTGGCTGAGGGGACGACAACAAACTGCATTGACTCACTGTGGAGCGTTATACTTGTCCCAAGTGGGCACCGGCAATGATGATTAGGCAGATGCTACCAGGCCGATCTCCTGCAAAGTTGCAGTGGCCTTTACGCGATTCCTATCGGGACGCGCTGAAAATGTTTGGAGCAGCGCGAAGAATTAGGAGAAGATCAGAATTACGCTTTCTTTCATGTATAGAAATTTCTACCATTTAGTTTTTTGCATTGGTCTCGCGTCTATTCCCGTTTTTGACGTCTATGTTCCTCGACTTTCCTCCTCGTCATTCCGTTTGCTCCTCCAATCCTCCCTGGCGTGTGCTGTGCTGCACCTCGTCTACACAATATCAAACACTTTCTCAGAATGTTCAAAATCATGATCATGCTCATCACTGAGCTTTTTGGCGACTCCGGGTCGATTTGCTGAACCAACGTGGTGCACAGCCAATACATCTCCCTCCGCTCTGTATGCCTCTTCCATCTTGGAATACAAAGGACTCTTCGACGAGAACATCGCTTCAATCGACTCCAACGACCGATCGGCAGTCTCAGGGTAGAAGAGGTAGACGATGGGAATCCAGAGGAGGTTCAGACCAGCGAAGAGGAAGTATGTGCGAGACTTCAGTTGTGCGAACATGGTGGGGTTGACTAGAACGGTCCAGCCGACGCCGATTGCCCACCCCGTTATTCCAAATCCGTTCCCTTGTGCTCGCATTTCGGAGGGGAAGATTTCGGTGGGAATCAAGAACGCAACGGTGCCCCAGGTGGCGGCATATATCAAGTTGAAAAGGAACAGCATGGTCACTGCTGCAGGGGCAAATGACGCCGCCTTGGAAGGGTCGTGGAGCGACCCCTCGTATACCGAAGCCGCGATCAGGTTGACGAAGAAGAGACCGAGTGAGCCTCCCATTAGACAACGTCTACGTCCAAGTCTATCAACAATCTGAGCACTGATGATGGTGCCGACTGCGACTTGTTAGCTGCCATAGAGTCCATCAGGCATTTGAAGGTACTCACCTATCCCAATCGTGTTGAGGCCTCCAGCAAGACCAGCTTGCTTGATGGTACCATAACCCGCTTGTTTCAATAGGACCGGAGAATATGCCGTGACGGCAGTGATTCCTGACCAGGAAGCCATGATCTGGAGCCACAAGCAAAGCCATGCTCGCCTCCCAAGATGAGCTCCATTGGTTGCCCGCCCAAGAAGGACTTTGGCGAATTGAACGGGTGAACTGGGCTTGGTGCCTTCAGCCACGGCGCAGATCTAAGTTCGCAAAGTCAGCGATTATATTCAGGAAATGCACGATAGATATCATACCTCAAGAAACTCCGTCTCGACTTCAGGTCCAGTGGCACCTCGCACATGCTCGAGAACCTACAATACAGTCAGCACTTTCTCCATGACAAGACACGTCCTACGCACCTCTCTGGCCTCTTCAAACTTCCCGACAGATGCCAAGTATCGAGGAGAATCTGGCAAGAATTTGATGCCTGCTAACAGGAGGAGTGCTGGAAAGCATTGAAATGCCAGCAGGAATCGCCATCTGACCGCAGACATTCCGTTATCGACGAAGGAGAGTCCGAAGTCTGCAGGTATAAGCTTTGTCACGGTGCCTATCATTGTTCAAGTGGACTCACCGAGCCAATATGCAACACTGATGCCCAAGTAATTTGCAATGAAAACGTATCCAAGGAAGCCTCCGCGATGGCCTGCTGATGAGACTTCTGCAATATAGACAGGGACTATGGCAGTAAGTGCTCCAGTACCAAGTCCAGTGACAACTCGAGCAACCAAGATGAAGTCTGAGGACTGCGTAGCCGCCTGTAGAGCACCACCGACGAGGGCAAAGATTGCAGCTAGGAAAACGCCATTAATACGACCAACTCTATCTGCAATCCAGCCACCGACGAAGGCACCTACGATCGCACCAAGGTAGTAAATCGAAACGATGCCGCCTTGATGGGTAGTATTTGTGATTGTTCCATCTGGGAGACCAATGCCAACCTCTGTAACATAATTCGGGCTGGCATTTACCTATCACAGCGCTGTTTAGCTGCCGTACACGTTCGAATAAAGTGTGTTACTTACGCCTCCCATCACCCCTTGATCATATCCTTCGAAGAAAATGGCGATGAGACTGAAGGTTTGTATGAAAATTGAGAGTTGTGTCTTCGACCTGCAGGGCTTCAGAATCAATATAAACTACTTCACGTTTGCCTCGAATGTACGTACAGCCTCTTCCAGAAGGTGCCCAAGGCCATAGTGGACACTAATTGACGATGGTCAAGATTTTATGACAGTTTGAGATATGCGAGTGTAGATCCTTGAATGTGGAAAACTCAAGAGGAATGAAGACCTTTTAAGTCTTCCAGCATGTCGCGCTTTTTCCTTCTCGAAGAGTGCCCAGATCTCCAACTTCGGGTCGCACATGTACCCCCGACATGTGCTCATCTAATATTCTATCTCTAGCCTCACCTTAGCCCCCCGCAACGAGACAACTTTACTCCTACACTCCTAATCATTCGAGGTTCGCTTTCTCCGGACCTGACAGTTCTCATACTAAATCTGCGGGAATAGGGCGGGGGAAAGGACCCAAGCCATCGGATCTTGCTGAGTGTTAAACGGTTGAACGTCTAAATTTGCATCACACTACAAAGCGTAAGCATTTAGGCGTGAAACCGTTTATCAGTCAGATAAAACCTTGGAACCGTTTAACAATTCGGGAAACTATAGCAAGTTCGAACGACCCAGCCTCCGCCACAACTTGATTGAAAGACCACAAGACCTTCGGATATTTTTTTGCAAGGGTCTACGCATCTCAATTATTGAAACTTACCTTCCGTCGTTGGCCAAATTTGTCATTCATTCGGAAAACTTTCGGTCCAGAGACCCATCTAGGACGCTGTCTGTGGGGTCATCATCGCGAGACATAATTTAACAACCATCTTCTGCGCGTTTCCTACTCGTACCTGTGTCTCATTCTTCCACTGCTGATTACTCCTTCTCTAATCCACAATGCCCTCCTCTACAAATCATCACGAGGCTAATGGCCATACCTCAAACGGGTCATCCTCCCCTGGACTTGACCTGACGGTACTGGGTTTGAACAGCGGCACCTCCATGGTATTTTCACTGTCTACACAAGAAATCAATATCTGACCATGATAGGATGGTATTGACTGCGCTCTCTGCAGATTTCGGCAAGAAACACCAACTTCACCAATGCATTTTGAGCTGCTCAATTACAGCGAAATTCCTTTGGAGCAAACAATTAAGAAGCGAGTCATGAAGATGATCCTACATAACGCCACTACCCCAGAAGAGCTTAGCGAAGTCAATGTTCTGCTTGGAGAGACCTTCGCCTCTGCCGTCAAGCAGTTCACGAAAGAGAATGGTCTTCAGCTGACTAACATCGATGCGTTGGGATCTCACGGACAAACCATCTGGCTCCTGTCCATGCCCGAAGAAGGTCAGGTGAAATCCGCTCTGACGATGGCCGAGGGATCAATACTTGCTGCACGAACGGGCATCACTTCTGTTACAGACTTCCGGATATCAGACCAGGCAGCTGGCCGGCAAGGCGCACCTCTCATAGCTTTCTTTGATGCCCTCGTTCTCCACCACCCAACAAAACTTCGTGCTTGCCAGAACATTGGCGGTATTGCAAATGTCTGCTTCATTCCACCCGATAGTGAGGGAGGTGTTGACAAGTGCTTTGATTTCGATACTGGACCTGGAAATGTTTTCATCGACGCTGTTGTTCGGCACTACACGAATGGGGAGCAAGAGTATGATAAGGATGGCGTTATGGGCAAGAGAGGTCGTGTTGACCAAGAACTTGTTGATGGCTTTTTGAAGCACAAATACTTCAAATTAGAACCACCAAAGACTACAGGACGCGAAGTCTTCCGAGATACACTGGCATTCGAGTTCATCGAGGCAGCTGAAAAGAAAGGACTGAGTCCGGATGATGTTGTGGCGAGTATCACCAGAGTCACTTCACAAGCAATCGTCGACCACTACAAGAGATACGCACCTTCCCAGAACATCGATGAGATTTTTATGTGTGGTGGGGGAGCCTACAATCCGAATATCACGGATTTCATTCAGAAGAACTACCCTCAAACGAAGATCATGATGCTGGACGAGGCAGGCATTCCAGGTGGAGCAAAAGAGGCCATTACTTTCGCATGGCAAGGCATGGAAGCCATTGTCGGCCGATCTATTCCTGTTCCTACGAGAGTTGAGACAAGAGCCGAATTTGTGCTTGGCAAAGTTTCGCCTGGCAAGAATTATAGGGCGGTCATGAGAAAGGGGATGCTATTTGGCGGAAGTGTGGATCGTCTTCCACCGGTGAAAGAGCTTGTGAATTCTGTGAATGGCAAACTTTTCAATAACAAATGGTAGTAGAACTGAAATACTTCAGGATAGCTACTGAATGTAATCTCCAAGCTTCATGCAGAGAACAATGGGACTGAGTGCACAAGTGTCAGTCGAGCCTTGCCATCTCGTATTTAATTTATATTCTCTAGTACAGTATATCAACTAACATATCCACTACGTTCCAGTCCCCAGCATCCGACTTGCTGGCACTCATATTTTTGTCCTCGGTCATATCGTAGTCCGTCTCAATTACCACAAATTCGGGAATCTCCCACGCCGTGGGAGGCTCTTCTCGTTCTAATGCCGCAAACGGAACCTCACTCATCGGAGAGTTCCTCGAATCCAGATCTCTCACTGCCCTCAATGCCGTTTCTAAACCTTGCCTTGTTCTCGATACCAATTCTGTGGACTTAGGGCGTAGTAGACTCTCACGCAAGAGGCACTCCTGAATGAGTGCTCTCAATGTCTCAGAAAACCTAGATTTCGTTTCCTGGGTGTCCAAATCCACACTATGATTGACGACGAGCCTCAGATGTGGATTTTTAGATTTTAGTTTTGAGATTTTGACCTTTTCGGAATTCTCTTCACTATTGAAATCGATGTAGCGTCCTAAAAGTAAACAGTTCATGAGGGCGCCGACTTGCCAAATGTTCGAGCATGTTCCTTTGCGGGGACTTCTAAAGGGAATATTTTTATGAACACCGAATTTGAAGTTGAGGGTATCCTCCTGCACCGCATTGATCATTAGCTATGTTCGCAGGGAATCGATACGTTCTATGTAGAGTGGTATTTGGCTCACTGGGGTCTGAAAAAAGGGAAAGCCTCTATCGCCGAAAATGCCTCCATACTCTTCATCCTGGTCTGCCGGCAATTTCACTTCGACGGCCTCCCCCAAGTCAGCGATCTACATAACAAAATCAATCAGTGCTCTTTGAATTGAGGGCGGGGAACTACTTGCCTTGGCGATAGGCATCCTTGGATGTTCGGAATCACGATAGCCAAGGAAAACTTCCACCATTAGTCAACTATCCAGCTAACAAATTGATGTTGAACTTACTGTTGTCTGGTTTGATATCATAATGAACAAGCTCTGTTTTCTTGGGCTTTCCACCCCACGCGGGCGCTTTAATATTTTCAGTCCCTCGATCCATCACGGTCAATCCAAGGGCTATACAGTGAAATATAGCCCAGATATCTGCTTCGATTAGACGTGTTTCAGCAGGTTCGTTAGGTGGGCCAACGAATCGACCCAGGTCACCCCCTGGGCAGAACTCAAGGAATATACGAACAACCTTTCCCATGGTACCAAAACTGTCTCCCAACTTATTCTCGCCAAACTGCCTGATAATATGTTTTGATCCAAGTAGCGCCAACTTCGCCAAGAAGTTCCCCTCGTCAAGCGGGGTCTTTTGAACCAAAGGCCATTGATAATCCCAATTCGTATCCTCGGCCTCTGATTGCTTGACTACCACTTTTCGTACTTTCGGTACGGATTTCTTTTTCGAGCCGGAAATTTGATTTATGAAAGACGGAGAACGGATGAGTTCTTGGCTGGGTGTAAGGTCCATGCTATCTGATGAATTCGAATGTGGTGAGTCATCGCCGCGGAACTCCCAGAGGCCAGCAATACCGAAGCTACCTTTGCCCAGAAATTTTGTTCCTTTCCAACCTGAGCCAAGTCGGCTGTTCCATTGAGGCTCACTTGCAAGCCATTCGTTTATGTCTGAATCCTGGAATGCGGGTCCAGCCATTTCGGCTTGACCGAGTGCTAAAAAGGTTTGGAAAGACGAGAGTCCACGAAGTTATTCCGATTCGTTTCACAAGTGGTGCTAAAAACTGTCAGAACGTTACAAAAGACAAAGGATTTGAAGATTTTCCAGCTTTGTTTCGCAGTCATACTAGTCCCGGACGCTTGTCCCAAAAACTTCATTGTTTAGCACGGTACGACTACCGCTTTCGTATTCTGCTGTTGGGCATTACAAAGGGTAGCATGAAAAGCAAAATACTAGGTCCCCCACAGAAAAAAAAGGAGTTTGGATAGGCTTATCAAATCCCTGTCACCTGCTCATCGAGGACTAGGCAGCGATGAACAAACTATTGACGTTGAGTGTAGGGAAGGAGACGTCCTCGCTAGCAATATGTGGTTGAAGCACCGTAGGAATCTTTGGCAGTTGAACCAAGATTTCAAATTTGATACAAACATCTACATAGCTAGGAAGCCTGCGCCAACTACTTCAAAAGTGGCTTCGTACTGCTGAGCAGAAAGCTCGCGGGACCCTAAATTAAGCGTGGTATCTCTGAAGAGGAACCCTCTAGAAAATGGTGCAGACGCAACTGTCTCAGAGTGTTAAGCCGCAGTGAGACCAGAGACCACAGCACTGATAGGCCTGACAGGGAAATGGACACCTGTGGCATGCTAATAGCGTATGGTCAGCTGCTTGCCCAGTTACAAAGTAACCTGGAAGCGGGTAACATACCTGCCGCACTGACTTCATCTACAGGCTTGGCTTCGATAGTCTCCCTATCGTCTTGAAGAGGCTGCAATGTTGTTCGATGTTAGCCGCGGAGTCTTTGAGCGAATGCATCCCCGGGGTAAGTAAACTGAAGACTCATCTGCATCTGGTTGGAGAAGAGCTAGTGCAGACGCTGCGAAAGCGAGGATAGCAAGCAGAAGACGCATATTGAGGTATTGAGATGAAATGACCTGACCAGTGAGAATAGTGAAAATACTGCGAGATCTCTTACAGTCTCGAGCTCAAGTGCAGAATTTATATACGTCTGGAAAACTAGTTTGGGTATGTGCAGGCCGTGGCCGCCCTGGCCATTATGCTGTTACCCATCCTTGACGGAGTAATCAACGCAATGTCAGACATTTCGCGTTCGGCGTTACATCTAGTAAGCGCTAGCCTACTATCGTAACGGCTGGTCGAAGCCCGCAAGAAATCAATATATTTCGTAAGTAGGGTTCAAGAGCGCGCCTGTTACACAAGAATCTGGAGAGTCGTCAGAAAATAAGACGGCATATCGTTAGGTCGGGACTTCGCTAAAGGGGTACCAATCAACGAGCGTTGGGGCACTTAGTGCCATGAGGCGCCTATAGAGGGGTCACTGGGACCGAGGGGCCAAAAAGCCGGCTCGGCGGCGCTCAGCGGAGGCACGCATTCATCGCCGGTCCCCAACTATGCAACCTTCTGCACTTCAGCTTCTCTTCTCTGATCCACCTGCGCTCCCCATCTTATTCAATACGTTTTCCGCGAACGGCAACAAGGTCTAAACCCGGCTTGCCGCCTCGCCATTTAGTAGCCATTCAATAGTGACGCCCAACAAGACCCAAATCACTCATAGCCTTTCCAGTTAACCCTACTCTCTGGGTCTTCCGGATCGCCAAGATTGTGGCTATTAAGACTTTTATCTTCACCCACACAGAGAACGAGTGGCATCTACCCATTGCCCATGATGTACGGGTACTCTCGACCGTCACAGTGGACGAATGGGTAAAGGAAGCGCTGCTATAAGATGTCCGCGACTTTCTTGCGTACCGTGGCATTCCGTACCATGAGGATACCTACTCTACGGACCTACTGGAACTAGAAAGACGTGATTAACTCTATCCATCTCAAGATATTTTGGTTGTATATGTACATTGTCCGTCTCTCTGTCGACGACAGCAGCCTAGCGACGACACGCTGCGAGCAGCTTTCACTTCTATTGTCGTACTGGCCCGTTACGACCCCGACCGCAAGATTGTCATGGAAACAAAAGCTTCTGACTATGTTTTGGCAGGGATCCTCTCACATTATGTTGATGAAGGCATACTTTGATCACGACTGATCGCATTCTTCTCCACGAAGCACGCACAGTTCCGCAACATGATTGACGGCGATGTGTCCAATTGTTCGCTCACGAGACAGCCTAAGATGGGTGACTAGATCGAGTCCCGGTTCTGTTAATAGGCTGATTGAAGGGGAGTGCGGCTGAGCTATTATTGACTACGAATGATTGTCTATATAGAGGTCAAATTCCACCTAGACTCATGGGTCCAGGTTCAGCTATATGCAATAAGCACACAGATACGACAAGGCCGTAACGTTGCAATATCGGATGCCCATTGTCCGAGCCGCAAGGTTTCTTTGTTGAGCCAGCATGCCTCAGCCCAAGGCGTAGCGGTCTAAAGTTTCACCGTCTCATAAAAATCAGAAACAGCTCGGGATACGGCACCGAAATGTATATAAAAACCAGGCCACTTATTTTGAACCCTCCATTGTAAATCCATCAAGCAAACAAGTCTACTGTCAAAGTCAATTCATACTTTACAATGCATCTCAAACTGTTCGTCATTACCCAGCTTGCCGTATTCACGGCATTAGCGGCTCCCAGCAATCTAGCAAAGTCGGAACGGGACGTTGACGAGCTTCAACAACCGGCCGAGCGAGATCTTCAGCGACGCGCGTGGTCTTTCTACGCTGGTGGCGGCGGCTGCCTTACGGGTTGGAACGGCATATGCAACGACACCTGCAAGGACAACATCAGAACAGAAGAGGAATACCACTCCTGCGTTTTGACTGGGTCCGAAATTGGGAGATTTGGCTGTTTCCCAGGATGGAGCAAATGCAAATGTAAATGCGCATGAGAAAGGCTCCACATATCAGTTTGGGCGGCTTCCATCTCGACAACGAGGGCGTCGGATCAGTTGTGTCACGGTGGAGGACTTCAGGATGGTCGCAGCTCAAAGAGGGATTCTGATTTCTCAGATTATGCAAACTCATAGACAATATAACATCACTTGCTTGCAGGTCTCGCTATCACTGTGAACCCGCGGTTGAGGTGGTCGGTCCTCGGGATACCTAGCTCAACTATCTATTGCAAAGTTTAGATCCAATAATCATTTCGACATGTTATGATTGGTGGCGTAACGCCGCATCAGCTAGTTGGCTAGGAACCGTTCAATCGTGATTAGGATACTATACTAGGCTATGTCTTAGCAAGGAAAGCAGAGTCACAATTTGGAATAAGTCTCTCTTTTGTTATTTGTAGAAAGATGTAGATATACCTGATCCAATCATGTCTGTAGTACTTAACATCTCTTGCCCTCCCGGATACACAGTACGAGATGGCGAATGCGAGTCCGAGGTCGAGCCCGAGTGTCCAGAAGGTACGACTCGCCAGGGCAATAAGTGTATTGGAGAAAAGCCTCGATGCCCCGAAAATACGGTTTTACTCAACGACCGCTGTGTTTCGACGAAGAATCCTACGTGTCCTCCAGGATTCATCTACCAGAACAAGCGTTGTGTCTATGGGCGGAGTCCTGAATGTCCCAATGGATGGACGTTCAGCCCCAGTGACCAACGATGTATACAGAGCACGCCGCTCTGTCCACCGGGTCAAATCGCCAACAACGGTCGCTGCATCCTCGCGACATAGTGTCTTAGCTACGAATTCTGCCCTGTTCCAGCTGCTGGGCTTGGTATTCAACTTGGCAGTTAGTGGTGCAATCTCTTAGGCATCAATATTGGTATGATCGCGTACCGTACGAGACTTTTCGCTTTCAAAAACCCCAACCAGTTTGATTGCTGCCAAGAACTCCTTGCATAAAACCAATGTACTTGATTCGATTTTCATATTTGAGCAGTTCAATCCACGCCAGATAGCATGAATCCTGGAAGGAACTTGCGCTATGTATCAAGGGTGACCGATAACCCGATCAACAAGAGCAGTTCTCATAATAATAAATTGGAATCTCTTTCCGTGTTACTCCATGCCTCTGCTTCTTCCCGGTCATAGTAAAAGATGTGCCAGTGGCTGATGCTCACCATTTACGCTTACGGCGCGTCAACTCCATTACTCCTAACTGAACGAGTGATGTGGTCTGAAAGTTTAGAAAACACAAGCCCTTCCGTAAATGAATGCGTAAACTCAAGGAAGCCATCAAACTTCATTCGAACTGGGGAGTGAAGAGCAACAGTAATGAAAGTACTGAGATGTAATTCTGACGCAATATAAATCCCAATGCAGCACATGCGCCACCCCCAAAGATCTGGGAGTCAGAGTGTCCCTGCCAATAAATGATGAAAAAATTGGTTATATCGCATACCCAGGAGCATAAAACAAAAAAAAAAATCCAAATCCGGGAAAGAGATGCCAGTGTCTACGCGCTGCGTCGATATTGCCCACGGACAATCTCTGGGGTCGGAAAGGGCTGTAACCTCGTAAAGCCAACCCCGCTCATCCGCAGAACCATGGAAACCTTTCTCTTGGATGAAACTTTTGACATTTGGCTCTCAAACTTGCCTCTCGAGGGCTTACCGCATCACTTCTTAGTTCAGCTTGAGCCGCAAAATGTGCGTTCAATGGCAGACATTGTGACTGCCACCGCCGTAGGCCAGCCGGTCGCTGGGACCCGTTCCCGCTGTGAAGAAGAGAGAGAGATATTGTGTGCCTGGCCGTATCGAGCAAAACTAACGAATATATTGGAAGGCAGAGTCCATAGTGTAGGATCAAGGTCCAAGACATCATGAAATGTAAAGTTCGACGCGACTGTGATGAAAAAAGTGCGCTCTTGCTAGTTCCACTGCACGTGATGAACGGTTTTCTTAATTCTCTCTCCCTTACTTATTATTTTCATCAGCCATACTTGTGGTAAGAAACGCCGTGTTAATAAATATGACGCATGCACTTTTAAATTCCATAGCAAGAGAAATCCTTATTTTACGCTTTACTATATCACGTGTCATCATCCTTCAAAACCTCGGCTTTCAAGTCATCCCGCGCCCGTGTCATCGAACCTCAAACATTATCGTTTACATCTCTCTCAGCTCAAACACTCGTCGTCGATCAATCTAGAGTTCGAAATGGCGACCGCCAAGGTCTTGATACCCATGGCCGACTATGGCCAAGACCCCACAGGTATGTGCCCCGCCGAATCGTGAGGACGACCTCATCGACTCATCCCCCTGCTCAGAGACTGCCGTTCCATATAAAGCTTTCAAGAAAGCTGGATTTGAGGTCCATTTCGCAACAGAGAATGGAAGGGCACCGGAGGGTGATAAGAGAATGCTGGAAGGCATCACGCAAAAGCTTCTTGTACTCAATGATCCCCCGCTCAGATTGCGCTTACCTCCCTGGGAAGTTACTCATTTTTATCATTTTAGGGAGCTACGCAGGACGCCGTAGAAGCTTACAAAGAAATGTCCGTCACTCTCGAGTTCCAACACCCCATCTCATGGTCGTCTCCTGATTTTAGCCTCGAAAGCTATAACTTGGTCTTCCTCTCTGGAGGGCACGAGAAGAGTGTACGGCAGCTCATGGATTCTCCTATCATACGGAAACATCTAGCATCGTACTTTCCAGCCACACGAAAGCCGAGTAAGAAGTCAGTGGCAGCTGTATGTCACGGCGTTCAAGTTCTCTCGCAAACAGATGGCGCGGATGGCAAAAGCATTATTCATGAGTGTGATACTACCGCATTGCCCACGAGATTTGAGCAGGTTGCTTTCTGGGGTACAAGAGCTTTCCTAGGGGATTACTATAAAACATATGGCGCAGGAAGCGACAATGTCGAAGAGTCGGCGAGTTTAAAACATTATTTGATCACCAAGACAGCCGCTAATTTGATTGTAGGTTCGGAAACGTTTGGATGATCCGAAGCAGTTTAAGACAAATCTGGGAATGAATCCGTAAGTTTACATAAACTCCACCTGCTTCATCTGGAGATCCTGAAAGCTTGTAGATTTGTGGTTCAAGATGAGACGTACAATTATATCAGTGGAAGATTTCCAAATGATGCTCAGTTATTGGCGGAGAAGACTATTGCTTTGGTGCAAAGTACTCTTGCATGAAACCGCTAGATAACGTCATTTAGTGCAGTTATAAATAATGTGGTCGTACTTCATGTATCAAGCACAGCTTGCGAGCCACCTGAGGTTGTCCAGCGAAATTATTGTATTGGAAGTCATTTTCTAGGACGCAATGCAAAGAAAGTCTAAGTATTCAGACAAGGTGTCAACAAAGAATCCATTCTCGAAATACTTCAAGAATACCACGAATCCGGACAAAGAAGAGGGACTCGGAGCAAGGCTCCGCCAGAACCCTTTGTCTGTTGCGAGGTCAATGTCTTTTTGCTTTTCATCTACATCTGACCCAATTATCGGTCACGCAGTATGATTTGATCCCAAGACGATTTGATCTCATGTTATGGCTACGGACCAAGAGAACCTTACTCCTTGGGCCAAAAGGTATGGCGCCTTGCCTGGAACCAACAAGAGTGGCCTCACCCCTATCGACTATCTATTTCCGGCTCCAGTGACCGCTGCTCAATCGCAAGAGGTAGCTCGGATTGAACAGTTCCAACAGTTGAAATTTATGGGGTTCACAACCAGAGAACTCGGACAATTGGACACGCTTTGCACTCGAGATCTCGTTTCGGGGAATTTAAGCAACGGGATCATCTCTTTCCTCCAGCGAGATTCCTGGGAAAGACGTCCTGCTCGACCTGAATTCCAGAGGAAGCATTTGTATCGACTCAAGAACGGCTCTGGCAAGTGGGTAGCACGCAACAGCGAGGTGTGGAGAATTCTGGAGCCCATTGTCAGACTAGCGTCGCGGATTCTTATGTCGACTCATTTGTTGCCATGGGTATATTCCCAGTATCCCAACAGAATCCAAGTGCTAATTCTTATTACAGTTTGATGCCCTGTTAGTTGGAGAAAGGGATGATGTGCCAGAATTCCGCCTGGTTGGGCCAGATAAAACCAAATATAGTCACGACCCTAGGCAATGCTTTTGGCGACCAAAGAACCCGGATCATCCCGATAAGGCGGCGATTCGAAGGGACCAATTATTTTACGATTTGTTTAAAAGAAGGAGATACACTTTTGGGTTTCGATCGCCAGACGAAGACCCGAGAGGGCCAAAATATATGAACGATGGTCCGGGTGTTTTCGGAACCACATTTTTAAATCACGAAGAAATGGAAACGAATCGGAGACCGCAATCTGCTTGGCGTCTCTTTACGTTCATAAACTACAAACGCATGGAACAATTGCTTCAGCCTGGTTTGACTGGGGCAGAACGTATGTCGATTCAGTGGAATGTTGCAAATACAGTAATGTCGCTACCCTTTGGTCCAGAGTCTTGCTGATGTGAAAGGCAGATCGCTCATGAAGTTATGCATGCTATTTCTTATTCGCAAGAGCTAGATACTGGCCGCTACTCAGAACCATATTTTGAGGACGAGGCATTTTCCGAGCTTGGTTTTAGTTTCGAATCTGCTGTAAGTAATACTCCTTGCCGCCGTGCAGGCATTTCTGATATGACACCCTGAAGATTAATGGCGGAATCACAATGATGTTCCTGCAAGACGAACTCAACGAAGTCAATATCGGATATTGGCTTAAAATAACATGGCCTTGTATCGTGGACCAAGGTGTGCGGGGCCCCGATACGCCCATACTACAAGCTCCGAATCCATATAACTACGAAGATATGTATCCAATGCCCGTCTCTATCTTCCAGGACATCCAGCAAGAAGAGTTCTGGGACGTTGGGGTAAGGAATTATGGGCATCGCCTTATCTACATGAAGGCTTTGACCCAAGGTGTGCGGATTAGTTATATTATAACACGCGATGCGGGGTACAACTATTCGTGGACGTTCTCCGGTTCTCACAGAATCAAGGGCGAGCATCTGGGAACGGACCACTTCACACAGGTTACTGGCAAGATTAATCGGTTACAAAGTGCAATGAGTTTGACAGGTGCTGAGCGAAGTGCCCTTGCTTTTGGACAAAGATTCATGAACAGCTCGATTATATACGAAGGATTCTATAACCAATCTCAAGAGCAAACGGCAACTATCAATAGAGTAATGTCGCTGTTCTCGGTTTCGCCACTGAGCACCAGTACTCAATACGTTCTTTTTGAACTCATCGGATTGATAGGGGCTGCAACATCGAATCATGAACTCATGGTTACAGCCACGGTTAGCCAGGAGGGCCTGGATCAGATAGAGTTCGCAGACCGACGAAGGAATCTCCTAGTATGGAATAGAGGCACGCGAATATTTATCAAAGAATTGTCCAAGCACATTGCTCTCCGCCTCCCAGGCTTTTCGGTAAGCAAAGATATATTGAGGCTAGAGCAGTGCCGCTTGTTTCTATTCTCACCAGCAGATGCATCAATGACGGGCTCCCCAGATGCCCAAGAAATATTCGCGATCAAAGAAGCGTTCCGAGATCTGAACAATCCAACGATCATAGCAGGCCCAAACGCCAAGAACGACATGAGAATGGCATGCAAAGCATTAGTTGACGAGCCCGGAGCTTCACTATTTGCTGGATATGTTGCTGGTATCATCATAGCATGCCTGAAACAAGACGAGACTGAAAATTGGGATGAAACCGTCAAACAAGCGACAGTAAATGCAAATTCTTTAATGCAGTTTTCGATGGGGGTGCCACCGCTGTGGAAGCAGGAAATGGATATTTGGTTGAATGTGGCTCGCAACTTTGCCCCGAGGGAATTCTTAAATGTCAGCAGTCTGATGGGACAGCTTGATAAATGAAGTTGCGTGATTTTATTTAATAATAGTAGCAGATTGTTAATACAGTAACTGAAGTGTGATCCAGAGTTCTATATAGAATAGCGGGGTAAATGGGGGTAAAGACTTTCCGGTAATGCGCACTATGATACTAGTATTCTATATGACCTGCGCCTCCTCGTACCCTACTGTGACCAAACCTAGGCTGGCTCTCTCGAGTCTCAATTCCTATTTAAACATCAGGAAGAAAAGTTGGGGGCAATGGTTCCATCCTTGGGTGGAATTTTCAATATCTCAGACCAAAAAAAGTAGCTCCGAATATGTTCCATTGTAATTTTGTGAAGAATCTGTCTAATGCTTATTGCTGGGGGTTTCTATTCCGCCATTAATGATCCGAAGCAATACAAGCGAGTTATGTCACGAGAATATTAGGACTTGCCCAGAGGAAAGGCAGAAAACTTCCAGAGGATGTTACTTTGGGGTTTTCATAAGATTACAATTACTGAAAGGTCCTCCCAGGGCTTCTCCGACGACTGAGAGCAGCCATTGAGCCTAAGGTCCCCGGTCATATCCTCATTCAAAACAGTCCCTAATCAAATCCAACATATTATCAAAAACTTCTCGGCCTTAGAAGAATCCAGCATCGAAAAGAAGTCCTTCGTTCCCATCTCTGTAATATTGTGTGGAAGAACTTCACAGCTGGGACTGTTCTCAGGTTGACGGCTTAACCACCGAGTTTGTCTGTCCCCCATTGAAAGAATACGATTCCCCACCGCGGCTGTCCGATATACCGCCACGGCAAAGAATAACAGTCTCCATAGCTGATAGACAATACTCGAAATTGAACACGAACCCATTGTTGATTTGGATCCAGTACCAGACATACGGGGTCACGTTGCCATAAGAATCCGTGAAGTCGGCAAAAGTGCCAGACGCAGAGCGGTATTTGTAGAGAAGTGCGCCGTACTGGCCGCCATTATCGATGTGGTGGTCCTGAGCTTCGGTGCAAAAGATGCCCTTTACGGAGCGCAACTGGTATTGGGAGGTCCACAAGAGCAATGAGTCGCCATTATAGCAAGTTCCTTGGGCGCTGAGCTCGTCGCGGGGAGCGACGTTAGGAGTTCTGTTTGCGATTGCGGATGGAATGCGCGCAAAGACCACGGATGAGTCGGCGGGCTTGCCGTCAACAAGAGCACCGGGGAAGGCATCGATGAGTTTGATTTCCTTCCAGGTTGAGATGGGGCCGTAAAGGACAACGAGCTGCTCTTCGGTGGTATTCGTCTTTACATCAGGGATGATGGGGGAGGCTAGGGTCGTGTAGGCCAGAAAGGCGGTGATGAGGCACGAGGTGAAGCAAATCATTGTGGCAAGGATGGGTTTCAGAAGAATTTATGAAGTAGGATTTAGAACAGGGTATTAGAATGAGGGACGAAGTAGGTCGAAGATGAGGTGAAGGTAAAGGATTGTTGGGATCAATTGCGATGCTTAAATATTGGGAGGGAATGATCACCTTCTACAGCCAACGTTGTCCGGATCCATTTTTCCTGGATAGAACTAGTTTTATAGAAGATGTCTTCTCGCAACAATCAGGTGATAAGACTGCATCACAAACCCCTTACTGCTTCGGGTCACAACAGCTTGGTAATCAGAGAAGAAAAACTTTTTTGCTACGAATATGTTTCTATCCGCGAAACACCAAATCAGCTTTAGCCAATTAAATGCCAAATTTGATGCGTGAGAAATATTACTTGGCTTAGGACATTGGCGTGGAATCTTGGATTGAAGTTAATGCTAACTCCCTTCTTTTTCATATGTTTATATTAGATGACTTAAACATGTATCCATATACAGAAGATTTTTGACTTTCGTTATTATGAATTTTCGGAGCGAGAGAAGAAAATACCACAATGAGGCGGGGAAAATCTGTTGTTTGATGTGACCTGCGCGGCATAGAAGTCATACACCAGATGTTGTATTATTGAGATACGGATATGTGCATACAAAGAGATGGGAATGCAACGTGAAAATTCCGAGAAAGGATCCATAACAGAATTCTTGTAAAGTAGGCATCGAGTCGGATAGCAATAGATGACTCAACAGTCTGCAGGAACAGCTGTATGTCTTATAACATTCCTAGGAAATATTCTGTACGATTAGAGAAACAGGAAGAGGCAAGAACGCAATGCATAGGTCAATATTAGCACTTTTAGATTGAGATATATCTATCTATTAGCTAAGAATGAATAACTACCGAGTCGTGTCATTTGCCAAACCCTCTGCTGATAATAGGGTAACATGCGTTGGTGGTACTTCCCGTTGATTACACACAACTACTTGTATCTCACCGGCCCACCAACCCTCGGGAAAATTGATTGGGGGAGGTTCCGTGTCAACGTGAGCTGTCTGGGTTAAACGGAAACGTTCCACAGGCCGCCTCTCCTGTTGTGATATTTCTCTTCGTGGACAGCTTCTCGCTTGCAGGGTTATACAGCTTCGTCACGGTGGGCTTCCTTCAAGGATGCAAACAGTCCCACATCACAGGGCCGCAGCTTATGAGAGGTGTGAGAGGGGAAGCGGCACAGGATGATATTGTTTCCAAAAGAGTACTCTGAGGTTTCGAGGGTCTCGTGCATCCCGGAACCGTCACAAATCAGTACCTGGGGCTCCTGGTCAGCCTATCATGTTTGGGGATCAAATACGCGATTGCGACTCCGAGCTAACCTTGGAGTCGATGTACCCCAGATTCGCAGTAGTTTTATGAGTGCAGAATTGTGTATTGGAAGGAGGAAAATTTCCAGCAAATAAAAAAAACTAAAAGGTTTTGATGTTATTTATAAGAAAATTAAATAAATTTTGATATTAACAGTAGCGCGAACCTTTGGAAATGTTCAGCGCTGATGGCCTCACTGTTAAGCGAAGTCCCTGAACAGCTCGCTCAACCCCCTTTCTACAGTGCTTCATAGCCGAGCCAAAGGCCTTTCTTGCACCTAAGAGTTGCATCAAGTTAGAGTCCCAGCCCACAACAAATGCTATCTGTATATTCTCATGAAAAGAATATCAACTCAGTATGTGAGCTCAGAGGGCTAATAATTGTTTTTCACTACGTTTCCCAGCTACTGTACGTACCAGTGGGTTTGCTGCCAGCATTATGAATATTCAATAATTGCTTCCCATATCCCGCGTGTATCCATCTCTTATATAACGAGAATCTGATTTATTATTTTGCGACGCCTACAAAGATTCTAAACAATTACCGGTACCTGAAATTAGCCCGTCGGGCCTTTGCGGGGGCCTAACTCGTGGAGCCGAGGTAACGAGGCTGGCCTATTTTGCGCGGGGCATTTCTAGCCTCGTCGACTTTTCGAAAGTGTCATTATTTTATTCCTTAAAAATACTCCCGAAAGTTTAAAGAAAGGAAATGTCAATAGAAACACCTGCAAAGGCGTCACCGCCGCCATGGTACAAAAGCCCGGCCCTGAAACCCGCTCTTCCCTTTCTCGTAGGAGGAACATCCGGTATCGTCGCGACAATATGCATCCAGCCAATCGACATGGTAAAGGTCCGAATCCAACTCTCCGAAGGTGCCGCAACGCCTGCTTCAGTCTTGCGAAATGTGATCGCCCAAGGTCGCATATTGGATCTCTACGACGGGCTCTCGGCTGGCCTTCTCAGACAAGTGGTATACGGAACGGCACGACTGGGGTTATTCTTCACATTCGAAGATCTGCTGAAGCAATGCGCCGAAAGAAAGGGCACTACATATGGATTCCTCGAACGAGCCTCCGCAGGTCTTGCAGCCGGTGGTCTGGGGGCTACAATTGGAAACCCAGCAGAAGTTGCTCTTATTCGCATGCAATCTGATGGCCTTCAACCCGCAAATCAACGTGCGAACTACCGTTCAGTTTTTCATGCATTGTCTTCCATAACTCGGAATGAAGGCGTCAAGTCTCTGTGGAGTGGTGCATATCCAACGATTATAAGAGCGATGGCGGTCAACTTCGGCCAGCTCGCCTTCTTCTCTGAGTCGAAACATCAGCTGGCAAAAACCGGCGCCTCGGAGCAGACGAAGATAGTTGCAGCGTCTGGTATCGCTGGGTTCTTTGCAGCGTTTTTTAGTCTGCCTTTTGACTTCACGAAATCCAGACTTCAGTCACAGAGGAAAACTGCAGATGGTGTTGTGAGGTATAAAGGCATGTTGGACTGTTTTGTAAAAGTCGCCAAAGAGGAGGGTGTGTTAAGATTTTATAAGGGCTTTGGAACTTACTTTATGAGACTGGCACCACATACGTAAGTGGCAACTCATACAGTCGTTTGAAATATCTACTAACCGCCAGGGTATAGGGTGATTTCACTCATTGTTGCCGATAATTTAAATATGATGCTGAAGTGACAGATGGGAAATGAGACGAATGATGGAAATCGCTCGTCATTTGAAAGGTCTGGGGTATTTGTTGGTTTTGCTGGATGGGGTATTCTTCATCGTTTGAGGCCAAGTGTTGGGCTTTGAACCGCGTTTGAGAAGATCTTCGGGCTTACAATACGACAAAAGACGCCAATCGATGGAGAACGTAAGTCGTTACATCGTTTCCAAATCTCAGCGGCGCTAGGACACTTGCATTAGTATACGGAGCATGAGTTTATGGGAAGGCATGGCATGAAAGAAAATATATCGGCTTCTACCTATGTCCTGATGAACCACCGTGGAGGCTGATCAAAGTCCTAGGTTGTTGAGTAAAGGCTTCGCTCATTGAGATCAAGGGAACTCCTCAAAACAATTTCTAGATCTTTTCCGGAAAACTCAAAGTTCCAGCGAAAGCATACTGTATGCGAACGCCTGACACCTGACCAATTGTGTGATGGCAAACAACCCTGCGGCTGCAGGTTGCAGCCGCTGTGGCTTGAGCGAGTGAACGTCACTTCGTCATCTTCTAGCCTCTGACAACCCCTCTGCGTCACTCATTACATTCACATCTCTAGCTATGCTTTGTGAGAAATGCAAAATTATCGAATTGGACGACAGGCTTCCGGGCCTGGAAGAAATCACATTAGATGATGAGCGTCGAGTGCTCCATAGTGACCAAGATATTGAGCTCGATTTCGACTGTTGGGATACCTTTCCAGAGCTTCCGGACCTAAAGGCATCTGCTGAAAGCGGGTGTGACTTTTGTGGCCTCCTTAGATCTACACTCCAAGACGAATTGGCCCAGACCTATGCTGAGAATGATGAGATGGACACACGTCTGCATATTACGCGGCTATCTTACGTTTGGGATCGAGACAAGTATCAGGACTCAAAACACTTCTGGAACCGCTACTCAAGAACTCAATGGGGAGGGCTGAGCCAGTTGAATATAATGGTGAGAAATGCCGATTTGAGCATCCATACTGGCTTTTGCTTCGATATTTTAGCCGACCAAAGTATGTCGTTTCACCACTAGCTGAGCTTTAAGAATCAGCATTGATGACATGGCAACCAGGGGACTTCGTATCACAATATCTTCGAATCCATTGTCGACCACTATTAGACTCTGAGACGCTGTCGAGTTCCAACATTGAGAAGATGAAGTCTTGGACGGAGAACTGCCACCGCTCACATTCCTCATATTTTTGTGCCAGGGATTCACTCACTCCGACACGTTTAATTGATCTGGGTGGTATTGATCAGCCAATTCGATTAATTTCGACCTCTGAAGATGACAGATTCAACGTCCGAAATGATCAAGTTGGGATAACACCGCCATATCTAGCCCTTAGCTATTGCTGGGGCCGCCCGCACCATTCACGACCCTTGTTTAAAACAGAAACGGTGTCATTGGACTCAAGGATGACTTGCATAGACGCTGACGAAGTTCCAAAAACAATCGCCGACGCCTTTTCAGTAACCCGCGCCCTTGGGCATCGTTTCCTCTGGATTGATGCACTGTAAGCGTTTGTTATTTCATTGACGGTGGGAAAAATGTTCTAAGCTCATAGTAGTTGCATAATCCAAGACGACGAAGCAGATTGGCAAAGAGAATCTGCGCTTATGGGGCGCATCTTCGGTTCCGCTATGATAACATTGGTAGCAGCCTTGCCCGAAACTTCACACGACGGATTTCTGTCACGGCCGAAAGCAAAATTGATAACAGTAGCATTCAATCCTTCCAGGCGACCCGATCACAACGGGTATTTCTATCTGCAACGTAGCGCAAGCGTTGATTTTAGATATAAAGAATATTGGAGAAATGTCGACGCTGGAGAGTGGAACAAACGTGCCTGGACATTACAGGAAAACCTGAAATCCAAATGTCTCCTAATATTTGGACCGATGATGTTCCACTTCCGCTGTCAGCAAGAGCTTCGCGCCGAGAACACTCAAGCTATCCGCCAACCTGACGCATATGGCGTGAGCTGGAACTTTCATCTCTCGTCACCCTCTGCAGCCTATGTCGCAGAGCCGTGGCAACAGATAATAAAGGACTATTCAGGAAGGAAGCTGACATATGCCCTCGACAAACTACCAGCAATTTCTGCATTAGCTCATGATATACAAGAGAGGACAGGAGTCCAGTACCTAGCGGGGTTATGGAGAGATCGATTGGTCTGGACGTTGCTGTGGGAGTGTTTTGATTATAACGAAGGTTTGGCTCCAGTACGATCTGAGGTATATCGAGCTCCTTCCTGGAGTTGGGCAGCTGGAGACGGCACTATAGCATGGTGCCCCACTGATCAGCCTCTGGAATTCAACGAAGAAGTAGTCATTCTAGATGCAGAGACAACAGTTGTCGGTGAAGATCCACTAGGCCGCGTCGTTGGAGGGAGCTTGACCCTAACGGGGAGGATCCAACATGCCAGTTCACTCGCACCGGGCGTAGATGACTTTGGCGGTCACTCATTGTATTACAAGACCTTTGTTATTAATGGTGCGTATGTCAGAAATAGCTACGTGAGCCTGGACTGGGGGCCGCCTTCTGATGTCGTGGAGCGAATGAAAACGGAGGGATTTTGGCTTTTCCTCTTAGCATCATACATCGATCCGGAGGCCGACCGTTGGCCAGTGCCGGGAGATTCTGAATTCTCGTTTTCAGGTCTCGTACTTTTAGCCGTCAATAACGAGAGTCGGGATAAAAGCGTCAGAAGATTTCAACGTGTTGGCATCTTTCGTGTCATTAAAGATGGCAGCGTTTTTGAAACCGCTCCAGAGGAGACCATAATAATAGTCTGACTATTCCTTTGGACAATCAAACCCTAATTATCAAGTTCGCGTTGTTCATTTGTGGAGGGTTAGTTTACTTCGCATCTTGGAAGGAAGAGGAGTTGGGACCTAAGTATGGAGGAACTTTATGAAACCCACTTTATGCAAACGTTTCATTAGGCGGGATCAAGATACCCAAGGTCCAGTCAGAATTATAACGGAGTGCATGTCCAATCTACCATGACAGAGGAAGATATCAACATTCTACGAGCGGAGCTTCTCTCCCCAGCTTCGCACATTCAACCACCACAGATTTGGTTTAATCTCTTAAGGATATATCGATATTTCCACTGGCGTTTCCAAAGATTTATCAATTTTACACATTCTTACCCAGAGACCAAGTCAGAACTCGTCCGGGATTGAACCTCGATGTATAGGCATCCCTGAAGGAATAATTACGCGCGTATGCAGAGGTACCTACTTCGAGTTAGTGCTGTTATGCTTACTGTACCAACCCCCCAATCCCAACACCTCAATTTCCAGGTTATCGCCAACATCACCGACATTTTCCTCTCATGCAGCACCACACCCGTGCTCACTGACCTTTAATCTCCTCACAAGATATAAGTATTCCCTATTACTCAATTCCCCCCAGACCGTGAACATCAGAACAAAACTGCACCAGAACTCATAATGCCTCTTCCACCCCACCCTCTCACCATAAACGGCGGCTGCAACTGTAACGCGGTCCGCTACAAAATCAGCATCCCCTCCCTCGCCGACCGGCCGCTTCACCCCTCTTCATCCCCTTCAGATCCGGTGCACCTCCCATTCATAGTAATCGACCACTGCAACGATTGTCGTCGCGCGACGGGGGCTGCTTTACCGCTTTGGATATGCGCTCCTATTTCTATGATTACTGCTTCTGTGGTGGTGAAGTCCAAGGCTGTTGCAACGACAAGAAATGTCAACATTAAGGGTGGGGATGATGAAGAAAGGACGGAATGGCTACCTGCTGAACAAATCTTCACTCCTAGTGAAATTAGCGAGGATTCCTTCTTGACCTTCTACCAGAGTTCAGAGAACAGGAGGCGAAGTTTTTGCGGGCGGTGTGGGACGAGTGTTAGTTATGCTGCACTGCCTATGCCGGAGGGTTGGCCTGATATGTTAGATATTGTAATGGGGACTGTGGATCGTGGAGATCTGGAAGGCGAGGCGTTAAGGCCGGAGAGGATGCTTTGGTGGGATTATGGAGTTGGGTGGATTAAAGATTTGAGTATGAAGGGGATGGGGGAAGTTCCGAGGCATGGTAATCATATGGTTAATGAGGTTGTTAAGAGTGATGGTTGAAGATAGTGCTTACTTTGTTTGATGCTGTGCTGGTCTCAAGGAAAAAATGAAGACAACTTCATCCCCTTCCTTTGCCCGTCTTTTGAAATATGGGAAGAAAGAGGTTGTTGAAATCAACGAGTATGTGTGAAAGATCCTTTTCAAATTATCAACACTATCTTTCTCTTTCGAGCTGAGCATAATGATTGACCGAGACAACAAAATTTCTGACAATTATAGCCAATGACCCACTTGTATTGCCGATAGTTTCTTGCCCTTGTCCAATATTTCTTTTCGACATTATCTGCTAACACCTTGCAGGTTTCAAGCAATGCTGTTGGTAACATTTGATCTCGTTTCAATTGTCAAGAGTATTTGTATTGCTGGCTACCTAGCTATCCTACAGACCCTATGTATCAAAATTCGAACCCATAGCTCCAATATCAAATTCATTCTTGATGTCCTTGACCTTTGGGGGATGTCTCGCTTACGGTAGACAACGGCAAGTAATTTTCGAACATTGGAGAGCGAAGACAGGAATTAGAGCCTGGGTGACACGGTCTTGGAAATGGCCCGGTAAGATTTCACATACTCGATAGCATGAAACAGATCAATCTGTACAGCTAATGGAAGGCAGGACTGGAACTTGGTAAGAATCCTAGGAAATACCTAGGCGTTTCTGAAATGATGCTTCGAAGGGGAACAACAAACGCTGCGTCTCGACCGTTTGGCATAATGGAAGCTTGGTCGTCCCAATTCTCAATGCTGAAAAGTATGATTACTGACATACTCATCTGATGAAGCTTGAGTCATGATCCTTCTACGAGAACTTGAGATGACTCTTCGCTGGCCAGGTATTCCCCGTTGGATGTACGATAGTAATTGTTGAAGTCTCAGAATATCATGGCTCGTGTTGTGAGAGTTTGTCGACGTTTGACGAAGTTTGACGGCCGAAAAATTGGGCTCTGTGTCTATGTTCGGCCCTTGGTTCCTAGTGATTTGTGCTGCACTCATGGCTGCGGCATATTGATATCCCCGACTTGCACCGTCTTGACTCTCGGTACCGGACTTCCAGATTCCCAGTGTTGGCCGGCAGAGAAGAGACGCCGATCCGAAGGAGGAGCCAAATAAAGTGGCAGGCATCGTCCAAATGACTTTTTGGCTGGTATTTCGTAGAGGTGACCCGTCGATCCCAAGGAGGAGCCCGGAGGAGCAAAAAGTGTTCTCCTCATATCTTGTATCTCGGCAGGCAGGAAAGTCCTCACCCCCAACCCAAAGAACCGATGAAGCAACAGGCGTTCTCCTGATGCCTTGTGTGGCCTGGCAGACAGAAATGTTGCCCCAAAGGACCCGTAAAGGAACAGGCGTCCTCCAAATACCTCCTGGCCGAGCAGAGACGATTCGGACGAAAGGCGCCACGCAAGGGACCAATGAAGCAGAGCGTTCTGCTGATGTCTCGCGTGTCCCAGCAGACAGTTGCTTCCAAAGAGCCAGTGAAGCAACAGGCGTTCTCCTGATATCTCGTGTAGTCGCTTGTGTCCCGGCAGACAATTGGCCTAAGGAAGAAGCAGTGAAGGGGGCCGGCAGGCGTTCTCCTGATATTGCGTCTCGTGTGTCCCACTGTCCCAGTCTAAGAAGAAAGCAGTGAAGCAGCAGGCGCCCTGCAAATGTTTCCTGGGCGATCAGAGGCGACCCCAAAGAACCAGTGAAGCAACAGGCGTCGTCCAAATTTCTCCTGGCCGAGCAGAGACCAAAGCATCCATGCCCCTAAAAGAGGACATAATGAAGCAACAGGCGTCGTCCTTTTT